>Ga0075429_100001104_pt1 | contig 21756 bp, 23 predicted proteins | sample RhiMetdeltSRZDD3_FD_75295 | JGI IMG/M metagenome (GOLD analysis project Ga0075429, IMG submission 75295) | Populus rhizosphere microbial communities from Tennessee, USA - Rhizosphere MetaG P. deltoides SRZDD3 | ecosystem: Host-associated > Plants > Roots > Rhizosphere > Soil | place: USA... | reverse complement strand
CCGTACGCCTCGAGCGCCCACACCTCCATCTCGCCGAAGCGCTGGCCGCCGAACTGGGCCTTGCCGCCCAGCGGCTGCTGCGTCACGAGCGAGTAGGGGCCCGTCGAGCGCGCGTGGATCTTGTCGTCGACGAGGTGGAGCAGCTTCAGGATGTACATGAAGCCGACGGTCACCTTCTGGTCGAAGGGCTCGCCCGTGCGGCCGTTGAAGAGCCGGGCCTTGCCCGAGCAGTGGCGGCCGTCGGGCCGCTTCTCGTCGACCACGAACTTGATCGGCGAGTCGGGGTTCTGCTTCGTCCACTCGACGAGGGCCTCGTCGACCTGCTCCGGCGTCGCGCCGTCGAAGACCGAGCTGGCCACGGGTGTGGGCCCGTTGCGCTCGCCGTCCTCGGCGAAGACGCCGTGTGCGGCCGCCCAGCCGAGGTGCGTCTCGAGCACCTGGCCGATGTTCATCCGGCTCGGCACGCCGAGCGGGTTGAGCACGACGTCGACCGGCGTCCCGTCCTCCAGGAAGGGCATGTCCTCCTCGGGGACGATCCGGGCGATGACGCCCTTGTTGCCGTGGCGGCCGGCGAGCTTGTCGCCCTCCGCGATCTTGCGCTTCTTGGCGACGTACACGCGCACGAGCTCGTTCACGCCCGGCGAGAGGTCGTCGCCCGCGTCGCGGGAGAAGGTCTTCACGTCGATGACCTTGCCGCCCTCGCCGTGCGGGACCTTGAGGGACGTGTCGCGCACCTCGCGCGCCTTCTCCTTGAAGATGGCGCGGATGAGCTTCTCCTCCGCGGTGAGCTCGGTCTCGCCCTTCGGCGTCACCTTGCCCACGAGGAGGTCTCCGGAGCCGACCTCGGCCCCGATGCGGACGACCCCGCGGTCGTCGAGGTCCTTGAGGGACTCCTCCGAGCGGTTCGGGATGTCGCGCGTGATCTCCTCGTCGCCCAGCTTGGTCGAGCGGGCGTCGATCTCGTACTCGTGGATGTGGATCGAGGAGAGCACCTCGTCCTTGACGAGCCGCTCCGAGATGACGATCGCGTCCTCGAAGTTGTAGCCCTCGAACGGCATGAAGGCGACGAGCAGGTTCTTGCCGAGGGCGAGCTCGCCCTCGGAGGTCGAGCTGCCGTCCGCGAGGACCTCGCCCGCCTTGACCTTGTCGCCCAGGCGCACCGTGGGCTTCTGGTGGATGAGCGTGCCCTGGTTCGACCGCCGGAACTTCTCGAGGTCGTAGGAGTCGCGCCCGTCCTTCGTCTCCACGACGATCGCCTCGGCGTCGACGTCGACGATCGTGCCGGCGTTCTCGGCGATCGTGACGTCGCCCGTGTCGATCGCGGCGCGGTACTCGAGACCGGTGCCGATGAGCGGCGGCTCGGTGATCATGAGCGGAACCGCCTGGCGCTGCATGTTCGAGCCCATCAGCGCACGGTTGGCGTCGTTGTGCTCGAGGAACGGGATCAGCGCCGTCGCGACGGAGACGATCTGCGCCGGGTTGACGTCCATGTACTGGACGTGCTTCGGGTCGGCCTCGACGGGCTGGCCGCCGGGGCCGCGGCAGAGCACCGTGGCGTTGACGAACTTGCCGGTCTTCTCGTCGACCGCCTCGTTCGCCTGCGCGATCGTGAGCTTCTCCTCCTCGGCCGCGTCGAGGTAGACGATCTCGTCCGTGACCTTGCCGGCCTTGACGACGCGGTAAGGCGTCTGGACGAAGCCGAACTCCGACACGGTCGCCATCGACGAGAGCGAGCCGATCAGGCCGATGTTCGGGCCCTCCGGCGTCTCGATCGGGCACATCCGGCCGTAGTGCGTCGGGTGCACGTCGCGCACCTCGATCGGCGCGCGCTCGCGCGTGAGGCCGCCCGCGCCGAGGGCGGAGAGCCGGCGCCGGTGCGTCAGCCCGGAGAGCGAGTTCGTCTGGTCGAGGAACTGCGAGAGCTGCGAGGAACCGAAGAACTCCTTCAGCGCCGCGACCACCGGGCGGATGTTGATGATCGTCTGCGGGGTGATCGTGTCGACGTCCTCCGTCGTCATCCGCTCGCGGACGACGCGCTCCATGCGATAGAGCCCGACCCGGAAGGCCTCCTGGATCAGCTCGCCGACGGTGCGGAGCCGGCGGTTGCCGAAGTGCTCGTACTCGTCGAGCTCGCTGCGAATGGGCTCGCGGGAGAGGACGATCGCGTCGGCGGCGTAGTCCTTGGACTCCTCCGGGACGCCCATCGTCTTCGGCAGGCGGACGAGCCGCTGCACGAGGGCGAGGATGTCCTGCGTCGTCAGCACGCGCACGTTGTCGGGCACGTCGACCTCGAGCCGCTGGTTCAGCTTGTAGCGGCCGACCTTCGTCAGGTCGTAGCGCTTGGGGTCGAAGAAGAGCCCGCGCAGGAGGTTGCGCGCGTTCTCGAGCGTCGGGGGCTCACCCGGGCGCTGCTTCTTGAAGACCTCGACGACCGCCTCTTCCTCGCGGGTCGTCGTGTCCTTCTCGAGCGTGTTCGCAATGAAGATCGAGTTGTCGAACAGCTCGAGGATCTTCTCGTTCGTGCTGGTGTCCAGGGCGAAGCCGGTCGAGGGGTCCTCGGCCGGGAGCGCACGCAGGAGCGTCGTGATCGGGAGCTTGCGCTTCCGGTCGATGCGCGCGTAGACGACGCCCTTCTTGTCGATCTCGAGCTCGAGCCAGGAGCCGCGGCTGGGCATCAGGTTCGCGATGAAGACCTGCTTCGCCGCGTCCTTCGGCTCCATCAGGTAGGCGCCCGGGGAGCGGACCAGCTGCGTCACGATGACGCGCTCGGTCCCGTTGACGATGAAGGTGCCCTGGTCGGTCATCATCGGGAAGTCCCCCATGAAGACCGTCTGCTCGCGGATCTCGCCCGTCTCCTTGTTGACGAAGCGGACCGTGATCGAGAGCGGGACCTGGTACGTCAGGTCCTTCTCGCGGCACTCCTTGATGGGCACGGGCGGCTCGCCGAACTCGTAGTCGGCGAACTCAACTGCCAGCGTGCCGGTGTAGTCCTCGATCGGCGAGATGTCGTCGATCGTCTCGCGGAGCCCTTCCTCCAGGAACCAATGGAAGGACGCCTTCTGGATGTCGATCAGGTTCGGTAGGTCGAGAACGTGCTTCAGGCGAGAAAAACTTTTGCGCGCAGGGCGCGCAGCGACCTTGTTAGCCAAGGACGATGACCTCCCTCTAGGCAGGGTCTAGCGACAAATGGTTAGAGCAGATCTGCAGTACGGCGGCGCGACCGATAAATGTAGCACGAGTAGCGGTCCCCGCGCAACGTGAATCGCGCGGAAACCGCTTGATCGGGCTCTCACTATAGCGCGGAATCGTCCGAAGCGCGACCCCGGGGGCCGAAGCGCATGCGCACGAGCGTTCCCCCGCCCTCGGGGCGCTCGACGGCCACCGAACCGCCGTGGGCCTCAGCGACCTGGCGCACGATCGCGAGGCCGAGCCCCGAGCCGGGGCGGCCGCGCGCCGACGGAGCGCGGTAGAACCGGTCGAAGACGTAGGGCAGGTCGCTCTCGTCGATGCCGGGGCCGTGGTCGCGGACGACGACCTCTCCGTCGCGCACGCTGACCTCGACCTCGCCGTCGGGCGGGCTCCACTTCGCGGCGTTATCGAGCAGGTTCCCGACGGCGCGCTCGATCGAGCCGGGAACGCCGCGGACGGTCGACTCCTCGAGGTCGGGCGCGAAGGTGACGCCGTTCGAGTTGCGGCGCGCCCGCTCGACGGCCTCGGCGGCCAGAAGGTCGAGACGGACGTCCTCGGGGTCGGCGCCCTCCTCGGCGCGGTCGAGAGCGACTAGCTCGGCCACGAGCTCGCTCATCTCGCCGAGCTGCTCGGCGACGTCGGCCAGGAGCTGCTCCCGGTCCTCGGGGGGCAGCGCGTCGGCGCGGGCAAGGACGTCGATGTTCGTCCGCAGGCTCGTCAACGGCGTGCGCAGCTCGTGCGAGGCGTCCGCGACGAAGCGGCGCTGGCCGCGAGCAGAGTCCTCGAGCGCCGCGAGCATCGTGTTGAAGCTCGCGGCGAGGCGCCCGAGCTCGTCCGTCCCCTCGTCCGGCATCCGGCGCGAGAGGTCACGGGTCGCCGTCACCTCCTCGGTCGCCTCGGTAAGCCGGCGCACGGGCGCGAGTGTCGCGCGCGCGACCACGAACCCGAGCGCGGCGGCGAGCCCGATCCCGCCCAGGGCGATGATCACGAGGATCGTGCGCAGGCGGTCGAGAGAGGCGTCCACCTCGGTGAGCGGCCTGGCGATCTGGAGGACGTATCCGTCGTCGATCGGCGTGTTGAGGATGCGGACGTGGGTCCCGGCGACCTCGGCGTCGCTGAAGAACGCGCCCGTCCCCCGGGCGGCAGCCTCACGTGTCCGCTCGCCGACCGGCAGCTCGAGGTCGTCGCCCTGGGCGCGGATCGCCCCCTGCGGGCCGTAGACCTGCACGTAGCCGCCCGGGCCGCCGAGCTCGGGCCCCGGGATGCGGAGGAAAAACTGGTCCTCCGAGGTCCGGACGACGCTGATCGGGATCCGCGAGATGACCTGGGTGCGGTCCTGCAGCGCCTGGTCGACCTCGCCGCGCAGCTCGCTGCGGACTGCCACGTAGGCGACCACCGAGGCGGCGGCCACCGCGATGGCCACGGCCAGCGCAGCGGCGACGGTGATGCGGGCGCGAAAGCTCATGTCTCCCGGAGCGCGTAGCCGACGCCGCGCACGGTGTGGATGAGACGGGGCTTCCCGCCGGCCTCGGTCTTGCGGCGCAGGTAGCCCACGTAGACGTCGAGCGAATTGGACCCGGCGCCGAAGTCGTACCCCCAGACGCGCTCGAAGATGAGCGAGCGCGTCAGCACCTGGCGCGGATTGAGCAGGAAGAGCTCGAGGAGCGAGAACTCGGTGCGCGTGAGCTCGATCGGGTCGCCGGCGCGGTGGACCTCGCGCGTGCGCGGGTCGAGCTCGAGGTCGGCGAAGCGCAGCGTCTCGCCGGAGCCGTTCGAGGTGCGGCGAAGCAGCGCGCGCAGGCGCGCGAGCAGCTCGTCGAGCGCGAAGGGCTTGGTGAGGTAGTCGTCGGCGCCCGCGTCCAGCCCGGCGACGCGGTTCTCGACCTCGGCGCGGGCGGTGAGCATCAGGACGGGCAGCCGGCTGCCGCCTCGCCGCAGCTCCTCGCAGACCTCGAGCCCGTCGACCTCGGGCATGAGCACGTCGAGGATGACCGCGTCGGGATCGGGCCCGGCCTGCAGCCGGTCGAGGGCCTCCCGCCCGTCCGCGGCGAGCTCGACGTCATAGCCTTCGAGCTCGAGGGCGCGGCGAAGCGACTCGCGCACGGCGCGTTCGTCGTCGACGACCAGGACTCGCATGCGCCCATTGTTGCGACCGAAGCTGAGAGACGGCTAAGAGGCCGTCCCTCTTAGGAACTTCTTAGGCCGGTTTCAGGTGCGTCTTAGGCGCCGGTGGTGCCATTGCTCCACCCACTCGATTTCGAAAGGAACGCACCATGAAGCCCCGCACGACACGCACCGCCAGCATCGCCGCCGCGCTCGTCGTGGCCGCAGGCATCGGCGCCGGCGGAGGCGCCGCGACCTACGCCGCGCTCTCCGACGGCGGCACCCGCACGGTCATCCGCCCCGCCGCCGCGGCCGCGGAGCAGACCGCCGAGCCGGCGGCGTCGACCTCCGAATCGATGTCCGTCAGCGAGATCTACGAGCAGACCTCCAAGAGCGTCGTCGAGATCACGAGCATCGCAGGTAGCCAGTCCACGCCGTTCGGCGGTGAGGGGCAGGAGCAGGCCCAGGGCCAGGGCTCCGGCTTCGTGTACGACGCCGAGGGCCACATCGTCACGAACCAGCACGTCGTCGACGGCGCCGACCGCGTGACCGTCCGCTTCTGGGACGGCTCGACCTACGACGGCACCGTCGTCGGCAGCGATCCCTCCACCGACCTCGCGGTCGTGAAGGTCGACGCGCCCGCGAGCGTCCTGCAGGCGCTCGAGCTCGGCAACTCGGACGACCTCACGGTCGGCGAGCCCGTCCTCGCGCTCGGCAGCCCGTTCGGGCTCGAGGGCACGGTGACGAGCGGGATCGTGAGCGCCCTGCACCGCCAGATGACCGCGCCGAACAACTTCACGATCAACGACTCCATCCAGACCGACGCCGCCATCAACCACGGCAACTCCGGCGGCCCGCTCCTGAACGGTGCCGGCGAGGTCGTCGGCGTCAACGCCCAGATCGAGAGCGAGTCCGGCGGCAGCGACGGCATCGGCTTCGCCATCCCGTCCAAGACCATCCAGTCGATCGTTCCGCAGATCATCTCGAACGGCTCCGTCGTGCACGCCTACCTCGGGGTCGGCGTCACCGAGATCACCCAGTCGGTCGCCGACGAGCTCGGGACCACGGTCGGTGTGGAAGTCACGGACGTCCGTGCCGGAGGCCCCGCGGCCGAGGCCGGCCTCCAGGCTGCCGACGGCTCCGCCACGGTCGACGGGCAGAGCTTCCCGACGGGCGGCGACGTGATCACCGCGGTCGACGGCAAGGCCATCACGACGGGCGCCGAGCTCCAGAACGCGGTCGACGCGAAGAAGCCCGGCGACTCGATCTCCATCACCTACACGCGTGACGGCCAGTCGCACACGGTCGACATCACGCTGGGTACCCGCCCCGCCTGATCCGGTCCACACTGAGACGAGGAAAGGAAGGCAACGGATGAGCATCTTCAAGTCGCGCAAGATCCTCGCGGCGACGGTCGCCGGGCTCGCTGTCACCGGCGGGGTCGGCGCGGGGATCGCGGCCTCGCAGGACGACTCCCGCACCTCGTCGTTCTTCGACTCGGTCGCCAAGCACCTCGGCATCAGCTCGCAGGAGCTCGAGGACGCGACCCGCGCGGCGGCGATCGACCAGGTCGACGCCGCCCTCGAGGACGGCCGCCTCACCGAGGAACAGGCCGAGGAGCTGAAGTCGCGCATCGAGTCGGGCGAGATGCCGCCCTTCCTCGGCCCCGGTCTCTTCTTCGGCGGCCCGAAGGGCGACGGCGAGCGCGAGCGCGGGTTCGGGTTCGGGTTCGGCTTCGGCCCGGGGCTCGGCTTCCACTTCGGCGAGAAGCTCGACGCGGCCGCCGAGTATCTCGGCGTCACCGACGAGGAGCTCCGCGAGGCGCTCCAGAGCGGCAAGTCGCTCGCCGAGATCGCCGAGGAGAAGGGCAAATCCTTGGACGGCCTGAAGGACGCCCTCCTCGCCGAGGCCCAGACCCGGCTCAACGAGGCCGTCGCGGACGAGAAGCTCACCCGCGAGCAGGCCGACCGGATCCTCGAGCGCCTGCGCGAGGGGATCGACGACCTCGTCAACGCCAGCGGCGAGAACCGGTTCCGGTTCCACTTCCGCGGCCACGGCCCCGGGTTCGGCGGCCCCATGCCGGCGCCCGAGCAGGACAACGGCGCCGAGCCGGAGGGCACCGCCGCCTAAGGCTCCCCCCGGGACACCCCCCTCAACCGAAAGCGGCCCGCGCAAGCGGGCCGCTTTCCACATCTACACACCTGTCCAGGGACATGCCCCGGGGTCAGACCCCCGGCCGTGGCCGCGGGAGACGGTGCCCGGAACGGGCGAGGGCCGGTTTCCCGGCCCTCGCGAAGGACGGAGACTGGCTCCGCTACTTGATCTCGACGCCGGCGCCGGCTTCCTCGAGCTGCGCCTTGATCGAGTCGGCCTCCTCGCGGGCGACGCCCTCCTTGACGGCGTTCGGGGCTCCGTCGACGAGGTCCTTGGCCTCCTTGAGGCCCAGGCCCGTGATGGCGCGGACGACCTTGATCACCTGGATCTTCTTGTCGCCGGCGCTCTGGAGCACGACGTCGAACTCCGACTGCTCCTCGCCGGCACCGTCACCGGCGGCGGCGGGAGCCGCGGCGCCCGGAGCGGCGACCGCAACCGGAGCGGCGGCGGTCACGCCCCACTCGTCCTCGATCTTCTTCTTGAGCTCGACGAGGTCGAGGACCGTCATCTTGCCGAGCTCGTCGAACACCTTGTCGACAGCGCTTGCAGCCATCGTTATTCCTCCTCCTGGGTTTCTTCTGGCGTTTCTTCTGTGGTCTCTTCAGTGGTTTCTTCCTGAGTCTCTTCGGCCGCGGCCTCCGGGGCCTCCTCCGCTTCCGCGGCGGCCTCCTCGGCCGGAGCCTCCTCACCGAGCTGCTCGATACGCGCGTCCAGCAGCCCGACGAAGTCCTGCACCGGGGCGGCAAAGAGGCTGACGATCTCGGTCAGCGGCCCGACGATCGCGCCGAGCACCTGTCCGCGCAGCACGTCGGCCGGCGGAAGCTTGGCGAGCTCGGACACCTGGTCGGCGTCCATCGGCGTGCCTTCGAGGATGCCTCCCTTGAGCTCGAGGATCTTCGTCTTGCGCGCCGTCTCGCTGAGCGTCTTCGCGACGGAGACCATGTCACCGTCGCCGACGAACGCGATCGCCGTGGGGCCGTCGAGCAGCTCCTTGAGCGTCTCGAACCCGGCCTCGTCGGCCGCGCGCTTCGTCAGTGAGTTCTTGACGACGTGAAAGCGGGCGCCGTGCTCGAGGAGCTTCGTGCGCACCTCGTCGAGCTCGCCCACGGAAAGGCCGCGATAGTCGGCCAGGATGAGCGTCTGCGACGAACGCAGCCGCTCGGCGAGCTCCGCGACGACCTGCTCCTTTTCCTTTCTCTGCATCGAATCACCTCCTTCTACGAGTCGTGCCCGCCTTCCGGGCGGGCACGAGCAGAGGCAATTCGCTCTCTCGGGCCGCCTCGGCAGGTCTTACGCCCCGAAGGGCAGCCGGCTGTCTTGGGCGACGGGCTCTTGCAGAAACCTACGCCGGCGCGAGGGCCTCCTCGAGCTCGGCTGTGATCTCGCGCGTCTTCGTCGGATCGACCCGCACGCCAGGGCCCATGGAGCTGGTCAGCGTGATCGTGCGGATGTAGCGACCCTTCGCCGCGGCGGGCTTCGCGCGGACGATCTCCTCGACCACCGCCGCGTAGTTCTCGAGCAGCACGCGCTCCTCGAAGCTCTTGCGCCCGATCGTGAGATGGACGTTGGCTCCGCGGTCGGTGCGGTACTCGAGCTTGCCCGCCTTCGACTCGCGAACGGCCTTCCCGACGTCCATGGTGACCGTGCCCGTCTTCGGGTTGGGCATCTTGCCGCGCGGCCCGAGGATGCGGCCGAGCTTGCCGACCGTGCCCATCATGTCCGGCGTGGCGATGGCGACGTCGAAGTCGTCGAAGCCGCCCTCGATCTGCGTGGCGAGGTCGGCCGAGCCGACGACGTCGGCGCCCGCCTCCTCGGCCTCGCGCGCCTTCTCGCCCTCGGCGAAGACGGCGATCCGGACGTCCTTGCCCGTCCCGTGGGGCAGCATCAGCGTCCCGCGGAGCTGCTGGTCGGCGTGGCGCACGTTGAGGCCGAGGTTGAAGTGCACCTCGACCGTCTCGTCGAACTTCGCGGGAGGCGCCTCCTTCAGGAGCTTGACCGCCTCGAGCGGCGTGTACGCGTGCTCGCGGTCGATCTTCTCGCGCGCCTCGCTGTAGCGCTTTCCGTGCTTCGGCATTACCTCGCCACCTCCACGCCCATCGACCGGGCCGTGCCCTCGATGATCTTCATCGCCTGCTCGACGTCACGCGCGTTCAGGTCGACGAGCTTCGTCTCGGCGATCTGCCGCACCTGGTCGGAGGTGATCCGCCCGACCTTCTCGCGGTTCGGCTCGCCGGAGCCCTTGTCGAGACGCAGCGCCTCCTTGATCAGGACGGCGGCCGGCGGGGTCTTCGTGATGAAGGTGAAGGACCGGTCTTCGAAGACCGTGATCTCCACCGGGGTGATGCGCCCGTTCTCCTGCTGGGTCTGGGCGTTGAACGCCTTGCAGAACTCCATGATGTTGACCCCGTGCTGGCCGAGCGCAGGGCCGACCGGCGGCGCCGGGTTGGCCTGCCCGCCGGGGATCTGGAGCTTGATGAGTGTCAGAACCTTCTTCGCCATTCGTCAGTGCCTCAGTCCATCTTCTTGACCTGGTCGAAGCTCACCTCGACGGGCGTCTGGCGCTCGAAGATGTTCACGAGCACCTTGAGCTTCTGCTGGTCTGCGTTGACGTCGATGACCTCGCCGTCGAAGTCCGACAGCGAGCCCTGGGTGATCTTGACCGTCTCGCCGAGCTCGAACTCGACGGCGGTGCGCGGCCGCTCGGCGGCTGCCGTGGCCGTGTGCAGGATGCGGTCGACCTCGGGCTGCGAGAGCGGCACGGGCTTGGTGCCCGAGCCGACGAACCCCGTCACGCCCGGCGTGTTCTTCACGACCGTCCACGCCTCGTCGGACATGTCCATGTTGACGAGCACGTAGCCGGGGAGCACGCGCTTCTCGGTCTGCACCTTCTGGCCGTCCTTCGTCTCCACGACCTGCTCCGTCGGAACGACGACGCGCCGGAAGCGGGGCTGCTGGTTCATCGAGACGATGCGGTGCTCGAGGTTCGTCTTGACCTTGTTCTCGTGGCCCGAGTAGGTGTTGATCACGTACCAGCGGAACATGCTCAGAGCCCCAGGAGGACGTCGCGGACGAACCGCTGCAGGCCCCAGTCGACCACGAACAGGTAGGCGCCGACGATGGCGACGGCGATGATGACGACGACCGTCGCGGAGATCAGCTGCGTGCGGCCGGGCCAGTCGACCTTGCGAAGCTCGGCGTAGGACTCGCCGACGAAGGCCCGGAAACCGCCCCGGCGCTCGCGCTTCTGACCGGTCTGGCTCTTCGGCTGCCCGGCAGGCTTGACCTGCCGCGTGCGCGAACGGGCGCGCTCCGACTGGGCCGGAGCCTGGAAGTCGCTGCGCTTCCGGCGGGTGCGCGAGGGACGCGCCAACTACCTGGTCTCCCTGTGCAGGGTGTGACTGCTGCACCAGCGGCAGTACTTCTTCACCTCGAAGCGATCAGGTGTGTTCCGCTTCGACTTCTGGGACTGGTAGTTGCGCCGCTTGCATTCCGTGCATGCGAGCGTGATCGCGACTCGTACTCCTGTTGCCATCGTCTGTCTGCCTTCGTCTCGAGAGAGGTCTCCAGGTAGCGGCGGTAGGACTCGAACCTACGACACACGGATTATGATTCCGCTGCTCTAACCAGCTGAGCTACGCCGCCCTGCGTGGGCGAGTGTAGCAAGAGCCCGCATGCCGCCTAAGAACTAGGCCTCTTCGCGGACGAGCTCGATTCCCTCCTCCGGAAGCTCCGCGATGCCGCCGTCGGCGACGTGGATGAGGTCGTTGATCCCGGCGCGGCGAAGGAGCGAAACCGCGATCGAGCTCCGGTTGCCCGCCGAGCAGGCGACCGCGAGCGGCTTGCCGCCGTTTCGCAGCTCCTCCGGCAGCCCTTCGCGCAGGTCGTAGTAGGGCACGTGGAGCGAGCCTTCGACGTGGCCGTCGTCCCACTCGTCCTCGTCGCGAACGTCGAGGAGGCGGACGTCGCCGCGCCGGAGCCGCTCGGCAAGCTCCGGGATGTCGATCGCCGGCGTGGACTCGACCGGGAGCCCGGCGTCGCGCCACGCATCGACCCCGCCAGCCAGGAAGCCCACTATCCGCCGGAACCCAACGGCTTCGAGGAGCGTCCCCATCCGGCCGGCCTCCTCGTCGCTCGCAGCCGTTACGACGACCTCGCTCTCGGCGTCCACGACCCAGGCGGCCCGGGTCCCGACGGCCGCGCGCACCATCGTCACGTTGATCGAGCCCGGCACGTGCACGGCGTCGAACTCGCGCGTGTCGCGGCCGTCCACGAGGGTCGCGCCTCCTTCGAGCCGGGCCTGGAGCGCCGCGGGCGTCAACGGCTCGAGCGTCTGCGGCTCGGTCAGGAGCGGGCCCCTGTTGAGCGCGACGATCCGCTTGAAGTTCGGCGGCTGGTGGGCGAGGTTGCCCGTCAGCGCGCGGACGAACCCGTCCTCGTCGTCGCGCGCGAGCAGCCGGTTGAAGCGGCGCTCGAACCCGATCGTCGTCATCGGCTTCTCGCTCATGCCGGCGCCGCCGCAGAGCGAACCGCCGATGTGGCCGGGCCACACCTCGGCGAAGTCGTCGAGCGCGAGCAGGCGCTTGAGCGACTCGAAGAGCCCCCGGGCGCCTTCCTCGGGGTCGACCGCCAGGTCCGGGCGCGCGACGTCGCCGACGAAGAGGGAGTCGCCGGTGACGACGAGCCACGGTTCCTCGCCGCGGCTTCGGTCGGAGATCAGGTACGCCGTGTGCTCCGGGCGATGCCCGGGCGTCGCGAGGGCGGTGATCAGGACCTCGCCGACCGAGACCGTGTCGCCGTCCGCGAGCGGATCGTGCTCGAACTCGACCCCGGCGGTCGCCGGCACGTGGATGGTCGCCCCGGTCGCCTTCGCCAGTCGGCCCTTCCCGGAGACGTGGTCGGCGTGGTTGTGCGTCTCGAGGACGTGCGCGATGCGGAAGCCGTGCTCCTCGGCGAGCTCGAGGTAGGCCTCGACGTCCCACTTGGGGTCGATCACCGCCGCCTCACCGTCGTCCGCGACGACGTAGGACGCGCATCCGAGATCCTCGTGCAGCACCTGCCGGAAGAACATTTGCGCGACGATGATACGTGGTACTGTGCCTATGCAATGCCTAGGCAATCGCTTCCGGCCAGCGACGCCGCCCGCCAGCTCGGAATCAGCCTCGACACCCTGCGGCGGTGGGATCGCCAGGGGCGGATCCGCACCGAGCGAGACCGGCGGAACCGGCGGCTCGTGCCGGCTTCCGAGATCGACAGGCTCCGCGGCGGCCCGGAGCACCACGACCTCTCGGCGCGCAATCGGTTCCGTGGGCGGATCCGGGAAGTGCGGATCGAAGGGCTCCTCGCACAGGTCGAGCTGGACATCACCGAGCCGGCGCGCGTGGTCGCGGTCATCACGCGCGAGGCGGCCGAGCAGCTCGGGCTCGAGGCCGGCCAGGACGCGACGGCCCTGGTCAAGGCGACCTCGGTGATGGTCGAGCGGTGAGGCGCCTGGCGGCCCTCGGGGCCGTCGCGCTCCTCGCGGCCTCGTGCGGCGGCGACGACGAGGGTGTCCGCGGCGACCTCGAAGGCATCACGGTCTTCGGCGCAGCGTCGCTGACCGAGGTCTTCCAGGAGATCGCCCCGAACGCGACCTTCAACTTCGCCGGCTCGGACGAGCTCGCGACGCAGATCCGCGAGGGCGCGCCCGCGGACGTCTACGCGGCGGCGAGCCCGCGCTACCCGGACGAGCTCTTCGAAGAAGGGCTGATCGAGGAGCCGCAGGTCTTCGCCACGAACCGGCTCGTCCTGATCGTCCCGGCCGACAACCCGGCCGGGATCGAGTCCGTCGAGGACCTCATGGCCGACGGGGTGAAGCTGGTCGTCGGCGCCGAGGGCGTGCCGATCGGCGACTACACGCGCACGGTCCTCGAGAGCATGGGCATGACCGACGTGCTCGAGAACGTCGTCTCGAACGAGGAGGACGTGAAGGGCGTCGTCGGGAAGATCACGTCCGGCGCCGCCGACGCGGGCTTTGTCTACGTGACGGACGCGGCCGCGGCGGGCGACGACGTCGAGGCGATCGAGCTCCCTGAGGAGGCGCAGGCGGTCGTCCAGTATCCGATCGCCGTCGTCGTCGAATCCGAGAACGCCGAGGCCGCGCTGGAGTTCGTCGACCTCATCCTGGGCGAGGACGGCCGGGAAGCGCTCGAGAACGCCGGCTTCGGGCCGCCGTGAGACGCGCATTCGACATTGCGTTCGCCGTCGCGGCCGGGCTCGTCCTCGCGTTTCTCCTCCTCCCGATCCTCGCCCTCTTCATCCGCATCTCCCCGGCCGAACTCCTGGACGCGCTCTGGAGCGACGTCGCCCTCGACGCGCTCTGGGTGAGCCTGAAGACGGGGCTGATCGCGCACTTCTTCGTCCTCCTGATCGGGACGCCCGCGGGCTACTTCCTCGCCACGAAGCGGTTCCGCGGCCGCGGCGTGCTCATCACGCTCGTCGAGCTGCCGCTCGTGCTCCCGCCCGCCGTCGCCGGGATCGCCCTGCTCGCCCTCTTCGGCCGGCGCGGTCTGCTCGGCGAGCAGCTGTACGCACTCGGGATCACGGTGCCGCTCACCCAGGCCGCCGTCGTCATGGCTGTGACCTTCGTGGCCATGCCCTTCTACGTGCGCCAGGCGATCGCGTCCTTCGAGACGGTCGATCCGGCCCTGATCGACGCCTCGCGCACGCTCGGCGCGAGCCCGCAGCGGACCTTCTGGCGCGTCGCGTTGCCGCTCTCGGCGACTGGCCTCGGGGCGGGCTCCGCGCTCGCGTGGGCCCGTGGGACCGGCGAGTTCGGCGCGACGATCATGTTCGCCGGGAGCCTCCAGGGCCTCACGCAGACGATGCCGCTCGCCATCTACGCCCAGCTCGACCTGAACCCCGACATCGCGATCGCCATCGGCGCGCTGCTCGTCCTCGTGAGCCTGACCGTCCTCCTGTCTGTGAAGTTACTGCCCTCGTGGACACGCTTCACGTCCATCTCGTACATCAGCTCCGCGCCTTCCGGCTCGAGCTCGAGCTAGAGCTCGGGCGCGAGACGGTGGCGCTCGTCGGCCCCTCCGGGGCCGGCAAGTCGAGCGTGCTGCGCGCGATCGCAGGTCTGCTGCGACCCGAGGAGGGCCGGGTCGCCGCCGGCGACGAGGTCTGGTTCGACTCGGCGGCGAACGTCGACGTGCCGCCGGAGCGCCGCTCGGTCGGGCTCGTCTTCCAGGAGTACGCCCTCTTCCCGCACATGACCGTGGGGGAGAACGTCGCCTACGCGGGGCCGCAGCGGGTCGACGAGCTGCTGGAGCTCCTGGCCATCACGCCGCTTCGCGACGCGCGGCCGGGCGAGCTCTCCGGAGGCGAGCGCCAGCGCGTCGCTCTCGCGCGGGCGCTCGCCCGCGACCCGGCCGTGCTCCTGTTGGACGAGCCACTCGCCGCCCTCGACGCTCATACGCGCGCGCGCGTGCGCGCGGAGCTGGGCGAGCTGCTCGCGCGGCTGCGGCTCCCCACCCTCCTCGTCACGCACGACTTCCAGGACGCGGCCGCGCTCGCGCCGCGCATCGGCGTGGTCGTCGAGGGCCGCATCGTGCAGGAAGGAACCGCGCCCGAGCTGGTCGCCGGCCCGACGAGCCCCTTCGTGGCGGACTTCACCGGCGGGAACCTCCTGCGCGGCGTCGCGCGGCCCGGCGACTCGGGGCTGACGGAGGTGACGCTGGAGGACGGCACGCGCATCTTCTCCACCGACCCGCTCGAGGGCCACGTCGGCGCGGTCGTCTACCCGTGGGAGGTCGCCGTGGCCCGCGAAGCCGCGACCGACTCGGCCCAGAACCACGTCGCGGGCCCGATCGTGAGCCTCGTGCCGGTGGCCAACCGGGTCCGCGTCCGTGTCGGCCCCATGACCGCCGAGATCACCCAGGCCTCGGCCGAGCGGCTCGCGCTGCGACAGGGTGAGCCCGTCGTGGCGAGCTTCAAGGCAACCGGGACGCGGCTCGTTCCCCTCTAGCAGGTTTGTGGGCATCATCCGAATGTGACCCGGGTCGCGACGCTTCTCGTCGTCGGGGCGCTCTCGCCGCTCCTCGCGGACTGCAGCGGTGGGGAGATTCCGAACGGCGGTGCGATCGATCTGCGAGCGGGAACCTACGACGGCGTCGGCATCGGGAGCACACCGGCCGAGATGCGAGAGGCGTTCGGTGCGCCCCCTCCCTCCGACGAGCAAGGCGCGCAGCCTCTCGGAGCACGGCGCTTCCGCGGGCCCAGCCACTTTCGCTCCTGGCCCGATCCTGACCCCGGGCCCGGTTTCACCCCACCCCCGATCTACCGGTATCCGCACGTGGCGTTCTTCGACGACGGCGCCGGCCGGATCAGCGTGGTGAGCGTGATCGCCCCCGGCGCCGCCACACCCGAAGGCGTCGCCATCGGGGACCCGCTCGCGACCGTCGAAGGTGTCTATCCCGTCCGCTGCGGCGACGACTTCGGCGCGGGCGAGCCGCCCTACCCAGCCTGTGTCGGCAGGCTCGCGGCCGAGCGCTGGATCTGGTTCGGCGGCGACCCGATCGAGAACATCACGGTCGGACGCTTCCCGCTGAGAAGGTAGTCCGCGCTCAGTCGTCGCCCAGGAACATCAGGGCGAAGTACAGGAGCTGGGTGAGCGCAGCGAGCGCGCCGGCGACGTAGGTCATCGCGGCGGCGTTGAGCACCTTCTTGACGCCTCCGGCCTCTCCGGCAGTGACGAGGCCGAGGTTCTGCAGCTGGATGCCTGCGCGCTTCGAGGCGTCGAACTCGACCGGCAGCGTCACGAAGTGGAAGAGCACGGCCACGGCGTAGAGCGCGATCGCCACCAGCGCCAGTCCGGTCAGCTGCAGAAGGAGCCCGGCCACCAGGAGCCACATCCAGAGGCTCGACGAGATCGCGACCGCGGGGAAGAGCGCCGAGCGGAAGCGGAAGAACGAGTACGCCTCCTGGTGCTGGATCGCGTGGCCGACCTCGTGCGCGGCGACCGCGGACGCGCTCACCGAGCGCTCCGCGAAGACCGGGTGCGAGAGGAAGACCGCGCGCTTCCGCGGGTCGTAGTGGTCAGACAGCGGGCCGCCGGGCGACTCGTTGACGGGGACGTTCTGGAGCCCGTTCGCGTCGAGGATGGCGCGCGCCACCTCCGCGCCTGTCATGCCGTTCATGACCTGCACGGCCGACTGCTCGGCGAAGGACCGCTTCAGGTACCACTGCACCGCCAGCCCGAGGACAAGCGGCGGCACCAGAAACAGGAAATACAGGCCCCAGGATCCCACCGCCTGGATCGTAGCGTCAGGAGGCGACGTGGGGAAGCGCGCCTATAACGTTGGCCTCGCATGCCAGGGCGCGTTGTCTCGGTCAACGTCGGGCGTCCGCGCGAGATCGAGTGGCTCGGTCGTCGCGCGACCACGTCCATCTGGAAGGAGCCGGTCGACGGCCGCGTCGAGGTCGCGGGCGTCAACCTCGCGGGCGACGACCAGGCGGACCGCAACTTCCACGGCGGCCCGGACAAGGCCGTCTATGCCTACACGCGCGAGGATTATGCGTGGTGGGCGGAGGAGCTCCAGCGCCCGCTCGAGGCCGGAACGTTCGGCGAGAACCTGACGCTCGAGGGCCTCGACGCGTGCGCGGCGGTGATCGGCGAGCGTTGGTCGATCGGCACGTCGCTCCTCGAGGTCGCGGGACCGCGCACGCCTTGCTGGAAGCTCGGGGCGCGGATGGACGACCCCGAGTTCCCGGTCTGGTTCGCGGCCGCCGGTCGGCCGGGTGCGTACCTGCGGATCGTCGAGGAGGGCGCGCTCGGCGCCGGGGACGACGTGGACGTCGTCCACCGCCCGGGCCACGCGCTCACCGTGGGCGAGGTGGCGAGCATCTACCACGGCCGCCGCAGCCGGGCGGCCGAGCTTCTGCGCGCCCCCGAGCTCGGTGAGGAGTGGCGCGCCTGGGTCCAGGAACGACTCGCGGGCGCTCGCCCGCTGCTTCCGGGCTAGTGCTTGCGGACGCGGCGGTAGGCGAAGAGCGTCCCGATCACGGTGAGGACGAGCAGCGCCGCCTTCTTCCCGGCGAGCTTCGACTCGCCGCTCGCACGTTCGCGCATGTCGACCGGGATCTCCTCCACGCGTAGGCCGGCGTCGCGCAGGCGCAGCAGGCTCTCCACCTCGGGCGCTCCGGCCTCGTACGGCTTGCCGAGGATCGGCATCGCCTTCGCGTTGACCGCGTACATGCCGCTGGTCGCGTCGTGGAACGGCCGCCCGAGGGCAACGCGCATCGCGCGACGTAAGAGCCCCGTCCCGAGCACCCGCGCGGGGCTCGGCTTGTAGCGGTACGGCTCGTAGCCGTCGCCGTGGACGAAGCGCGACCCGACGGCCACGTCGCACGAGCCCGAGCGCACGCGCTCGAGCAGCCGCTCGAGCTCGGCGACCGGGTGCTGGCCGTCGGCGTCGACGCGCCCGCAGTATGCATAGCCGTGCTGCGCGGCATAGGCGTAGCCGGCGGCGATGCCGATCGCGAGGCCCCGGTTCTCGCCGAAGCTCTCGACGATCGCCCCGTGCTCGGCCGCGACGCGCGCGGTGCCGTCGGTCGAGCCGTCGTCGACGACGAGGACGTCGGCCTCGGGCAGGCCCGCAGCCAGCTCGTCGAGCACGCCCGGGATGTTCTGCTCCTCGTTCCACGCCGGGACGAAGACGAGCGTTTCGGCCCGGTCTGCCATCGGTCAAGCGAGCCTAGCGCCGACCGACTGCGGGTGCACAATCGGCAGCGTGAAACCCTCAGCACGAAAGGAATCGGTGAGGCCATGACCGACCCTCGGACACAAGCGACGAACATTCAACGCGATACCGGAGGGATCAGCACACGCGTGGCGAGCGGCTGGGTCTTCTTCGCCGGCACCATCCTCTTCATCGTCGGCGCGTTCAACGCGATCTACGGGCTGACGGCGATCTTCAAGGACGAGGTGCTCACGGGCACCGGCTCGGGCGGCGTGATCGTCTGGGACGTCACGGGGTGGGGCTGGATCCACCTGCTCATCGGCATCGTGATGATCCTGACCGCGCTGGGCCTCTTCTCGGGCCAGAACTGGGCGCGGTGGGCCGCGGTCTTCTTCTGCATGGTGAACGCGATCACGCAGGTGGCGTTCATCACCGTCTTCCCGCTCTGGACGATCCTGATCGTGACCCTGGACATCATCGTCATCTACCAGCTGACCGCCCGCTGGGAGACCGAATAGCGACCTAGCGGGAAGGTCAGTCACGGCCCCGGGCGAATACCGGGGCCGTGACTGACGTCCCGCGCTACATGCACCGGCTCGCACAGGGCGACATGACCGCGCGCCGCGCGGGCCTGTGGATCTCGGGGGTCACCGTCGTCGTCACTCTCGTCGCCGGCGTCGTCATGTGGATCGTCGACACGGAGGAGGACATCCCGACCATCTGGATGGGGCTCTGGTGGGCGGTCCAGACCGTGACAACGGTCGGCTACGGCGACGTCGTCCCGGAAACGGCGGTCGGGAAGGGAATCGCGACGATCGTCATGCTCACCGGGATCGCATTCGTCGCCGTGGCGACCGCAGCGATCACCGCCGTCTTCGTCGAGAGCGCTCGTAGGCGTCTCCGCGACGCAGGCATGGAGGGCGACATCGACAGGCACCGCGACATCATCGAGCGTCTCGAGCGGATCGAGGCGCGCCTGCGCGACTCCGCCTAGAGCTCGAGCGTCTCGCCGTCCTCGGGGACAAGCGCGTCGGGCACCGCGTCGCGGATCTCCGCCCGCGACTCCAGGCAGTGGTTGATCGCCTCGAGGTGAACGACGACGACCTTGGGCACGCGCGCGACGACCTCGCGCACCTCCGCCGCCGTCATCACGAGGGGTCCGGACTCGAGGAAGCGGGCGCCGCTCGCGTTCACCACCGCGACCTTCGGCCGGTGGCGCTCGATCGCCTCCTCCACCTCGCGGCACCAGACCGTGTCGCCCGCGATGTAGAGGCCGCCGAGCACGAAGCCGCTGACCGGGGCGAGCGCCTTCGCGACCTCCTCCTCCGCCCCGTGGCGGCCGCCGGTGCGCGCGATGCGCAGGCCGTCCCAGGCGAGCTCGTCGTCGACCGGCCGCGCGTCGAGGCCGACGTCCTTCAGCCGCTCCTCGTCCTCCGGCTGGCAGAACACGGGAACGTCGCGGGGGACGAGACGTGCGCCGGTCTCGTCGAAGTGGTCCTGGTGGAGGTGCGTGACGAGGACGGCGTCGAGCCCGCGCACTACCTCCTCGGCGGGGAACGGAAGCGGGACGAGCGGGTTGCGACGCTGGCGCGGCGTGTCCTCGACGGGATCCCGCGCGCCCGCGTCGTCGAGCATGGGCTCGACGAGGATCCGACGGCCCTCCAGCTCGAGGATGAGCGTCGCGTGGCGCACGAGGGTGAGACGCATCGGCGCTTTCTACAGGACAGGCCCGCTAGTCGCGGACCTGTCCTGTCGGGGGAGGGAGAGGCTCAGGAGGCCGGGCGGATCGGATGCGTCGCCCGGAAAAGCTCGTCAGGGTCGACGTCGGCCCTGATCTCCGCCAGGCGGCGGTAGGTCTCCGATGGGTAGAGCCCCTCGCCGTCCTGGGGACGGTCGGCGAAGTTGAAGTACCCGCGGTCGGCCGCCCAGGGGGCGAGGGTGGCCTTGACCTTGGCCGCGTAGGCCTCCACGGCCTCCTTCATCTCGGCGTCCAGCGCCATGCCGACGCCGAACATCGCGAACGCGGCGTCGAACGTGCCGACCGCGCCGTGCTCGGGAGAGGGCTCGGCGAGGACGCCGCCGAGCTGGCGGATCTCGACGCTGAGGAGCGGCGAGCCCGAGCCGGCGCCCTGAACCTCGACGAGGGCGTCGATCGCCTCTGGAGTCAGGTCGGCGAGGTTCATGCCGTCGCCGGCACCGGGCACCGGCTCCGGGGGATCCATGTGCAGGTGGCGGAGCTCCTCGACGGGGATCGTGGCGAAGGTGTCCATCGCCGGGCCCAGCTCGCGGAGCGGCTGGATGAGGGCGGCGCCGTCGGCCTCGTCGCCGATGTAGGTCGCCTCGACGAGGACGAACGAGGTGCCGCGCAGCGGCTCGGGGATCTGCGGAATGGGCGGGAAGGACATGAGCCGGCCGACGGACGTGACCTCGTTCGGTGTGGCGTCGACCCACTCGCGCCAGGCCTTCAGCACCTCGGAGGCGCGCTCAACCGGGAAGAAGAGGACGCCCGCGTACACCTCGGGGACCGGGTAGAGGGTGAACTCGATCGCAGTGACGATGCCGAAGCTCCCGCCGCCGCCGCGGATGGCCCAGAAGAGCTCGGGCTCGTTGTCCCGGTCGGCGCGGACGGGCTCGCCGTCGGCGGTCACAAGCTCGACGGCCGTGACGCTGTTCGCGGCCAGGCCGTAGCGGCGGGCGAGCCAGCCCATGCCGCCCCCGAGCGTGTAGCCGACGACGCCGACGTCCGGCGAAGAGCCGGCGAGGCCCGCGAGACCGTGCTCGGCCGCCGCGAGGGAGACCTCCTCCCACAGCACGCCGGCCTCGGCGCGCGCGGTCTGGGTCACGGGGTCGATCTCGAGCCCGCGCATGCGGCACGTGCGGATCAGGATCGTGTCCTCGAGGGAGTGGAGGGTGGCTGCGAAGTGGCCGGTGCCCTGCGTGGCCACGTGGAGACCGCGGCGGCGCGCGTAGTCGACAACGGCGACGACGTCGTCGGCGGACTCGGCGAAGACGACAGCGACCGGGTGCTGGTCGGCGGCGAGGTTCCAGGCCGACCGGGCCGCATCCCATTCGGGATCGGACGGAAGGATGACCTCGCCGTCCAGCAGGTCGCGGAGGACGCCGTCGCGGGTTGTGTTGTCAACGATCGTGAACGTGGTGGGGGTCATCCAGAGTTCCTCCGAATTCAGGCAAGCGTCGTGAGCAGGGCCTCACTGTCCCACCCACGCCGTGGAGCAGAAATGCGGCCAGCCTGCGTCTCGCGGTGCGGTTACCCCCACGCCCGAGGCGCCTGATACGGTCGCTCCGTGGCCACGGAGGAAGAGCGCGTCATCTGGACGGGAAGGCCGTCCTGGCGGGGCAGGATGGCGATCGTCATCCCCGGCGCGCTCCTCGCGATCGCCTTCCTCGTCATCGCTTTGTGGGCCGGCCTCGCGACGGGGACGGCGCTGATCGTCACCCTCGTGATCGCCGTCGTCGTGGTCGTCTGGACCTTCCTCGAGACGATCCGGTGGAAGTACACGATCACGAACCGCCGCGTGTTCGTCCGCCACGGGCTCGTCTCCGTGAACGAGCAGACCGCGCGGCTCGAGCG
>Ga0075429_100001101_pt1 | contig 21773 bp, 14 predicted proteins | sample RhiMetdeltSRZDD3_FD_75295 | JGI IMG/M metagenome (GOLD analysis project Ga0075429, IMG submission 75295) | Populus rhizosphere microbial communities from Tennessee, USA - Rhizosphere MetaG P. deltoides SRZDD3 | ecosystem: Host-associated > Plants > Roots > Rhizosphere > Soil | place: USA... | reverse complement strand
CCCTTCGACAAGCTCAGGACAGGCCCTTCGACAAGCTCAGGACAGGCCCTTCGACAAGCTGGGCTCACTCGGAGCCGAGCCGAACGTTCGCAGGCGGATCGTGGGGGACTCCGAGCGCGGCATCCGCACGCGAAACCCGGCGCGCCCGCGCGCCGGGTTCAAGTCCAGCGCGCGCCCGCCGATATCGACTCACGCGGCGGACCGATGTGCCGGGGCCGCGAGAGCCGCGCCTTCGTGGGAAGGCGGGCTGACGTGCACTCGCGCCCGGATGTTGCCCTACCTGACCCGCGTCTCGTTCTGGCTCGCCGCACTGGCGGCCGGCATGTCGCTCTTCACCCCCGGGGCGAAGGGCGCGGCGCTGGCCAGCGTCGCCATGGTGGCGCTGGTCGCGGCGCTGGTGCTGCGCCGCTTCGCGCTGCAGTCGCGGCCGGCGCTCCCGCCGCTCGACCGGGGCGACTCGGTCCTGCGGCTCGACGACACCGACCTGCTGGACGTCGCGGCCGTGCTGGCGCGCGCGGTGACGGGCGCGGCGACGCTCGCCGAGGCGCTGCGCGGGGTGCGCCATGCACTGATCCACGAACTCGGCGCGCAGGACGTGACCCTGCACGAGGCCCCTGCCGGCGCCGCCCTGGTGGTGCCGCAGCGCTATCCGCTGGGCGAGGCGCAGGCGAGCGGCGAGGTCGCCGGCAGCGCCGCCGCCGGCTATGCGCTGCCGGTGCAGTGCGGCACCGAGGTGGTCGCGCTCCTGTCGCTGGGCGGCACCGCGCTCGACGTCGACGCCGACGCGCTCGGCCGGATGCTCGCCGTGGCGAAGGTGTCGCTGGACGCGCTCGCCCGGCGCGAAGCCGCGGCCGCGCCCGCGCCCGCGCTGGCGCCTGCCGCGGCGGCCGCGCCCGAGCCGGCCGCAGCCGCGGCGGCGTGCCAGCGCGCGCACGAGCTGGAGGAAGCCTGCCGCCGCTTCGCCGACCTCGCCGACGCGATGCAGGACACGCTGTTCGTGGCCAACCCGGAGCGCACGCGCTTCGAGTTCGTGAGCGCCAGCGCCTTCGAGACCTTCGGGGTCAGCCCCGAGGCGTTCGGCGTCCACCACGGCGCCTTCATGGACACCGTGCTGCCCGAGGACCGCCCGCTCGTCGCGCAGCGCGTCGAGACCGAGCGGCGCGGCGAACCGGCGGACGTGACCTACCGCATCCGCCATGTGCGCAAGGGGCTGCGCTTCATCCGCTCGCGCACGCGCACGCGCCTGCTGCCCGACGGCACGGCGCGGGTGTACGGGCTGGTGTGCGACGTGACGCACGAGCGCGAGCACGAAGTGGAGCTCGAGCGCGCGCGCGACGCCGCCGAGGCCGCGAGCCGCGCGAAGAGCCAGTTCATGGCCAACATGAGCCACGAGATCCGCACGCCGATGAACGGCATCCTCGGCATGACCGAGCTGCTGCTCGGCACGCCGCTCAACGACACCCAGCGCCGCTTCGCCAAGGCCGTCTACCGCTCGGGCGAGTCGCTGCTCGAGATCATCAACGACATCCTGGACTTCTCCACGATCGAGGCGGGCCGGCTCGAGCTGGCGCCGACCGACTTCTCGCTGCGCGCCGTGGTGGAGGACACGCTGGAGCTGCTCGCGCCGCGCGCGCACGAGAAGCTGCTGGAGCTGGGCTTTCGCGAGACGCCGGGCCTGCCCGCGATGGTCCACGGCGATCCGCTGCGGCTGCGCCAGGTGCTCACCAACCTGGTCGCCAACGCGATCAAGTTCACCGAGCGCGGCGAGGTGCTCGTCGAGCTGAAGGTCGCGCCGGACGGCGCGCCGGGCGAGGCGGCACGCGCCGACCCGGGCAGCCTGTGGCTCGAGTTCGGCGTGAGCGACACCGGCATCGGCATCGATGCCGCCGTGCTGCCGCGCCTGTTCGGCGCCTTCACGCAGGGGCAGGGCGGGATGTCGCGGCGCTACGGCGGCACGGGGCTCGGCCTCGCGGTCTCCAAGCAGCTCGTCGAGATGATGGGCGGAAGCATCGCCGTGCGCAGCGCGCCGGGCGTCGGCTCGACCTTCACGGTGCGCCTGCCGGTGCGGCCGGCGTCGGGCGACGGCCCGCCGCAGGAGCTCGACGGGCGCGAGCTCGCCGGCATGCGCGTGCTCGTGGTGGACGACCACGAGACCCCCCGCACCGTGCTGGAGAACATGCTGGGCGCCTGGGGCGTCGACGTGACGGTGGCCGCCGACGGCCGGCAGGCGCTCGCGATCCTGGAGGGCCGCACGGTCTTCGACGCCGCGTTCGACGTGGCGCTGGTCGACCTGCGCATGCCCGGCATGGACGGACTCGTGCTGGCGCGCGCGCTGCGCGCGCAGGGCAGCCACCCGTCGCTCAAGCTGATCCTCATGTCCTCGGCCACCGCGCCCGACGACGTGCGCGCCGCGCAGTCGGCCGGGTACGAGCGCTTCGTGGCCAAGCCGGTGCGCAAGGCCGAACTGCGCCAGGCGCTGCTCGGCGTGTCGGCCGACCGGCGCGACACCGTGGCCGCCCCCCCGCGGCTCACCGGCCACGTGCTGGTCATCGAGGACAACCCGGTGAACCAGGAGGTGATCGCGCAGATGCTGCGCCACGCGGGCCTGAAGGTCCGCTTGGCCGGCGGTGCCTTGCCGGGTTTCAAGGCCTTGTGTGAGGCACACTTCGATCTCGTGTTGATGGACATCCAGATGCCCGGCATGGATGGCGTGGAGGCGCTGGGCCTCTTCCGCCGGGGCGGCGGCGGCCGTTTCGCGTTCGTCACCCCCGCCGACACCCCGGTCGTCGCGGTGACGGCGAACGCTCTGGAGGGCGACCAGGCCCGCTTCCTCGCCCTCGGCTTCGACGACTACCTTTCGAAACCTTTCCGGCAAAGCCAACTGCTCGCCATGCTGACCAAACGACTCCGTGCACGACCGGCCGCCGCGACCGGGGACGCGCCGCCGGGCGGCGGTGCCCCGCGCCCCCCCGACCAGCCGTGGGTGCTGCCCGCCGGAACCGAGTCGGTCCTCGACGCCGGCGCGCTGGAGCGCCTGCGCGAACTGGACCCGAAGGGCGAGAACCAGCTGCTGGCGCGCGTCATCCAGGCCTTCGACGCCTCGGCGGCGCGCCTCGTGCCGCAGCTCGAGCAGGCGCGCGCGGCGGGCGACCTGGCCGGCATCCGGCACGTGGCGCACACGCTCAAGTCCTCGTCGGCGAGCATCGGGGCCATCAAGCTGTCGCAGCTTTGCGCCGACATCGAAACGCGGATCCGCACGGAACAGTTGCAAAACGTCGACGAGAGGGTCGAAGCATTGCGTGCGGAGATCGGGATCGTGTTACAAGCCCTGAAGCGGTTGTTGGACGCCACCTCATGAATCCCAGCGTTGCGCCAGGCGACGAAGAAAATCTCGAGCAGCCACGGATCCTCCTGGTCGACGACGACGAGGTGAACCTGCTGCTGACCTCCATCGCGCTGCGCGAGCGCGGCTTCACCATCACCGAGGCCACCAGCGGCGAGCAGGCGATCCGCATGCTGTCGGACTGGCTGCCCGATGTCGTCGTGCTCGACGCCATGATGCCCGGGATGGACGGCTTCGAGACGTGCCGCGTGCTGCGCGGGCTGCCGGGCTTCGAGTCGCTGCCCGTGCTGATGCTGACGGGCCTGGACGACGACGCCTCCATCAACCGCGCGTACGAGGTGGGCGCCACGGACTTCTTCGTCAAGTCCACCCAGTGGAGCCTGCTGAACGGGCGCCTGCGCTACCTGCTGCGCTCGTCGCGCACCCGGCAGGAGCTGGAGCGCAGCAAGTCCAAGCTGGCGCGCGCGCAGGACCTGGCGCGCATGGGCAGCTTCGACTGGCGGCGCGGCCACGGCAGCCCGGCGTTCTCCGTCGAGGGCCTGCGCGTGTTCGGCCTCGGCCCCGGAGCCGCGCTGCCGTTCCACAGCCTGCTGCGCATGCTGGCGCCGGAAGACCGCGCCGGCCTGGTGACGATGCTGCGCGACGTGCTGAACCACAGCTCGGTGCTGGCCACCGACATCCCGGTGGCGCTGGCCGACGGCCGGCAGCGCATCATCCATACCGAGGCCGAGCCCGAGTTCAACGAGCACGGCAGCCTGTCCGGCTACACCGGCATCGTGCAGGACGTGACCGACCGGCGCATGGCGGAAGACAAGATCCGCCACCTCGCCAACTTCGACGCGCTCACGGGCCTGCCCAACCGGCGCCAGCTCATCTGGCGCACCGAGCGCGCGCTCGAGTACGCGCGCCGCTTCCAGCACCAGGTCGGCCTGCTGCTCATCGACCTGGACCGCTTCAAGGTCATCAACGACACCCTCGGCCACAGCGCCGGCGACGAGCTGCTGATGGAGGTGTCGCGCCGGCTGCGCTCGTGCGTGCGCCATTCCGACCAGGTGATGGAGAGCTCGCTCGAGGCCATGGGCGCGCGGTCGCACCGCACGCTCGAGGCCGTGGGGCGGCTGGGCGGCGACGAGTTCGTGGCGCTGCTGCCCGAGGTGGTGGACGAGCGCGACGCCGAGCGCGTGGCGATGCGCATCCTCGACCTCATGCGCGAGCCCATCTTCGTGGGCGGGCAGGAGTGCTTCGTCACCGCGTCCGTGGGCATCGCGATGTACCCGCGCGACGGCGCCACCGTGGCCGACCTGATGCGCAACTCCGACGTCGCGATGTACTCGGTGAAGGCGCAGGGCCGCAACGCGGCGTCGCTGTACCGGCCGAACCTCGCGGGCAAGGGGCGCGAGAAGCTCGAGCTGGAGACGGCGCTGCACAAGGCGATCGAGCGCAACGAGCTCGTGCTGCACTACCAGCCGAAGGTCGACGTGCGCTCGGCCCGCATGGTGGGCGCCGAGGCGCTGATGCGCTGGCAGCGCGGCGGCCGGCTCGTGCCGCCCGGCGACTTCATCCCGCTCGCCGAGGAGACCGGCCTCATCGTGCCGATGTCGAAGTGGGCGATCGAGGAGGCGGCGCGCCAGGCGCGCGTGTGGCAGCGCAGCTTCGGCTTCAACGACTCCATCGCGGTGAACCTGCCGAGCCGCCTGTTCGAGCGCACCGACCTGGTCGAGCACATCCAGCACGCGATCGCCAACTTCGGCCTGCCGCATCACGCCATCGAGCTCGAGATCACCGAGACCGGCCTGATGAAGGACATGCAGACCGTGATGCCGACGCTGAAGCGGCTGAACGAGATCGGCGTGCAGATCTCGATCGACGACTTCGGCACCGGCTACTCGTCGCTCGCGTACCTCACCCGGCTGCCGATCTCGGAAGTGAAGATCGACCGCAGCTTCGTGAAGGACCTGGGGCTGTCGGAGGCGAGCAAGGCGGTGGTCGAGGCGATCATGTCGCTGGCGCGCGCGCTGCGCCTGCGCGTGGTGGCCGAGGGCGTGGAGAACCTGCGCCAGATGGAGGCGCTGCACCGCCAGGGGTGCAGCCTCATGCAGGGCTTCCTGTTCAGCAAGCCGCAGCCGCCGGACGACATCGAGGCCTGGCTGCAGAACACCGTGCTGCCGAAGAAGGCGCCGTGGATCGGGCAGGTGGGCTCGGCCCACGAGCTCACCGACGTGCTGCGTGGCGGCGAGCCCCAGCGCGGCCAGCGCGCGACCCCGGCAGGCTGACATGGCGACCGCAACCGTGCCCCCCAAGGGCGGCGCGACCGTGTCCGAGGCGGCGATGCTTCCCGCGCAGCTCGCCAAGGCGGCGCTGCGCCGCCTCGTGGAGGCCCGCCTCGAGCCGACCCCCGAGAACTACGCCCGCGCCTACCAGCAGGAGCTGGGCGGCGCGGCGCCCGCCGCCGCGGCGCCCGAGCGCGCCGCGCCCACCGGCGAGCAGCTCGCCGAGCTGATCGGGCGCGTGGTGCAGGGCGTGGAGCGGCGCAGCCGCGCCTGGACGCCGGGCCGCAAGCGCGACAGCCTGCAGCGCGTGCTGGAGGGCAGCCGCGGCGACGCCCAGCGGCTGATGCAGCGCCTGGGCCAGCTCGTTTCCAGCTGGGACGGCGATGGCGCCGAGGGCCACGCCGAGCCCGGCGTGGAGACCGCCCCGGCGCCGCTGGACGAGCCGCACCGCGCCGTGCCGCTGGACGAGCCGAGCCGTCCCGTCCCGCTGGGCGAGGCGAGCCGCCCCGTGCCGCTGGAGGCGCCCGGTCGCGCGTCCGGCGTGCCCGTCGGCGTCCCGGCCGGCGAGTGGACCCGCGTCGTCGCCACGCTCGACGCCACGGTGCGGCACGCGCTGCCGGGTGCCGACGACGACACCCGCGCGCTCGCCGCCGCGATCGATGCGGCGTCGCGGCGCATCCAGGCCGAAGGCGCCACCGCGCCGCTCGCCGACGAGATGCAGCGGCTGTGCGCGCGCGCCGACCGCGTGCTGCAGCACCGGCATCACCTGCTCGAGCAGCTGCGCCAGCTCTGCCGCGAGCTCACCGGCAGCCTGGCCGACCTCGCCGAGGACGACAGCTGGGCGCAGGGCCAGTGCGCCGCGATGCAGGTGCAGATCGACGAAGGCCTCACCGCGCGCGGCGTGAAGTCGGTGAGCGCGCTGCTGCACACCACGCGCGAGCGGCAGGGCAAGCTGCGGCTCGAGCGGCAGCAGGCGCGCGACGCGCTGAAGTCGCTCATCCACCGCATGCTCGCCGAGCTGGGCGAGCTGGGCTCGCAGACCGGGCGCTTCCACGAGAGCGTCGGCCGCTACGCCGACGTGATCGAGCAGGCCGATTCGCTGGAGAGCCTGGCCGGCGTGGTGCGCGAGATGGTCGAGGAAAGCCGCACCGTGCAGGCGCTGGTCGCCTCCACGCAGCAGCGCCTGCAGGACGAGCATGCGCGCGCGAGCGACCTCACGCAGCGCGTGAACGAGCTCGAGGGCGAGCTGCGGCGGCTCTCCGAGGAGGTCTCGACCGACCAGCTCACGCAGGTGGCGAACCGCCGCGGCCTGCTGCAGGTCTTCGAGACCGAGCGCTCGCGCGTCGAGCGCACCGGCGGCGCCTTGTGCGTGGGCCTGCTCGACATCGACAACTTCAAGCGGCTCAACGACGAGCTCGGCCACGCGGCGGGCGACGTGGCGCTGAAGTCGCTCGCCGCCGTGGTGGCCCGGACCCTGCGCCCCACCGACTGCACCGCGCGCTACGGCGGCGAGGAGTTCGTGGTGCTGCTGCCCGACACGCCGGTCGACGAGGGGCAGGTGATCCTCACGCGCCTGCAGCGCTCGCTGAGCGGCGGGCTCTTCATGCACGAGGACCGGCAGATCTTCGTCACCTTCTCCGCCGGCGTCACCGACTACCGGCCCGGCGAGCGCATCGAGGACGCGCTCGAGCGTGCCGACCAGGCGCTGTACGAGGCGAAGCGCACCGGGAAGAACCGCACCTGCATCGGCTGAGCGGCGCGGCCTCGGCACCGCGCTTGCTGCGCTCTGTCGTGAAAGGAGACCTGCCATGACCGACAACCAGCGCGAACGCCCGGGCTCCGGCCCGTCCGGCGAATCGAAGAAGCCCGCCATGGCCCCTGGCGACGAAGCGCCCGAGGGCACGCCCGGCACGGGCGAGGACGTCTGCCCGCGCTGCGGCGGCAGCGGCCGCCTGGGCGCGAGCGCGTGCCCGGAATGCGCCGGGCGCGGCAAGATCATCCGCGGCATCGGCGGCGCCTGACGCGCGCGCCGCCGGCGTGCCGGCCGGTGGCTTGGCCGCGCCGCGCCGCGCGGCGGCACGTCAGCGCCCGCTCGCCGCCACGCCGTACCGGCCGGGGCGGTGGTTCCAGAGCAGCACGGCGTTGAGCGTCAGCGCGCCTGCCACCGAGCAGGCCACCCGCGGCCCGTCGACGAACGCGGCCGAAGCGGCCACGATCGCCGCGTCGAACGCCATCTGCAGCGCGCCGGGGCTCCAGCCGCGGCGCTTCTGCAGGTGCAGTGCCAGCACGCCGATCCCGCCCAGGCTCGCGCGATGGCGGAACAGCACCAGCAGCCCCACGCCGATCAGCATCCCGCCCGCGACGGCTGCGAACAGCGGCTGCACCGAGTGCAGGACGACCATGCGGCCGACCCCCTCCACCGCCACCGAGACGCAGCCCATCGCCAGCAGCGTCTTGACCGTGAAGCGCGGCCCGAGCGCGCGCCAGGCGAGCACGCAGAACGGCAGGTTGACGAGGAAGAGCGCCCAGCCGAGCGGCAGGCCGGTGGCGTAGCGCAGCAGGAAGGCGAGGCCCGGGACGCCGCCCGTCAGCAGGCCGGCGCCGGCGAGCAGCGTGAGGCCCAGGGCGAGCAGGACGGTGGCGGTGCCGAAGGCCTGCGCATCGTCCAGGAGCGAATGCGGCGGCGCCTGGGGGGTGGGGAGGGACTTCTCCATGGCGCCCGGAGTGTCCGATGAGGACCGTGCGGGGGACTTGACGGAAGGCAACGGCCACCCGCCCGGGCGACGACGATCGACGCTGCGTCTCGCGCTCGAACGTTGTAGTTCCTGCCACCTGGCTGCCGGAACGGGGGTCGCGCGTAGTCCTTCGTCTGGCGCAGCGGTGGTCCTCGATGGGGCCGGCTCCACGCGCTGCCGTGGCTGGTGACGTGGCTTTGGTCATCGGCGCGGGAGCGACGCGTCGGCTTCAATCGGGGCATGAGCCTGGACCCGGAGTTGCTCGCCGTCCTCGGTTTCCTGCGCAGGCACCCGGAGGTCCGCGGGCGGCTGGCCGCGCCGCCGGACAAGACCGTCGTCTATAGCGGCGGCGTGCACGCGCCCGACGGCATCCATGCAGGCTGGCGCCTCCTCGCCCAGGCCAAGGCGAAGGAGCCCCGGCGATTCGACGACGTGACGCTGGAAGAGCGGCTGCGCCGGTTCCATTGCGGCGGGCACGTCGGCAGCATCGCCGAACGCAGTCACCCGGTCCGGCCCATCGACGAGAGCTTCGCCGGACGTTGATCGCGCTTGCGTCGCGGCAGCGTGCATACGTCGCAGTCGCCGCCCGGTTTGGCGGTGCGGCGGCAACGCCGCTTCATTCCTGGTTCGCATGGCCGAAAACCATGATTCCTGTCGCAGGCAGTTCCAGGAGTACCGGGTGAAATCTCTGAGCCGTACGCTCACTTCGTTCGTCCTTGCAGGCCTCGCTGCCGCCGCCTTGCTGACCACAGCGTCGCTTTGGTGGGAACACCGCAGCGCGGTCGCGGTCGACCGCGCCCTGGTTGCCAAGGACGTCACGGCCGACATCCTTCCGCCCCCGATGTATCTGATCGAGCTGCGCCTCGTCCTGTCCCAGGCCATGGAAGGAACGATGTCACTGGAGCGAGCGCGTGCGGAGGCAGACCGGCTCGAGAAGGAGTACTCCGATCGGGTCGGCTTCTGGACATCGCACCCGCCCCACGGGCTCGAGGCCAAGTTGTTGGGCGCACAGCATGAGGCTGCCGGGCGCTTCATTGCCCGGGCCCGTGCCGTGTTGCAGACGCTGGGCACGGCGGACCAAGCAGCGGCATTGACCGGCCTGAAGGACGCTGATGCGGCGTACCTGCAACATCGAGCCGGCGTCGACGACACGGTGAAGGCGTCGACCGCATTCGCGGGCCAGGCGAGTTCGAATTTCGAGGCGGCACGTTCGCAGGCCGCCTGGGCGCGCTGGATCGTCTTCGGGGCGGCCGCCCTGTTGCTCGTGGGCTTCGGCCGATGGGTTCGCCGCAGTGTCGTCGCGGCCATCGGGGGAGAGCCTTGCGATGCCGCGGCGCTGGCAAACGCGGTCGCGCGCGGCAACCTGACCCTGCGCGCCTCGCTGGCGCCGGGCGACACGACCAGCGTGATGGCGGCCATGCGCCGCATGTGCGAGAGCCTTGCCGAGGTGGTTGCCAAGGTCCGGGACAGCTCGCAATCGATCGCTGCCGGGTCGGGGCAGATCGCCACGGGCAATTCCGACCTGGCGCAGCGCACCGGCAAACAGGCATCCAGTCTCCAGCAGACCGCCGCCTCCGTCGAACAGCTGTCCGAAACGGTGCGCAGCAATGCCGAGACCTCGCGCCAGGCGGCCGAGCTTGCCGCTTGCGCGAGCTCGGTCGCGGAGCGCGGCGGCAAGCTCGTCGGCGAGGTGGTCACCACGATGGAAGCGATTTCGGCGTCCAGCAAGAAGATCGCCGACATCATTTCCGTGATCGACAGCATCGCCTTCCAGACCAATATCCTGGCACTGAACGCTGCCGTCGAAGCGGCCCGCGCGGGAGAGCAGGGACGCGGCTTCGCTGTCGTGGCAGGCGAGGTGAGAGCGCTTGCGCAGCGCTCGGCCGAAGCTGCGCGCGAAATCAAGGGCCTGATCGGCGCGAGCGTCGACAACGTCGACAGCGGGACGCGGCTCGTCAGCCAGGCGGGGGCGACGATGGAAGACATCGTCGCCCAGGTGAAGAGCGTGACCGGGCTCATCAGGGAGATCAGCGCTGCGACGATGCAACAGACATCCGGCATCAGCCTCGTCAGCGAGGCCGTCGCGCGACTCGAGCAGGAGACTCAGCACAACAGCAGCCTGGTCCAGCAAAGCGCGGCGGCTTCCGACGGGCTGAACGAGCAGGCAGCAAGCCTGACGGCAGCGGTGGGAGTCTTCAGGCTTTGAGAGCCGTCGGCGGATCGGCTCCAGGGTCATCTCGACAACGCATGACCTTTCGCACACTTCGCGCTTGCGATGGCTCAAGCGCCCCGCAGTGACGGTCGATATCTCGGGTCTGACTTCTGTGCAGCCGCTCCGACGGCGTCGCCACAACCGGTTGCATGCACGCAACGAGACCGCTCATTCGACACGAAGGACCCGCCATGCAAGCACATTTCGCACCGACCCGGCGCAGCCTCATCCGGACCGCCGCAGCCTCCGTGCTGGCCGCCAGTCTGGCGATGCCCGCCATTGCCGACGACGGCGTCACCGACAAGGAAATCCGCATCGGCATGTCCAACGCGCTGTCGGGCCCGGCGTCCGGCCTCGGCACGCAGCTCAAGGCCGGGGCCGAGGCGTACTTCGCGAAGGTGAACGCGGCGGGCGGCGTCCACGGTCGCAAGATCAGCCTGGTCAGCGTGGACGACGGCTACGAGCCCGACCGGGCCGCTGCGGCAACGCGCCAGCTGATCGACCAGGAGAAGGTGTTTTCGCTCTTCGGCTACGTGGGCACGCCCACCTCGGCGGCCGCCGTGCCGCTCGCATCGAAGGCCGGCCTGCCGTACCTGTTCCCGTTCTCCGGCGCGGAGTTCCTGCGCAATCCGGTGAACAAGTGGGTGTTCAACGTGCGCGCATCGTATTTCGACGAGACCGAGACGATGGTCGAACGCCTGTCGAGCGACCTCGGCATCAGGAAGATCGCGCTGTTCATCCAGGACGACGCGTTCGGCGAGGCGGGCAAGGCCGGCACCATGCGGGCGCTGCACAAGCGCAACCTGAAGCCGGTGGCCGAGGCGCGCTACAAGCGCAACACGATGGAGGTCGATGAAGGCCTGGCGGCGATCAAGGCGGCCCAGCCGGAAGCCGTGATCTTCGTCGGCACTTACAACTCGCTGGCCGCGACCGTGAAGAAGGCCAAGGCCCAGGGCGTGACGGCCAGGTTCCTCACCGTCTCCTTCGTCGGCACGTCCAACTTCATCAAGGAAGCGGGCGCCGATGGCGACGGCGTGTACATCACGCAGGTGATGCCCTCGCCGAACGACGACTCGGTGCCGCTGGTCAAGCAGTACCAGCAGGACATGAAGGGGGGCAACCTCGATTACACGTCGCTGGAGGGATACGCGAACGCCGTGGTGCTGGTCGAGGCCCTGAAGAAGACCGGCGCCGCCCCGACCCGCGCCGGCCTCGTGGGCGCGCTGGAGAGCCTCAACGTCGACATCGGCGGCGTGAAGCTGGGTTATTCGGCCGCGAGCCACCAGGGCGCCCGGCAGGTCTTCGTCACCAAGGTGCAAGGCGGCAAGGCCGTGCCCGTGGCCAAGCTGTGATCGCGGCGGGCGCCGGTCGACCCTGCGTCCCTTGTGCTTGATCAGTGCCTCGACATGATGTTCAAACTCGACACCCTCGCCAAACAGCTGCTGGTCCCGTCGTTGAGCCTGGTGGTCGTCGCCATGGCGACGTTCGGCATGCTCATGGCGAACCAGGTGATCCGCAGCGTGACGGCCGCCGCAGAGAGCGAGGTGGTGCGCACGAGCGAGTTCGTGGCCCACGTCTCGGCGTCCTACGTCACCAACTACGACTTGACCGCGCTGGGCAGCATGGTCAAGGGCCTGACCCGGGACTCGGCCGGCGCGTACGCCGAATTCAGCGATGCCGATGGCAAGTCGCTGACGTCGGACGTGCTGCCGGCGCCCGCCGGCCTGTCCGGCTTCATGCTCGTGGAGCGGTCGATCAAGGACAGCACCGGCAAGGTGATCGGCAGCTTCAAGCTCGCGCGCAGTCGCGATGCCATCGAGGCCGAACGCGGCCGCGCGCTGGCGACCGTCGGTGCCGGGGTGCTCATCGTGCTGGCCGTTCTCGGCATCGGGTTGACCTGGGCCGTGCGCAAGGTGGTGCGGCAAATCGGCGGCGAGCCCGCGTACCTCGTGCAGTCGATGCGCCGCATCGCCACGGGCGACCTTTCCCAGGCCGTGGCCGTTCGACCCGGCGACAAGGGCAGCGTGCTGACGGCCTTGCGCGACATGGTGCACACGCTGCGCCAGACGGTGAGGAGCGTGCAGCGCAGCGCGGAGGGCGTGGCCACGTCGAGCACGCAGATTGCCAGCGGCAACAACGACCTCAATGTCCGGACCTCGCAACAGGCGAGCGCGCTGGAGGAGACGGCCGCTTCGATGGAGCAGCTCGGCGTGACCGTGCAGCAGAACGCCGAGCACGCGCGGCAGGCCAATCACCTCGCGATGGGTGCGAGTACCGTCGCGGTCCAGGGCGGCGAGGTGGTCGGCAAGGTGGTCCAGAGCATGAAGGGCATCAACGACAGCTCGCACAAGATCGCCGACATCATCAGCGTCATCGACGGCATCGCGTTCCAGACCAACATCCTGGCCTTGAACGCCGCCGTGGAAGCGGCGCGGGCGGGGGAGCAGGGCCGCGGTTTCGCGGTGGTCGCCGCCGAGGTTCGCAGCCTCGCCCAGCGCAGCGCCGCGGCGGCCAAGGAGATCAAGACCCTCATCAATGCCAGCGTGGAGCGTGTCGACCAGGGGGCGGCGCTGGCGGACCAGGCCGGCGCCACGATGACGGAGATCGTCGACTCGATCAAGCGCGTCACCGACATCATGGCGCAGATCAGTGCAGCCAGCGCCGAGCAAGGCGCCGGCGTGGCCCAGGTGGGCGAGGCCGTCACCCAGATGGACCAGGCGACGCAGCAGAACGCCGCGCTGGTCGAGGAAAGCGCCGCCGCGTCGGATAGCCTGAACCTGCAGGCGCAGGAGCTGGTGCAGGCGATGGCGGTGTTCAAGCTCGGCGGCGCGCCGGACTCCGATCCGGCTGCTCACCTGCACGGCTGAGGTCTTTGCAGGCGTTTCCCGCGGGAGATGCCGCCGCGGACGCGCGCTTGCGCCGGCATTCATTCGGTCGGCGACTCGCCCGTCCACCGGCGGAACGCGCGCGTGAAGCCCGTCTCGTTGCGCAACGACACCGCGAGCGCGATCTGCTTCACCGAGCGTCGTGCGCAACACCAGCAGGTCGGTGGCGAGGTTCACGCCGGACGCGGTCCTTCAACGCCTGCAGCGACGTGCCTTCGTCCCGGGGCTGCCGGCGAACGCGACCGACATGTTCAACCGCGACTCGATCGGCAGCCTCAGCTGGGCGCTGCAGCGCGCGCTCGAGCACGACCTGTTGAGCGTCGACCGCTGGAGGCTGCCTCTGCGACGGCGTGCGCTTCGAGGTCGATTCTCCGTTGATCCGGGCCGGCCCCTGCCATTGCTATCCTTGGAGGAAGCACTCCGGCACGTTCAGCCGCACGCGAGCCCGGTCGTGTTGCGCAGCAAGGGGCCTGACGTTTCCCTCGGGCGCACGCCCCGCGACCTCGACATGCATACGCAGCGCACCAGTTTGCTCGTCATCGCTTCGGTGTTCATGATGGGCTTGCTCGCCCTGTCCGGCTGCCGGCCCTACGACCGGGCCACGTGGGCCATGGAGGTGGCTCCCGTGGCCATCGCCTTGCCGATCCTTTGGGCAACGTACCGCCGTTTTCCCTTGACCAACCTGCTCTACGTGTGCATCGCCGTGCATGCCATGGTGCTCATGCTCGGCGGCGCTTACACCTACGCCCGCGTGCCGCTCGGCTTCCAGATCCAGGAGGTTCTGGGCCTGCAACGGAATCCGTACGACAAGATCGGCCACTTCTTCCAAGGCTTCGTCCCGGCGCTCGTCGCGCGGGAGATCCTGATCCGGGGCGACCACTTGCGAGGCCGCCGGCTGCTCGCGTTCGTCGTCGTGTGCATCGTCCTGGCCATCAGCGCGACCTACGAGCTGGTGGAGTGGAGTGCCGCCCTCGCGCTCGGGCAAGGCGCGGACGAGTTCCTCGGAACGCAAGGTGATCCATGGGACACGCAATCCGACATGTTCCTGGCGCTCATCGGCGCCATTGCCGCCCTCCTGCTGCTGTCACGGGTTCATGATCGACAGATCGATCGTCTGGAGAACCTTGAAGCGGCCTGACGCTGCGGTCGGCCCCTCGCCGGCGTGCACGGCGCGGCCGGGCGTGAAGGCATGCGCCGCGGCGGCGCACGCACACCGGCGCGCCCGACGCGTCGCAGTGCCCTGGCGTGCTGCCGATCAGGCCGACTGACCGGCGGCTGATGGCGCGCGCCGGGCCGGCCGGCGAGTAGTCCTTGCTCACCCGCTGGCGAAGCTACACGCTGCGAGAGCCGCTTCGCGGCGCCGGCCCGGCGCTGCGCAGGCATCCGCGTTGCTGATCTTCGATCCCCGTTCGGACAGGCCGGGTACGCGTCGGCCGCTTTCTCGGATCGACAGCGCGGCCTCGCGGGGGATGCAAGGAGGTAGCGATGAAAGTCCATGAAACGATGACGCGCGATGTGTGCCTGGTGGATCCCGAGCGCAGCATCCGCGAAGCGGCGGAAATGATGGCCGAGCGCGACATCGGCGTCCTGCCCGTCGGCGAGGGCGACCGCCTGGTCGGCATGGTGACGGACCGCGACATCGTCGTGCGCGGGGTCGCGAAGGGGTGCGGCGCCGAGGCGAAGATCCGAGACGTGATGTCGCCGGAAGTGTTGTACTGCTTCGAGGACGAGGAACTCGAGGACGCGGCGCACCACATGGCGGAGCTCAAGGTGCGCCGGCTGCCGGTGCTGAACCGCGACAAGCGGCTGGTCGGCATCGTGTCGATCGGGGACGTGTCGCACTCGGAGGACGCCATCAAGACCGGCAAGACCGTCGCCGAAATCTCGCAGCCGGGCGGCGCCCATTCGCAGACCTCGCACTGAGCGGCCCGTGCGGCGGCCGGCCTACGCCCAGGGGCTCTGATCGGCGGCTCGCGCGGCAGCGTGAGTGGACCCGGGTCGTGGAGACGCCAGCCGCGCCGCGAGGTGGCCGGCGATGTGGGTGCCGGCCCGCGCGTCGAAGCCCAGGAACATCGGCGAGCCGTTCAACTCGAGGAAGCGCAACGTGCCTGCGGCGTCGCGCTTGAGGTCCAGGCCGGTGAAGCGCAGCCCGATGACCTGTGCGGCGCGCACGCACTGCGCGCGCACGTTCTCGGGCAGCTCGATCTCCACGCAGCGCTCCTCGTTGCCGCGAAAGTCGAGCGCGCGGGTGACGATGCGGATGGCGGCGATCACCTCGCCGTCGAGCACGTACACGCGGATGTCTTCTCCGGGCAGCAGGCGCTGGAAGGTCACCGGCGCGCGGCTCAGCAGATCGAGCCGCGACGGCGCCAGGTCGTCCGCGACGAGCTCCCGTGTCGCCGCTCCGCCGGACACGGGCTTGTACGCCACGCGCGCGCCGGCAGCGAACGTGCGCACCGCGCCCGGGTCGTTGCTCCAGCGGGTGGGCGGCACAGGCAGGCCGGCCTCGCCCAGCAAGGCCAGCTGGAACGGCTTGGTCATGCGCAGGCTCGCCGCCAGGCCGTTGTAGAGCGGCACACCGCGGTGCTCCCAGCGGCCGAGCATGGCAGTGAGCATGTCGCCGCGCTCGCGGCCGACCAGCCAGTCGCGGAACCGTCCTGCGGCCGAGTCGCAGGCGGCGACACCGGCGGCCTGGCGCGCGCCGGTGCCCACGTGGCGCACGTAGACCGCGCAGGGGCGCACCTGCATGCCGTCGATCACCACGTCGTCGAGCGCCTCGCCCAACGTCATCCGCAGCATGGAAGGGAACCGGCCGGCATCCACGATCAACGCTTCGGCGCCGAGGGAGCGCACGCGCTGCGACACGGCCGCCACGTGCGCATCGTCGGCCGGGCCGACGATGACCACCGGCGAGAACGTCATCGACCGAAGTCCTGAATGAACAGGCCGAGAAGCTGCTCCAGTGGCGTCGGCCCGCCGCCCGGTGCGCCGGTGGCGCAGCCTTCGTCGCCGCATGCCGGGGTCGCCACCTCGCAGCCGCCTTCCTCGCCGAGGGCCATGCTGGTGACGTCGCCGCCGGTCTCCTCGCCGACAGCCATGGTGGTGACGTCGCCGCCTTCCTCGCCGACGGCCATGGTGGTGACGTCGCCGCCGCCTTCTTCGCCGACGGCCATGGTGGTGAGGCCGCCCGTGTCGTCGGGGCGATTCAAGGCATCCGGGTGGAAGTCCCGGCCCAGGTCGCGGATGAACAGCGATGATTCAGGAATGCGCATGGGATGCTCTCCGTGCCGGTCCTGTCCGGCCTTGGCATCACGGTACGCGCGCACGGCCGATGCGCACAGCCGGCACTGCTCCTAACTGCGGGCGCCCCCAGTCGCACCGTGCGGGCGCGCGCCGACCGCGACGCGAGCGCGAAAGGCGACGGACAGGGCCGCTGCCAATCAGCCGGCGTCCTTGACGATCTTCAGACGTCCTTGAAGCTGGGATGCTGGGCGAATGACGAAGAACGTCGGGCCGAGCGGCGGGACCAGACAGATCGCACAGTGCTGGCACGTGGCGGGGCCGACTTCAACGCACTTCATCGCAGGCTGGCGCCGGAACTCGGGCGCGAGTGGAGCGGTTAGACGTCCTACGCGCCAGCCACCGACTCGACCGCCACGGCGGGGACCAGATCGTTCATCGCAGGGAAAGTGCAGGCATGTGACGCGGCGGGGTTGCCGCCGGTCCCGGGCATGGCGGTCGGATGCGACGAGGCCGTGATACGCGCCATGCCACATGCCGCCGGCCCGCGCCGTGGGGATGGCACCGGCGCCCGAACTGGCGGAACATCCGGCGAAACGAGGCTGCGAACGGTGGCCCGTCCCGCGAGGGCCGGCCTGGCCGAAGAGCGCCACCCACGGAGACGGCATGCCGATCAAGACCCGCGTGTTCATCTGCTATCGCCAGGTCGACGGGAAGGACGCGGCGGGCTGGCTCTACCGGGAGCTGCACGGGCAGACCCACCCCCTGGTCGGCCACGGGTCCGACGACACGCAGCAACTCGACGTCTACTTCGACCAGGCCGCGCCGGCCCTGTCCGACTGGCAGGCGCTGCACCGCCCGTCGCTGGAGGCAGCGCACGCGCTACTGGTGGTGTGCACTCCCGGCATGTTCTCCCGCCTAGGCTTGGACGACTGGGTTCACATGGAGATCGACTGGTGGCTGCAGAACCGAAAGACGGCCCCCATCCTGATCGACACCACCGACGAAGGCGCCCGGTGGATTCCTCCGGCGATCGTTGCGCGCTGGCCCAATGCGCAGCGGCTGCGCCTGGACCTGAAGGAGCTCGAGCATCTACCGGAGGCACAGCGTGCAGCCGCGGTGCAGATGCTGGTTCAGCGCATCGTCGGCGGGATCAGCTCGAGCGACGAAGCCGTCCGGTTCGAGGAACTGGAGCAGCAGCGCGCCATGCTCCAGCGGCAGAAGACGCTGCTCGGTTACATCGCGGCCGGCATCGCGGCGACCGCCGTCGCCTCGGTGGCGGCCGCATGGTTCTCGCACCGGTCGCAGCTGGAAGCGGAGCGGCGACTGGCGGGCACGTTGCTGCAACAGGCCAACGCCGCGATGGAGCTGGACAACAGCGACTTCGCAAAGATCCTCTCGGCCGAGGCGCTCGTCCACGACGGGTCGGTGCGGACGCGCAACGCCGCCGCCGTCATCCACCACTGGTATGCCGACGAGCCGCTGAAGGCCATCGAGCGTTTCGACAGCCTGCTGTCGGAGGACTACCAGCGCCTCGTCGAGGAAGGCGTAAAGCTCCGCCGCTCGCAGCGCCACGCACGCGGGCAGTCGGTGATCTCGGCCCTCAACACCTACCTGACGCTTACCGCGACGGCACGTCGCTCCGGCTACGACTGGGTCTATCGCCTCGGCGGGTTCGGCCCGCGCATGGAGCGATCGATCCGCAGTGCGGCCCTCGCCGACGGAAGCGCCGGCCCTCAGCTGGAGCAGCTGGTCGATGCGAGCAGCGAGGTCGCCCGGTATGTCTACCACCGACCGGCGACGCTGGAAGACGCCGACCATTGCGCGCGTGAACGCGAGGCGGCCGCCTCGCGGGCAGCCCGGCTCGAACAGGAGATCACGAGCCGCGCGTCCCGTCGGGCGACCGCGGCATTCGACGTCAAGCAGGCGGGCGTGCAGTTGCAGAGCCGGCTCCAGCAGGGCCAGGTGATGGTCCACTACTGGCGGTACCGCGACCGCTATGCCGCGTGGGTGATCGCGCCGGACGCGCCGGTCCAGCGGGTGGAGCTGGGTTCGGCACTGGAGATCGAGAAAGCCGCGAAGGACTTCATCCAGGACCTGACGCGTACCGCATCGTCGCGCCCGAAGGTAGCCCGTCCGGACACGCCGACGGACTCGCCGAACCGCTTCGCACGCGGCGTCTCGTCCCCCTCGGGCCCCGCGTCGGCCAGCCGGCCAGCGGCGGCAACGCAGACGAGCGGCCCGACCGGCGCCCGTCTGCGGGCGCTGGTGTGGGATCCGGTGTCGGAGCGGATGCCGAAGGGCAGCACGCTGGTCTACGTCGTGCCGGATGCGGCCATCGCGTCCGTGCCGTTTGCAGCCCTGCCGGATGGCGGGGACGGGGGCCACTTGCTGGACCGGCTGCACTTCGCGCACCTGACGACCGCTCAGGACCTGATGGACGACCCGGCGCCGGTCGCCGGCGAGGGAATCCTGCTCGTGGCCTCGCAGGTGGAGTCCCGCACCACGCCGTCCAAAGGCGGCGCCGCCTCCAGTCCGTCGCGGGCAATCAAACTCGCGCCTTCGGAGGCCGGTAGCACGCCGGCGCGCGAGCGGGCGCGTGCGCCGCCCGCGCGCGACGCCGAGGCGAAGTGCGCCCGGGAGGTGCTCGACCACCGAATGTTTCCAACGCTGCCCGGTTCGGAGCTGGAGGTCCGTGAGATCTCGGCGATGCTGCAACTGTCCGGGGCCGCGTGGGTGCCGCGCATGCTGCTCGGCGATGAAGCGCACGAACGCTCGGTCCGCGAGGCCATGTCCGGTCGCCGGATCCTGCACTTCGCGACGCATGCGTGGCTGGACTCCCAGCTGTTCGGCCGTCCCACGAACGAAGGCCTCCCGCTGATCGACGCGAAGGCCCGGGCCTCCATCGACGCCTATCTGGTGAATGCCGATCCCTTGCTGAGGACGGGCCTGCTGCTGGCCCGCCGCGACGCGACCGCCGGGCTCTCCGACGGCTATCTGACAGGCTACGAGATCGCGACCTTGAACCTGAGCGGCGTCGAACTGGTCGTGCTATCGGCCTGCGACACCGCCGGCTCCAGCCGCGGCGGGAACGGCCTCATCGGTCTGGCCACGGCGTTCCGTGAGGCCGGAGCGCGGTCCGTCGTGGCCTCGCTTTACCCGGTCGACGACGAGGCGACCGCCGAACTGATGACCCGGTTCTATCGGAAGCTGTCGCAGGGCGTCCCGCCGCCCCTTGCCTTGACCGACGCGATGCGCACCCTCAAGCGTGATGGCTTCGGAGCGTACCTCTGGGCGCCGTTCGTCGCCTACTCGATGACAGTGGCGCAATGAGCGCGGATCGGCGATCGCTGCAGCAACCCGTCGCCCGGAGCCACAAGCGACCCGACCGGTTCGTCGTCGTGCGGCGACTTGAGACTGTTATGCAAATCTTTTCATAACAGTCTTTATGAGAAGACCGCTGTTATGACAAGTTCTCGGGTGGCGTAGGCCAGCAGGCCGCGCCGGCGCTCGCGATCCGTGGGTCGCCCACGCGCGGCACTGGACATAAATCGGTTGCGGGCGCAGTACCGACGTCTCCACCACTGGAGACGGTCATGACTGTGATCCCTGAACTGCACCCGATCCTTCGGGCCTGGCTGCTTGAAGGCCCGCTGTCCGCCCAGGTGCCGTCCTACGTCAGTCGACTTGAGCGCGGCCGGTATGCCACCCAGACGTGCCGCCGCTGCCTGAGCGCTGTCGCGCATTTCGCGCACTGGATGTCGACTTGCTCGTTGCCGGCGCGCATGCTCGATGAGGGCTGCGTCGATCAATTCCTTCGCTTGCACCTGCCTCGCTGCGACTGCCCACGTTGGGCGCTGCGCACGCCCCGTGAGGCGCATGCGGCGCTGATCCCGATGCTGGAGATCCTGCGTGTGGAGGGCGTTATCGCGCGGCCCCCCACACCCTCTGGCCCCATTGCCGATGAGCTGTGCCGCTACGACGCGCACATGCGTGACGCGTGCGGCCTGGCAGCCGGAACGCGTAGCTGCCAGCTTCGCATCGTCGAGCGGTTGCTGAGGTTCAAGTTTGCTGCTCGGCCCATCGTTGTCGTCGGTGAACTTCAGACCGACGACATACGGCAGTTCATCGCCGACCAGCTCGATGCCCTGGCCACCACCAGCAACGCCATCACGATCGCCTCGGCGCTTCGCGCGTACTTGCGCTACCGCGCAAGTCTTGGCGACGCGATGCAGCCCCTGCTGGCGGTCATCACGTCGCCCGCGCACTGGAGCATGGCGACTCTGCCGCGAGGGCTGACGCCCGAGGAGGTGGATCGGCTGCTGAGGTCGTTCACCCCGGCGCTGCCTTCGCCTCGCCGCGGCTACGCCGTCGTGCGGCTTGCGCTGGATCTGGGACTTCGAGGCATCGAGATCAGCCGGCTGCAACTGGCCGACATCGACTGGCGTCAAGGCACCGTCACGCTCGAGGGCACGAAGCCGCGCCGCCAGGAGCTCTTGCCCCTGCCGATGATCACCGGTCAGGCGCTGGAGGCCTACCTCCGGCACGAACGACCCAAGACCCGTGACACCGCGGTGTTCGTGCGCCGCATCGCGCCCCACGACCAGCCCATCGGCGTCGACGCCATCCGCCGCATCTTTCGCGACGCCTTCCGGCGAGCGGGCATCTCGCATGGCCGCGGTCATGCCCTGCGGCACACCTTGGCCTGCCGGATCGTCAACCACGGCGGCTCGATCAAGGAGGTGGCCGACGTGCTGCGGCACCGCTCGCTGGACACCGCGATGATCTACGCCAAGGTTGACCATGGAGCGCTGTCCGGCGTCGCGCTGCCGTGGCCGGGGAGTCTGGCATGAGTGCCGAGCTCAACTTGCAAGCCAAGGTCGAGCAGTACCTGGCTGAGCGACGCCGCGCGGGCTTCGCGCTTAGCACGATGGGGCACGGTCTGGCGAGCTTGGCCAGGTATGTCCAGGCCGCAGGGCACTGCGGGCCGCTGACGGTCGATCTGATGGCCGCCTGGGCGCGCCAAGCCAAGAGTGGACATGGTGATCGCGCCACCTCGGCCCGGCGGCTGAAGATGCTGCGGCCGTT
>Ga0075429_100001100_pt1 | contig 21781 bp, 11 predicted proteins | sample RhiMetdeltSRZDD3_FD_75295 | JGI IMG/M metagenome (GOLD analysis project Ga0075429, IMG submission 75295) | Populus rhizosphere microbial communities from Tennessee, USA - Rhizosphere MetaG P. deltoides SRZDD3 | ecosystem: Host-associated > Plants > Roots > Rhizosphere > Soil | place: USA... | reverse complement strand
CGAGCTGACCGAGCAGTTCACCGACCTCATCATCCTGCAGCGCGGCTACCAGGCGAGCTCGCAGGTCACCTCGGTGGCGAACGAGATGATCCAGCAGCTCCTCGACCTCGACGGCAAGCGCGGATGAGCCCGCGCCCGTTCCTGCTCCTCGGCGAGAGCGACCACCGTGCGCTCACGCAGCGCCTCGAAGGCGCCCTCGCCGCCTGGCAGCGCGAATGGCTCGCCGACGGCGCGTCGGACCCGGTGCTCGCCCAGGAGGCGGCGCCGGATGCCGAGCGCTGGCTGGCCGCGCAAAGCGACAGCGCCGTGCATCTCCTCGTCGGCTGCACGCCGGGCTGGCTGGCGCGGCTCGGCGCGCAGCTCGTGGGCGAGCCGCAGCCCGACGCAATCCGCGGCACGCCGCCGGGCGCGAGCCTGGCGAGCGGCCTCGGCGAGGCGATCGTCGAGAGCCTGGCGCGGCGCCTTCTCGGCGCCGCGCCGGCGGCCGCCGCGGCCAAGCTCCGCTGGGACGCCGGAGGCCTGCCGGAAGCATGGCTCGCGCCCGGCGCCGGCGCGGCGATCTATCGGCTCTCCCCCGCCCTGCCCTTCGTGTTCGCGCTTTCGCCGGCGCTGGTCGCGGCGTCGCTGCCGAAAGCGCCCGCCGCCCGCGGCCGGCGCGAGGCGCTCGTGGCGCGCTCGGGCGCGGTGGAGACCTGTGCGGTCGAGCTGCAGGCCGTGGTCGGGAACGCCGAGCTCGAGCTCGGCGAGCTGGCGCGGCTCGCGCCCGGCGACGTCATCGTCCTCGACTGCCGGCTCGACGAGCCGCTCGCTCTGAAGCTCGGCGAGCACCCGCTCGCGCGGGTGCAGCTCGGAACGGCTCGCGGGGCCAGAGCGGTGCAGGTCGTAGCGAAGTCACACAACTAGAACGGAAGGCAACCATGTCTGCAGAAAGCATCAAGGCGGTGCACGAGATCCGGCTGACCGAGCTCGGCCAGGCCGGAGAGGGGCGGAGAGTGCTCGAGGCCAACCTGGACCTGATCCGCGACGTGAAGGTGCGGCTCTCGGTCAGCGTCGGCCGCTGCGAGCTCACGGTGAAGGAGCTGTTCGACCTGAGGGAAAGCTCCGTGCTCGCGCTCGACAGCGGCACGCGCGACACCGTGGACGTGCTGCTCGACGGCAAGGTGGTCGCGCGCGGCACGCTGTGCGCGGCGGGTGACAGCTTTGGCGTCCAGATCAGCGAAGTCCTCGCGCGCTAGGCGTACGCTGGCCGCATTGTTGTTTGCGGCCACACTCGCGCCCTCGTGCCTCGCCGTGGCGCAGGCGCCGCCCGCGAAGGAGCCTATTCCTTTCAAGCGCGACGCCGAGGCGCTCGATTCGGGGCTCGCGCTGCGTGTCGCGCTCGCGCTCGGCGTGGTGATCGCCCTCGGCATCGGCGGCGTCTACGCGCTGAAGCGCTTCCTGCCGGGCTCGCTCGGCGGCGCGGCCGGCGCGAGCGGCCGCATCAAGGTGCTCGAGGTGCGGCGCGTCACGCCGCGGCTCACGCTCTTCCTTGTCGAGATCGACGGCCGGACCATCGCACTCGCGCAGAGCGGCGACCGCGTGCGTCCTCTGCCCGTCGCTCCCCGCTCATGAGAGCGCTCGTCGCGATTCTGCTGCTGCTCGTTTCGTCCGCGGCCCTGGCGCAGTCGCTCGGTGTGCCGGGCCTCGACATCCGCATCGACGCCGCCAAGGCGAAGCCCGAGGAGGTCGCCACCGCGCTCAAGATCCTGGCGGTGCTCACCGCGCTGACGCTCGCGCCCGCGGCGCTGGTGGTGATGACCGCGTTCACCCGCATCATCGTGGTGCTCGCCATGCTGCGCATGGCGATCGGCATGCAGGAGACGCCGCCGAACAGCGTGCTGGTGAGCCTCGCGCTGTTTCTCACGCTGTTCACCATGCAGCCGGTGCTGTCGCAGATCGACAGCCAGGCGTTCCAGCCCTACGTCGCCGGCAAGATGGGCTTCGAGCGCGCCGCCGAAGCGGGGCTGCAGCCGCTGCGCGAGTTCATGATCCGCCAGACGCGCGAGACCGACCTGATGCTGATGCTCGACGTGTCGCAGGCGCCCGCCCCCCAGGACGTGGACGAAGTGCGCACCGTGCACCTGGTGCCGGCGTTCATGCTGAGCGAGCTGAAGACCGCGTTCCAGATCGGCTTCGTCGTGTTCCTGCCGTTCCTGCTGCTCGACATCGTGGTGTCGAGCATCCTCATGTCGATGGGCATGCTGATGGTGCCGCCGATGATGATCTCGCTGCCGCTGAAGCTTCTGATGTTCGTGCTGATCGACGGCTGGAACCTGGTGGTGAAGGCGCTCCTCGGCAGCTTCCGCTGAAGCCGCATGGAGCGCGAGGACGAATCGGCGCTGTGGCAGACCTACCTCGCGAGCCGCGACGCGGCGCTGCGAGCGGAACTGATCGAGCGCTACCTGCCCGAGGTCCACAAGCTCGCCGCCCACGCCTATTCGCGGCGCGGCCCGCAGTCGCCCGAGTTCGGCGACTACCTGCAGTGGGGTCGCCTCGGCCTGATGGAGGCGTTCGACCGCTACGACCCTGGGCGCGAAGCCTCGTTCATGACCTTCGCCGGCTACCGCATCCGCGGCGCGATCCTGAACGGCCTCGAGCACGCCACCGAGGGCGCGGCGCAGCGCGCGCACCGCAAGGACCTGGAGGAGGAGCGCCTCGACTCGATGCTCGAGGCGGCCGACGACGGCGAGGCGCTCGAGCGCCTCGCCGAGGTGACCTTGGGCCTCGCGCTCGGATTCGCGCTCGAGGATTCCGGCCTTTCCGCCGCGCCCGAGGGCTTCGACCCCTACCGCGTGCTCGAGATGAAGCGCCTGCGCGAGCGCCTCCTCCTCATCGTCGACGCGCTGCCCGAGCGCGAGCGGCGCATCCTCAAGTGGCACTACTTCGAGCACATGGACTTCAAGCTGATCGGCGCGGCGCTCGGCCTCTCCAAGGGGCGCATCTCGCAGCTCCACGCGCGTGCGCTCAAGCTGATGCGCGAGGGCCTGCAATCGGTCGAGCGCTTCGAGCTCCGCCTGTGAGGCGCCTGTCGGCGCAGCTCGTTCAGGCGTCGGACATCGAGAGATCATCACGAAACGCGAATGAATCTGGCCGGCACCTCATCGGCCAGCCAGACAACTTCGTTGCCACGATAGAACCGAATCCCCTGCTCGTGCGCTTCGCGCCATCGGCCTGAGGCCGTCACTTCGAATCGCGCGCGCGGCCTGGGGCGAGGTGACGTGGTAGCGCAATGCGGGCGGCACGCCGGCTTCCTTCAGCGGAGATCCCTGCGGATAAGTCTCGTCCAGACAGTTCTTCCAGGCGCGGGCCGTCTATCGTTTCCCGTTAAATGCCTGCTTTGCTCGACTGTATTTCTTGAATTTGGCTTTCATGCCGTCCCAACGCCCCTTCGCGAATACGGTAACCGCCTTCTGCGATTCATCATCGTCGTGGAAGCCGGTCATCTGATCCCAAGATTCGTGAAGATCACGTAGCCCGCGCACTCATATGGATCCCCATCCTTTTTCACCAGCTTTTCGAAGGAATCGGATGAGGAAAATATCTTGACCCCGTCCAGAACAAGCTCGGTGCCCGGAACCAAGCCCACTTCGACAACCGGTCCATCTTTCGCTGCGAGGGCAACGCGGAATCCGGAGTACTTATATTCCACCTCACCGAGTCGGCTTTTGGAGACCTTTACCGGCTTGCCTACCGCTGCAGTCAGTTCATCCGCCGACATTCCGAGCCGGATCGGGCCAACCGATTGATAAGGGAAAATTTCGAACATAGCTTCCCTTGACTTCATGGCCCCTTAACCCTGCGCCTCGAGCTCCGCAAGCCTGCCGGCGCCGTCGAACGTCGCCTTGAGGGCGCGTCCGCCGCTCGACTTGCCGGCAATGCCGGTCGGCGTCTCGTTCACCGCGTAGCCCTTGAATTGGAGGTAGGAACGCAGGGCGCTGCGATGATCCAGCTCGAAGTTCGAGATGACCTGCGAGAACATCGAGGCGAGATGCGCGGGCGAGTTGTCCATCGACTGCCTGACCTGCGGCGCGGTGATCAGGACGAGCACGGCGCCGTTGTCGTAGGGCCCGCGGTAATAGCAGTCTGCTTTGCAAACACCGCTGGCGAGGAGCGACAGGTAATGGCCGTTGACCTTGTCGCGGCTGATCTGCGCCTGCGTGAGCTCGGCAATTCCTTCCCGCTCGCCCAGCGCACGCAGCTCGTTGGCCGAGGCTAGGAGCGTCGCGGGCAGTGGGCTCACCTTGTTCGCCCAGGCCCAGAGCCAGCTGTTGGAAACATCCGATTCTGTCCCGAGGATCTGCACCGGGAATTTCAGCCGCTCGTTAAAGGTGATGACGCCGTTCTCGCTATCGAGCTGCCAGCTGTGCTTGCCGACCAGCGCCGCGAGCGCCTGCTGCTTGTCCCATGAGGCCGCAGCGTGCCGATCGAAGAGATCGCTCAGCTTGCTCATTCGTTCTATAGGATCAGCTTATCCAGCTTGTCGCCCAGCACGAGGCTCTTGCGCTGGAGGCGCCAGTGTGCGCCCGACCTCGCGAGCAGGTATTCGTGCACCTCAGGCCGCGGATTTCCCGTGTACTCGGTGCGGATCCGGCACTTCGCGCCCTCCTGCGCGACCTCGATGATCTTTTCGGTCTGCAGGTCGTACTCGGGCGGGCGGCGCCATACCATGGCCTGCGTGCGGGATTGATTGGGCGCGCAGTACTTGGCGAAGATCTGCTCCAGATCGCGCGCATTCGTTTCCTCCATTTGGACCCGGTCGTTCTCGATCCGGCCCTGGCCCTTCCACTCGCGACTTCTATCCGCGCAGGTTCTTTCCCACGCGTTCATGGCGGAGATGAATTCGAGGAGGATCTTTTCCGGTTCCTGCACTGCGTCGCTTTCCGAGTGCATTTCGATCGGTTTCAGGAACGCGACCACATGTTGGAGGCAGCTCTTCCGCCAACCCGCAGCCCGTCGCCGCGACAGAGGCCGACGCCTGCTGTCGATTTTCAGACCTGTTCTTTTGTCGTCTTATCGTACTTCTTGAGCTTCGATTTCAGGCCGTCCCAACGCCCCTTCGCAAAGACGGTAACCGCTTTCTGTGACTCATCTTTGTCATGAAAGCCCGTCATCGTTATTCCAAGATTCGGAAAGATTATGAAGCCCACATATTCGTACGGGTCTCCATCCTTCCTTACGAGCGTGTCAAAGGAATCGGGTGCAGAAAATATTTTGATTCCATCTAGAACGAGCTCGGTGTCGGGAACTACGCCAACTTCGACAACCCGCCCGTCTTTGGCTGATAGCGCAACTCGAAACCCTGGGTATTTGTATTCAGTTTCCCCCAGCCGGCTCTTGGACACATTCACTGGCTTACCCACCGCGGCAGTGAGTTCGTCCGCGGACATTCCGAAGCGGATGGGACCGATCGATTGGTAAGGGATGATCTCGAACATTAAGTTCTCCTACTTATTATGCAACCCTTTCTGCTGAGCGTAATCGAGCATTTCACGAATGGCGCTATTGGATTCGTCACACTAACTCCATTTTCGAACAGCAGCACGACGCACGTCTGATATTTCGCGCGCCATAGCACTAGGCATTTTGCCCTGGTCGATCTACGCGGCGATCCGTCGTAGCTGGCTGCGCGTGTCCCGCAGCTACACTAATGGACGAAAAGAAGGCATCACGACCAACTTAGCCAACGGCGTTTGACCCGATACACTGGTCAATGAATTCACTTTCTTCCCGGCCGGCCTACAAGCAAATACGCGCCGTGTACGACGATCGGACCATCCGCGTTTATCAGGCCTATTCAGACGAGATTGCGGACGACGCTTTAGCGAAGGGAACCTTCGTGTCACCCCTGTTCAGGATGAACCGGATGACTTGGATCAAGCCTTCCTTTTTGTGGATGATGTATCGATCTGGATGGGGACTTAAGGATCCTAATCAAAAGCGAATCCTTGCTATCGACATTACGAGACAAGGCTTCGAATGGGCGCTGTCTCACAGCTCCTTGAGCCATGCGGCGCCGCGGCGCTCTGGCGGCGACGAAGAGGCGAAATTCGAAGAGCACGCTGCGCCGGTGCGCATTCAATGGGATCCGGAGAGGGACTTACTGCTGCGTGCGCTCGGGCGCCGCACAATTCAAATCGGCTTGAGCAAGGAGGCTATTGAACTCTATGTCGGGAGCTGGATCCGTCGGATCACCGATATTTCCAAATTAGCTCGGCAAATCCACGAACTCGTTAGCGGCAATGACTTGAAGCAAGCCCTAGCACTACTGCCCGCAGAACAGCCATATCATTTGAACGCCTCGCTGGAGGAGCGACTAGGAATGTGCGCCAACCGGACGGGCCCGGGAGAATGAAGTCTGTCCTACGCCACACCTAATCCTGAGAACAGTTCGTTAGCGTGTCTGTAATTCGACCTGGACGATACGAAATGGCTGAGCCTCTCGCAGTCGATGCATTGGGCGAACTCGTCGACATAGAGAGCGACGGCGACATGCAGGGAGATCAACCGGAAGAATTAACGGTAGCACCAGCCACTCTAACCAGTTCTTCAAATGCTTCAAGGTGCGCGGGCGATTCTATGATCCCCAGAAAGATCGTTAATTTCGCACCATCGCGGTGATGATTTAGCCATATCCATCCCCGAACCTTTAAAGCGTCTAGCCAAGAACCGAAATCCCAGGGTAATTGCCCCCATTGCTCTCTCGGTATAGCCGCCAGTAGATTGTCTGCCTCTTCGCGCGTAACGCTTCGAGTCCCTTTTAACGCCCAATCCGGCATTCTTCGCTTCCATTCCTCTTCTACGGGCCAGGTGGCAGGGTCCTCCTTGATAATGAGCTCCGCAAGCGTGAGCACATGCTGATATTTTGTGTCAGCTTCCTGATTTAGATAGATGTGGTACGTCCGAAAGTCAAATGGCCGAATGCTGCGTGCCTTTATGTCAACGCGATGTAGTGCATCGGTATGTTCGCTGGTGGTCATCGTCGGTCGACTTATTTTCCAGAGCCTTTTCTTATTGAGTTCATCAAATCGTCAAAGTAGTTGGAAGGAATACCAAACTGATTTGGGGCCTTTGTTACATCTACTAATTGCGGGCGATCAGGATAAAGTTTGCCCAAGCGTTGCGGAACCGCCTCAGTCTGCAAGCGTTTAAGGAAGCCCGCATCCACATCAAACGATTTGATAGTTGCACCTGGCAAGCCACCTTGAATTTTCTGGGCAAGAAATTCTTGTGCCCTCGCTTCCTCTCCGAAATTCAAGAATAGCATGTTGGAATTATCTGGCGCTAAAGAGACTTCACCGCTCGCGCCGATATTTACTCTTTGATTTGGAATGCCTTCGACGCGATAGACCTTTACTACGTTGCTGGTTTCACCGGCTGCAGATCCCAGTTCAACACTGCCGTACTTTGTAACGGCGGCGCCGATCGCGATATTCGCCAAGATCGCGCCGCCTTGTTCGGCCTTGCCGTTGTATTCCATCAGGGGCGTGATGTTGTAGGGCTGCGTCTCGCGGAAGCCCGCGAAGGTGCCCTGGGGAACACCCGCTGACTCGGCTATGAGCGTCAGGCCGTCCAGGCTGGTCTTCGTGAGATTGACCGCGCCGTTGAACGCCTCTGGCCCGAAGTTGACAACGCCCTTGCCGGCGCCGGTTAGGCCGGCCTTCGGGTCCTTGTAGATCGCCACGCCCATCTCCGCCGCGCTGTAGCCGACATCGCCGAGCTTTTCCATGACGGCGGCGCCCGCGTATCCCAGGAACCCGAGGAAACCGCCCCCGCCGTTCTCGACTGCCTTGTCCTGGAGGCCTCGCCAGTACGAGCGCATCTCCGCCCTGCCTTCGGTGAGCGCGTCCGGAGCGGTCGCCGGCTGAGGCACCGAATTCGCCTGAGCGGCTGTCGCCGCAGCCGATACGACCGGCTCATTCACCGGCGTGGCGGCAGCCATCGCTTCTCTGCGCGCCTGCTCTATTTGTTCCTTCGCCTTGTAGAAACCCTGGGCGAGCGCGTGGACCTTGTCGACGTCGAAATCCTCTTTGGGCGGCAGCGTCAGCGTCTGGCCCGGCTTGATCTGGTCCGGCCGCTCGATGCCGTTCGCAGCCGCGATGAGCGGCCACATGTCGGGATCGCCGTAATACTTCTTCGCGAGCTTCGAAAGGTTGTCGCCGCGCGCCACGGTGTGCGATGTCGGTGCGGTCTCGGCCGGCGCCGGAGGTTCGGCGTTGTCCGCGACCGGATAGGGCGGAGCGATGCCGTTCAGGTCCTGCTCGAGCTCGTCGTCGCTCGTGCCGCCGTAGAGGATGTCGTCGACGATCTCGTCGTCGCCTTCGTACATCGTCGGCGCCGGATTGCCGTTCTCATCCACGATCTGGCCGTTACGGTCCGGCTCGGAGACGCGTCGCCCAGGCCGCTCGTTCGGCGGGGCGAACAAGGTGCTCTTGAGGTAGCCCCCGATCGAATCGCCGATGAACTGGCCGACTTCCTGGCCCACCGCGTTCTCGAAATAGGATTCGGCTGCGTCCTTGTCGAAGCGGCTGAGCGCGCCGGCGACCACCGCGTTGGTGGCAAGGCGCAAGGCGCCGTTCTGCAGCCGTCCGGCGACCTGGCTCGCTTCGGTGCCGCTGGCGCCGAAGTTGTCGACCACCGCGCTCGCGAGCGTGCTGCCCGCGGCGTTCGCCCAGTCGCTCGGCGTGAGCTTGCCGTCGTTGCGGATGTAGGTCTCGGCGAGCTGGGCCCACGGCGTCACGTAGGTGTTGATGTTCGACAGCACGCTGTTGCCCTGGGTGACCGCCTGATAGAGCTGCGTGGCGCTGCTGAGCTGCTCCGCGGTTTCGGCGGCGGTGGCCGCCTTTTCGGCTCCGCTGGCGATTTCTCCGCCCGCCTCGAGATAGCCGCCGATCGCCGCCGAGGCGAGGCTGGTCCAGCTCGTGATCTTGCCGCCGTCGAGGATCTGCTTGGTCGCCCCGGCGGCCACTTTCAGGGCGGCGACGCCGACGCGCGCGAATTGCGCCCCGGCCTGGGAGAGCTCGCCCGCGGCCGCGGCGGCCTTGGCCGCGGCGCCAAGCCCCGACGCCGCGCCGGTGATCGCGCCGACGATGGCGGCCTTGCCGACCTCGTCCCAGTTGAAGCTGTCCTGGTAGCCGAGCGCGATGAACAGGCCCTGCTGCACGATCGAGCCGATCGCGGCGACCACCGCTCCCACGACCGCGAACACGGCAACGGTCGCGAGCGTGGCCGCGATGCCCGTGGCCGAGCCGATGAGCGCGGCGGAGATCGCGGTGCCCGCGCCGTAGGTGACCACCGCCACCACGATCGCGATCACCACGATGATGATGATCATGATGATGCTGCCGCAGCCCTTCTTCGGCTTCGGCGGCGGCGGCGTCTTCAGGTTCGGCAGCGTCGAGCCGACGATCTCCGACTCGCTGTAGACCTTGTGGTTCTCCGCGGTGATGGTGCCGGTCTTGACGCTGTTCGGGATGGTCAGCGTCTTGCCTGCCTCGAGGCGCGCGTTCGCGTCGAGGCCGTTGGCGTCCGCGATCACGAACCAGAGCGAGGGGTTGCCGTACATCTGGCTCGCGATCGCCATGAGCGAGTCGCCCTCGCGCGTGGTGTACGTGAGCACGCCGCCGGGGAAGGTGTCGCCCAGGTTCTGGATCAGGGCGTAGTTGCCCGAGTCGATGAACACCTGCTTCACGCCGTCGACGCCGTTGCCGGTCTCGCCCCAGGGGTTGCCGTTGGCGTAGAGGTATTCGCGCACCTCGCGCGTGCCGGACTTGCCGTCGTCGTGGAACTGCGAGACGAGGTGGCCCTCGTTGTCGGGGGTAAAGTTCTTGATCTCCGGGCGGTCCTGGCCGTCGCCCTGGCCGAGGTTGACGCTGCTGCGGATCTTGTTGGCGTCGTACGTGGAGGTGCTGTTGCCGTTGGCGTCGCCGAAGGCGACGATGCTCTTCTCGCGCCCGTCGCCGAAGTAGCTGTGGTTGTAGTTGAAGGTTTTGCCGCCCTGGCGCAGCACGGTCTGCGTGATGCGCAGGCTGCGGTCGTAGCTGCGGCTGGTGGTCTGGGTGTCCTTGCCGGCCGTCTCCGTCACCGTCGACAGCGTGCGGTTGGCGTCGTTGTAGGTGTTCGTGGTCGCGGACTTCTGCGAGCCGTTTTCCAGCGTGCGGAAGGTGAGCACGTTGCCGATCGCGTCGTAGGTCCAGGCCTGGTGCGTGAGCACGCCGCCGGCGTTGAAGTCGCCGCTCACCGCGCGCGCATTGGCGTCGAACACATAGGTGATCTCGGTACCGGCGTTGTTCCAGCGGATGCGGTTGTTGGCCGCGTCGTAGCCGAACTCGCTGATCGGCGTCTCGCCCGCATTGCCCTGCGCATCCACCGTCGCCTGAACTTCGCGCGTCACACGCCGCGCGGCGTCGAAGGTGTAGCGGTGATCGACGTAGCGGAAGTTCGGGTTGCCGCCGGTGTTCTGGCCGAGCGGGTCGTAGCCCAGGTCGGTGAACGCCCGCACCCGGTTTCCTTCCGCATCGAAGAAGGTGTTCTCGTTCAGGCCCGTGAAGGCGTCGGCCCAGCGCACCATCTGGCCGAGCCGGTCGTACTCGTAGGCGATGCTGCGGTTGTGCGCCCCGCCCGGGGTGGTCATCACCTCGGTGAAGCGCTTGCCGGTCAGGTCATAGGTGTAGCTCGTCGACACGCCGGTGGCGAAGTCCTGCACCGACGTCATCCGGCCGCCGTCGTCGTAGCTCCTGCGCACGTCCTTGCCGCCGTTCGGGTCGAACTCGCGGATGACGCGGCCGAAGACGTCGTAGGCGTAGTCGATGCGGTTGCCGTCCTCGTCGACTTCCTCCTGCAACCGCCCGAAGCCGCCATAGACCTTGCTCTTGGCGCGGCCCTCGGCGTCGACCTCCGCGATGGTGTTGCCGTAGGCGTCGTACGCACGCCGGCTCGTCGCGGGGCTGCCGTTCAGGAAAAGGCGCGTCTCGGTCAGACGGCCGTTGGCGTCGTAGAGCTCGTCGGTGCGCTGGCCGAGCGGATAGAACGTGCCCGTGACGTGATCGCGGCCGTCATAGGCGTAGGTCACCGCATAGTGCGCGATCAGCGCATTGCGATCGGCCTCGGACAGGGCCGCGGCGTCGCGCGCAAAACCCAGGCGCTCGCGCTCGGCCTTGTAGAAGTCGGCATCGTCGTGCGCGAGGTGCCAGCCCTGGGGCGCCTCGGCGCGCACCAGGCGGTCGCGCTGGTCGTAGGCGTAGCGCGTGGTGTGGTCGTCGGCCTCGGCGGTCTGCATGCCCAGGCCGTCGGTGCGGGCGACCTCGCGGTCGAACGCGTCGTAGCGGTGCCCGGTCCGGTTGCCGAGCGCATCGCGCTCCTCGATCAGCCGCCCCTGCAGGTCGTAGAACTTGAGCGTGCTGTGGTTGAGCTGCGACACCATCGCCGTCTCGCGGCCGAACAGGTCGACGCGCGTGGTCTTCACACCGCCGTTGGCGTCGGTCTCGCGGATCTGCGTGCCGAGCGCGTTGTAAACGAAGCTCTTGGTATTGCCGAGCGCGTCGGTGTCCGAGGTCATCTTGTCGAGGACGTCGTAGGTGTAGCGCCGGACCGGCCGTCTCGTGATGCCGCTCGTCGGATCGAACACCCGCGCACTGAACTCGGCGAGCTTCCGCCCGCGCGCATCGAAGGTCGTGAACGTGGTAATGAAGTTCGGATTGTTCCGGTCGTCGCCGTAGAGCCGCGTCTCGAGCGCGTTGCCGTTGCCGTCGACGCCGGAGGTGCGCCACAGGCCGTCGTTCTCGTTGGTGGCGACCTTGTAGTCGAGCGCGTTGAACTGGTTCTCGGTGAAGTAGCCGGTCGTGAGGCCGTCGGCGTCGAGCCGCCCGGTGCCCTGGCCGGTCTCGGTGAAGGTGAGGCTGAGCGCCGCGAGCAGGGCGGCCGTGTCGAGCGGGCCGACATACAGGCCCGGGTCGAGCGCGATCACGCCCTGCGCGTCCCGGCTGACGAAGCCGCCGGTCTCGCGCGCCACCACGATGTGGGAGCGGTCGGTGAACGACGCGGTCAGATCGGCGGTGTCGACGCGCCGCCACTGCACGATCACTTCGTGGCCGAAGGCGTCGTGGTAGTAGACCTTCAGGTCGTATCGCCCTGCCGCCAGATTCGGCAGCGTCGTCGAATACGTATTTGGAGCGGTTGACGAAAGAATCTCGTCATTCGCGAAGTCGATGCCGGTCCCGGCGGGCCGCCAGGCAAGATGCAGGTCGCCGGCGATGTTGGCGGTCTCGGCGGCGTCGAGCGTCTCGGTGACACCGAGGTCGTAGCCGGTGACGATGATGATCGGCGGCCCGGTCGGGTCGTCCGGATTCGGCACCTCCTCGGTCACCGCGGTGGAAGTGACGTCCAATGTGTTCGGCTGCGGCTGGCGCGTGCTGTAGAACACGTCGTAGGCCGTGCTGGTGTTGTTCGCCACGTCGCTGTCGACCAGCACCCGGCCGTCGCGGCGCTCGCTGAACGCCGTCTGGCCGTCGAGGATGACGAGCTGATCGGTGCCCGCAGGCGGCGCGGTCCAGGAAAGCGACTGCTCGCTCGCCGGCGTAGCTCCGGCGCCTACCGTGAAAGTGAAGCGGTCGAGCGCGAGGCTCGTGCCGTCGGCGCGTACGCCGTCGAGCAGAATCTCGTAGTTGCCCGCGGCGAGCCCGTCGGGTCCGCCCAGCACCAGGCTGTAAGCAAAGTAGCCCTGGCCAGAGTCCACGCCGCTCACAGCGGTGGCGGCGAACGCGGCGTTGCTGCCTGCGAGGCGCCAGCGCGCCTGCACCAGGCTCAGCGTGCTCGCGACCGGCGTCGGTACGCGCGTGTCGACGTGGATGGTGAAGGTGGTGCCGGTGGAATTGCTGACGGTGGCCTGGCTCACCTCCGAGGTAATGCCCGCCTGAGCGGCGCGCGCCTCGAAAGGCTGCTCGGCGCTCTCGTAGGTGCGGCCGGCCGCGTCCTGCCACACGAGCTTGAACGACAGCGCCTGGGCCTGCGCGCTGGTCACGTTGTGGATGGTCGCCTTGTAGCTGCCGTCGGGCTGCTGCACGAACGGCACCGGGGTGAACGGGTTCCCCGGAGAATGGAATTGCAGGGTCGGGTTGACCGCTCCCGCGTCGAAGCGCGCCGTCACCTCGAGGGTGTTGGCGTCCGGCTCGGTGACCGCCACGTCGCGGAACCGCGGCGGGATGGTCAGGCTCTGCTCGGCGCTCCAGCTCAGGTTGCCGGCACCGTCCTGCGCCACGAAGCGGAAGAAGAGCGTCGTGCCGGTGGGCGCGCTGGCGATCGTCGCGTGCGCCGATCCGTCGAAGCTGAACTGCGTTGTGGTGCGATTGGCGTAGTCGGCCGGCGTGGCGCGGCTGAACGTGTCGTACGCGACCCAGGTCTGGCGCCCGGCGGCGACGTGCCACTGCAGCTTGAGCGCGGCGCTCGGATCCAGCGTCGCCTGGAAGTCGGTCGGAGCGAGCACCGCGTTCTCGACCTTGCCGGTGAAGACGAGGATCCGGTTGCCCGCGGCGTCATATTGGTACACGGTGCCGCTGCCGTCCGCGGTGATGGTCTGCACCGGGCGGTCCTTGGCGTCGTAGCTGCTCTGAGTGACGAAGCCGTCTTCATCCTGCCGGAACGTCCGGTTCTGCGTCGCGTCGTAGCGGTAGAGCTTGACCAGGTCGTCCGCCGCGCCCGGCCCCATGAGATCGGCCTCTCGCGTGCGACGATTGACGGCGTCGTAGATGAAGCTCTTGGCCTCGTCGTTGGCCGGATCGGCGGCGACCAGCGTCGCGAAATCGGTGCTGCCCGTGAGGCTCGCAAGGTCCACCGACATCGGCACCGGGCTGAAGAACCGCTTCTGCAGCGTGACGTTGCCGTTGGCGTCGTACTGGTACGTGCTGAGCACGCGCCCGGCGTTAACCACCGCGACGCGGTGGTTGGCGGCGTCGTAGTAGCTGTATTCGGTGACCGCCTGGGCGCTCCCCGCCCCCAGGGTCTTGGTCAGCTCGTTGCCCGCCCGATCGTAGGTATAGGTGGTGGTCGGCCGCGCGAAGCTCGTGATCTGCGTGGCGGGATCGAACACTTCGATCTGCGGCGCCTTCTCCTCGATTTTGCGCGAGGCGGCATCGTAGCGGATGCTGGTGACGAAGACCTCGCCCGCGGGCGGCGTCGGCCTCGTCCCCGGGCTGACCGCGAGCGGATCGAGCGCCTGCTTGTAGACGCGCTGCTCGACCTGGTTGTCCTGGGCGTCGTAGTCCCATTCCACCAGGAACCCAAGCACGTCCACCATCGCCACCTTGCGGCCCTTGACGTCGTAATAGCTGACCGCGCGGCTGCCGTTGCGGTCGAAACTCTCGACCTCATTGCCGAAGGCGTCGTAGGTCTTGCGCTCGGTGACTTGCGCGATCACCTTTATCGGCGTGGGATTGTTGGTGTCGGTGTTGGTCAGCGCAGTGATTTCGGCCGGCGGGTAAGTGGTCTGGGTCAGCCGGCCGGCCAGGTCGTACGCGTAGGTCACCACGCGCCGCTCGCCCGCCGGCGGGGTGGGCCGCACCGCGGGGTCGTGCGCCGACGCGGCGAGCCGCGTCATGTGCGTCGTCTTGCTGGTCTCCTCTCCGCTCGCGTTATAGCTGTACTCGCACAGCACGTTGTCGCCGCTCACCTCCGCCACCATGCGGTTGTTGCCGTCGAAGTAGCTGGTGGTGACGAAGCCGTTGGGGTCGGTCACCTGGACCACGTTGCCCACGGCGTCGTAGCGCGTCATGACGGTCGGAGAGAGGGTGCGCGGCCCGCCCTCGATGGTGAAGACCTCGACCGGCGGCCGGATCTCCTTCACCTTGCGATTGTTGCCGTCGTACTCGAAAACGGTGGCGAAGCCGCGCAGATCCCGCACCTCCACCTGGTTGCCCACGGCGTCGTAGCGGAACGTGGCGGTATTTCCCAGCGCATCGGTCTGCGAGACGGTGCGGTTGTTCAGATCGAAGGCGAAGCTCGTGGTGTGGCCGTTGCCGTCGGTCTTCGCGACGAGGTTCCCGAGCTTGTCGTAGGCGTTGCGCAGGACGATGTTGAGACCGTTCGGATCGAACGTCTCGGTGATACGCCGGTTGTTCAGGTCGTACTGGTAGAACGTGGCGCGCACGCCGTTCGGATCGGCCGGATTGCTGACGACTTCGCTCAGCCGGTTGTTGGCGCCGTCGTAGCCGAACGTGCTGACCGTGCCGTCCACGTCGGTAAACCTGACCAGGCGGTTGTCCAGGTCGTAGGCGTACGCCATGGTGCGCGGGGCGCTCGTGTTCGCGAACCGCTTTTCCTGGATCTTGTTGCCCGCGCCGTCGTAGCGAATCTCGGTGCGTGCGCCGTCGGGCTCCACGCGCGCACTGAGCTTGTTTGCGCGGTTGTACTCCATGCGCACGATCCGATCGGGGCTCGTGACCATGAAGATGTGCTGCTCGACCTGGTTGCCGGCCGCGTCGTACTTGAATGTGTTGACGAAGCCCTCGGGGTCGATGACCTTGGCGAGCTGGTTGGCGCCGTCGAAGAAGTACTGCGCCGACTTGCCGCGCGCGTCGGTGAGGCGGGTACGATTCCCCATCGCGTCGTAGGCGTAGGTCGTGCGACTGCCGAGCGCGTCGATGTCCGCGGTCTTGCGGTTGTTGCGGTCGTACTCCGTGCGCACGGTGCGCTCGTCCGGCGTGCCCGCCGCGGCGCGGCGCAGCACCTGGTTGCCGAGGCGGTCATAGGCGTATTCGGTGCGCACCAGGAACGGATCGACCTCCGCCGTCAGGCGGCCGTTCCTGTCGTACTCGAAGCGCTTGTGGATGAAGACCCCGGTGAATTCGTCGCCGCTTTGCAGCCGGTCCTCGGCGACCTTGTTGCCGACCTGGTCATAGGTATTGCGCGTCAGGCCGCCCTCGGGGGTGCGGGTGGCGACGAGGCGGTTGGCGAGGTCGTAGGCGTAGCGCGTGGTGCGCGGCGCCGTGTTCGCAGCCTCCGTCGTGCTGAGCCGGTTGCCGACGGCGTCGTACGCGTAGGCGATGACGTTGCCTTCGGCGTCGGTGAGGCTGAGCATCCGGTTGGCCTTGTCGTAGACGAAGCTGTTCGTCTGCTCGAAGGCGCGCGCGGCTTTGTCCGGATCGAAGCCGGGGTCCGTCGGCGCGACGAGGTATTGGCCTCGCGTGATGCTCGTCTGGTTGCCGAAGGCGTCGTAGACGAAGCTCGTGCTGAAGCCTTCGCCGTCGGTGACCCGCGTCTGCCGGTTGAGCAGGTCGTAGGCGTAAGTCGTGGTGCGCGCATCCGAGAGATCGGCGAACGACTGCGTGGCGGACACGAGGTTGTCGCGCCGGTCGTAGGTGTTGCGCGTGAGAACGCCGCCGGCCGAGAGGCTGGAGACGGAGCGGCCGATGGCGTCGAAGCTGTTCTGCTGCACGCCGCCGTTCGCGTCCGTGACGCGCGTCTGATTGCCGAGCACGTCGTACTCGTAGCGCGTGACGCCGCCCTGCGGATCGGTCACCTGCGTGAGCCGGTTGTCCTTGTCGTAGACGTAGAGCGTGTGCCGCTCGTCGGGCGTGCCTTTGGCCTGCACGGTCTCGAGCTTGTTGCCGGCGCCGTCGTAGTGGTACTCGGTGACGGTGCCGACGCCGTCGATGCCCTGGAAGAGCCGGTTGTCGCGGTCGTAGACGAAGAGGTTGCTGCGCTCTTCCGGCCGCCCCGGCGCCTGGGTCAGACGCACGCGGTTGCCTGCCGCGTCGTAGGCATAGGTGGTGGTCTCGCCGGCGGCGTTGGTGGCGCTCACCTGGCGGTTGTTGCGGTCGTAGCTGAAGCTCTGCGTGCGCGTCTCGGGCAGGTCCGCCGCCTGGGTGGCGGAGACGACGTTGCCGCTGGCGTCGTAGCTCGTCGTCGTGACCACGCCGAGGGCGTCGGTCTGGCGGCTGACGCGGTTGTTCGCGTCGTACACGAAGCTGAAGACGCGCTCGTCGGCGGTGCCGAAGGCCTCGCGCCGAACGACCACGTTGCCGTTGGCGTCGAGCTCCATGTGCGTCTTCACGCCCAGGGCGTTGGTGGTCTCGACGTAGCGGTCGGCCGCGTCGAAGGTGAAGAGCGTGGTGCGCGCATCCGGCGTGCCGGCCGCTTCCGTAGTGGCGATGCGGTTGCCGCGCGCGTCGTAGCTGTGCTCGCTCGCGATGCCGAGGGCGCTCGTCTGGCGGATGAGGCGGTTGTTCCGGTCGTAGGCGAAGCTGGTGGTGCGGCCGGTGTCGCCCGCCGCGGGCGCGGGCCGGCTGCCGTTCGCCGGCGCCGCTACCTTCTGATCGAACTGCGTTCGGCTGAGGCGATTGCCTACCGCGTCGTACACGTTCTGCGTCAGGTAGCCTTCGGCCGTGAGCGCGGCGACCTCGCGGTTGACGCCGTCGTAGTAGCTGCGGCGGGTGGCGAAGCTGGTCGCTGCCAGGTCCAGGGCCTGGCGCGTCTGGAGGCGGTTCCCCACCGCGTCATAGACGAACTGCGTGACGAAGCCCTCGCCGTCGGTGCGCTGCGTGAGGCGGTTCAGCCGGTCGTAGGCGAAGCGCGTGGTCTGGTCCTTGGGATCGGACACCGGCGTCGGCCGCAGCGCCGGGTCGAGCGGCAGTGCGAGGGCACGGGCGAAGAGGGTCTGGCTCGTGACGTTGCCGTTGGCGTCGTAGGCGAAGCCGGTGGCGAAGCCCTCGTTGTCGACCGAGAGCACCACTTCGTTGTCGGCGTTGTAGTAGGTCGTGCCCGTGGCGCCGCGTGCGTCGATCACCTGGACCCGATTGCCGTTGCCGTCGTAGCGGTACTCCACGACGTTGCCGAGCGGATCGGTGATGCTCGTCACGCGGTTGTCGGCGTCGTAGACGTACGCGGTGGCGTTGCCGCGCGGGTCGGTGACTACAGTGCGGTTGTGGTTTGCGTCGTACGCGTAGCTCGTGGTGTGTCCCAGCGGATCGGTCTGGGAGACGAGCTGGTCGTCGCGGTTGTAGATGAAGGTCGTGGTTGCGGCGAGCGGCGTGTTCGCCGCGCGCGTCAGGCTGACCCGGTTGCCGACCCGGTCGTACGCGTAGCGGGTCTCGACGCCGTCGGGGCCGAACTGGCTGATGAGCTGGTTGCGCGCGTCGTAGACATAGCTCGTGGCGCGTCCCAGAGCGTCGGTCTGGGTCAGCCGGTTGCTGACGGCGTCGTAGGTGTAGCTGGTGGCGCCGCCCTCGGCATCGGTGACCCGGACTTGGCGGTTGAGCGCGTCGAACGCATAGCTCGTGGCGTGGCCGTTGCCGTCGACCGTCTGCGTGCGGTTATACACGCCGTCGTATGCGGTGCGGCTGACGTTGCCCTCGGCGTCGGTGACCGAGCGCAGGTTGTTCTCGGCGTCGTACTCGAAGGTCGTGGTTTCGGCAAGCGCCGTACCGAAGGCCGTGGTCTGGGTGATGCGGTTGCCGCGCACGTCGTAGGTGAAGCGCGTGCTGCGGCCTTCCGCGTCGGTGGTCTGGATGTAGCGGTTGCCGGCGTCGTAGGTCAGGCGCTGGATGCCGCCGCGGGCATCGACCACCGTGATGCGGTTGCCGACGCCGTCATATTCAAAGCGCGTCTGGAACGACAGCGGATCGATGACCTTGATGTTGCGATTCAGCGCGTCGTAGACGTACTGCGTGGCGCTGCCGCGCGCGTCGACCACCCTGAGGCGGTTGCCCACCGCGTCGTATTCGTACGACTGCGTATGGCCTTCCGCGTCGGTCTGCCGTACGAGGCGGTTGTTCAGGTCGTAAACGTACTGGACCGTGCGGGCGTCGGGCGTGCCGGCAGCGCCGGTCTGGGCGGTGCGATTGCCGAAGCTGTCGTACACGCTGTGCGACACCACGCCCAGCGCATCGGTGGTATCGACGAGCCGGTTCACCGCGTCGTAGCTACGGCTGGTGAGGCGGCCTAGCGCATCGGTTTCCTTCACCACGTTGCCGTTGCCGTCGTAAGCCGACCGCGTGACGCCGCCCAGCGCGTCGGTGCGCGCGAGCTGGCGGTTCATCGCGTCGTACGTGAACGACGTGCTGCGGCCCAGGTGGTCGGTGGTCTGGGTATAGTTGCCGACCTTGTCGTAGGCGTAGCGCTCGGTGAACCTGTCCTTGAGCGCCTGCTTGTCCGCCGCGGTCAGTTGCGCAACCAGTTTTCCTTGCCCCGCAGCATCCACCATGCCGAAACTCTTTCGCAAGTCGCGGTAGAGGGCGCTGTCGGAGGTCACCAGCGCGTTGCCCACGCCGTCGGTGGTGGCGATGCGCTGATTGAATTCGTCGTAGACGTGGGTCGTGACCTGCGCGTTCTCGGTCGAGTCGACCACCGCATGGCGCGTTGCGGTATCGAAGTGCGCCTGCACGCCGATCTGCACCGAGGTGCGGTTGTGCCGGCTGTCGTAGGTGTAGACGGTCTTGATGCCGTTGCCGTCCTCGACCATCACCTGGCGGTTGTCGCGGTCGAAGCTGAAGCGCGTGACGTGGCCGTTCTCGTCGGTGGTGGCGACCTGGTTGCCGTTGCCGTCGTACTGATGCTGCACGGTGTAGCGCACCGGCAGGCCGCTCACCGGATCGGTGACCGCGGGCCGCGTCTCGCGAATCAGGCGGTTGTTGCGGTCGTAGGTGAAGTCGGTGACCCGGCCGAGCGCGTCGGTCGTGGCGACGCGGTTCCCGGGCGCGTCGTAGTCGAAACGGGTGACACCGCCCTGCGCATCGGCCTGCGTGATGAGCTGGTCTTCCTCGTCGTAGCCGAAGCGCAGCACCTGGCGCTGGGCTGGCGCGAGCTGCGCCCCCATGACGACCATGACCCGGTTCAGGTTCGCATCGAAGCTGTATTGAGTCACCTGTCCGATTGCGTCCGTCTGCCGCACCAGCAGCTTGTCCGGGTCATACACGTATTGCGTGACGTTGCCGTTGTTGTCCCTGACGCTGATGCGATTGCCCACGCCGTCGTAGGCATAGCTCGTCGTGTACTTCACGCTCTGCCCGGCGGCGTTCGGCACCGAAGGCGTGGTCACCGCTACCAGCCGGTTATCCTCGCGGAAGGCGTAGCTGGTGGTGTTGCCGTTCGCGTCCGTGACCGAGGTGTTGTTGCCCACCACGTCGTAGGCATGGCGCGTGACGCGGTCCTTCGCGGTGTCGCCGTCGGCGGACGGGCTGGTGACGCTGACCAGCAGGTTGTTGGCGCTGTAGACGTAGATGACGGTGTGGCCGTTGGCATCGCGAACCGATATCCGGTTGCCGACGGAGTCGTAGGTATTCACGGTGACGAACCCCTCGGCGTCCGTGACGGTGAGCACGCGGTTGTCGTTGTCGTACGTCAGCGTGGTGACGCCGCCGTTCGCGTCGGTGACGCTGGTGCGGTTGCCGAAGTGATCGAACGAGGCGAGCGTGGCGTTGCCCTCGGCGTCGACGGTCTTGATGTTCTGGCCGAAGGCGTCGTAGAAGAATTGCGTGACCTGCTGCTTCGCCGGCGTGACGAGATCGTTCGCATCGAGGAACACCGTCTTCTTGACGAGGTTGCCGAAGGCGTCGTAGGCAAAGCGCGTGAGGTCGCCGCCCGGGCTCTTCTGCTCGATCAGGTTCTGCTTCGCGTCGTAGCTGTAGAAGGTGGTGAAGAGGTTGAGGAGCGCCTGCTTGTCGGCGGCGCTCAGGCTTGCGACCAGGGCGGCGTAACCCAGCTCCCGGCGCTTGTCCTGATAGAGCGGGTCGTCGCGCGTCACGAGCGCGTTGCCCATCGCCGAGGTCTGGCTCGCAACCTTGTTGAAGCTCGTGTACGTGAACGTGGTGACGTTATCGTTGTTGTCGGTGCGCTTGAGGAGGTTGCCGCTACCGTCGTACTCGAAATGCGAGGTGAAGCGCTCCTTGAGCGCCGCGATCTCGCTCGCCGTCAGCTCCGCGACGAGCTTGCCCTGGCCGGTCAGCGGGTTGACGTAGCCGAAGTCCCTGCGCAGATCCCTGAAATACGGGTCGTCGCTTCGCGTGACCGCGTCGGCGTTGGCGTCGGCTACGGTGATCAGATTCTCCAATGCGTCGTAGGCGTAGCTCGTGGTGAACCCGCGCGGCTCGGTGACGGTGAGGAGGGCGCCGTGGCCGTCGTAGGTGAAGCGCGTGGTGTGGCGGGTCCTGATCTCGTCGGCCTGCGCCCGGTAGGCGGGCTCGAGCGTGTAGCGCGACTGGTCCCAGAGCTGGTAGTAGCCGTTGTCCAGGCGCCACTGCACGTACTCGGCGTCGTTTGATTCAGTGCGCTTGACCCCCAGGGCGTTCACCATCGAGGTCGTGCCGCCCAGGTACTTGTTGAAGTTGTCGCGGTTGAAGGCGTAGGCAAAGGTGGTGCGGTTGCCCTCGGCGTCGGTCAGCTCGCTCAGCGTGCGCGTCTTGCCCGTGGTGTCGGTCGTGTCGAGCGTGTACTTGAAGAAGATCTGGCGCGTCGGCTCGGTGCCCGCCTGGGGCAGCGTCACGCGGAAGAGCGAGCCGTCGGAGTTGTAGAGGAACCGGGTGACGTGCCCGGCGCGGTCGGTGACCGACCCGAGCAGGTTCTGGGAGAAGCTGTAGCTCACCAGCACTGCGCCCGTCTCGTCGGTGATCTGCTGCAGGTTGCCGCCGGCGCCGTAGACGTAGTTGGTGACGTGCCCGGTGTCGTCCTTGACCTGGGTGAGCTTGCCCGCCTTGCGCACGTAGGTGAGCAGGTTGCCGTTGGTGTCCTGGCTCTGGATGAGGTCGCCGTTGCCGTCGAA
>Ga0075429_100001097_pt1 | contig 21808 bp, 20 predicted proteins | sample RhiMetdeltSRZDD3_FD_75295 | JGI IMG/M metagenome (GOLD analysis project Ga0075429, IMG submission 75295) | Populus rhizosphere microbial communities from Tennessee, USA - Rhizosphere MetaG P. deltoides SRZDD3 | ecosystem: Host-associated > Plants > Roots > Rhizosphere > Soil | place: USA... | reverse complement strand
CGACAGCCTGGGCCGCCTCGCGCGCGAGACTCAGAAGCCGATTCTGATGTGGTCTTACACCGTGCCCTCAGCGGAAACGGCGGGCATCGTGGCCGGCGCCGGCTTGCCGCTCTGCACCGACATGCGCAACTGCGCTCGCGCGCTTGCAGCCCTTGCGGAATACGCAGAAGTTGGAATGAATTTTTCCGCTCAGGTGCCCGCGGGGGCCAATCCGGTTGATGAGACCCGCTGCAAGCGCGTAGGCGCACGGCTGGAGTCCGCCGGCGCGGTGCTGTGCGAATACGAGGTGGCGCCGCTGCTCGAAGAGTATGGAATCCGGCTCGCGCCATCACGCCTCGCGGCAAGCGCGCAGGAAGCGATCGAGGCAGCCGCGGCGTTGGGCGGAGGTCCGGTGGCGCTCAAGGTGCAGTCGCCGCAGATTCCGCACAAGACCGATGCGGGCGCGGTCGCGCTCGGCATCCTGGGCCCCGAAGCGATCGAGCGCGCCTACGAAAGCGTGCTCGCCGGCGCGCGCCGGATTCCGGGTGCCGAGATCCGCGGCGTGCTGGTCCAGGCCATGGCGCTCCCGGGCGCCGAAATGCTCGTCGGGATCCATCGCGATGCGACCTTCGGCCCGATGCTGACCGTGGCGCTGGGCGGCGTCCACGTCGAGGCGCTAAGCGACGCCGCGCTCGCGCCGGTGCCGGTCTCGCGCGAGGACGCGAGGAGGTTGCTCGCGACCCTGCGCGCCCGGGTGTTGCTGGAGAACATGGACGTCGACGCGCTGGTCGATCTGATTGCCGCGCTCTCGCAGTTCGCTTCCGAGCACGGCGAGCGCATCGACTCGCTCGACCTCAATCCCGTGATCGTGCATCCTGCCGGGAGCGGCGCCTCCGTAGTGGACGCGCTGATCATTAAACGGCAGGATGGGCCGAGCTGACGGAGCACCCATGACCAGCCTGCCTTCCACCACCGAGCTCGGCATCGAGCTCGCCGATCACGTCGCCACGGTCGAGATCCGGCGGCCGCCGCACAATTTCTTCGACCTCGCGCTGATCCGGGCCCTCGCCGAGGCGTTCGAGGCGCTCGACGCCGACCCGGCCTGCCGCGCCATCGTGCTCGCGGCGCAGGGCAAGTCGTTCTGCGCGGGCGCGAACTTCGGCGACGGCGCGGCGCTCGACGCCGAGGGCCAGCAGAAGGCCCGGGCCCCTGGTACGGCGCACCTCTACATCGAGGCGCTGCGCCTTTTCCGCACCGCGAAGCCGATCGTGGGCGCGGTCCACGGGCCGGCGGTGGGCGGGGGCTTGGGCCTCGCGCTGGTGCCCGATTTCCGGGTCGCCTGCCCGGAGGCGCGCTTCTGCGCCAACTTCACGCGCCTCGGGTTTCATCCGGGATTCGGCCTCAGCGTGACGCTCCCCGAGCTCGTGGGGCGGCGCGAGGCGGCGCTCATGTTCTATACCAGCCGGCGCGTCAAGGGCGAGGAGGCGCTGCGCATCGGGCTGGCCGACGTGCTCGTGCCGCTGGACGAAGTCCGCTCGGCGGCGCTCGCCCTGGCGCGCGAAATCGCCGAATGCTCGCCGCTCGGGGTCGCCGCGACGCGCGCGACGATGCGCCGCGGCCTCGCCGAGCGCGTGCGCGAGGCCACCGAGCACGAGCTCGCCGAGCAGACGCGGCTGCGGCGCACCGAGGACTTCCGCGAAGGCGTCAAGGCGATGGCCGAGCGCCGCACGCCGCGCTTCACGGGGCGTTGAGTACACTAGCGGCATGCGCGCCTCCTTAGCGTTTCTCCTGCTTGGATTCTTTTCAGGCGTCCATGCGCAGGCGCTACCCATCTTCGATGCGCACCTGCATTACAGCCACGACGCCTGGGAGCTGGTGCCGGTGCCGCAGGCGATCGACATCCTGCGCAAGGCCGGGCTCAAGCGCGCGCTCATCTCGAGCGCGGGCGACGACGGCCAGCAGCGCCTGTACCAGGCCGCGCCCGATCTCGTCATTCCCGAGCTGCGGCCCTATCGCACCCGCGCGGACGTCGGCACCTGGTTCCGCGACGAAAGCGTCATCCCCTACCTCGAGGACCGGCTGCGGAAATACAAGTACGCCGGCATCGGCGAGTTTCATCTCTATGGCGCCGACGCCGATCTTCCGGTGCCGCGCAAGATGGTCGAGCTTGCGCGCAAGCACAACCTGTTCCTCCACGCGCACTCGGATGTCGACGCGGTCGAGCGGCTGTTCCGGCAATGGCCGCAAGCGCGCATTCTCTGGGCGCACGCCGGCTTCGACCGCCCCGAGCGCGTCGCCGAGATGCTGAAGAAGCACAAGAACCTCTGGGCCGACCTCGCGTTCCGCACCGACCACGCCTCGAACGACAAGGTCGATCCCGCCTGGCGCGCGGTGTTCCTCCAGTTTCCCGACCGCTTCATGGTCGGCACCGACAGCTACACGCCCGAGCGCTGGCATTACATCCAGGGCCACGCCGAGTGGTCGCGGCGCTGGCTCGCCGACCTGCCCCGCGACGTGGCCGAGCGCATCGCATGGAAAAACGGCGAACAGGTTTTTGGTTCCTTGCTGCAGCCGTACTGAGCTTCCCGGCCTGGCCTTGCACCGTACCGGCGGAGTGGACCCGGGCCGAGTCAGCGCGCTACCTTCTCGGGTTCAAGACTGAAGCGGTCGAGGTCGCCAGGCACTTCTCCGTCGATCTCGCGATCTGTCCCAAGTCAGGTCAACCGGAAGTCGAGGCGGTCAAAGTCGATGCGCAGATGCCGGAGCACCGCCACGGCATGAACTATGCGCCGGCGGTGAAGCCGCTCGGCCCCGGGCGCTGGCGCGCCGAAGGCCTCATGTTCCACATGCCGGGGCGCTGGGAGCTCGCGTTCGAAGTCACCGCGGGCGGCGCCACCGACCGCCTCGCCAGTTCCTACCAGGTAGGGGTCATCGACTTCTCCAAAGAGGAGATCGCGAAGATCCTCCGACACGGTCCGTGGCCGCCGCCGCTCGCACCCGACCCGACCAACCGCGTATCGGGCAAGCGCGAAGCCATCGCGCTCGGCGAGAAGCTGTTCTTCGAGCCGCGGCTCTCGGGCACCGGCTCGGTCCTGTGCGCGACCTGCCATGCGCCGTTTCGCCACTTCCAGGACGCGCGAGCGCGCGCCTTCGGCCTCGAGCTCGTCGACCGGAACACCCCGACGCTCGTCGATGCGCGGTTTTACCGCTGGTTCGGCTGGGACGGCGCGCAGGACAGCCTGTGGGCGCAAAGTATCCGGCCGCTCCTCGACCCGAGGGAGATGCGCGCCACCCCATCTCACATCGCCGGCACGATCCGGGCCCTCTTCCCGAAAGATTACGAGCAGGCCTTCGGCCGGCCGCTGCCGCGGAACGACGAGGAGGTGCTGGTGGACGTGGGCAAGGCGCTGGCGGCGTTCCAGGAGACGCTGGTGAGCGCGCGGACGCCTTTCGATGATTTCCGAGACAAGTTGCAGAGAGGGGAACGCGATGCGGTGTATCCCGCTGCCGCCCAAAGGGGCCTCAAGATCTTTGTCGGCAAAGGCAACTGCAGCGTGTGCCACTTCGGCGCGCAATTCACCAACGGCGAGTTCGCCGACACCGGGGTGCCGTTCTTCGTCGCGCCGGGGAAAGTCGATCCCGGCCGGCAGGCGGGCATCGAGAAGCTGAAGCAGAACCCGTTCAACCTGCTCGGCGGCTACAACGACGACCGCTCGGCCTCGTCGGCGGTGAAGACGCGGCACGTGCAGGTCCAGCACCGCAACTTCGGCGAGTTCCGCGTGCCCGGCCTGCGCGGCGTCGCCCGGACGGCGCCCTACATGCACAACGGCAGCCTGGCGACGCTCGCCGACGTCGTGAGGTTTTACTCCGAGCTGAACGAGGAGCGGCTGCACGCCGACGGCGAGAAAATACTCAAGCCTCTTCACCTAACCCCTCAGGAATCCGAGGATCTGGCTGCCTTCCTCGAGTCGTTGTCGGCGCCAGGCGACAGTCCCACCCGCGGTTCCATAGCTCCGTAACACGCCGCACTGTAGGATGCGCGGCCAAGGAGGGCACCATGCTGAAACAACGCACCATCATCATTGGCGCGCTCGCTACGCTCGCACTGATCGCCTTGACAGGGACGGCGCAGAACTCGCAGCAACTGGTCGAACGCTATACCGAGCTCGCGGGCTCGACCGACAATTCCAGATCGCTCGTGGCGGGTCTGCGCGACGGCGGCACCATCACGCTGAAGCGCGGCAACACCTCTACTACGATCGATCCGCCCACGCAGAAGATGGGCTTCGGCAACGTCGACAACGCGCTTGCGCTTACCGAAGCGTCGCTCGAGAAGCAAGGCATCAGCAATCCCACGCCCGAGCAGCTCAAGACTGCGCTCCTGGGCGTGCTGGATCAACGCGCCGCCGGCCAGGGCTGGGGCGAGATCGCCCATACGCTCGGTTTCAATCTCGGCGAGCTGAAGAGCGCGCAGAACCGGCCCGAGAGAACCGAGCGCGTGCAGCAGGCTCGGACCGAGCGGCCCGACCGCGCCGACAAGCCGGATCGGGTCGAGCGCATGGAGCGGCCGATGCGGCCCGAAAGACCCGAGCGGCCCCAGAAATAGACCAAGACTGCAAATCAACGCCAAGGAGGAACTCTCGATGCTGAACGCTTCACGCGCCGCCGCAGTGGCGGCCCTTCTGTTCGCCCTGCCGCTGGTCGCACCCGCCCACGAAAGAGACGCCGGCCAGGCCGACGACCGCCTGGTCGACAAGTTCACCCGCTTCGCCGGCTCGAAGGCGAACGCCGAGTCGCTGGTGAACGGCCTGCGCAACGATCAGGAGGTGAAGCTGACTTCGAGCACGCAGGGCTCGGCGACGTTCACGCCCAAGACCGACAAGATGGGCTTCGGCAACGTGAACATCGCGCTCACGCTCGCGAAGGCGACGCTCGCCGAGCAGGGGATCACGCGGCCCACGCCGCAGCAGATCGAGGCGGCGCTGAACGGCGGCACGGTCACCAACCGCGCCGGCAAAGAGGTGAAGCTGACCGGGATCCTCACCCAGCGCGCGAGCGGCATGGGCTGGGGCAAGATCGCCCAGGCGAACGGGTTCAAGCTGGGCGAGCTCATGCGCCACAGGCACGATTTCAAGCATGCCGAATTCAAGCACCACCCTCATCATCACAGGCCCGAATTCCACCATGCGCGCTTCGATCACCACGACCGGCCGCACCGGTTGGAGCGCGTCGAGCGTCCGGAGAAAGTCGAGCGCGCCGAGCGTCCGGAGCGCCCCGAGCGCGGCCGCCGCGGCTAGGTGCGCGCGGCGCGCAGGAAGCGATTGCGCGTGACGATGAGTAACGTGCCGGCCACAAAGGCCATCGCGGCGTAGATCAGCCACGCGCCGGTCCAGCCGATCGACTCGCGCAGCAGCCCCGAGACGAAAAGCGCGCTTCCCATGCTGAAGGAACCCACGAGGGTCCAGGCGCCCTGGTAGGCGCCGCGGCGGCCCGGGGGCGCCAGGCGCGCCACGGCCGCCGGAACCGCCGAGCTGAACACGAGCTCGCCGAAGCTGAACACCACGGTCCCGGCGACGAGCGCCGCAGCGGCATGCGGCACGGCGCCGTAGCACGCGAGCGCGGCCGCGACGATGAGCGCCGCCCATCCGAGCCACCTGAACGGGCCGGCGCGCTCCATGCGATTCGCCACCGGCACGGCGAGGAGCGCCACGATGATGCTGTTCAGGCCGAGGACCAGGCCGATGAAGCCTTCGCCGAGCCCGAGGTCGGCGCCGAAGAGAGGCGAGGCATAGACGACGCAGCCCATGCTGAAGGGAAAGACTAAGGCGATCGACGCGAAGCCGAGCAGGACCCGGTCGCGGAACACCGAAGCGACGCTCTTGTAGAACCCTTCGTCGCCCGAGGCACGCTCGAGCGGGAGCGGCCCGCGCAGACCCACGGCGTAGAGCATGGGCACGAGCAGGTAGCTCCCGGCGCTCAGCGCCGCGAGGAGCCCGTAGCCCTGCTCGGCCACGTAGCCGGCGGGCGTCACGGCGAGCGTATAGCCGACGCTCATGACCGTGTAGTTCACGGCGAGCACGGACTGGCGCCGGTCCACCGGCGCGAGGTCGAGCAAGAGCGCGCTCCCGACGGGCATGTTCACGGCGCCCGCGACGCCCATCGCGAAGCTCCAGGCGAAAAGCGCGAGCGGGCTCTGCACCAGCAGAAAGCAGGGCAGCACGGCCGCGGTCAGGAGCGACGCGCCGAGGATCAGGGGCTTTCGTCCCGTGCGGTCGGAAAGCGCGCCGAAGAACGGCGCCAGCACCCCGCGCAGCAGGTTCTCGCACAGGAACGCCGCGCCCACCGTCGCGAGCGGGATGCCCGCCTCGCGCACGAAATAGATGCCGAGGAAGGTCACCAGGCTCATCCGCGCGGCGACCGAGATGAAGTTCGCCGCCAGCACGACGGCGATCTCTTTGCCTAGAAGCCCCAGCTTAGAAGCCCCAGTAATCCAGCCCCTCGGGCAACGGCTCGCCGATGGTGAGCGAAGCGAGCTTGGCGTACTGGCCTTCCGAGTACAGCAGGGGCTTGCCCTTCTGGCCGAGGAGCATCTGCTCCACCTGGCCGAGGAAGATGGTGTGGCTGCCGTGCGCCATCTTCTTCACCACGCGGCAGTCGAACGACACCAGCGCGTCGACCAGCGCGGGGGATCCCGTGGCGAGCTTGGTCCAGTTGCCGTTCTTGAAGCGGCCCTCGCCGCTCTGCGCGCCGCTGAACGTGGTCGAGAGCTGCCAGTCCTCGGCGCGCAGCACGTTGACGCAGAACGCCCCCGCCTTCGCCACCGCGCCGTGCGTGGTGGCGAGCTTGTTGATGCACACGAGCACCGTCGGCGGCTCGGCGGTGGCCGAGCACACCGCGGTCGCGGTCATGCCATAGCGGTGCCCGGCGTGCGCGCTGGTGATGATGTTGACCGCGCCGGCGAGCGAGCGCATGCCCGCCTTGAACTGCCCGGCGTCGAGCGGCTTTGCTTCCATGCGAACATTCTAAACATGGAAACACACAGCTTCCTTCCACAGGCTCTCGTCTATCTCGCGGCCGGCGTCATCGCGGTGCCGGTCTTCAGGCGGCTCGGACTGGGCTCGGTGCTCGGCTATCTGGTCGCGGGCGTGATCATCGGCCCCTGGGGGCTCGCGCTCATCTCCGATCCGCAGACCATGCTGCAGTTCTCCGAGTTCGGCGTGGTGCTGCTGCTCTTTCTCATCGGCCTGGAGCTCAACCCGCAGCGCGTCTGGTCGCTGCGCCGGGCGATCTTCGGCCTCGGCGGCGTGCAGGTCGCGGCGACCATCGCCGCCGTCGCGACGGTCGCGGTCGCGCTCGGGCAGCCGCTCGCCGTCGGGCTGGTCGCGGGCATGGGAATCGCGATGTCGTCGACCGCGATCGGACTCGCCACGCTCGGCGAGAAGAACCTGCTGCAGACGCCGGGCGGCCAGGCTTCGTTCGCGGTGCTTCTGTTCCAGGACCTCGCCGTGATCCCGCTGCTGCTCGTCCTCGGCGCACTGGGAGGTGAATCCGATGGCTTCCATTTCATGGATCTCGCCAAGGGCGTCGGCATGATCGTGCTGCTGATCGGGGCGGGACGCGTGCTGGTGCGGCCGGTGCTGCGTTTCGTCGCCGAGGCGCGCCTGCGCGAGGTGTTCGTCGGCTTCTCGCTGCTGGTGGTGCTCGGTACCTCGGCACTCACGGAGTGGGCCGGGCTCTCCATGGCGCTCGGCGCGTTCCTCGCCGGCGTGATGCTCGCCGACAGCGAATACCGCCACGAGCTCGAGCTCGACATCGAGCCTTTCAAAGGATTGCTGCTCGGCTTGTTCTTCATCGCGATCGGCATGTCGATCGACCTGGGCCTGTTCCTGCGCGCGCCCTGGCTGGTCCTCGGCATCGCTTTGGGCATCGTGCTCCTCAAGCTCGCGATCCTCTTCCCGATCGCGCAGCTCTTCGGCTACTGCAACCGCGCCGACGCGGGCACCTTCGCCGTGGCGCTGTCCCAGGCCGGCGAGTTCGCGTTCGTGCTCTTCGGCGCCGCGGGCAATCTCCTTTCGAAAGAGACCGTGGCGGTGCTGAACGCGGCGGTGGCCGTGTCCATGCTCACCACGCCGTTCCTTTTCATGGCCCTGCAAAAGCTGAAATTCGAGTCTGGCGAAGCGCGCGCGCCCGACCCGATCCGCGAGTCCAATCCGGTGATCGTGGCGGGCTTCGGGCGCTTCGGCCAGGTGGTGATGCGCGTGCTGCGCGGCCTGGGCATCGGCGCCACGGTCATCGATCACGACCCGGGGCAGATCGACACCGTGCGCCGCTTCGGCTGGAAGGCCTATTACGGCGACGCGACGCGCATGGACCTGATCGAGTCCGCCGGTGCGCGCAACGCGAAGCTGCTGCTGGTCGCACTCGACGATGCCGATGCGGCGATGCGCCTGGTGAAGCGCGCGCGCCGGTACTTTCCGGACCTGCCGATCGTGGCGCGCGCGCACAGCCGCACGGACGCCTACGAATACGCCGAGATGGGCGTGCCCTCGATCCGCGAGGTGTTCGGCTCGGCGCTCGACGCCACAGGCCGCGTGCTCGGCGCCCTGGGGTATTCCGAGAAGGAAGCTGAGAGCATCCTGCAACGGTTCAAGGAGTACGACGAGCGGCAGATCGTGCAGAACGCACCGCACCGCCATGACGTGAAGGCGCTGATCGCGCTCTCCGAGCAGGGGCGCCGCGACATCGCCGAGCTGCTCGCGGCAGAGGCGCGCTCAGCGCCGCAGGTTCACGAGGACGATGCCCGCGGCGACGCAGAGCGCGGCGGCCGCGAACGCGCCGCTGATCGGCTCTGAGAGGAACACGACTCCCGAGAGCACGCCGAACATCGGCGTGAGGAACGACAGCACCGCGAGCGGCGCCGCGCGGTAGCGGGTGAGGAGCCAGAACCAGGCGAGGTAGCTCGCGAACGCGACGATCGCGCCCTGGTAGGCGAGGCTCGCGGCCACGACCGGAGTCACCGCGCGGATGCCTTGCTCGCCGAGGAGCACCGAGGCGAGCGGCAGGGCGAGCGCCGAAACGCCGAGCTGATAGAACAGCGTTTTGGTGGCCGTGGCGCGAGAAAGCGCCGTGGCGCGGATCACGACCGTGGTCGCCGCCCAGAGCGCCGCGGCGCTCACGCCGCACAGATCGCCGAGCCAGGTCGCGCCGCCGCGGCCGAAGCCTTCGGCGAACGCCAGCACGATGCCGCCGAAGGCGAGCAGCACGCCCGCCCACTGGCGCAGGCTCAGGCGCTCGCTCGGCACGAAAGCGTGCAGGCCGAGCGCGGTGAGCGGCGGCGCGAGATAGATGAACACCGACATGCGCGAGGCGTTGGTGTGCGCCAGGCCCGCGTAAATGAACACGAATTCACCTGCGAAGAGCAGGCCCGCGGCGAGCCCGGCGCGGCCCGTGCCGTCGGCGCCGAAGAGCGCGATGCCGCGCAGGCGCGCCCAGCCGATCAGCAGCACGGTCGCGATGATGGAGCGCAGCGCCGCCTGCATTACGAGAGGGACGTCGGCCGCGATCCACTTGACCGTGACCTGCTGAAAGCCCCACAGCGCCGTGAGCAGCAGCATCACGCCGATCGCGATGCCGTCGACCGCCGCTCTCTCCTGGTTCATTGCAGTCGACTCATCGAAGTTGGCTCATCTCGCAGTTGACTCAGCGCGGCGATTTTGGCGTAACATCGAACGATGGCACGGCGGAAGAAAAGTTCCGTTTCGCGCGACGAAACCGGCGGGGAGCCGATTCTCAAGCGCCCGGACGGCTTCTACTGGCAAAGGAAGAGCGGGGATCTGCGCGGCCCGTTCGTGACGCGCGCCGAAGCCGAGGCCGACCGCCTCACCGGCGGCGCGGCCGAGGGCGAGTTCGACGCCGGCGAATCGCTGCAGGAAGCCGAGTCCGAGATCGGCGTGTCGGAATGGATCGATCCCGATACCGGCGGGCCCGCCGAGGACAGCGTCCCGCGCCTCGAAGATCATTGAATAATTCGGGGTCAGAGCCCGAATTATTTTGCACGTACGTGCAAACCGAATTCGGGCTCTGACCCCGAATTATTTCTACCTCTCCGCGACCTCGACCAGCAGGTCGTTCAGCGCCCCCGGGTCGACCGGCTTGGTGAGGTGGTAATCGAAGCCCGCTTCCATCGCGCGCCGGCGGTCGCCTTCCTGGCCCCAGCCGGTAAGCGCGATGAGGGTCACGCCGTCGCCGCGGCTTTCGCGGATCGAGCGCGCCACCTCGAAGCCGTTCGCGCCCGGCATGCCGATGTCGAGCACCGCCACCTTGGGGTGAAAGGCGCCGTCGAGCCGGATCGCCGCGGTGCCGTCATAGGCGACCTCCACCTGGTAGCCGTAGAGCGAAAGAATGCGCTGCAGCGAGTCGGCGGCATCGCGGTTATCGTCGGCGACCAGCACTTTCACCCCGGCGACGCTCGCCTGCGGCTTCGCCTGCGCCGCGGGCTTCGCCTCGCGGAACGGATCGGTGTATTTCGGCAGCGGCAGGCGCACGACGAATTCGGCGCCCTGCCCCGGGCCGCGGCTGCGCGCCTCGACGCTTCCGCCGTGCAGCGCCACGATGCCGTGCACCAGCGAAAGGCCGATGCCGAGGCCGCCGTGCGAGCGCTCGTTCGAGCGCGTGAGCTGCGAGAAAGGCTCGAACAGCCGCTCGGCCACCTCGGGCCGGAAGCCGATGCCGTTGTCCTGCACCGAAACCACGACCTCGTCGCGCTCCACTTCCGCCGTGAGCGCGATCTCGCCATGGCGCTCGGTGTAGCGCGCGGCGTTGTTCAGCAGGTTCGAGAATGCCTGCGCCAGCCGCGCCGCATCGGCCTCGACCGTGACGCGCTCGCTCGGCAGCAGCACCGAGAGGCTATGGCCCGCGGCGTTGATGTACGGGCGGCTCGTCTCGAGCGCCATGTCGATCGCGCGCTCGAGCGGCAGGCGCTCCTTGCGGATGAGGAGCTTGCCGGCGGCGATGCGCGCGATGTCGAGCAGGTCGTCGATCAGGCGCGACATCTGGTCGACCTGGCGCTCGATCACCTCCCGGCTCCACGACAGCTCGGGATCGAGCGCGTCCTTCTTGCCGAGGATGGCGACCGCGTTGCGGATCGGCGCCAGCGGATTGCGCAGCTCGTGGGCCAGCGTGGCGAGGAACTCGTCCTTGCGCCGCTCGGCCTCGCGCAGCGTCTCCTCCATGAGCTTGCGGTCGTGGATGTCGGCGCCGACCGCGATCCAGCCCGAGCCGTCGCGCGTCGGCGCGAAATGATTCCGCACCCAGCGCTCGCCCAGGCCGGGAAGGCGGGTGAGGCGCTCGTATTCGACCTGCTCTCCCGCGAGCACGCGCTCGACGTACGGGCGAATCATGTCGAGGGTATCCTCGCCGATCACCTCGCCGATCGCTCGCCCGACCACCTCCCGCGGCGCCGTGCCGATCCATTCCGCGTAGCAGCGGTTGATCCAGACGTAGCGCAGATCCCTGCCGCAGAGCGCGACCGCCGCGGGAATGCTGTCCGCGACGAGCTGGAGCTGCTCGCGAGCGCTCGTCAGCGCCGCCTCGGCTTCCTTGCGGCTCTGGACGTCCGAGACCACCGCCACCAGCCCGTTCGGCGCGCCGCGCTCGTCGCGCGTGGGCTCCATCACGGAGGAGATCCAGCGCTCGCCGTCGGCGAACTGCGCGCGGCGCTCGTACTCCACGCGCTCGCCGCGCAGCGTGCGCTCGACGTACGGGCGCAGGTCGTGCCAGTCGCGCTCGCCGATCACCTCGCCGACCGGCCGGCCGATGATCTCGCCAGGCGGCTTTCCGACCCAGGACGCGAACACGCGGTTCACCCAGACGTACTTGAGGTCCACCGACACGCGCACCACCCCGGCGGACATCGTGTCGGTCACGATGCGCAGCTCCTCGCGCTGTCGCCGCAGCTCCTCGGCGGCGCGCGCCTGCTCGGTCACGTCCATGCTCACGGCGCCGATGAGCAGCCTGCCGCCGGCGTCGCGCAGCGGAAACTTGGTGCTGTGGAACTGCCGCTCCCCGATCTTCAGCTCGAACTCGGCCGGCGCCCGCGACTCGAGGATCCGGGCATCGTAGGCGCGCACCTCGCGCGCCGTCGCCGGCGGCAAGAGCTCGTCGTCGGTCTTTCCCTGCCAGTCGGGAACGCCGACGACGCCCTGCGCCGCCGCGTTCATGTACACGTAGCGCCCGGCCTCGTCCTTGACGAACACCGCCGCGGGCGAGTTCTCCATGAAGCGCCGCAGCCGCTCCTCGCTCGCCTCGGCGCGGCGGCGCGCCGAATGCATCGCCACGCCCATGCCGACGATGAGGGCGAACAGCACCGCATCGACGGCCATCAGATAGGACTGGGCGCTGCTCAGCCAGGGGTCGAGCGCGAAGCGCAGCCCCGCGGCCGCCGCCACCGCCACGAGCGCGATGATCCAGCGCACTTCGTCTCCGCCAAAAAAGGGGTGATCTTAGACCGCTGAGCCGGAAGACGCTGTCGCCGGTTCCGCTACAAGATCCTTGCGCAGGCTCGCGCCCTGGCGCAGGAGCTCGCGCTGCACCGCGAGCACCGAAACGTCGCGCGGCCTGCCGCCCGAGTGAGCGGCGAGCGCGGCGCAGATTCCGGCGGCCTGGCCGGTCGCCATGACGATCGGCATCACCCGGTAGGAAGAATGCGCCTCGTGGCTGCCGGAAATGCAGCGGCCCGCCACGATCACGCGATCGGTATTCTTCGGCAGGAGGCAGCGAAGCGGGATGTCGTAGGCCTCGCCCGGCGGCAGGCGCTTGAGCAGCGTGCCGCTGCCCTTGGGATTGTGGATGTCGACCGGGTAGGCGCCGCGCGCGATCGCATCGTCGAACTTGCGCGCGCCGAGGACATCGTCCACGTCGAGGCGGTATTCGCCCATCACGCGGCGCGTCTCGCGCACGCCCACCTGCACGCCGCTTTGCACGACATAGGAAGCCTCGAAGCCCGGCACGTACCGGCGCAGGAAGGCTTCGATCTGGCGCATCTGGCGCCGGCTGCACCACTCGGCGTAGCTCAGGTCCCAGACGTCGGTGCCGAGGACGCGCGTCACGCGCGTGCTGTTCACGCTCACCTCGTTGTCGTGCGGGGTGGCGAAGAACAGCATGTCTTCGCGCGGCAGGTCGAGCTTGCCTTCCTCGGTGGCGCGGCGCACGAGCGCCCACAGGCCGTGCACGCCGCGCCATTCCTTCGGGTTGTCGCGCACGTAGGCGTCGAACGCGGCGCGGCGGAACTCGGTGACGCGGAACATGAGCGTCATCGGCTGCGCAAGCCCGTCGAGGCGGCCGATCTCGCAGGGCGCGCCGGCCTGCACCGCGACGTCGCCGTCGCCGGTGCAGTCGACGATGACCTTCGCGCGGATCGCGAGCGGCCCCGACTTGGTCTCGAACACCACGCCCTGATTCCCGGGGAGCACGCCGCTTGCGAACGCGTGGAACAGGAAGTTCACGCCCGCCTCGTCGAGGAGCTCGAGCGCGATCAGCTTGAACCACTCCGGATCGAACGGCACGGTGTAGCCGGTGGCGAGCGAGGGCGGGATCGCGCCGCCCGCATTCACCAGCCGCTCGAGCAGGCGGCGCAGCACCCCGGCCACCACCGGCTCGCCCGGGCCGTGATCGGTCGGCAGCAGCGTGGTGGCGCCCTTGCGTTCTGTCGTGGGAAGCTGGGTATGGAACGACATGAGCGGCATGACGAGCGCCGCGGTGGCGTTGCCGCCGAGAAAGCCGTAGCGCTCGGCGAGGATCACGCGCGCGCCGGCGTCGGCAGCGGCGACGGCCGCGCCGAGGCCGGCCGGCCCCCCGCCGACCACCAGCACGTCGGTTTCTCCCGCCAGCAGCGCCTGCCGGGGCGGCAGCTGCAGCCGGACCGGATCGTCAGGCCGCTTTAACGCTGGCAATAGTGAGCTTCTCCTTGTTGAGGAGCTCGAGCAGGATGCGATGCGTTTCCTGCGCGCGCTTCTGCAGCGGCGCCACCGCCTTGGCGAGATTCAGCTTCATCTGCCGGCGCCGGTCCCAGGCATCGTCGAGGTGGGCGATCAGCCGGCCCGGGTTGACGAGCTTGTAGGGCGGGGTCGGCACCTTGAGGTCCTCGAGCAATCCGGTCACCTTGCCCGCGTAGGGCAGCGCGACGAAGGGCACGCCGCGCAGCGCCGCGAAGATGAGGAAGTGCAGCCGCATGCCGAGCACGAAGCTGAACTTGCTCATCAGGGAAAGAAGCTGGCCGGACGTGTATTCGCCCTTCAGCACCGTGGCGCGCTGCGCGCGCAGCATGAGCGCGATCACCGCGTGGCTGTGCTGCGAGTCGAGCACCGAGCGCTCCATCGGCACGAACACGATGTCCGCGTCGTAGCGGTCGACCATGAAATCGGCCGCGTTGGCGAGCAGCGCGTGGTATTCCTTCGGGTCGATATCGGGCGCGGCGACCCCGGGCTCGCGCACCGACATGCCGATGAGGCGCCGCCGCCCCTCCAGGCCCTCGCCTCTCAGCACGCCGCGCGGCAGCGGCTCGGGCTTGAGCAGCAGCGCCGGATCGGCGGTAACGATGATCTCGCGGTGCACGCCCGCCTCCTCGAGCACCTGCTGCGCGGCGCGCTCGCGCACCGTCACCACGTCCACCTGCTCGAGCACCTCGCGCACCGCCGTCTGCGCGCCGGCATGGCTCAGCGGTCCCGCGCCCACCGCGTAGAGCATGACCGGGACGCCTTTCTCCTTCGCGATCTGGGCCTCGCGCAGGTAAATTCGCGCCTCGGCGTCAAACAGGATGCCGCCGCCGCCGACGATCAGGAGGTCGAGCCGCTCGACCTCCGGAGCCGCCTCGGCGCGCGACATCTTGCGCACCGGCACCGCGCGCTCCACGCCGTGGCGGCGTTTCGTGTCCTCGGGATCGCGCGAGAACACCGTGATCTCGACCGGCAGGTCGCGGCGGAGCTGCGCGATCATCGAGTGCAGGATCGCCTCGTCGCCCAGATTGAGGCCGCCGTACGAGCCCGTAATCCCGATGCGGTAGAGGTCCTTGGCCATACGGTGGCGTCAAGCAAAAAGGAAGCCCGAGCAGGATTGGTGCCACCGTGCCGACCGGACCCCCTGGGATTCGCCCGGGCACGGCCATTGCTGCCACGCAAAACGGCGGGAAGGAAATGACGCAATGGACGCTCGTAACGTATATACGGAAACCCTGGCCTGCGCGGCCAGCACCATCGGCGGGGCCGCCCGGCTGGCGGAGTTTCTCAAGGTCCCGCGCGGGCGCCTTGCGCGCTGGCTCGCCGGCGAAGAGGCGCCTCCGCAGGAGGTGTTCCTCGACGCGCTCGACGTGATCGCCGACGGGCCCTACGCCAGTCCGGAGCGCCGCAAGCCTCGCGTCGCAGTCCTCCATCACAACAAGCGATAACGTCTTTTTTACCAGCGCTAGGCGGCCGCGGCCGCGCGCGCTGGCCGGACCCGCGCTTCGCGGATCGGCAAGTTCACGACCGCGGCGAAGGCGGCAAGCGCGGCGTCCGCGTACCACATCCACTGGTAGCTGCCCAGGCGCTCGATGGCGATTCCGCCGAGCCAGGCGCCGAAAAACGCGCCGACCTGATGCGAAAGGAGCGTGAGGCCGAAAAGCGTCGCGAGGTAGCGGATGCCGAAGAGCTTGCCGACGATCGCGGCCGTGGGCGGGACGGTGGAAAGCCAGGTGAGCCCGAGCCCGAAAGCGAAGAGGTAGAACGTCGCCGGGGTCTTCGGGGCCGCGAGGTAGAGCAGGATCAGAGCCGCGCGCGAGCCGTACATCAGCGCGAGGGCAAGCTTGCTGCGGTAGCGCGACACCGCGGCTCCCGCGAGCAGGCTGCCGGCGATGTTGGCGAGGCCGATGATCGCGAGCGACCAGCTCGCAACCGTCACCGGCAGGCCGCAGAGATCGACTTCGCCGGGAAGGTGCGTCACCAGGAAGGCGATATGGAAGCCGCAGGTGAAGAACCCGGCATGGAGCAGGAGATAGCTGCGATCGCGTAGCGCCCCGCGCACCGCGCTCAACGCGCCTTCGCCACCCTTGTGGACCGCCGGTCCGCCCTGCGCCACCGCCCCGACGAGCGGCAGCGCGGCGAGCATCGCCACCGCCAGCGCCCACATGGCGCCGGCCCATCCGAGCCCCTGGATCAGCTTCTGGGTGATCGGCGCGAAGACGAACTGTCCGAAGGATCCGCCCGCATTGATCACCCCCGACGCGGTGCCGCGCGCATGGGGCGGCAGCCGCTGCGCGGCGGCGCCGAGGAGCACCGAGAAGCTCGCGGCGCCCGAGCCGATGGCGGTCAGGAATCCGAGCGCCAGGACGAGGCCGAGGCCGGAGCTCATGAACGGCGTGAGCGCCGTCCCGAACGCGAGCACCACGAGGCCCCACACGAGCACCGGCCGCGGGCCATGCCGGTCGGCGAGCGCGCCGGCAAGAGGCTGCACCGCGCCCCAGACGAACTGGGCGATCGCCAGGGCAAAGCTGATCGTTACGACGCCCAGGCCGGTCGAGCTGTTGATGGGGGAGACGAACAGGCCCAGCGTGTTCCGCGCGCCCATCGTCACCATGAGGACGGCGGCCGCCGCGAACGTGACGACCACCGCAGGTCTGCTCCAGCCGGTCATGGGCCGGGATTAAACCCCGGTCGCGCGCCGAAGGCTACAGCTGTAACCGGCTAGACGGCGCGCTGGTAGCCGCCGCTCTTGCCGTTGAAGCGCTCGGGCTTGGCCCAGGTGAGCTTCTGCGTCTCGAGGCAGTTGATGCGCACCCGGCCGTTCGCCATGTCGTGGCGGATGACCTCGATGGTGCGCCGCACGCGGCTGTCGACTTCCTTCCACTTCGAACCGACCGGGGGATAGGCGGATTTCATGCTGGGGATGTTAAGGGCTGTCATTGACGGATGATCGCGCGATTTCGCAGGACAGCCCCGATTATCCCTCGAAAACCGCTACCTAGACGCGCTTCGCGTTTTCCGCCTGGATCGGGAGCGCTGCGAATGCGAGCCGCCGGGCGCGCTGACGTCGGCGACGGTCTGGCCGGCCGAGGCGGCGTTGTCGCCCTTCGCCAGGTCGCCGAGGGAGACGATGCCGACCAGGCGCTTCTCGCGGTTCACCACGGGCAGGCGCCGGACCTTCACGTCGCTCATGTTCTGGGCGATGTCGTCGATTTCCTGGTCGTCGAAGCAGTAGAGCACTTCCTCGCTCATGACCTCGCGCACCTTGGTCGTCGGCGGTTTCTGCTCGGCCACGGCCCGCACCGCGATGTCGCGGTCGGTGATCATGCCGACCAGCCGGTCGTCCTCGCCTACCGGCAGCGAGCCGGCGTCGATTTCGGCCATCAGCCGCGCCGCCTCCGAGATGGTCTGGTCCGGGCTCACCACGCGTACGCCGGGCGTCATGACTTCGCTCACCCTCATGTCGGTCTCCTCGGCAAAGAAGGTTTTGACCGCCGGCTGCGCCCGTCGTTCGACGCGCGCTGCGGCACGCGTTTTGCACGGTCAAAGCACCTCGTTGAAAAGATAGTAGGCGCTGTCCTGCAGCTTGTGCAGCATGCCTCGGCGGCTCCAGCGAGCCGCCTCCAGCTCGACGCAGTGGCTGCGGTCGGCCTCGAAGATCTCCTCCAGCCTGCGCGCGAGCTTCGGGTCGAGAAAGCCGAGCGTGATCTCGTCATTGGTCTCGAAGGAGCGGTCGTCGAAATTGCTGGAACCGACCGCGCACCATATCCCGTCCACCGCCATCACCTTCTGGTGCAGCAGCGTCCTGCCGTACTCGAAGATCCGCACGCCGCTGTCGAGGAGCCGTTGGAAGTTGCGGTGAGCGGCGTGCTGCACCATGCGCATGTCCGAGGCGCCGGACGAAGGCACCATGATGCGCACGTCCACGCCCCGCTTCACCGCCTGCGCGAAGGCGTCGATCGCATCCGGCTCAGGAATGAAGTAGGGGTTCTGGATCCAGATACGCTTCTTGGCGCAGCAGATCACCGTGTGGTGCAGGATCTTGACCGCGGGCGCCGAGCCCTCGGGCTTGACGCTCGCGAGGTGCGCCACGACTTCGCCCGCGCGCTCGGAGGGCGGGAATACCTCGTCGCCTACGAAAAGCTCGCCGGTGACCTCGACCCAGTTCTCGCTGAATGCCGACTGCACCGCGTGCACGATCGGACCGCGCAGGCGCACCGACAGGTCGCGCACCTCGCCCGATCGCCGCGCGTCGCCCAGCCAGTCGTCGACGATGCAGTGGCCGCCGACCCAGGCGATGCGGCCGTCGACGACGCAGATCTTGCGGTGGTCGCGCTCCAGCACCACCCCGAGGTTGCGCAGGTTGCGCGGGTGGTAGAGGGCAAGCTTGCAGCCCGCGGCCCGCATCTGCTCGCGCACGGCCTTGCCCATTTTCTTGCAGCCGTTCGCATCGAGCACCAGGCGCACCGTGATGCCGGCACGCGCCGCGGCCGAGAACGCTCCGGCCATGCGCCGGCCGAGCACCCCGTCCTTCCACAGGAAGGTCTCGAAGTGCACCGTGTGCCGCGCGCCCGCGATGTCCTCCAGCAGACGATCGAAGAAGGCGCCGTTCTCGGCGACCTCGACGGCGTTGCCTTCGATCGCCATGCCGAGCGAAATGCCGGACAGCGAGGGAATGAGCCGGTCGATCGTGAGCGCGGTCTCGAGGCTGAGGTGCGGATCCTTGTGGCGCTTGATCGACCAGATCGCGAGCCCGAGGAGCGCGATCACCGCCAGAAGCAGGCCGAGGATCCAGACCATGGATGCGGGTTCGCCCGACACGCGGCCATATTAAGTGCAGCATCCCGCCCGATTTGGGCGCTGCATTGCCCCGCCCGGGCCATAGTGCGGCACGACACTGTCGCCTCCAGCCAACCATCAACAGGAGTTATCCATGCACACCAGGTTGTTCCCCGCCGCCCTCATCGCCGCCCTGTCACTCGCCCAGGCGCACGCCGCCGAAGAGCCGGCGGGCTATCTCGTCTCCGCGCAAGACGGCGCCCCCGTCACCACCGCCACCGGCGCCTGCGTGCGCACCGGCCAGTGGACCGCCGGTACGAGCTACCGCAGTTGCGACCGCGAGAGCCAGGCCGTCGTCCCCGCGAAAGCGGGGACCCCATTCATCCCGGCTGCGGTAAAAGCGGCGTCGAGCGAGTCGCCGTCGCCTGCCGAGCCCATGCGCGTCTCGATGAGCACGCTGTTCGACTTCGACAGCGCGGTGCTGCGAGCCGATGCCGGGCCCGCGCTCGACGCGCTCGCCAAGCAGCTCACGTCGAGGAACTATCAGAAGGTCGACATCGTCGGCCACGCCGATCGCATGGGCCCGGGGAAGTACAACCAGAAGCTCTCCGAGCAGCGCGCGGAGGCAGTGCGCGATTACCTCCTTACCCGCGGGTTGGACGCCACCAAGGTGAGCGCCATCGGCGTCGGCGCGACCGAGCCGCTCACGGGCAAGGAGTGCCGCGGCCTGCTGGGCAAGCCGCTCGTCTACTGCCTGCAGCGCGACCGCTATACCGAGATCACGGTGCTCGGCACGCAGACCTCGGCGATGCGCTAGCCCGTCCGAAAAAACGCCCCGGTTCCCCGGGGCGTCGTTCTCTGGCTGCGGACGGCGAGTCGGGCGCCGCTCATACTCATCAGTCGCGGTCCTCATCGCCGTCGTTGCCGGTGAGTCCGCAGGCGTTACGATTGACGCCGGTTCCCCGGAAGTCGAGATGGCCGTCGGCCTCGTGCTTGTACTTGGTCAGCACGTCGGCGCAAACCGTCTGCGTGGTCTCCAGGTTACCGCCGCAGTGGAAATTGGCAGCATTATTCGTATCGCCCGAGCCGTTGTAGATCGCCGTCTGCGGATACGGGCAGAGGGAACGCGTGCGCGTTCCGGTCTGGTTGATGATCTGCGCCGGCGCGATGCCGTTCTCGACCCAGTTGACCAGCGCGGGAAACGCGTTCGGTACGACGCAATGCCCGGCTGCAGGCACGCGGAACAGCCGATAGAACTCCTGCACGTCCTCGAAATCCGGCCCCTTACCCGTACCCTTCCCGCGGCGCGACGCCGTCTCGCGATAGTAATTGATGACGCCGCGCGGCATGATGAGCTGATCGTTCGCGCCGACCAACGTGAGAAGCTTCCCGCCGTGCTTCCTGAACTGGTCCAGGTCGCCGAAGGTATCGGTGACATCGGCGATGTTGCGCGAACCGTCCTGCGCGACCTGGCCGTATTCGCCGATGGACACGGTCCGCCAATCGAAATTGCGGTCGTGCTCGTCCCAGTGGAACTGCGTGACCCCGAGAAAGAACGGTGCCGTTCCGTTCAGTGCGGGCAGGCTGGTGCCGCGGTCGAGGCCGAACCAGATCTTGTTGCCGCGCGCGTTTCTCGGCCCGTCCCAGATCTTGTCGATGGCGTCAGCCTCCTGGAGCGTGAGGCAGTTCGTGGCTGGAGCGGTCGGCGCGCCGCAGACATTCGCGCGGGCGCTGAACGTGCAGGTGCGCGGATCGTCGATCACGCCGTCGGTGACGCCGTCGGCGGCATCGCACGCGGCGACCGCCGAGGCGCTGGCCTGATTCAGCTTGGCCGCCGAAATCGGCGCGCCCACGAGATCCTTCATCACGATCTGGCCCCACATCTGCGCGGTCTGAAACCGAGTCCAGTAGATCGCCGGGGCGTTCGCGAGGATGCCGTCGAGCTCGTTCGGCAGCTCCTGCGCCAGCACATAGCCCTGCCGGCCGCCGGTGGAGCAGCCGTTCCAGTAGTTGTAGGCCGGCCTCCTGCCGTAGTAGGCCTTCGCGACGGCCTTGGAGAAGAGGATCTGCTGCTTGAGCGAGTCGCGGATGAAGTCGTTGATGAACTGCAGGTTGTAGGTTCCGTCGGCGTTCACGCCGGGCTCGCAGTCGCCGCCAGAGTGGCCGGTGTCGGTGCCCGAGCCGACATAGCCTGCATTGACCTGCGCGCTGAACGCGTTGGCACTGGCTAGGTTGACGCCGGCGCAGCCGCCGCCGCCGATGCCCTGCGTCTTGCCGTTCCACGCCCCTTCCACGCCGCCCGCTCCGCCGTCGAGCGAGTTGAGCGGAAGGTCGACGCGGATCTTGATTTTCTGGTTGGGATTGGTCCCATACTCGATATCCACCTGGCAGCGCGAGAGGTTCGATCCGGCCCCCTCGACCTTCTTGCTGGTCGCCGATCTCACCGCCGGATTTCCGGCCAGCCCGTTCGCCGGATCGGTGGCGAGCTCGGAGCAGGGCACGGGCAACGGCGGGGGAGACCCGTGCTGGTCCTTGTCCGCCGCCGCGCACGGCATGGACGAGAGAAGCGCGAGGCTGAACGAAGCAATGGAAAGTGACACGAGCTGCTGCAGGGATGCGCGATGCATGAGACTCCTCCTCTGTAAGTCCCCGACGGCGATTCCGACTTGGCTGACGCCAATTGTTCGGACCCCGAACAATTGGTCCGAAAATCCTAGTCCCCGGATTGATGCGCGTCAACCGGAATGCGCGCGGCTGCCGATTCAGAAGACTTGCTTCTTAATCCGCCCGGAACGGATTTTCGTTTCTTTACTCGTGAGGCAGGGGTTTGCTGACACGCTCGTCATCCCCAAGCAAGGGACGAGTCATGTCCGAGGAGTAGCGTCCCCGATCAAATGCGCAGCTCCCTCGTCCTTCAGCTTCTGGTCTTGCGGAAGGCGCTCAATGTGTGCGCGACCGAAGAGGCGCTGGGACGGCGTCTGCACGTCTCGCGAGGCGAGTTGCGCGGCTGGCTTGCCGGCAAGGAAGCGGTTCCGCTGGCGGTATTCAACCGGGCGATG
>Ga0075429_100001096_pt1 | contig 21810 bp, 23 predicted proteins | sample RhiMetdeltSRZDD3_FD_75295 | JGI IMG/M metagenome (GOLD analysis project Ga0075429, IMG submission 75295) | Populus rhizosphere microbial communities from Tennessee, USA - Rhizosphere MetaG P. deltoides SRZDD3 | ecosystem: Host-associated > Plants > Roots > Rhizosphere > Soil | place: USA... | reverse complement strand
CGCCTCGGGGCCGACGTAGCAGGTGTCGGCGATCCCCGTCGCCCGGAGGTGCTCGGCCGCCTTGCGGGCCAGGTACCGGGGATCCCGCGAGTACGACTCGCCGGTCAGCGGGTCATGGACGAAGCAGTTGATCGCGAGGGTCCTGCGGGACCGGAACGGGTCGATGAAGGCGGTGTCCGAGTCGGGGATCAGGATCATGTCCGACTCCTGGATCTCCTGGAACCCACGGATCGACGAGCCGTCGAAGCCCACGCCCTCCTCGAACACGTCCGCGGTGAGCTGCGAGGCCGGCATCGAGAAGTGCTGCATGAGGCCTGGCAGATCGCAGAACCGGACGTCGACCACTTCGGCGTCCTCGTCGCTGATCAGCTGCAGCACCTCGTCAGGGGTTCGCTCTTGCACGCTGGCTCCCTTCAACGGTCGGCGGGACCCTGAGACCACAAACGGCCCCGCACGCTAACAACAGACCTCCGACCCCCGCCGGGAAACCGGCAGTAAGAACAGGGAGGAGCGCCCCCAAGGACGCTCCTCCCGATTCCCCCAGCAGGACCCGCAAGCTTCGAGGGGGTCAGCTCACGGCGTCCGAGCAGATCGTGTCGACCAGCAGGCGGGTCGTCACGTACGGATCGCAGTTGGCGTTGGGCCGGCGATCCTCCAGATAGCCCCGGCCGTCGACCTCGACCTGCCAGGGGATCCGCACCGACGCACCCCGGTCGGACACGCCGTAGCTGAACTCGTTGTACGGCGCCGTCTCGTGGAGGCCGGTCAGGCGGTCCTGGATGCCGTGGCCGTAGCCGGCGATGTGCTCGTCGATCTTCTTGCTGAGGGCCTCGGCGCCCGCCACCACGGCGGCGAACCCGTCGGACTCGCGCATGGCCTTCGTCGAGAAGTTGGTGTGGGCCCCGGCGCCGTTCCAGTCGCCGGACACCGGCTTGGGGTCGAGCGTGGCGGCGACCTCGAAGTCCTCGGCGATGCGGTACAGCAGCCACCGGGCGAGCCACAGCTCGTCGGCGACCTGCGGCGGCGCCACCGGGCCGACCTGGAACTCCCACTGGCCGGGCATCACTTCGGCGTTGATGCCCGAGATGTGCAGGCCGGCCGCGAGGCAGGCGTCGAGGTGGGCCTCGACGATGTCGCGGCCGAACACCTCGTCGGCGCCGACGCCGCAGTAGTAGCCGCCCTGCGGGGCCGGGAAACCCCAGGGGGCCGGGAAGCCGTACGGGCGCCCGTCCTTGAAGAACGTGTACTCCTGCTCGATCCCGAAGATCGGCTCCTGGTCCTTGTACTTGTTGACGACCTCGACGCAGGCGGCGCGGGTGTTCGAGACGTGCGGCGTCATGTCCGTGTACAGGACCTCGCACAGCACCAGCAGGTTGTCGCCGCCGCGGATGGGGTCGGGGCACGAGAACACCGGCTGGAGCACGCAGTCCGACTTGTCGCCCGGCGCCTGGTTCGTGCTGGAGCCGTCGAAGCCCCAGATCGGCAGCTCGGCGCCCTCCTGCAGGATCTTGGTCTTCGAGCGCAGCTTGGCGGTGGGCTCGGTGCCGTCGATCCAGATGTATTCGGCCTTGTACGCCATCGGGGAGTCTGTCCTCCAAGGTCGGGAAAACGGGATCCGCTCTCGGTCGCCGAGGCTGTCAGCGAGCCGTTTCTGACCTGTTGCCCGAATGTGAACGCACTGTGAACCGGAAACGCCCAGCTTGCGGGTGTGGGGGAACGGCCCCACCATTTACCGCATGGACAGCACCGAGCGGCAGCGGGAGTACGTGCTCCGGACCGTCGAGGAGCGCGGCGTGCGCATGGTCCGGCTGTGGTTCACCGACGTCCTCGGCCAGCTCAAGTCGTTCGCGATCTCGCCGGTCGAGCTGGAGGGCGCGTTCGAGGAGGGCATGCGGTTCGACGGCTCGTCGATCGACGGCTTCTCCCGCGTCCAGGAGTCCGACGTGCTGGCCAAGCCGGACCCGAACAGCTTCGAGATCCTGCCGTGGGCCGACGGCGTCGGCACGTCGTCCCGGGTCTTCTGCGACATCGTCAACCTCGACGGCACGCCGTTCGAGGGCGACCCCCGTCAGGTGCTGCGGCGCAATCTCGACGAGGCGCGGGAGCGGGGCTTCAGCTTCTACGCCGCGCCCGAGATGGAGTTCTTCTACTTCGCCGACGGCGACGCGTCGCACCCGCCGCGGCCGCTCGACCAGGCGTCGTATTTCGACCTGACGACGTCGGACGTGGCGACCGATCTGCGCCAGCGCACGATCCACACCCTGGAGGCGATGGGCATCCCGGTGGAGTACAGCCACCACGAGGACGCGCCCAGCCAGCACGAGATCGACCTGCGCTACACCGACGCGCTGACGATGGCCGACAGCGTCATGACCTTCCGCCTGGTCGTGAAGGCCGTGGCCCACGATGCCGGCGTCCACGCCACCTTCATGCCGAAGCCGCTCTCCGGCCTGCAGGGCTCGGGCATGCACACCCACTTCTCGCTGTTCGAGGGCGACACCAACTCGTTCTACGACCCGGGCGACGAGCACGGCCTGTCCAAGGTGGCCAAGGGCTTCATCGCCGGCCTGCTCACCCACGCCCGCGAGCTGACCGCCGTCACGAACCAGTGGGTCAACTCCTACAAGCGGCTGGTCGTGGGCTACGAGGCCCCGATCTACAAGGCGTGGGCCCGCAACAACCGGTCCGTGATCGTCAACGTCCCGCCGATCAAGCGGGGCGAGTCCGAGAGCGCTCGCCTGGAGTTCCGGGCGCCCGACCCGGCCTGCAACCCGTACCTGGCCTTCTCGGTGATCCTGGCCGCGGGGCTCAAGGGCATCCGCGACGGCTACGAGCTGCCACCCGAGGTGTCGGCCAACCTCTACCAGCTGACCGCCGAGGAGCACATGGCCGAGGGCATCGGCACGCTGCCGCAGTCGCTGTCCGAGGCGCTCGACGAGATGGAGAGGTCCGAGCTGATGGCCGAGGCACTGGGGGAGCACGTGTTCGAGTGGTTCATCCGCAACAAGCGCAACGAGTGGATGGACTACAAGACGACCGTGACCCAGTTCGAGCTCGACCGCTACCTTGCGCGGTTGTAGTCACTGAGCGGGCGACGACTCAGCGGCGCATGGAACCCCTTCTCATCTACCCCGACCCCGTCCCCCCGGAGCTCGCGCAGGCGCTCGACCTGGCCGGGTACCCATGGAAGGCGATCGGGGACGAGCGGTCCAGCCGCCACGCCGAGCCGGAGGACGGCTGGGCCGGCGGCGTGGTCGTCGCGGCCAACGAGCCCGAGGGCGCATTCGCCCTGTGCCGGGCGCTGCGCAAGCGGGACGTGCCGCTGGAGCCCTTGCTGCTGCTGGTGTCGGGCGCGCAGCTCTGCGACCTGGAGCTGCGCGAGGACTTGTTCGACGACTTCTGCCTGTACCCGTTCCAGCCGCTGGAGCTGGAAGCCCGGCTCAAGCACCTGTTCTGGCGGACGGGCCGGGGCACCCGCCCGGAACTCGTCGAGTACGGGCCGCTGGTCCTCAACCTGGAGACCTACCAGGCGGCGATCGAGGGCAACCCGCTCGACCTCACGTACATGGAGTACGAGCTGCTGAAGTTCCTGGCCTCGCACCCCGGCCGGGTCTTCACCCGGGAGACGCTGTTGTCACGGGTGTGGGGCTACGAGTACTACGGCGGAGCGAGGACGGTGGACGTCCACATCCGGCGGCTCCGGGCCAAGCTGGGCGAGGAGCATGCCAACCACATCCAGACGGTGCGGTCGGTCGGGTACCGGTTCGGGCAGTCGCGCTGGGGCGTGTAGCGCGGCGTGGCTCTGGGAGTCGCCGTCGCCGTCAGCGGTTGAGGGCGATCAGCTCGCTTCCGGCGTAGCGGGCGTCCGCGTCCTCCTTGAGGGACCAGCCGAGGGCGACGGCGATCAGCGCCGTGCCCATCAGGACCGCCACCGGGATGGCGATCACGAGGACGATCACGATGAGGACGGCGCCGGGCACGGCGACATCATCCCCCGACCCAGGCCCACGCCTCCACTTCGACCAGGGCGCCCAGCGGGAGCTCGGCCACGCCGATGGCGGACCGGGCCGGGCGGTGGTCGCCGAGGGTGGCGGTGTACGCCTCGTTCATGCGGCCGTAGTCGCTCATGTGGCGGAGGAAGACGGTGGTCTTGACGACCTGGTCGAGCCTGGCGCCCTGGGTGGCGAGCTGGCTCTCGAGGTTGCGCATGGCCTGGGTCATCTCGGCGGCCATGCCGCCGCTGACGATCTTGCCGTCGTGCATGCCGACCTGCCCGGACACGACCAGCCAGTCGCCGGCGCGCACGACGGGGGTGTAGGGGCCGACGGGCTTGGCGGGCTCGCTCATGCGGCCCGACGGTACATGGTCTCGGGCTGGCACTCGCTCAGCCCCGGGGACGTCGGCCGGTCGGCCAGTCCGGCGGGCACCCCTGCGCCCGCCAGGCTGCGGCGGCGACGGCGGCGAACACGGCGTCGGATCCGTTCACCGGCGCTGCGTCGCTCGCTGCGATCTCGACGGTCACGGGCGGCATGTCGACGGCCCGGAGGATGCCGAAGCTGCGGATGGTGAGGTCGTGCACCGTCCCGGCCTCATCGACCGCGATGCCCTCGGAGCACACCCACCCGAGCGCCATGTGTGCCGCGCCGACGCAGAACGACCGGAGCACGACGTCGTCCAGCGGCCGGCCGCACGCCACCCGTACCCGGACCTCGGGTGCGTCGCCGAACCGGACCTCGGCCGTCGCTGTCGCCCCGGCGGGCGAGCGTACGGTGACCCCTACAGCGCTGAGGGGTGCGATGGCAGCCAGCAGCGCGGCCGCTTCCGCCCAGCCGGCGGCGCGGAGGTCGAGGGACGTCGGCGGGCCAGGGATGCCGGCCACCTGCTCCACCCGCAGGCCCGGGGCCACCGCGGCCACGGCGTCCTCGATGCCGGGGGTGGCGACGACCCGCAGGACCCCCGCGCCGTCGGGGCGGATCCCGCCCGCCACGGGCGGGCGCTTGGGGCCGAGGCGGACGGCGTCCTCCCGGGCGAGCAGGACGCGGACCGGGCGGCCGTGGCGGTCGGCCAGCTCCCTCGCCGCCGCGACCACCAGCGACGTGCGCTTGCCGCCGAACGCGCCGCCGTTGGCCAGCGGCGTGGCCGGCTCGCCGCCGGGGGCGCACCAGGCGGCGTCGAGCTCCAGGTACGCCGGCTCGACCCACGTCGTGCGCAGCGTCGCCGCCCACTCGCCCGGCGGCACGCCCAGCGGGTGGTCCAGGTCGACCGTCGTCCGCCGGCCCTGGATCTTCCCCGCCGCGGCACGGGCGCCGTCCAGCGTCTCGCCGACGGCCCACCCGCCGGCGCCGTCGGGGACCGCCACCAGGGCATCGGCCGGGGCGCCGTCGTCGGCGAAGCCGCCGTGACCCAGGGCGACGTCCGGTGCGACCCGCTGGGGCGAGCCGCCCTCGATCGTGGCCCGCTCGGACGCGGCCGCCAGGTCACGGTCGGGCCCGCCCGCCACACCCGCCGCGTGGGCGTGCCAGGCGTCGAGGATCGTCCGCCATCCCGTGCACCGGCACAGGTGGGCCAGGAGCGCCTGCTCGACCTGCGCGTCGTCCGCGTCCCCGCCCGACCGGGCGGCCAGCCCGGCCAGTCGGACCACGATCCCCGGCGTGCAGAACCCGCACTGGCTCCCGCCCGTGGCGCAGAACGCGTCGCCCCAGGCCTGCCGCTCGGCCGGGTCGAGCCCGTCGAGCGTCGTCACCGACCGGCCCCGCACCCGCCGCACCGGCGTCACGCACGCCACCCGGGGCGCGCCGTCGACCAGCACCGTGCAGCACCCGCACTGGCCCTGCGGGCTGCAGCCGTCCTTCACCGACGTCAGGCCCAGGCGCTCCCGCAGCACGGCGAGCAGGGTCGACCCGTCGTCGGGGACCTCGACCTGCTCGCCGTCGACCTCGAGCTCGATGGGGGGCACCCATCGAGGATACGGCCGTCGCTCAGGCGTCCCCGATGGCGTAGAACCGGCCGCCCCGGGCGCCCACGAACAGCCGGCCCTTCCACACCGCCGGCGTCGACTCGATGCAACCCTCCAGCGACACCGACCACAGCCTGGGCGGCGCCGCCGTCGTGTCGGACACGTCGTAGCCGTGCAGCCCGCCCTCGCAGTCGCCCTGGATCAGCGTGTCGTCGACGATCACCGCCGACTGCCACGTCGGCGGCGGCAGCGGGAACGTCCAGCGCACCGCGCCCGTGCCGCGATCCACGCCGTAGACCGTGCCGCCGTCGGACGCCGCGATCACGATGTCGTCGTGCAGGGCCGGCGTGGTCCAGAACCCGCCCGGGTCCTTGACCGACCACACCAGCGGGTTGTCCGGCTGGCGGGGATCGAGCTTGATCAGCTGGCCGACCTCGGCGGCACGCGGGCTGCCCCGCTCGTTCTCCACGCCGACGTACAGGAAGCCTTCCTCGTCGACCACCACCGAGGCGTCGACGTCGTCGCCGGTCCAGAAGCGGAACACGCGGGTCGGCGTCACGCCGTCGCCCAGGCCGGACACGTCCCAGCCCTGGATCAGCCCGCCCGAGTTGGCGAAGTAGACGACCCCGTCGACGTAGGCGACGGAGTTCTCGATCGACACGTCGTTGTTGCGGGTGTTGAGCGCGCCCAGCAGCTCGTCGTCCCAGCCAGGGGTGTTGAAGACGAGCTCCGGGGCGACCTGGACCAGCCCGTCGGCGCCGACCGTTCGGTTGAGTTTGACCACGTGGAACTGGGAGTTCTCGCCGCCCTCGTACAGGTAGTCGCCGACGACCAGGGGCGAGCCGTCCCAGTCGTCGTTCCACATGGTGGGGCTGACCGCCCGGGCGTCGAGGGTCCACAGTTCGGTGGGCGTGGGCCGGTCGAAGGCGATGACGTGGAGCTTGTTGTCCCGGCTGCCGGAGTAGACGAGCGGCATGCCGTCGGGGTCGACCGTGACCGAGCCCTTGATGATGTCGCCGGTCAGGAACGGCGGGATGATGTCCTGGCCCGTCTCGTAGTCGACGAAGTGGATCTGGCGGTCGTAGGCGCCGAACACGACCCAGGTGCGGCCGTCCCGCTCGAACACGGCGGGCTGGCCGGTCCAGCCGCTGCCGCACCACACCTTGGTCTCCTCGCCGACCGTGGACTCGGCGCACATCCCGCCGGACTGGCCGGGGTAGCTCCACAGCACCTCGGGGTCCGTGGGGACGGGCCCCTCGCCGTAGTAGCTGCGGGTGGCGCTGCCTCGGAACGTGAGCAGGCCCGGGATCGCGAAGCCGGATGCCGGGCCCTCGGGCGCCGGCGCCGTGGTCGGCGGGGCCTCGGTGGCCGGCGGCGCCGTCGTGTCGGCCGGCGCCTCGTCCTCGTCGGTGGTGTCGTCGCCGTCGTCGGCCAGCACGAGCTGCTGGACGCCGATGGCCCCGATGATCAGCAGAAGAGCCAGGACCAGCAGCACCACCAGCCGGCGCCGGTCGTGGCGGGGCGTCAGGTGGGCGGGGCTGCCGCCGGCGGTCCGGCGCGGGAGCGGCTGGCCGAACGGCGACGCCAGCCGCGGGCCGGGCTCATGTCCGTGGTGCTCGTCCTCGTAGCGCTGGGCCGCGGCGCCGCCGGGCTCGCGCCCGTAGGTCGGCTGCTGGTAGGCGCGGTGGCCCTCGGTAGGATGGGCGGCGTACGCCGCGCCGGTCCCGCCGCCGGTGTGGTAGGCGTCGCCGCGGGTGCGTTCATCGCTGCGTCGCTCCGGCCCGTAGGGGTCACCCCTCCTGTCACGTCCACCGGGGCGCGAGGGGTACTCGTCCCCTTCGTTCCCCGGCGCTGGCACGTGCTGCGTCCCGCCCCTGCGGGTCCCTCGACTACCTCAACTGAAGCTCTGGCCGCACCCGCAGGTGCGCTGAGCGTTGGGGTTGTCGATGGCGAAGCCCGCGCCTTGGAGGCCGTCCTTGTAGTCGAGGGTGGCGCCCTCGAGCAGCATGGCGCTCGACGGATCGACGACGACCGTGACCCCCGAGTAGTCGACCTTCTGGTCGTCGTCGGCGACGTCGGTGTCGAAGAACATCTCATAGCTGAAGCCCGAGCAGCCGCCCGGGCGCACGGCGACACGCAGCGCCAGGTCGGCGACGCCTTCCTGCTCCATCAGCGAGCGGACCTTATCTGTCGCAGTGTCGGTGAGGACGATCACTTGTCCTGTGCCTCCTCGGTTTCCCAGAACGTCATAAGACTATCGGCGGGTGATCACGACGGCGACAATGCCAGGTCGACCTGGCAGGGCGTGCGGTCGGTGAGCGGGTGGAACTCGTCGACGGCGGCGCCGCCGGCGGCGGACACGAACCCCTCGACCAGGCCCTGATGAAGGCTGCACACGATCTCGGGGTGGGTCTCGGCCAGCTCACGGAACGGGCAGTGGGCGAAGGCGACGGTGGCGGTGCCGTCGGCGTCGACCGCGACCGCGGGGTCGAACCCCAGGGCGTCGAGCCGGGCGAGCAGGCCCTCCAGGCATACGCCCGTGTCGCCGAGGAGGTCGTCCATGTCGGCGCCGTCCAGCTCGGCGGCGACGGCGAGGGCCGTCGCACCGTCGACCACGCCCTGGTCCCGGCCGGCCTCGACGGCCTCCTCCGGGCCCAGGCCGCCGGCGGCGGCGACCCGCAGCAGCATCCGGGCGAGGACCGGGAAGGTGGCGGGCTCCAGGCCGAGCGAGGGGGCGTCGGCAGCGAGGGAGTAACGGTGTTGGGGCCGGCCGACCGTGCCGCGGGGTTCGGTCTCGATGTCGAGCAGGCCGACCTCGCGCATGCGCTCGAGGTGGGGGCGGACGGTGTTGGGGTGGAGGTCGAGCGTCTCGGCGATCTCGGCCGTGGCCAGCGGGCGCGGGGAGCGGGCCAACTCGAGGTAGATCGCGTAGCGGGTGTTGTCACCCAGCGCCTTCAGGACCGCCAGGCGGGGGGCGGTGGGGCGGGGGTAGTCGGCCTCCGGCACACCCACACTGTACCGGGAGGGGGCCGGGTTTCACCGGTGGCGACCGGTAGAATGCCGGCGTGACCGCCCCCCTGCCCACGTCGGAGGACGTCCTGGCCGTGCTCCGCGGCGTCGTCGATCCCGAGCTCGGCAGCGACATCGTCGACCTGGGTATGGCGCGGGGGGCGGAGGTCTCGCCCGACGGGTCCGTCGAGGTGACCGTCGCGCTGACCACGGCCGGCTGCCCGCTGCGATCTCAGCTGCAGCACGACGTCGTGGCCCGTGTCCGGTCGCTGCCCGGTGTCACCGACGTGAAGCTGCGGTGGACCGAGATGACGCCCGAGCAGCGCTCGACCGCCATGGCCAAGGCGCGGTGGAACGTCACCCAGCGCCCGGAGGAGACGTCGGTCCCGCTCGGGGCGAAGGTCATCCTCATCGCCTCGGGCAAGGGCGGCGTCGGCAAGTCCTCCGTCACGGTCAACCTGGCGGCTGCGCTGGCGGCCCGGGGCCTGACGGTCGGGGTGCTGGACGCCGACATCTGGGGTTTCTCGGTGCCCCGGATGCTGGGCGTCGAGGGTCGCCTGTCCGGTGCGACGCACGAGGGGCGCAACCAGATGCTGCCGATCGAGCGGCGCTTCGGGTCCGGCGTCGTGCGGGTGGTGTCGATGGGGCTCATCGTCGAGGAGGAGGAGACCGCGCTGATGTGGCGGGGTCTCATGCTCAACCGCGGGGTGCAGCACTTCCTGCAGGACGTGCGGTGGGGCGACGATCTCGACTACCTGCTGATCGACATGCCGCCGGGGACCGGCGACGTGCAGATGGGCGTGGCCAAGCTGCTGCCCCGGTCCGAGGTCATCGTGGTGACGACGCCCGCCCTGGCCGCGCAGAAGGTGGCCGTTCGGGCGGTGGGAATGGCCCGCAAGAGCTACCTGCGGGTGGCCGGCGTCATCGAGAACATGAGCGCCTTCACGTGCGGGCATGGCGAGTCGTACGCCCTGTTCGGCGAGGGCGGTGGAGAGCAGCTGGCGCACGACGCCGGCGTCCCGGTGCTGGGCCAGGTCCCGCTGGAGGCGTCGGTCTCGGCCGGCGGCGATCAGGGCGACCCGGTCGCCATCACCGACGGCCCCGCGGCCGACGCGTTCCGGGCGATCGCGCAGCACATCGTCGACGAGGCGGTCCCGCTGGCGGCGATGGCAGGCTGCAGCGCACGCATGCTCGACGCGGCGGTCGCCGCCCTCGACGAGGCCGACGCCACCGCCAGCAGCGTGAGCATCGGTCAGTCGGCGCAGGCGGCTGGGCGCGAGTAGCAGATCGTCGCCGCCGCCAGCAGCGTGAGCGTCGGTCAGTCGGCGCAGGCGACTGGGCGCGAGTAGCAGATCGTCGCCGCCGCCAGCAGCGTGAGCGTCGGTCAGTCGGCGCAGGCCGCTGGGCGCGAGTAGCAGATCGTCGCCGCCGCCAGCAGCGTGAGCGTCGGTCAGTCGGCGCAGGCCGCTGGGCGCGAGTAGCAGATCGTCGCCTGGATCTCGGTGACCCGCAGACTGAACGGGGTGGTGCGGGTGATGTCCGTCAGCATGCCGGTCTGGCCGTCGCTGGTCGACCAGGCGACCGACCACGTGGTGGTCACCGCCGCCTGGTAGCGCCCGTCGGCGTGGTCGGGGCCGGTCAGCGTGTCCGACGCCCAGCGGTACGTGTATGTGCATTCGCTGCGCTGCGGGACGTGCGCCGGAAGGCTGAGGTCGTACGGCTTCCCGGGGCCGTCGCACTCGACCGGCCCGATGTCGTCGTCCTCGCCCATGTCCCACGTGACCTGGGTCGGGGTGACGACGGCGGTGAGCTGGTACCCGCCGGCCTCGACGGTCGTTTGGAGCGGCTGCCAGGTGGGCGCGTCGATCCACAGCCAGGTCGGGAGCCCGACGACCTGGGGTAAGTCGATTCCGGGCGAGGTCGAGGGCACGGGCGCGGGGACTTGGATCTGGCCCAGCGCCTCCTGGGCGACGATCTCGGGCGGTCGCGGCTGGTTGCGGCCGCGGTAGGTGAACGAGCCGTCGTAGACCCAGGCGCCCGGGCTGGTCATACACACCCGGCTGTACGGCTGACCTTCCACGAGGCTGGGCACAGCGAGCCGCTCGGCGTTGTAGATGCTGGTGGCTCCGGACAGGACCGACGACACGGGCCCGGTGACGCACCGCCGCTCGGGCGCCGCGGCATGGGTGGGGGTCTGAGCCGGGGGTTCGCCTGGGACAGCGCGTTCAGAGCGAACGCCAACGACCACGTCGCCGTCGGCAACTTCAATGTGGCCGCGATCGCGTCGCGAGCCAGTGCTCACGCCAGTGGTGGGAGTCGTAGTCGGTGTGCTCGGCGGCGCCACCTGCGCTCCTGACGGAGTGGCCAGGGCAGCGCTCATCACCGCTGCGGCGGCGAGCGCCGTCAGGTAGAGCAGTCGTGGACGCCTTGCCACTCGTTGCTCTCCTGGTTGTCGAAGAATCGGACCTTCCAGACGCCGTCCTCGCGCACCAACTCGACTTCATCCAGGGTCGTGACGATCGTCATCGGTGTGATCTCGGCACCCGTCGCAGCGTCGAACTCGCCGGAGTGGTCCACGTAGCAGACCCTCAGCGTCGCGGTGTCGCCGTCGACGGTCGTGGTGAGAATGGTCTGCTCGTCGTAGGCGCCTCCGCGGACGACGACGCCCCGGGCGCGGTCGGCAGCGGTTGTGCGCTCGATCTCGGCCCGCAACGGACCAGTCGTGTGCTGCGCGATGCCAGGATCGGTGGGGTCGGCCGCTGCAGTGACGCGGAAGAACATTTCCAAGAAATCGCGGTATGCCTGGCGGACGTCGTCCTCGGCCGCCTCGTCCGGGTCCAGTGTCGTGGACGTCGCCGGCGGATCGGTCGAGGCATCGTCGCCCGCGCAGGCGGCGAAGACCACCGCCACCAGGGCGGCCGTCGCCACGAGGATCAGCGCCGCCTCCGCCCAGGCTCGGCGGGTCTTGTACCACGGGGTCATCGCCCCGCACGCTACGCGCGCCCGTCACTACGGTCAAACTGTACCGAGAGTGACCGAACTTACCCCAGCTCGCGCTCCGTGGCCTTCTCGGCCTCCTGGCTCAGGGCGGCGTCGAAGAAGCCTGCGACCGTGGCCGAGGCCAGGGGACGGAGGCGGGCGACGGCCGTGGTGAGCTGCTCCCAGCTGGCGGGGTCGTCGACCGTGCCGGCCTGGGACTGCCGCCACAGGTCCTTCACGAACAGTTCGACGACCGCTCGGGCCATCGCGTGGGTGTGCTCCTGGAGCAGCCTCGTCACCTCCACCCGGCGGTGCAGGGGGACGCCCAGCGATGCCAGCTCGCGAGCGGCCTGGAAGGCGGCCGGCGACAGGATCTGCCACTGTCCGTCGTCCAGGACCCGGAGCATGCCCAGCTCCTCCAGCAGGTCCGGGTCGACCGTGTCGCTCGGGGACAGCCCCAGGCGGGCGACGCCCTCGGCCGGGGGGACGATCTCGTCCTCGTCCTCCGTGGCCCGGGCCACGGCTGCGCGGGCGAACGCCAAAGCCGTCGTGGCGGCGTTGCCCGGGGCGCGATCGAGCAGCCGACGGATGGCCGTCAGCGTCAGGCCGTGGGCCTGCAGGTCGCGGATGGCCTCCAGGCGGGCGAGATGATCCTCGTCGTAGACCGCCATCCGGCCCACCCGCGCGGGGGCGGGCAGCAGGCCCTCGGACTGGTACCAGCGGATGGTGCGGATGGTCGCCCCCGTCCGCGTCGCCACCTCGTCGACCGTGTAGCGGGCCGGCGTGGGGGACTCTGCGGACGCGGGGCTCGCGCTCAGGTCGCTGACCATTCGCCGTCGAACCTGTCGCCCTTGGCCTCGCCGTCGTCGGCCAGCTTGCGGAGGTGGGCCCACACCGACTTCTGCGCCACCGGGTGCAACTCGGGCGCCACGTCGGTGTACACGTCATCGACGATCTGGGCGATCGTCGTCGTGCCCCGCCGCCGCAGCACGTCGAGCACCTGCTTCTCCCGGGCCAGCCGGTGCTCGATGTACTCGTCGACCACCGCCATCGGGTCCTCGATGACGTGCCCGTGCCCGGGGGCGATGGCCTTGAGCCGGGGCCGGATCGTCTTCAGCCGCTCCAGCGACGCCAGGTACGCCGCCATGTCGCCATCGGGCGGCCCGATCACGACCGTCGAGCCCTGCATGATGTGGTCGCCGGTGAACAGCGTGCGCTCCTCGTTGAGCAGGTAGCACAGGTGGTTGGACGCGTGGCCGGGGGTGTGCAGCGCGGTCAGGTGGAACTCGGTCGCCTCGATCACCGCGCCGTCGGCCAGCGTGCCGTCGAGCCGGACCTTGCCCCGCCCCTCACCCGGCCCGAAGGCCAGGATCTCGGCGCCGGTGCGCCTCTTGAGGCCGACCGCGCCGGGCGAGTGGTCCTCGTGGGTGTGGGTGAGGAGGATCCAGCGGATGCGGTCGCCGCCGCAGCCGGCGATGGCGTCGAGGTGGGCGGCGTCGCCGGGACCCGGGTCGATGACCGCGATCTCGTCGATGCCGACCAGGTACGTGTTCGTGCCGGGCCCGGTCATCATCCCGGGGTTGTGGGCCACGATCCGCCGCACCATGGGCGACAGGGCCGAGGCCACCCCGTAGACGATGGGGCGCGGCTCGCTGATGGCGGTCTCGTCGGTGCTCACGACGGATCCCCCAGCTCGCCCTGGGAGCGCTGGCTCGGCTGGTCCTCCCAGCTCTCGACGTCCCACACCTCGTCGGTCGACGAGCCGGAGCGGCTCCGCCACCGGGTCGCCCGGTAGCCGTCGCCGCCGTTCCAGCTGGATGTGACCGCCACCCGGCCGCGCCGGGCGAGGTAGGCCAGCAGCGGGCCCCGGAAGAGGGCCCGGGTCGGCGGGATGAGCAGGAGGAGGGCCAGGCAGTCGCTGATGAAGCCCGGGGCGATCATGAGCGCGCCGGCCAGGAGGATCAGACCGCCGTCGGCCACCTCGCGGCTGGGCAGCCGGCCGCGGTCGAGCGCGGCCTGGATGCGGCGCAGCACGCCGAGTCCCTCGCGCTTGGCGAGCCAGGCGCCGAGGACCGAGACCGCGATGAGCAGGCCGATGGTGTTGAGGACGCCGACGGTCCCTGCGACCTGGACGATGACGGCCAGCTCGGCGAGGGGAGCGACGACGAAGAGGACGAAGAGGAGCAGTGCCATGGGGAGCGGCCGCTAGCGGGAAGGAGGCGGGGTCGGCGGCCGGTTGTCCGCCCATCGTACCGCCGCGTGTGGCCTGCCGATGCCGGCCGCCCGCCGAGCGCCGGCCGGCCGGCTGATTCTTCGGTGTGACCCCCTTCACAGCCCGACTACCGGGTGGTAACATGTGGCCCAACGTACGGGGGGAGGGGGAGCCTCGTACGGGCGTGGCTGGAGCGACGCGACATGAAGGGGGGAGCAATGGCGCTGCCCGGGTCTCATCGCAGGACTCAGGGCATGCAGCCGGGGGGTTGCTCGTCGAATCGCTCCAGCCGCGCCGAACTCGCCGTCACACCTCCGGGGGTGCGGACACGGTGCGGGCCGCGCGAACGCCGCCAAAACGGGCGACGCAGCGCCCCTGCATGGAGGAGGCGCTGCGTCGATATCGCCGTGGAGTTGCAGCTAGTTGTGCTGCGCCCCCAGGGCCCTGCGTTCTGCCTCGCTCAGACCTCCCCAGATGCCGTGAGGCTCACGGATGCGCAGTGCATAGCCGAGGCACGGCTCCCGCACGGCACATGTGGCGCAAATTGCCTTTGCTTGCTCTTCGCGCTTGAGCTTCTCGCTCTTCCGCTCGAAGTGCGACGGTGGGAAGAAGACGACCGATTGCGGGCCACGACATGCGGCACGAACCTGCCAGTCATCCTCAACACGCTGTGCGCTCACAGACACACCCCCCTTCAGAGCCGGACCATACAGCCGCTCCCCGGCCGGAATCAACGAAAAGTTGTGGGGGTGGAGTAGCCGCGGGACACCGACGCTTACCAGGTCAGCGGGGTTGTGAAGGTCTCGTGACGGCTTCCTGCGCCCGTATGACCCCGCGCGCCGCTAGGCCAAATGCGCACGCCGCCGACGGCTCGTCCGGGGGCGAATCTCACTCGTGGGACGGAGCACGCTCCCGATAGTCACGCGCCCCGCCTTCCTCCGGCTCGACCTCCAGGACGAGACCCTCGATGGCGACCACGCGAACGGCGTCAGCCTTGCGAATCGGGGTGGCACGGTTCGTGCGTGCCCGCCACGGTGCGTCGCGTAGTGTCACCACTCCGTCGGGTGCGATGTCGGTGCGGGCGACGCCCATCTCGCCGATCATCCAGTCCCGCCCGATGGTGGGCGTCGAGAACCGGCTGCGGACCATGGTCGGCATGCCGGCGATCATCGCCAGGGTGATGCCGATGAACGTCACGAGCAGCGTGATCCAGCTGGCCGACACCCCGTCGTAGAGGAAGATCGAGCCCAGGACGAACGCCACCGTGGCGATCCCGGCCCACACCCGGGGCACGCCGGTCTGGATGTCGACGCCGTAGCCGAACATCGCCAGCAGGATCAGCGCCACGCCCAGTGGCCGGGTCGGCAGCGCGGCCAACCCGTAGCAGCCGAGGATCAGCGACCCGGCGCCCACGAGGCCGGCGATGCCGACGCCGGCCGTGAACAGCTCGAACAGCAGCAGCGCCAGGCCGATCACGAACAGCAGGTAGGCCACGTTGGGGCTGGCCACCGTGTGGAGCAGCTGGCCGACGATGTCGAGTCCACTGAACCGGACGTCGGTGACCGGCACCCGGTCGCCGCCCACCACCTCGGTCTCGAACCCGTCGAGCTGTACGACGTACTCGAGGATGGTCGGGGCGTCGTTGTCGACGAGGCCGATGTCGACCGCGCGGGCGGCGCCGACGCGGTCGCCGACCTCGGCCGTCCCCAGGTCCTCGGCGTCGACGCCGCGGGCCTCCATGAGCTCGCGTGTGATCTCGATGCTGGAGCCCGGGGCGATGCCCAGCGGCTCGGTCGACGCCACCAACCGGACGGCGTCGCCAGCGGCCCGGCTGCCCGAGGGTCCGATCCAGGCGCCGACCGGCACGTGCGAGTCCTCGATGGCCGCCACGAGGTCATCGAGTTCGCCGCCGGACACGATGGCCCCGCCGCTGTCGAACTGCAGCACCAGCGCCAGGGCGCACGTGTCCCCGGCCTCGTCCAGCTCGTCGTCGACGAGGTCGGCCAGCACGGGGTCGATGAGCCCGTCGACCTCGACCACCATCACCGGCCCCGACCCCGGCTCACACCCGCTTTGGGCGCCGCCGGCGGGCGCCAGCAGGCCGAGCGCGGCGGCCGCGCTCACGAGGGCCGCGCCGACCTTCGCTAAGGTCCCGCGGTCCGCTGGACCGACCATGGCGGGCGTCGTGCGCTGTGCATCCTGAACAGTTCTTCGCTGCATCTCGGCTGGTCATCGTGGCCGGGAAGGGCGGGGTCGGCAAGACGACGGTCAGCGCCACGCTGGCCCGGGCGGCCGCCCTGTCCGGTTTGTCGACCCTGATCGTCGAGGTGGAGGGCAAGAGCGGGCTGCCCGGGATGTTCGCCCACGGCGAGCTCGGTTACGACGAGGTGGTCCTGTCGGCGGGCGGCGGCCCTGACGGCGCGGCCGACGTGCGGGCCCGCACGCTGACCGCCGACGCCGCGCTGCTCGAGTACCTCCAGGACCACGGGCTGTCCCGCATCTCGCGGCGGCTGGTGTCGTCGGGAGCCCTCGACGTCGTGGCCACCGCGGCTCCCGGCATCAAGGACATCCTGCTGCTCGGCAAGGTCAAGCAGCTGGAGCGGGCGGGCGTGGCCGACCTCATCGTCCTCGACGCCCCCGCCGCCGGGCACGCGATCACGTTCCTCCAGTCGCCCCGCAGCCTGCTCGACACGGTCAGCGTCGGGCCGATCAACGCCCAGGCTCGCGACGTGCTCGAGCTGCTGGAGGACCACCGGCGCTGCCAGGTGGTCCTGGTCACGATCCCGGAGGAGACGCCGGTCAACGAGGCGGTCGAGACCGCGTTCTCGCTGGAGGACCGGGTGGGCGTCGGCCTCGGCCCGATCGTGGTCAACGGCGTCTACCCGGCGCTGGTCGGGCTCGACGCGGACCCGGTGGCCGCGGCCGAGGCGGCCGGCGTGTCGCTGCGGCCGGGGGAGGCGGACGCGCTCGTCGCGGCAGCGACGTTTCGGCGGTCCCGGGTCGAGCTCCAGGACGAGCAGGTCGGGCGGCTGGAGTCGGCACTGCCGCTGCCGCAGCTCCGGCTGCCGTTCCAGTTCACGACCGACATCGGGCCGGCGGAGCTGGAGACGCTGGCCCGGGCGCTGCTCGACGAGATCGAGTCCCTCTCCGGGCTGCCCGCATGACGGAGGGGGAGACCGTCGCCGGCCTGGTGTCCGAGCGCAGCATCGTCGTGTGCTGCGGATCGGGCGGTGTTGGGAAGACCACGACGGCCGCGGTGCTGGCGCTGGAGGGGGCCCGCCGCGGCCGCAAGACCGTGGTGGTCACGATCGACCCCGCCAAGCGGCTGGCTGACGCCATCGGGCTGGCGGGGCTGACCGGCTCGCCGAGCCGTATCGACGGGAACTGGCCGGGCGAGCTGTGGGCGATGATGCTCGACACGAAGTCGACCTTCGACGACCTCGTCCTCAAGCACGCGGGCACGCCCGAGCAGGGCCGGCGGATCCTGGCCAACCGTTTCTACCGCAACATCTCCGGGGCCCTGTCGGGCACCCAGGAGTACATGGCGATGGAGAAGCTGCACGAGCTCCACGACGAGACCGACTTCGAACTGGTCGTCGTCGACACGCCGCCGACCCGCCACGCGCTGGACTTCCTCGACGCCCCCCGGCGGCTGTCCCGGTTCCTCGACCACCGGCTGTTCCGCCTGCTCATGGCCCCGAGCCGGGGGTTCGTCAGGGCGGTGAACGTCGCCGCCCAGACGTTCCTGCGCACGGTGTCCAAGGTGGTCGGCGGCGACGTGGTCGACGACGCCATCGCCTTCTTCCAGGCGTTCGAGGGTATGGAGGAGGGCTTCCGGCAGCGGGCCGCCCGGGTCAACGAGCTGCTGGCGGCGCCCGAGACGGCGTTCGTCCTGGTGGCGTCCCCGCGGCGGGACACGGTCGAGGAGGCCCACTTCTTCGCCGAGCGGCTGCGCGAGGCCGGCATCGAGGTGCAGGCGCTGGTGGTCAACCGAGTCCACCCAACCTTCCGACGCAGGGTGACCGACCAGGCGGCAGCCGCCACCGCGGCCCGGGCCGAGACCCTGGCCGGGACCGAGCTCGGCGGCCTCTACCGCAACCTGGCCGACTTCGAGGCCGTGGCCAGCCGCGAGCAGGGGCACCTGGCGGGGCTGGCCGACGCGGTGGCGCCCGCCCCGGTGGTATGGGTGCCGTTCCTGCGCAGCGACGTCCACGACCTGGCGGGCATGGACGAGATCGCGGCGCACGTGTTCGGGCGGAGTGCCTGACTACTCGTCGAGGGAGGCGGCGGCCTCGTCGAGGGCAGCGGCCGCGTCCTCGAGCGTCTCCTTCACGGGGACGATGCGGTCGAAGCCGGTGGTGTGGAGGAGGCGGGTCAGTGTCGGGCGGCTGCAGGCGACCGCGACGTCGCCGCCGCCCTCCCGCGCCCGGCGGATGCCGCCGATCAGCGCCCCCAGGCCCGCCGAGTCCATGAACGGTACGGACGACAGATCGATCAGTAGGTAGCGCGTGTCCGCCAGCTCGCCGAGGGCGTCACGGAACTGCCCGACCGTGTAAGCGTCGAGCTCGCCGACGGGCCGGCAGACGGTGTAGCTGTCGGCCTCGTCAACCTGGATGTCGAGCACAGATTCTCCTCCCGGAACCCCGCTGGGCGATCGTAGCTGCGCGCAGCGCGGCCTCGGCCCGCAGATGTGCGGTCCTGTCCCTCATGCGCCGCTGGCACGGCAATGTTCCCGGCTCGTAGCCTGCTCAACCGTGCCGGACGTGCTGATCGCCACCGATGCCGACTGGATCCATGACGAGGTCGACGCGGCGCTGACCGACGAGGAGACGCGGGTGGTCCGGGTCCGGGAGGGCCGGGAGGTCAGCGAGGCCGCCCGCCGCACCGACCCTGTGCTGATCGTGCTGGACATGCAGATCGGCAACATGGGCGGCATCGCGACCGCGCTCAACCTGGAGCAGGAGTTCGAGGCCGGCACCACGCCCGAGGCACCGATCCTCCTCCTGCTCGACCGGCCGGCCGACGTGCCCCTCGCCCGGCGGTGGGGCGTCGACGGGTGGCTGTCCAAGCCGCTCGACGCGTTCCGGCTGCGGCGGGCCGCCCGGGCGCTGCTGGCTGGGGAGACCTGGCACGAGCCGTCAGGCCTCGCCGCCTCGCCCTGACCGGCCGAATCGGCGGGCGGCCCCCGGGCGGCGGCGACACGATGGGGGCATGCCGGACCTGGTCGAGCTGTTCCCGCCGGTGGGCGTGGTGATCCGCACACCCCGCCTGGAGCTGCGGTGGCCGTCGATGGACGACCTCTGCGCGTTGGCCACCGTGGCGGCCGAGGGGGTCCACGACGACGACGTGATGCCCTTCCTCACGCCGTGGACCCGGGGCACGCGTGAGGAGAGGGCCCGCAGCGTCCTGCAGTGGAACTGGGGGTCGTGGGGCTCGTGGGATCCGAAGAAGTGGAGCTGGTCGTCGGTGACGGTGGTCGACGGCCGGGTCGTCGGGACCCAGGGAATCCAAGCCGTGGACTTCGGCGTGTGCCGGACGATCGAGACGGGGTCGTGGGTGGGCCGGGCCCACCAGGGCCAGGGCATCGGCAAGGAGATGCGGGCCGCGATGCTCCACTTCGCTTTCGCGGGCCTCGGGGCCGAGCTGGCGATCACGGGGGCGTTCGAGGACAACGCCCCCAGCCTGGGAGTCACGCGGTCGCTCGGCTACCGGGAGAACGGCTTCCACATCATGGCGGTCGAGGACAGGTGCCGGCGGGAGCTGCGGTTCACCATGACCCGGGAGGACTGGGAGGAGGTGCGACGCGACGACATCGAGATGTCGGGCGTCGACGCGGCGCTGCCGCTGTTCGGCGCGGTCCCGGCCGAGGAGGCCGCGGCCGAATTGTCGCCATAGTGTTGTCGCCCCGGGCCGTCAGGCTGGGGGCATGACCACGACCACCAGCGACGTCGACCGTGCCGCCGAGTTCCTGTGGCGGCACGCCCGGCTGCTGGAGCGGCGGCGGTTCACCCACCGCTTCGAGCGGCCTGACCCGGACGGCGTGGCCGCCGCGGTGCTGGCGTACCTCAACCCCGACGGCGGGTTCGGTCAGGCGCTGGAGCCCGACTGCCGGAGCCCGCACAGCCAGCCCCAGGCCACGCGCCTGGCCCTCGGCGCGCTGGCGGACGTCGGGCGGCTGGACGGCACGGTGGCCGAGGGGGCCGCGGCATGGGCGGCTGGGCTGGTGACCGTAGAGGGCGGACTGCCGTTCTGCCTGCCGACCGTCGTCGGCTACCCCCGGGCGCCGTGGTGGGACCCGGGCGGCGACCCGCCGCCGGCCAACGTCACGCCGACCGGTGGCCTGGTGGGACGGCTGCGCGAAGCGGGGGTCGCGGCCGCGTGGCTCGACCGGGCGGAGGCGTGGTGCTTCGCCGAGCTGGACCGGGTGGCGGCGGCGGGCGAGGCGCCGAGCCAGTACCACGTGGACGACCTGGCCGAGCTGTGCGCCCACGCGGCCGACCGGCCGGCCGCGGACCGGTCGCTCGGGAACCTGCGGGAGCAGCTGGCGGCCGGCCGGGTCATCCCGCTGGTGCCGGGCGCCGCCGCCGGTCCCGACACCCACACCCCGCTCGACATCGCCCCGCGTCCCGACCACCCGCTGCGTCCCGCTTTCCCGGACGGGATGATCGACGAGTTCCTGGACCGGCTGGCGGCGGTCCAGCAGCCCGACGGCGGGTGGCCGATCGACTGGCCGGCGCCGGGCGAGACGGCGGTGTGGGAGTGGCGGGGGGTGCGGACGCTGGGCGCGCTGGAGGTCCTCGACGCGTACGGCCGGCTGTGAACCGCACCGACCGCCTCTACGCCATCGTCGAGGAGCTGCGGGCACGCGCGCCCCGGCCGGTGTCCCGGCGGTGGCTGGCGGCGCGCTTCGAGGTCAGCGCCCGCACGATCGAGCGGGACATCGCCGGCCTCCAGCACGCGGCGGTGCCGATCTGGTCGCAGCGGGGGCGGGAGGGCGGCTACGGCATCGACGCCCGCCACACCCTGCCCCCGCTCAACCTGACGGCCCTGGAGGCGACCGCGGTGGCGGTGGCGCTCGCCGCCGCGGGCAACGCCCCGTACGCCTGCGAGGCCCGGGCCGCGGCCGCCAAGGTGGCGGCGGTGCTGACGGGCGGGGCCGGCATGGCCGCCCGGGTCCGGGTCAGCCCGTCCCCGCCGGTGGCGTCGCCGCACGTGGTGGCGGCGGTCGAGGAGGCGGTGGCCGAGGGCCGGGTGGCGGATCTGTCGTACCGCGACCGGGAGGGCCGCACGACCCGGCGCCGGGTGGAGTGCCACGGCCTGTACGCCAGCGGACGGGACTGGTACGTGGTTGGCTGGTGCCGGCTGCGGGACGACCGGCGGCTGTTCCGCCTCGACCGCATCGCCACGATCTCGGTCCTTCCCGAGCCGGTGGCCGAGCGGGACCTCGACGAAGTCCTCGGCTGGGTCCCGGTACCGGCGGAGCGCCCGTCGCTCCTCCCGGAAGACTGACCGCCATCGGGCCTGTAACTCGATGTCGAACCGGCGGGGACGAGCGGATAGAGTCGTCTCTCCGGTTCACCGGGTGGTGGCTCAGTTTGGCAGAGCGCTGCGTTCGGGACGCAGAGGTCGGGAGTTCAAATCTCCCCCACCCGAC
>Ga0075429_100001091_pt1 | contig 21833 bp, 25 predicted proteins | sample RhiMetdeltSRZDD3_FD_75295 | JGI IMG/M metagenome (GOLD analysis project Ga0075429, IMG submission 75295) | Populus rhizosphere microbial communities from Tennessee, USA - Rhizosphere MetaG P. deltoides SRZDD3 | ecosystem: Host-associated > Plants > Roots > Rhizosphere > Soil | place: USA... | reverse complement strand
TGCTCGCCGCGGCGCGCGCGTCACCCGGAAAGCTGAACTATTCTTCGGCGGGCGTCGGCACGACGCAGCACCTCGCCGCCGAGCTGCTGAAGATGCGCACGAACACGTTCATGGTGCACATCCCGTACAAGGGCTCATCGCCGTCGCTTACCGCGCTGATCGCCGGGGAAATCGATCTTTCGTTCGCCAACATCCCGGCGATCCACGGGTACGTGCAGGGAGGGCGGCTGCGCGCGCTCGCGATCGCGGCGCCGAAGCGCGATCCGCAGCTGCCGGACGTGCCGACGATGAAGGAAGCCGGCGTCGAGGGCGTCGAAGTAAGCGTCTGGTACGGCCTGTTCGCGCCCGCCGGTACGCCCAAAGAGATCGTGCAAACGCTCGCCAACGCGGTCGTCCGCGCGACGCGCGACCCGGAAAACCGGCGCAAGCTGCTCGAGCAGGGGGCCGAGCCGGTCGGCAGCACGCCCGAGGCGTTCGCCAGGATGATGCGCGAGGAAGTCGCGCGCTGGGCTGAAGTGGTAAAGGTCTCCGGCGCGCGCGCCGAGTGAACCGCCCTTCGCAGCCGGTGGTCGTCGCATGCTGGCTGTTTACGCTCGGCTGTTGCGCTGCCACCCTCGCGCTCGGCTTCAACGTGATCGCCGCGATGGCGGTCAGCGGCGTGCTGTCCCTTTTTCAGTCCCCCAGCGCAGCATCGAAGCCAATCGGCAATGAGTACCTGCTGCTCGCGCTGCTTCCTTCGGCAGTAGCCGCGCTCGCCAACGTCTGGGTGCTTTGGGGTCGCAAAACCGCTACGCCGGGCGTCTCGCCGTGGTGGGTCGTGCTGCCGCTCGCGATCGCGGCAGGGACGCTCACATTCGGCACGTACGTCTGCATCGACGTCTGGGAAGCATCTCCGCGCTCGAGCAGCTCGTAGAAGAGATCGCGGTAGCGATCGCGCATCGTCGCGATCGAAAAATTCTGCATCACGTGGTCGCGCCCGTTGGCACCGAGGCGCGCGCGCAGGTCCGGATCTTCCAGTATCCGCAATGCGGATGCCGCATAGAGCTTCGGGTCGATCCGCGGCAGCAGAAACCCGGTCTCGCCATCGATCACCTGCTCGCCGGTGCCGCCATCGTCGTTCGCGATCACCGGCACGCCGGCAGCGAGCGCTTCGAGCGAGGTATTCGGACAACCCTGCTGCTCCGATGCAAGAAGCAACGCCGCGTAGCCCGAGGCGCGCGAAGGAAAATCCGGCAGCGGGCCGACGAGACGCACGCCGGCTTCGCGGCGCATCTTCGTCCAGACCCGGTCGAGCCAATCGTGATGACGCGGCTCCGCCTGCCCGGCCACATCCAGCTCGCAATGCGGGCGGGCGGCGCGGATCCGGCGAATCACGTCGGGCAGCAACTCGAGATGCTTCGTCGGTGCGAGTCGCCCCGCGGCGATCAGGTTCGGCGCGTGTGCCGTGCGCGATGCGCGCGGGACCGGAACGCCGTTCGGAATCAGCGCCACTCGCGTCGCGGGCGCCCGTGCACGCGCCTCGCCGAGTCCCGCGGCGAACTTGACGACCAGCGCGCCGAGGCGCCCGAAGTACTCTTCCGCTGCGAAGGCGATCGAGTGCTGGAACTCCCGCACCGCATCGAGCTCCGCGTACATCGACGGCCCGGGACTCACATCGACGAGCCTGACGCGCGCATGTGCCAGCGCCTTGGCGAGAAGAAGCTTGAGGCGCGGATCCGCGTTCCAGAAGCAGACGATCCGCGGCAGGCTGCCGCCGAACGAATCGAGCAGGGCCTCGGCAACGTCGAACGCGTCGCTCGAGGCGCAGGGCCTGGAGACGGGCACGCCCGCTCGGTGCAGCCGGTCGAGAAAATACCGGCTGGTGCTCTGCTGCGTCACGCAAAGGCCGACCTGGAAATCCGCCTGCATCGCGCGCAACAGGTGGACGAGCGAGCGTTGCGCGCCGCCGGCATTGAGGTTGGCGGTGACGAACGCAATTCGCTCGCTGCCTTTGCGGTGCGCGGAAGCACCTCGTGCGTGCAGCGCCCAGAGGCGGTGGCTCACGGCGGGGATCACCGGCGGCTCGCGCCTGGCCTGGCCTGCTGCGACCACTGCAGCCGCGAACGCTCTCGGCTCGAACGGCGGCGGCAACAGCGTCACGTTCGGTGCCGCCAGTTCCTCCTGCCCGCCGCCCGTCGAGAGCACGAGCGGCAGGCCGGCGGCGCGCGCTTCGAGCGCGGCGACCGACAATCCCTCGAACAGGCTCGTGCTGAGATAGACGTCGAATGCGGCGAGCAACGGCTCGATGCGCGCCACCGCGCCGGCGAAGAGGACGTGCTTTTCGAGCGCAAGGCGCTTCGCGAGCTCGCGCGTCGCCTGCAGCGCAGTGCGTCCTTCGTGGTCCACCGCGCCGCCGGCGATCAGCAGCCGCGCATCGCGCACGCGCAGCACTTCGGCGAGTACGCGCAGCGCGCGCGGGTAGCCCTTGTGCAGCTTGAAATTGCCGACCATGCCGATCAGCAGCGTTCTGCGCTTCAAGTCCATCTTCCCGCGCAACAACGCGCGCGCGCCGTCCTCCGCTTGGACGCTTCGTCCCGCGAGGTCGTGTCGCACCACCGTAACGCCGATGCCGGCGCAGTGCGCCTTCAGATCGCCCGCAACCGCGGCCGAAACCGCAATGACATGGGGAACGAGCGGCCGGCGGTACGACGATGGATCCTCGATCCATCGCTCGCTCATGTTGTGAATGACCGGGATCGTGGCCACGCCGCGGCGCCAGAATCGCTCGAGCGTGCGCGTGCGCAGCAGGTGCGCGAGCACCAGACGCGCGCCGGAGCGCGCGATCTCGCGCGCCACCTCGTCGATCGATCGGTCCGGAGCGCGACCGATGCGGCTCAACCGCACGCCCGCGGGGACCGCATACTCGTCCGCACGCCGGTGCAGCACGATCAAATGCACGCGACGACCCGAACGCGCGAGCGCCCGGCAGGTGTCGAGCACGATGCGCTCGGCGCCGCCGCGCACCAGGCTCGCGACCGCGATGTGGATCTGCTCGCTGCTGCGAGCGCGCGCCAGGCGAGGCTGGTGGGCGAGGACGCGCGCCTTCGCGATCGCGGGAGCGCGCGCCAATCAGTAGCTCGTGCCGCTCGAAGCGTCCGAGGAGCCTTCCTGTGCGACGTCTGCGCCGCCTTCCGGCTCCGCAGGAGGCATCGGCGGCTCGGATACTTTTGCCGCTTGCGCTGCGGCTGCGCCGACTGCGGCTGCGCCGACCACGGCTCCCGTGGCCGCAGCTACGGCCGCGCCGGACGACGAGTAGGTGTCGCGGCTGCTGCGCCAATCGTCATCGTGGCGATCGCGCCAGGAATCGTCGCTGCTTCCGGACGAGCGGCTGCGTCGCTCGATCGCGCGCTGCGCTTCCGCCGAAAACGGCACCGGCGGGTCGATGCCGGCGCCGGCGGGTTCCTCGCTCAAGTCCGCCGGCAGCATTTTTGGAACCTCCTCGCGCAACTCGAGGCGCCACTCGTCTGTGCTCGAGAGCACTCGCAGCAGCGTCTCCAGGTCACGCCCACTGACGCGCAGGCCGCCGGCGGTCGCCCGCAGGCGGTTGTCCGTGCCGAGTCGTCCCCCATGCAAAGCGAGCATCAGGCGCCCTCCGGATTCGGCACGCGCCGCGTCGCCCTCGCTCGGCTCGAAGAGCAGCTGGCACTCGCCGATCTCGTCGCGTAGCGATTCGGGCGCGCCGGCAAGGCGGTCCGTCGCGATCAGCAGATACGTCCCGCAGGCGGGGTCACCGTACGGTCGCATGACGTCGCGGGCAGGATTGCCGTGGCTGCGCGCAAGCGCTTCGTCGGCGCGCGCAGCGACAGAAATCCGTCCGCCGAGCAGATCCTTGCCCTCCGGGTCGGATGCGAGAAGCGAACCGCAGCCGCGGCGCCCCGGCGGCACCGTTACGATCAAGGTCGCGCGCTTGCGGCCGAAGCCAAGCAGCGACAGCAGTTTTTTCAGCATGCGCCCCTCCCCGAGCACGAGGTAGCGCAAATGTAGCCGATCGGAGCCGGGGCGCGAACTCGCATCGCCCCCTGCGGGTCAAACCGGCATGGGGCGTTTCAGCGGCAAGTACACGCGCAAGCAAGGCTTGAAGCGCACGTACGACTACGACCTATCGGTCCTGAAGACGGCCGACGGGTTCAGCTGGGAAGCGAAGATCCTGTATGCGGGCGAGTTGAAGGGCTCGCCCAGCGGCATCGTCCAGGTCGACCTGGAAGACGCCGAGCGCGCGGCGCGCAGCGAGGTCGGGCAAGCGATCGAAGCCTTGGCCGTGGTGCGGGAATAAGCCCGACCGGGGTTTACACGGCCCCTTCGAGCTATTGACGCGCTGGGTTCGCGGAGACCGGAACCCGGAACGTCACCGTGGTCCCCTTGCCGGGGACGGACTGAACCGTGCACGAGCCGCCCAGCGAGATCGCCCGGTGCCGCATCCCCCGGACCCCGTGCACCGCGGTCTTTCCAGGCCCCGTGTTGCGGAACCCCTGTCCGTTGTCCTGGATGCGCAATTCGATCCACTCGGTGCTGCAATGAAGATCGACCTTGGCTTCGGTCGCCTTGGCGTGCTTCTGCACGTTGGTGAGCGCCTCTTGCGCGGCGCGGTAGCAGGCAATGGCGACGTCCTGCGGCGGATCGGCAGGCTCGTCGTCCGGGCCGGTGAACGTGATTCGCATCCCGGCAGTCGACGCGACCTGCGAGGTCAGCGCCTCGAGCGCCGACGTCAGCCCGAGATTCGACAGCGCGCTCGGCGCGAGGCCTTCGATGACCCGGCGCTTGACCTGCACGCCCTGCTCCAGGAATCCGTCGAGCTTCTGCAGCTTCTCCCGCAGCGGCTGGGGAAACGCCTGGCCCTGCCGCAGCAGCCATGCGACGTTCATCTTCGAGGCGGTCAGCAGCGCGCCCATCTCGTCGTGCAGCTCGCGCGCGAGGTTGAAGCGCTCGCTTTCCTGGACCTGCTGCAGATAGCTCGCGAGCTCGCTCAGCTCGAGCGTGCGATCGCGAACCGCGCGCTCCAGCCGCTCGCGCTCGCCCTCGGCATAGGCGGCGTGACGCCGCTCCGTCTCGATCGCGCGGGCCGAATACCGCAGCAACAGCAGGAAAAGCACGAGGATCAGCAGGATCACGCAGATGACGACGGCCGCGACGACCGTCAGCGACACGCGCCAGCTGTCCTGGAATTTCGCGAAGCGCGATTCGTGCAGCCGCTCGAGCCGCTCCACGTCGTCGCGCAGCTCGTCCATGACCGCCTTGCCGCGCCCTCCCTGGATCACGGCTTGCGCGCGCAACGCGTCGCCCTTCTTCACCAGGTCGATCGTCAGCGCCCAATGCGCGAACAGCTGCTCGAGATTGGCGTCTACCGTCGCGAAGAGCGCGCGCCCTTCGTCGTCGGTGGCGGTCAGCCGCGCGAGATCCTTGCGCATCGCGGGAAGCTTCGCCAGCGCCAGCGTGTAGGGTTGGAGGTATTGCAGATCGCCGGTAAGGGCGTAGCCGAGCTGCCCGGTCTGGGCATCGACGAGCGCCAGCCGCAACTCGCGCGACTGAGTCGTGATCGCGCGCGCGGTGGAAACATCTTCGAAGCTTCGATCCAGCCGGTCGAAGCCCGCCAGCGCGATGCAGAACGCGAGGACGGCGATCGCAGCCGCCGCCGGCATCGTCCAGGGAGAGGTCGCGACGCGGCCGAACATCACCTCGCCCCGGGCCTCGAGGGTTTTCAATGCCTCGCGCCAGGCGATGGCGGGGGCGGAAGTGCGGGTGCCGGGCATGATCAGAGGGCCTTGGCGGTGGGGGAACGATAGCACCTTCGATGGGGTACGATACGCGCTGGAAGGATTCTGTCTCCGCAATGTCCATGGACAAACGCCGGATCGTCCTCGTCGACGATCACGAAATCGTCCGCACCGGCCTCAAGCAACTGCTCGCCTTGGAGCCGGATCTCGAGGTGACCGGAGAGGCCGCCACGAGCGCGGACGTGCTCGCCTTGCTGCGCCAGATTAGCTGCGACCTGCTGCTGCTCGACGTCGCGCTGCCCGATCGGAACGGGGTCGACACGCTGAAGCTCGTGCGCGGGGCGTACCCCGACCTGCCGGTGCTCGTCGTCAGCACCTACCCGGAAGAGCAATACGCCATCAACCTGCTGCGCGCCGGTGCCAACGGCTACATCCGCAAGGACGCCCCCGGCCCGGACATCATCCACGCGATCCGGGTCGTGCTGCAGAAGGGCCGCTACATGAGCCAGACCGTTTCCGAGATGCTGGTAAACCGCCTCGACTCGGGCGCCGAGCGGCCGCTGCACCAGGACCTCTCCGAGAGGGAGTTCCAGGTGCTGTGCGCGATCGCCTCCGGCAAGACGGTCTCCGCCATTGCCGAGCAGCTCTTCATCAGTGTAAAGACCGTCAGCACCTATCGCAGCCGCATCCTGGAAAAGCTGAAGATGCACAACAACGCGGAGCTGACCCACTATGCGATCAAGAACGGCCTGATTTGAAGGGCGCACTGTAGGCATCCGTCCTACTGACTGCGCTTCGCCCGGCGCTCACAATGCCTGGTGACCCCATGCCAGTTGCCGCCCATCTCCGAGAAAACACGGTGTATCACCCGGTGCCGACGCAAACGATAGGAGCTCCGCTCCAGGTTCTGCTCGTCGAGGATTCTCCGGTCATTCGCGAATCCGTCGTCGAGCTCATCGAAGGCAGCGGGCGCGCCCGCGTCGCCTATTCGACCGACTCCGAGCCGATCGCGATCAACGAGCTGAAAGCCAAGCCGTACGACGTCGTCATCGTCGATTTGCGGCTGCGCGAGGGATCGGGCTTCGGGGTGCTGCGCGCCCTGCAGCAGTTCCAGCCGGACACGCTGACGATCGTGCTGACCAACTACACGTCGACCGCGATCCGCAAGCGCTGCGCCGAGCTCGGCGTGAAATGGTTCTTCGACAAGTCGAGCGAGTTCGAGGGGATCGTCAACCTGATCTCGGATCCGGAGCGGAACACCCGCGGCTGAAGGTCCGATCGCGCTCTTCGGCGCGAGACAACTCACGTTTCTCAGGTGGTCAGCGACGGACGCGGCTTGCCGTTTTGCCTCAGCCTGCGCACGAGCCCGTCGACGCCCTCGGTGCGCGTGACGTGGTCGAACAGCGGCCGATAGGTCAGCACGAGGCTCACGCCCTCCACCGCGATGTCGTAGATCTTCCATTCGCCGGCGGACTTGCGCATCGCGTATTCGACGCCGATCGGCGCCTCGCCAGGCCGGGCGTACTCGCTATGGACGACCGCCTCCTTCGCACGCGTCTTCGCAGGCAGCACCCGCATCGGCTGGTCGCGATAGGCGTCGATCGTGTTCGAGTAGGTCCGCACCAGCATGGCGCGGAACGCCGATACCATCTGCACCTGCTGAACCGGGCTGGCGCGCCCCCAGGCGGCGCTGGCGGCGAGGCGCGTGGCTTCGGCAAAGTCCACGTGGGGAAGGATCTTCTCCTCCGCGTGCGCAAGCCGTTCGCGCTTGTCGTTCGCCTCGACCGCCGTGTCCTTGTCCTTGCGGGTCGCGACGAGCACGTCCGCTGCGACCTGCTTGACGAGCGCCTCCGGCGAAAGCGACTCCGCGCCCGCTGGCGAAACGATGACGATGATCAGCAGCAGCGCAACGAATGCGGCCAGGATCTCGTTCGCGATTTTCATCGGTCTCTCCCTTTGGTGCGTACCTCTTCGCGTGCGCTTTGCCCGCGAAGGGGTCAATCAGTGCTTGCCGCCGCGTCCGAATGCGTTTCCGTGGCCGTTGCCGTGCCCCAGCGACGCGCTGTGGCCCGCGCCGCCGGCGGAGAATGCACCGCCCGTGGCTGTCACGATCCCCGGGCTGGCGCGCCGGCTCGATGCGATGTGCTTGGCGGCCGACCCGTTCAAAGCCGTCGTCGGTGCTCGAAGCGACTGCGTAGTGCTCGAAGTGCGCAGGCCCGGATGCACGCCGACGGCGTGTGCGATCTGGCCCCAGCCCATCCCCTGGCTGCGAAGCCGGAGCACGCCTTGCAGGGCTACGTCACCGTTGGCCGTGCTCACGGTGCCGCCGATCATCGCGGCTCTCAGTTGCTCAGGCGTGGGATTGGCAATTCCCGCGGCGCTCAGCTGCCGGCGCGCCAGATCCAGCGCCCGCGTCACGTTTCCGTAGCCCATCGGACGGGTCGGCGGAAGGAACTCGACACTGGTCGTGCCTTCGGTCAGCGTCACGACGCTGCCGTTCCGCAATCCTGCGGCCAGGCTCTCCAGGTTGGCGCTCGAGCCGGCGAAGCTGACGTATTGATCGCCGATGCGCTGGACGTAGCGCGAGTCGGGAGTGCTGGCCGGCAAAGGCTGCGAATGCGCTGCCGATCCCCACAGCGCTGCAAGCAACGTCGTGAGGAACGACAGACGCACGGGGTTCATGCTAGTAGGTGTAGTAATAACCGCGGTCGTAATCTCTGCCGATGCGGTTGCCGATCAAGGCGCCCGCGCCTGCACCGATCACGGTACCGGCCGTGCTGCCGGTCAGCGCATGTCCGGCCACGCCGCCAAGGACGGCACCGCCGATCGCGCCTGCTTCACCACCTGTGGTCGCACAGCCGCCGAGCGAGGCGGTCAGAGCGATGATGCAAATACCGGTTTTTGCGAGGGAACTACGCATGCGAACCTCCTAGGGTTTTGAATCTGCAGGTCGACCCGCAGAGCGGGCGACCACAGAGTCATCCTAAGGAGGGGCTGCGCAGCCGTATGTCGGACACCGACGAAACCGGTGTCGTCCTTTGTCCTACGGCAGTTAGATATTCTTCTCCGCCATGTCGCCGATCATTGGCAGCTTGAAGAGCTGTCCCTGGTAGGCCTTCACCATCAGGACGACCCACAGGATCACCCACAGGATCGAGACGAACGGCATCAGCATCCATCCCACGAACGGAACGAAACCGAGCACCATGAAGAGCACCGACAGCGAGCCGAAGGTGATGATCGACTGCATCGCGTGAAACCGCACGAAGCGGTTTTCCTTCTCGATGAGGAAAAAGATCAGTCCGGTGATCCACCCCGCCAGGTAGCACAGCAGGCCGGCGACGTTCTGGTTCATCCCCGTGGATGTCTTGATTTCTTCCGTCATGGCGCACCCTCCCTTGGTGGACTACGTTTTTATTGTCGCACATCGCCCCGCTAGCTGGCGGGGCGCGGCGATCCCGCGCGCGTACGGGTGCGCGGAGTGTGCGCGGCGCGCTTGGCCTGGTCGACGGACGCGAGCAGCGCAGTGCAGTCGCTATCCTTGCCGGGGCCGGTCTCGATCAACGGAATCAGCGCCGCAAGCGGGTTCAGCAAACCGAGCAGCAGCGCGGATCCCGCGCGTGCAGCGAGCGCGCCCTTGTTGACGGAAACGTCAGGGTCGGCAAGCCGGCCGTGCAGGCGGATCGGCGCACGCAGGACCAGGATGCTCTTGTCCTTCGGCTCGGGACGCAGCGTCACGTCGATCGTTTCATCCTTCAGGTTCACGGTGCCTGCGCCCGCGATATTCGTATCCTCGGTGTCGAGGACGATGGTCTCGCTGGTAGCCACGCCGTCGCGGACCTTGAACGCTCCGACGGCGCAGCGAATCGCGGTCTTGCGGTCGCCCCCGATCAGAAACTTGAGCGCTTCGCCGCCGTCGAGACCGACGTATTCGATCATCAGGTTCGACAGTTCGCCGCCGGTCATCGCGAGCCCCATTTCTCCGGACGCGCTGCCGAGCATCGCCGCGACGGAGTTGCCCTTGCCGGCGAGCTGCACGTTCGCGCCGACCACGCCTGCGCTTTCCTTCATCAGCTTGACCGTCGGAAAGAGTTGCCTGACGCTGGCGTTCTTGAGACGGATCCTCGCCCGGGTGCGAATCGGGTCCTGGCCCGCATCGAGCGTGATCGCGGAGTCGATTTCCCCGCTGGCGATACCGAAGCGCAACGGGTCGAGCCCCAGCACGCCCTTTTCCAGATGCAGGTGCGTGAAGAGATCGTCGAGCGGCAACTCGTTCGGGCGTCGTAGTTGCTTGGCCTGCAACTGCACGTCCGCGTCCATCCGATTGAGGCGTTCCAGGTCGAAGGGCTCCTGTGGCAAGACTTTTCCGGCTGCGGCTGGACTGCGCGCGGATTGCGCTTTCTGCAGCGCGGGCTGCGCGGTCGGCGGCGCGGGCTGCGCCTTCTGCGGCCGCGCGCCGATCAACGGGCCGAGATCCTTCAGATCGAGCACTCGGCTCTGCAGATTGGCCTTCAGAAGCGGGCGGGGTTCCCGATGCACATACGTTCCGCTTCCGGAAAGGTCGCTGCTGCCGACCTTCCCCGAGAAATTCTCATAGGTCGTTTCGCCTGCCACGTGCTTCAGTCGCCCGTCGAAGCTGTAGGGCGGCGAATGCGGCAGCGGCAGCGGAATCAGCGGATAGAGCCGAAACCAGTCCGAGCCGCGAATCTTGAGCCGGGCGTCGACCTTGCCGAAGTGCGCGAAGTCGGTGAATTCGCCGTCCGTCTCGACTACCGTGTCGCCGCTCGCAACCCGCACCCACATCGAAAAAGGCTGATCGGTGTTGCGCAGATTCAGTACCGGCGCGGAATGCGCCTCTCCCTTCAACGGCGCTTTCCTGTACGTTCCGGAAAATATGACCGTCGTCGGCCGCTCCGGGCGCTTGGGCTCGGTCGATACCTGCGCGGTGATGTTCGCGTGCTCGATCGGATCGACGTAGCGCACTACGCCGCGATCGATCGAGAGCTGGTGGATTTCGGGGGCTTGCGCGGTCCCGTCGTCCGTCCTCTTCAGTACCCAGTTGCGCTGCCCGTCCGCCGAACGCTCGAGCGAAACGTCGGGTTCGGACAGGCGCACGTACGGAAACACCAGACGGCCCTGCAGCAGCGCCGCAAAGTCGAGCGTGAATTCGGCTTCGCGCGCGGTAATCAGGTGAGGCTCCTTCGCCCACGCCGGATTGTCGAAGCGCACGTCCTTCATGCGGATCAACGGCCCGCGGAACAGCCCGACATCGAGATCGCCTGCAATGACGAAAGGCCGCCCGGTCTTGTCGCGCACGGCCGAGCCGATCGGCCCGCGCAGCCAGTTCCACTGGAACAGGGCGATGCCGGCCGCGATCAGCAGGATCGCTGCCAGCGTCGCCCAGATCCAGATTTTTGGTCGAGTACGGGTCGCGCTCATGTCGCGCGACTCCTCGACTGCATCGCTAGTAGGTGTAATAGCGATACGTATAGCCCGGCGCGTAATACGCCGTGACCGGGGCGTCGTACGTGTACGTGCGGCTCACCACGCGGTGTTCGGGGACCACTACGCAACTCGACAGGCCTACGCAGGCCAACAGAATCAGCATCAGCTTTTTCATCAGAACCTCCATACGAATTTGACTACCGAGAGCTCCCATTCGCTACTGCACGGAGATCTTGTTGTTCACTTCTTTCACGCCCGAAGTCTGCCGGGCGATTCTTTCAGCGGTCTGGCGCTCCTCGGGGCTCGCGACGATGCCCGAGAGCAGCACGCGGCCCTTGAACGTCTCGACATGCACATCCCTGCCGCGGACGCGCGTGTCGGCGAGCAAGGCGGTCTTGACCTTGGTCGTAATCACGCTGTCGTCGATGACTTCGCCGGTGCTCTCCCTCGTGGGCGAGCCGGCGCAGGCCGCGAGCAGCGCCGCAGTCAGCGCGGCGGCCAGCGTGGATTTGCAGATCTTCATTTTCGCTCTCCTGTGTCGTTTTCGCACGTCAGTGCGACGCGACGTGCGCGCGATCGATCGATCGTACGCACGCGGTCCGCACCGGTATGTCGGACACCCGGCGAGCGTTGTGTCTAGGTTTGTCCTACAGGCGTAGAGGCCCGCTTGTAGCTGCGCCCACTACTTCTTGCGTGGGGCTTCCTTGAGGTCGCGCGCATGCTCCGCGCGCAATTCCTTGAGTCGCGCTTCCACGGCGGAAAGCTCGTAGAAATTGCCGTCTCCCGCGCCCTGCGCCAGCTGCAATTGCTCGATCGCGCCCGGCAGGCTGCCGCGCAATGCATATACCTCCGCCTGCGCCTGGTGCTGCCGCAAGCGCTTGCCGAGCGCGGCATACGCTCGCGCCCGCATCTCGTGCAGTCGATCATCGCGTGGGTACAGCCGCAGCTGCGGCTCGACGACCGCGAGCAACTCCTCGGCGCGCCCCTGGGCGCCGAGCGCCTCTGCATACGCAAACGCAACCGAGCGGCGCTGCGGCCAGCGCACGGTCCCTTCCTTCAGCAGCTTGAGCGCTCCCGCATCGTCGCCTTGCGCCTGGCGCGCGCGCGCCGCGAGCGTCAAGAACATCGGGCTTCCCTTCGTCCGGTCGCCGAGGCGCGACAGCTCGGCTTCCGTTTCGCGCGGCCGCTTCGCGCGCAGCAGCGCAACGGCAAGCCCGTAGCGCGCCGCAATCTCGTTCGCATAGCGCAGATCACCCACGGCCGTCTTGAACTCGGTGACTGCATCGCGTGGATCGCCAAACTCGGCGCGCAGCTTGGCGCGCACCAGATGAAACTCGAGGCTGTCGGGATGCTGACGGTACGGCAGATTCGCTGCGCGCGCCTGCGCGTCGGCAATCCGCTCGGTCGAGATCGGGTGCGAGCGCAGGTAACCCGGAACGGTGCCATCGTCCATGACGCGCGTGGTGCGCTGCATCTTCTCGAAGAACGCCGCCATCGCGCGCGCATCGAAACCGGCGCTGGTCAGCGTCTGGAATCCGATCCGGTCGGCTTCGCGCTCGAAGTCGCGCGAGTAGCTGAGCTGCGTCTGCGCCATCACGCCCTGCGCGGCCATCATCGCGCCCTGCGCGATGTCGGGCCGCGAGCGCCCCAGCAGCAGCGCGGCAGCCAGCGCGATCAGGCCGGGAATCTGCATCTGCTGCTGAGTGCCGAGCATGCGCGCGATGTGCCGCTGCGTGACGTGCGCAACCTCGTGCCCGAGAACCGAGGCGACTTCCGATTCGCTCTCGGCCGTCGTGATCAGGCCGGTGTGCACGCCGACGAATCCGCCCGGCATCGCAAACGCGTTGACCGACGCATCGCGTATGCCGAAGAACTCGAAGTCCTGGCGCGCCCCAGGCACCGCGGCGACCAGCCGCGCGCCGAGCTCGTTCAGATAGTCGCTGATCTCCGGGTCGTCGAGGTACGAAGGCTCGCGGCTGCGGATCTCCCGCATGATGCCTTCGCCGATCTTGCGCTCGAGCAGCGGCGGCAGGACGGTGCTGGAGCCTTCGCCCAGCTCGGGCAAGGCCTGCCCGAACGCCCGCGGCAGGAGCGCAAGGCACAGGGCGATCAGCAGGGCGAACGCGCGCACCCGGCTATGATACCTTCCGCATCCGACAGTTCCCGGGAGCTTCGTTTGGCGCGCAAAAATTCGCGCAGACTGACGCACTTCGACCCGCGCGGCCGCGCTCACATGGTCGATGTCGGCGCGAAAGACGAAACCGAGCGGGTCGCCGTCGCCTCGGGCCGCATCCGCATGCAGCCCGCGACGCTGCGCAGGGTGACCGGCGGCACCGCGAAGAAGGGCGATGTGCTCGGCGTCGCGCGGATCGCGGCGATCCAGGCCGCCAAGCGCACGCCCACGCTGATCCCTCTGGCGCATCCGATCGCGATCACGCGGGTGACGATCGAATTCGACGTCGACGCCGCCCGCGGCGCGATCGCCATTGCGGCGACGGTGGCGTGCACCGGCCGGACCGGCGTCGAGATGGAGGCGCTGACCGCGGCTGCGGTGGGGTTATTGACGATCTACGACATGCTGAAAGCGGTCGACCGCGGCATGTCGATCGGCGACCTGCGCCTCGAGGAGAAGCGCGGCGGCGCATCCGGCCCCTGGCGTCGCGCGGCGGGCCACGGCGTGAGAAAATGACGGGATGAACCAGAGTCGCAGAAAAGTACTGCAGCGCGCGGGCACCGCCGGCGCGCTCGCCGCAGCCGGCGTGCTGCGGCCCCAGGACCTGCTCGCCGCCGGCTGGAACAAGGACGCCTTCGGCGCCAAGACGCTCGCCGACGCGCTGAAGAACATCGGCGCAGCGGGGGCAGGCGACACCAAGGACATCGTGATCGAGGCGCCGCAGATCGCGGAGAACGGCGCTGTCGTGCCGGTCGAGGTCACGAGCAACCTGCCGGACACGAAGTCGATCATCGTGCTGGTCGAGAAGAATCCGTTCCCGCTGGTGGCGAAGTTCGACTTTCTCGAGGGTGCCGCGCCGTTCGTCAAGGTCAACGTGAAGATGGGCGAATCGTCCAACGTCCGCGTGCTCGCCGAAGCCGGGGGCCGGTATTACTCCGCGGTCAAGGAGGTCAAGGTCACGATCGGCGGGTGCGGAGGCTGACATGGCAGACCCGATGAAGATCCGCGCGGTGCTGAAGGGCGACACGGTCGACGTGCGCGTGCTGATGAACCACCCGATGGAGACCGGCCAGCGCAAGGATGGCGGCGGCAACCTGATCCCGCTGCATTTCATCCAGGAGATCACGGTGCGGCTGAACGGCAAGACCGTGATCGAGAGCCAGATCAGCCAGGCCGTGTCGCGCAACCCTGTGTTCTCGTTCCGGGTGAAAGGTGCAAAGGCGGGAGATAAACTGCAGATCAGCTGGCTCGACAACAAGGGTGACAGGAACAGCACCGAGACCGTGATCGGCTGAATGCGCCTCGCACGGCTAAGTGCTGCTGCAGCCGCGCTGACGTCCGTCGGCGCAATTGCGCTCGCGCAGGACACCAGGAAGGAAATCGAGAAGTACCAGCGCATGATCTCGGACGCGAGCCCGGTCGAGTTGTTCGAGCTCGAGGGCGAGGCGCTGTGGAAGAAGAAGCAAGGGCCGAAGAACGCATCGCTCGAGCAATGCGACCTCGGCCTTGGCGCCGGCGTGCTCAAGGGCGCGTATGCGCACCTGCCCCGCTACTTCGGCGACGCCGATCGCGTGATGGACCTCGAAGCGAGACTGCTTCACTGCATGATCACGCTGCAGGGCCGCACCCGCGACGAGGCGACGAAGCGGGTGTTCGGCAATGAAGACAAGCTCTCCGAGATGGAATACCTGTCGGCGTATGTCGCGGGGCAGTCGCGCGGCGTGAAGATGGCGCCCGGCATGGCGCACCCGAAGGAGCAAGCGGCTTTCGAATTGGGCAGGAAGACGTTCTTCTATCGTGCCGGCGCATGGGATTTTTCGTGCGCGAGCTGCCACGGCGAGGAGGGCAAGCGCATCCGCATGCAGGACCTGCCGCTGCTCTTCAAGCCCGAATACGCCCGGCCCGTCGTCGCCACGTGGCCCGCGTACCGGGTATCGAACAGCCAGTTCAAGACGATGCAATGGCGTCTCAACAACTGCTATCAGCAGATGCGCTATCCGGAGCCGAACTACGCTTCCGACCTCACCGTCGCGTTGACGCTGTTCCTCACGGCGACCGGCGAAGGCGAGCCCTACCGCGGCCCGGGCACGAAACGATGATCCGGTCGACACTGTCGGGAACGCTGCTCGCGCTCGCGGCATGCACGAGCGTGACGATCGGCGAACCGCCGAAACTCTCGGAGCGCGATCTGGACGAGGTCTACTCGGCATTGAAGCGCGATTTCCACGCGCGCGGCATCGCGACGATGTCCCGCATCGAGCCGGATGCGGCACAGCGGATCTGCAACCTGCACCGCGACAACCCGCCCGCGGAGCTCGCCAAGCCGATCGAGGAAGCGCAGTTGAAGGCCATCCAGTTTCCCGCCGGCGACCTGTTGGGCGACTGGAAGCGCGGACAGAGAATCGCCGAGAGCGGCATCGGCATGCAGTGGACGGACAAGCCGGGCCCGGGCGGCGGCAGCTGCTACAACTGCCATCAGCTCTCTCCGCAGCAGGAGTCGCACGGCACGCTCGGGCCGAGCCTGCTCGCGTTCGGCAAGGTCCGCGGCAAGGGGCCGGAGATGCAGCGCTACGCATACGGCAAGATCTTCAATGCCAAGGCGTACAACCTCTGCTCGCAGATGCCGCGCATGGGCCATTCCGGGACGCTGAGCGAGCAGCAGATCAAGGACCTCGTCGCCTACCTGCTCGACCCGGCTTCGCCGGTCAACCGGTAGGTGCAGCGGCGCGAATTCCTCAGGCTGCTCGCGCTGGCGGCTGCATCCGGCGCGTCGCTCGATCCGCGGCGCTCCGCTGCGCAGGCGGCGGACCAACTCTACGACGTACCGAAATTCGGCAACGTCGGCCTGCTTCATTACACCGACAGCCACGCGCAGCTTCTGCCGGTCCACTTCCGCGAACCGAACGCCAATCTGGGGGTCGGCGAGGCGGCCGGCCGCCCTCCTCACCTCGTCGGGCAGGCGCTGCTCGAGCATTTCCGAATCGCTGCAGGCGGCCCGCTCGCGCACGCCTACACGCACCTGGATTTCGCCGCAGCCGCGAGGCGCTACGGCAGGATCGGCGGCTTCGCGCACCTCGCCACATTGGTGAAGCGCCTGCGCGCGGACCGTCCTGGCGCGTTGCTGCTCGACGGCGGCGACGCCTGGCAAGGCTCTGCGACCTCGTACTGGACCCAAGGCGCCGACATGATCGGCGCACAGAAGCGGCTCGGCGTGGATTTCACGACCGGCCACTGGGAATTCACCTACGGCGCGGCGCGCGTACAGCAGGCAGTCGAGAAAGAGCTCGCGCCGATCGAATTCCTGGCGCAGAACGTGAAGACCGCGGACTTCGAGGAGCCGGTGTTCCAGCGCTACGCGCTGCGCAGCGTGAACGGCGTAGCGCTCGCAGTGATCGGGCAGGCGTTTCCGTACACGCCGATCGCCAATCCGCGCCACTTCGTTCCGGACTGGACGTTCGGCATCCAGGAGACGCAGCTGCAAAAAACGCTCGACGAAGCGCGCGCCAAGGGCGCGCAGGTCGTCGTGCTGCTCTCCCACAACGGCATGGACGTCGATCTCAAGCTCGCCCGCCGTGTGCGCGGCATCGACGTGATCCTCGGCGGGCACACGCATGACGGCGTGCCGGCGCCGGTCCGCGTCGGCGAGACGCTCGTCACGAATGCCGGATCGCACGGCAAGTTCCTTGCGGTGCTCGATCTCGACGTGCGCGGCGGCAGGATCCGCGACTCGCGCTACCGGCTGCTGCCCGTGTTCGCCAACCTGATTCCCGCGGATGCGCAGATGCAGGCCTACATCGACCAGGCGCGCGCGCCCTACGCGGCCAAGCTGGCCGACCGGCTGGCGCTCACCGAAGGCCTGCTCTATCGGCGCGGCAACTTCAACGGAACGTTTGACCAGCTGATCCTCGATGCGCTGATGGCCGTCAAGGGAACCGAGATCGCGTTTTCACCCGGCTTCCGCTGGGGCACGACGCTGCTTCCGGGAGAGCCGGTCACGCTCGAGCACCTTATGGATCAGACGGCAATCACCTACCCCGCGGTCACGGTGAACGAGTTCAGCGGCTCGCGAATCAAGGAGATCCTCGAAGACGTCTGCGACAACCTGTTCAATCCCGATCCTTACCTGCAGCAGGGCGGCGACATGGTACGCGTCGGCGGCATGACGTACGCATGCGATCCGCGCGCCGCGATGGGGTCGCGGATCTCGGAGATGCGCCTGAAAGGAAAGCCGCTCGAAGCCGACCGGCTCTACAAGGTCGCCGGCTGGGCGTCGGTCGCCGAGGGCATCAGCGGCGAGCCGGTCTGGGAGGTAGTCGGGCGCTACCTGCGCGATCGCAAGACCATTCCGCCGCTTGCGCTCAACGTGCCGCGGTTGCTGAATATCGCGCGCAACCCGGGAATGGCCTGAGCGCTAGCGCTCGATCCTCGTTACCTGCAGGAAGCAGACCTTCAGGTCCGGCGTCACGTTCATCTTGCCCGTCAGCCTGACCTTGTCCGCGAGGTTGATGACGTTGCCGGCGCTGTCCCGGATCTTGACGTCCTCGCGCCGGTAGCCGCTCTTCAGCTTGTCGACCGTGTTTGCGCCGCTGCCCTGCTCGATGTGGGCGCCGAAGCCATTCCTGGCGCCGGCCGTTTCGGCGAGCGTCAAGCTGCATTCCATCCTGCCGCCGTGCTTGGAGCAGAAGACCGACGTACCCGGCGTGAGGTAGCCACTGACAGCGACGACCTTCTTCTCGTTCTCCGGTACGCAGGCCTTGGAAAATTCCACCGGCGTTCCCGGCTCCGGCTCGGAGCAGGCAGCAGGAAGCAACGCTCCTGCAATTACCGCTGCAGCCGTGAACGATTTCATTCGATCACTCGATCGTCTATCGGTACGCAGACGCCGGCGGATCGCCGCAATATTCCTTCGACGTCGTGTTGAGCAGCTTGTGCTGGGCGTCGAATGTGTACTTGCGCACGATCCTGCGCTTGCCGCCGGTCGGGCAGTTCTGCCGCTCGTTGCTCGGCGCGCCGACATCGAGAAACCAGGTCGATGCGGCGGCGAGCTTCTGCGCATCGCCGGTGTACTGCCCGCCAGGCAGCGCGTAGCGCATGACGTGGCCGTGCGTCTCGTCGATGACGAGCCGCAGCTTGTCGTTCTTCAGCGCGGCCTTGTAAGGTGCGTGCTTCGCGGCGACGTCGCCGGTGGTCTTCTTGAGCCCGGCCTCGCACCACCTTTCCTTGAGCTCCTGCACCGTCCCCTGCCAGACGATCGGCGGATCGCCAGGACGGATGCCGGGCAGGGTTTCCTCCGGCACGCGCGTCGATGGCGAGACGCCGCTCGCGATCATCTTGTCATAGGACTGGATGCAGAACTTGAACATGTTCGGCACCGGATTCGGTTCCTGCGTGTGGATCGCCCAGCCTTTGAACGCGCTGTAGTGTTCATTGTCTTGCAGCGACTGCGCGTGCGGCGTACTAAACGGGATGGCAAGCGCGAGCACGCAGACAGACACGACCGCCGAACGATTCTTCATCTTGAATTCTCCTTTTTGGCTGCTGGCTGACCAGCGAGCGCCTTCAGCGCATCGAGGCTCGCAGACGTCGTGCGCGAGCCGGGCAAGATCCGTGAATTCCGATGGGTCGCGAGAAGCATCTCGTCGAGCGCGGCGCTAGGCTTGCGGCCGCGCTTCTTCGCGTCGAGCAGCATCCGGTTCCACGGTGGAAAGAGATTCATCTCGTCGGGACTCGCGCCAGCGAGCGGCTGGCAGCCGGCCGCTTCGTCGTCGTCGTTGGCGTAGAAGTAGCCGAAGGGCTTTCCGTCCTCGGTCACGACCGTGATGTGCTCGACGGGCTTGTCCGTCCGCGACGTGTACCTGGGCGGCCCGGAGGTTTCGCGCGGCTGCAAATCCTCGGTCATGTACCCGGGGACGAAGCCGGGCGGACGGCTGCCTGTGCTCATGCTCTAATACTAGCGACTGGAGGTCATCAATGGCAGCCGATACTGAAACCAAGGGCGGGCCGGACGCCGCCCGCGAAGCCGCCCGCCGCCTGCGCTCTTACGCCGAAGGCGCCCCGATCGAAGCCGAGCCGCCGGAACTGTTCCGGCTCGCCGATCTCGCCGCGTCGCAGATCGTCGCCGCATCCCATGGTCGTTACACGCAGGAGCAAAGCGCGAAACTGGCGGATGGCCTGCTCGAAGCGCTGACGGTACTGAAGTTCAGCTCGCTCCTCGGCGGCGGCGATCCTGCCGGGTCGGCAGCTGCGAAGGCGAAAGTGCTCGGGATCGTAGAGCTCCTCGAGATGGCGCTCGAGTTGGGGAGCGAATAGGCAGTACAGTAGCCGCCTCAAGGGAACCACTCGCACCGCGCGAGCGCCTCGCGACCTGCCCAATAGTCTATTCAATCACTCGATCTGCGCGAAACAATACTGACTGGGGAACGATAATCCCTCGCTGTCTCGCGGCTTTGAGATTCAGCACGAGTTCTGTACGCGTAGGATATTCGAACGGCAGCTCCGCGGGCTTCGCTCCCTTCAGTATCCTGTCGACTAGACCAGCGCCACGCGCAGCGCTATCCGAAGCCTTTGGCGAGTAGGACATGAAACCGCCTCTTTCCACATAGCTCGGTTGCGCCCACGCATCGAGCAACTTATTCACTGCAGCGAACTCTCGGACACGCGACTCCGCGGTAACGAGCACTCCGCCGGTCGTGATGCGGAACGCGTCGATACCTTCTTTCCTTGCTGTCGCCAAAGCGGCATCCACGTCCTCGGGCCGCGCGACCGGCAACAAGTAGACGGTCACCCCCATCTCTCGACCCGCCGCCTCAGCGGCTCGGAGATACGACTCTATGCCAGGGAACGCGGTTGGATAAAGCCAACCGACCTTTTTCATGCTTGGATTCGTTTCCTTCATCAATTGCAATGTCTTGGCATAAAACGCAGGATCGGCGTAGAGCACGCCAGTGATGTTCCCGCCAGGCTTGGCAAGGGATTGTGCGAATCCAGCCTCGACGGGGTCGAGTACAGTCAATGCTACGATCGGAATCGAACGCGTCGCATGTTTCGCAGCCTCGGTCGTCAAGGCACTTGAGGCAACGATGACGTCGACCTTCAGGCGCGCTAACTCCGATGCAAGTTCTCGTAAGGTCTCCTGCCTATCGGAAAAACGCGACTCGATCGTCAAGTTGCGACCTTCCACCCAGCCCAGCACGCGGAGGGATTGACGGAAAAACTGCGCATGCGTGCTTCTGGTAGGAGCATTTGACGATAGAAATCCCACAACCGCACGCTGCGACGTTTGCGCGAGTCCTCTGGTACCGATCGCCGCGAGCAACGCTCCCCCGACAACCAGGAACTCCCGCCGTCGCGGTCGCGGCATTCTTCTCCCTCCCCCTGGGACGACCGCGGCGGAAATTCGCCGCGATAAGACTCTTACCAGTCTACGCTGGATGGGAAACTGTGCCGGATATCTGACCGCGTCGAGCAGACGCTCCCGCTGCCGCTCAGATGAACGATTCGCGCCGCGCAAGCGCCTCGCGCTCGAAGCCGGCAACGCGCTTGTAGTTCTCGGAGAGCGCCACGAGCTCCTCGTGCGATATCACATCCTCGATGCGCGCGAACGGCCGGTCGTGCGTGCGCAGGTGCACTTCGCGCAGGATCGCATCCGGCGGATTCGTGCGGTTCATCAGCACGACTTCGTATGCAGGCTTCAGGCGCATGTGCTCGTAAGCTTTCAGCGCGGCAACCGGATCCGGCTCGCGCTTCAAGCAGCCTGCCAGCGCGCGCGCATCCAGGATCGCCTGCCCTGCTCCATTCGAGCCGCGCGGATACATCGGGTGCGCGGCATCGCCGAGCAGGGTCACGCGGCCATGCGACCAGGCGGGCAGCGGATCGCGATCCACCATCGGATACTCGAGGATCGTGTCGGCGTTGCGCAGCAGCGCCGCAGCATCGAGCCAGTCGAACGTCCAGCCTGCAAACGTCGGATAGAAGTCTTCCAGCTTTCCGCCCAGATTCCAGTCCTGCATCACGTTGCGCGGCGACTGGATCTCGGCGACCCAGTTGATCAGCTGCTTGCCGTCGGCATCGATCTGCTGGCGGATCGGGTAGATCACCATCTTGCCGACTTCCAGCCACCCGCCGATCACCATGCTCGCGCCGGTCAGATAGGGCTTCGCGCGCGTCACGCCGCGCCACATGTTGATGCCCTGGTAGGCGGGCGGCCCCTCGTCCGGGTACAGAATGCGCCGCACCGTGGATTTGATCCCGTCGCAGCCGATGATCGCGCTGCCGCGCGCGGTCGTGCCGTCGTCGAAGCGCAAGGTTGCGCCGCTCTTGGCCTGCTCCAGCGCGATGCACTTCTTGCCGAGCACGATCGCCGCGACGCCGAGGCGCGCGCGCACCGCATCGAGCAGCACGTTGTGCAGGTCGGCGCGATGGATCGAGAACTGCGGCCACTCGTATCCGGCGAAGCGCCCGCGCGG
>Ga0075429_100001088_pt1 | contig 21841 bp, 21 predicted proteins | sample RhiMetdeltSRZDD3_FD_75295 | JGI IMG/M metagenome (GOLD analysis project Ga0075429, IMG submission 75295) | Populus rhizosphere microbial communities from Tennessee, USA - Rhizosphere MetaG P. deltoides SRZDD3 | ecosystem: Host-associated > Plants > Roots > Rhizosphere > Soil | place: USA... | reverse complement strand
TCATCGTCATCATCTTTCTCATCGTCATCTTCATACTCATGATCGTCGTCCCCGGCTTCGAAACCCCGACCCTTGTCCTCGTCGCGAACAAGCTCTTCGAATGGACTGTCCTCGAGACCTTGCTCCTCAGCCCGTATGTGTACCGCGGTGGTCATGAGCGTCAGCTCCTTTCCCTAGAGTGGCGTTACCGTCTCGGCGCAAAACTCGGTAAACTTTGCGGGACGGCGGCCCGGGAATCAATGGCGAAAGGAATGGAAAGCCAAACGATTCCTGTATCCGTGAAGCCCCGATCCGGAAGCGTCGTGCGGTCCCTGTAGTATCGTCCTTCGGCTCCCGGCGGGCCCTAAGATTCTGATCGCTGGAGGAAACCGATGCGAATCCGCTCGGCAATGTCATTTTTAGGCCTGGTCGCGCTGGCTCTTTCCGCCGGGGGAGCCGGGCGAGACCCCGTGAACGGCTTGGTGCTGGCCCGCCTCAAATATGGTGGAGGTGGCGACTGGTATCAGGGCCCCTCAACGATGCCGAACCTGGCCCAGGCCCTGAAAGAGCGAACGTCGGTCTCTATAGGCACCACGAAAGAAGCGGCCGTATCCGCCGACGATCCAGAGCTTTTCAAGTACCCCTTCATTTTCATGGATGGGCACGGGAACGTGCGGCTGACCGACGCCGAGGTGGCGGGGCTTCGCCAGTACTTGACCTCGGGCGGCTTCCTGTTCGCTAACGACGACTACGGGATGGACCAGAGCTTTCGGCGGGAAATGGCCCGGGTGTTTCCGGATCGCAAATTGGTGGAGCTGCCGTTCAGCCATCCCATCTATCACTGCTTTTATGACTTCCCCCACGGTCTCCCCAAGATTCACGAGCACGACGGGAAACCGCCTCAGGCATTAGGGATTTTCGATCAGGGTCGGCTCTGCGTTTTTTACGATTTCGAATCGGATATCGGAGACGGCCTGGAGGACCCCGAGGCCCACGGCGACCCGCCGCCCAAGCGCGAAGAAGCCATCCGCATGGCGATCAACATCGTCATGTATGCCATGACGTACTGAGAAAAAGAAAACGGCCGGAGATGACTCCGGCCGTTTCGGTGCGCTTTCGTGCCTGTTCACCTAAGGCGATGATATCCGTTCTGTCGCAGCCTTATGCAGCAGCTCACCCCAGCTTGTCGTGTTTTCCTGAGTCGGAGATGCGCCGCTGGAAAGGGGCCTCATCCCCGGAGCACCAAGAGTGGGCAAGTCAACCCATTCGTAGAGCCACCAATGGGTTGGATCCTCACCACTTGCTTCGATGCCCTTGCGGAAATACATGTCTTGCTGGTCTTGGACCAACCAGGTCGTGCCGTCGGTTTGGTCGACCTGAAGGTCGGTGGTGATGATCCGGATCTTCAAGCTATCTAAGGGTGTACCGAGGGTATTGACCGCGGTGTCCCGGTCCCCATAGATCAAGCTGATACGGATATCGGACACTTGGTTCGTGGTCAGGAGCGCCCGTGTTCCTGTGGAATCCTGATCCCGGGTCCAGAAATCGGTTCCAATCTCACCCACATCGACGGACTGGAACCTGAAGATGAAGTCGGGGGCCAGGATCTCCGCGTAGTGCTCGATTTCGCGGTTCAAGTAGGAAGCCTGCAGGTTGGTGATCAGGCTTTCCGGGGCGGTCGGTTGCGAGTAGGGGGTTGGCGGGGTAATCGGTGGATCACCCGTTTTGGGGGAAAAGATGCAGCCCGAGAGAACGGCAACGCCAAGTAAAAAGACGTTCCGCGCGATGCGCTTCATCAGACACTACCTCCGAACGGTGGACGGCGCTGGGAGATTATCGGCCTCCGAGGCGCCGGACTCGAGTCTTAGGCCCGAGAACCAGTGAGTCTATCACGGGCCCTTGGGGGCCTGGCTGCTTCCGACCTTTTCCGCGTACCAACGGCCGAGGCTCGTGGAGTCGCCTCGTTGATCCACCCAGCGGGTGATAAACCATTGGCTGGACACATTCTCTGCCAGATAGAGATCGGAAGTGCCTGCAATCGTTTTCGTTACAATCAAGCTGTCGCCCTGGCGGATGCCGGTGCGAAGCACATAGGGGATATCAAGGTAATAGGCGGTCTGGTCTGTCCTTCCGGTCGGCGGCACATCGGCGAATTCGAACGCAAACGAGTCCGTGCTTGCCTCTACGGAGCGCAGTCGTTGCCCATCGACGGTCTGGGTCTTGGACAACGAATCCAGACCCGGGATCCCGATGTCGACCACGTCCTGGTCGTCCAGGTCGAGGTGAAATCCCTCGGCCAGCGTCTCCCCAAACTGTGTCAGGGCCTGTTCCTGACAGCGAAAGCTCTGGGCGAAGTTGACGAGCACGCTTTCGGCGCTCTCGGGAGTGGCGCGGTGAGCCACGCAGGAGGGTCCTATGGGCGGGGTCGGTTCGCGAATGTCGAACATCCCGCAGCCTGCCCCCGCGGACACCAGCGTCACTCCCAGAAATAGGAACCCGGTCCATCTCGGGCCGGTTCCAGAACCCAATGATTTTGCCATATCAAAAATCTTTTTTCAAAGAGGATGTAATCGTCCAGTAGGCATTGTCGTTGTTGCTCTGGACGTACTGGCCCGACCCCTTGACCGAAACAGAACCCCGGAGGGCCTTCTCCAGTTCGAGACCCGTCTGGAGACGGATGTCGCGACGGCTGAGCCGAGTGCCGGAAAATTCCTGGACGTCGTCGGTGCGCAGAAACTGCGAGTCCAGGATCGCGCTCGCCCAGGACGTCATCCTGTACCTCATGTTGGCGCTCATTTCCTGACGGTACTTGCGCAGCTCGCGGGCGAACACCCGGGTGCCATCCGGCTCGAAGTAGAAGGGGCCCGAATCCTGGAGCGTGAACCGGTGCTCGATGTTGAAATCACAACGCGGCGTGATCTGGGTGTTCAAGCTGGTGATGATGCGCTGCGTGGAGAGAAGGCGGTCTCCGCGGGGGTTGTAATCGAAGGTCGTGTAGAGGGACTTGATGGAGTAGGTCTGGGTGAGGCTGGTGAACTGGCTCAAGTCGTAGTTGATGCTCAGGTCCACCGTGTAGTCCTCTTCGCGCCGCGTCTGGTTCGCCTGGGCCGGGTTCACCTCCACCCGGCGGGTCGTCGAGCCGACGTAGCCGACCCGGACCGTCCATTTCTTCCCCGGCTTGTAGGTGACGATGGGCTGGAGCTTGGTCCGAAGTTCATCGCGATCCAACGACGTGTCGTCGAAAAAGAGCTGATTCGCCCGCACGTACCAATTGAGCTGGGCGGTCATCTTGCTATAGATGCGCCGCGAAAGTTTGCCTTCGAAGGTGTTGTTCCGGGTATCGGTCCCCGCGCTGGTGGCCCGGTCCAGTTGATCGAGATCGTGGCCCAAGCTCATGTCTAGATCGGTTTGCCACCACGAGGCCTTCACCTTGCTTGTCCAGGAGAACTGATCGCCGGTGTAGGCAAAGTCATCGCGGATGTCGTATTTCAGGTCCTGGATGTCCTTGACCAGGTCGAGGCTCACGTTGAAGGCCTTGAGGTTCGGAAAGAATTTGAAGCCCGCGGTGAGCCCGCGATGCTTGGCGAACCGATGCTCGAGGTTCCGGTTCGGAGGCTTCCCGGGGACGGGAACGGTGAGATAGGACTCGTCCTCAGAGAGGGTGCTGTTGGCGTCGAGATCCGTGGAGATCCACACCCACGGCTCGATATGTGCGCGCACGTCGAACCTGCGATCGATAGCGTTCGTGGGCGACGTTAGCGTGTCCGTGTCCGACTCGAGCCGCGAATTCTTTTTCTGGCGCTTCAAATCCACCGTGCCGTCCAGCGTGAACGCCTTCAACGTGCGCCAGCTCCCCTGCCAGCGCGCGGATCCGTCGAGTCCGTTGTCGGTGGTTCGGGAATTGCGCTTATTGAGCAGCGACTTATCGCCCCGGTGGTTCAGCCCCCCGGAAAACCCCACGCTGTGTTCCACACCCAGAATGCGCCGGCTCAGCTCGCGGGTGGACAGCGACAGGTTGATGTTACTGTTCGATCGCTCCTCGCCGGGACGATTCACCGAGTAACGCTGGAGATTCAGGGTCGTGGTAAGCGGCACCTTGAGCATGCGAAACACAGTCAGGTTGCTGCCATCCCGCCGCGTTTCATCGCGCCCGCTGTCGGTCCCGATCTTGAAGTCGGTCTTGTTTTCGAAGTTGAGGAAGCCGAGCTTGGCCCCGAAGTCGAACCCCTGGTTCCAGTTCGTGGTCTGGCGCTGCACGGTGTAGTCGGTCGTATAGGTGGGATGAAGGTTCCTGAAGAGCCGAGCGCTCGCGGAATCGGCCAGCGCCCGGCGCCGTTCGGCGGGGGTGAGCCCAGCAAGAGAGGAATCGACGGCGGTCGTGTCCGGTTCCTCGCCGAACGCGTCCTGTTCGTCTTGCGCGCGGGCAGGGTTTCCGTGGAGGAACACCCCCTGCAGAAACGCGGCCATCATCACCAATCGCAAGAGCCACCGCATGTAGGTCGGCCTCACGAACGTCCCTCGGAGCCAAGTGGAGTCCGATCACGAAGGTCGCCCAGAAGATCGGCCAAACGCCGGAAATCTTCCAGGTCCAGTCGTTCTCCGCGGATTCGAGGATCCAGCCCCGCGTCTCGCACCGCCTGTTCCGCCACCGCCCGCGGCAAGGACAACCCGGCCATGAGCGCGTTCACGAGCGTCTTGCGACGCTCGCCAAACCCGGCCCGGATCACGCGGAAATAGAACTGCTCGTCTTTGGGGTGAACGGGCGGCTCGGGAAGAAAACGAAACACCACGAGCGTGGAGACGACCTTGGGCACGGGACGAAACGCGGTGGGCGGAATGTCGAGGAGACGTTCGGCCTCGGCCCGGTAGCGAATGGCGAGGGTCAAGCTCCCCGCCTCGCGGGAGCCCGGAGGTGCCGTGAGCCGCTCGGCCACCTCGCTCTGCATGAGGAGGACGGCACGACGCACGGCATCGTGCTGGTCGAGCAGCCACAGAATGAAATCGGTTGTGATCGCATAGGGGAGGTTTCCCACGACGACCACCTTGCCCTCAGGCACGAGGTCGCGGATCGAGACCTGGAGGATGTCCCCGGTGTGGAGCGAGAATCCAGGCGTCTGCCCGTATTCCACCCCGAGCCGCTCGGCGAGGTTCCGGTCAAGTTCCACCGCGTACAGGTGTTTAGCGCGCTCCAGAAGGCCCCCGGTGAGCGCCCCCAGGCCCGAGCCAACCTCGATCACGGGGTCCTCGGGCCCAACGCGGCTCAGGTCCACGATCTGGCGAGCGACGGCCGGATCGACAAGGAAATTCTGACTCATTCGCCGCCGGGGCCGGTGGCCGGCCACGGTTTTGGGGGGTCGCCCCGTTCGACCCCTAGGCGGCACTCGTCTCTCGCGGCGGCCAGGGAGCGGCGTGGGCAAAGAGCCGGGCCACGTTGTCCGAGGTCACGCGCACGATCTCGGCTTCCGATCGCTCTTGCACCTCGGCCAGGCGTTTGACGACGTGGCGCATGCGGGCGGGTTCGTTGCGCTCACCCTTTTCCGGTTCGGGGGAAAGCCAGGGGGCGTCGGTTTCGAGCACGATGCGATCGAGCGGTAGCTCGGCCAGCATCCGTCCCTTTTTCTTGCGAGGGTTCACGTAGGTGATGCTGCCGCCCATACCCAGATAAAACCCAAGGTCCATGGCCCGGCGTGCCACTTCGGCATCCCCGGAAAAGCAATGGAAGATCCCGCGCACCTCGCCTCGCCCTTCTGCTTCGATGATGCGGAGCACCTCGTCATGCGCTTCACGATCGTGAATCACCAGCGGCAGCGTTCGTTCCCGAGCCACGTTCACCGTTCGTGTGAAAAGTGCGATCTGGCGATCACGCGGCGCCCAATCGCGATAGAAATCGAGACCGGTTTCGCCGATTGCGATCACGTTCGGTGCGTCGAGCAGCGCCTCCATGGCCTGGAAGTCGGCGTCGGTTGCCGTGCCGGCTTCGTGGGGATGAATGCCCACCGACGCTCGGATGCGTTGGACGTTTGCGCTTGCGATGGAAATAGCCGAGCGACTCGTCGTCACCGAATATCCCACTTCGAGAATGGCGGTCACGCCCTCGCGCCAGGACCGAGCGATCACCGTGTCCCGATCGGGCTCGAAGTCCGGGTGGGACAAATGACAATGTGTGTCGATCACGGGCGAGCGTCGATGCGCGGAAAAAGAGGCTCGGGCCGGGTGAGCGCCTGGCGAGGCCGAAACTCGAGCGGCGCCCACCGCGCGTCCAGGATGGACGGCGCGCCACCCGGCGCGTTCAGACTCTCCCGAATGCGGGCGCACTTCCCGGGCATGATGGGCGTGAGCAGGAGCGCGGAGAGCCGAATCGCTTCGAGCATGGCGTTGAGCGCGGTGGCGAGGCGGTCTTTTTGCGCCGGGTCTTTGGCTAGATTCCAGGGCGCCGTTTCTTCGATGTGCTGGTTGGCGCGGCGGATGAGCGACCACGTCGCGGCAATCGCGCCGTCCGGAGCATGATGCTCGAAGGCTTCCCGATAATTCCCGATCGCTTTTTCGGCCACGCGTTCGAGATCGGCATCGATGGAGGCGGGTGCATAGACTTCCGGCACGTCGCCTTCGAAATACTTCACCGCCATGGTAATGGAACGGCTGACCAGGTTTCCCAGCTCGTTGGCCAGCTCGCTGTTGTAGCGCTCGATGAAGAGGTCCCAGCTGAAGTCACCGTCCCGATCGAGCGGCACTTCCTTGAGCAAGTAGAAACGTAACGGATCAGGACCGTAGAGGGCGGATACCTCCAGCGGATCGACGATGTTGCCTAGCGACTTGGACAACCGTTCGCCCTTGAAGGTCACCCATCCGTGGCCGAGCACTTGTTTGGGAAGCGGCAAACCCCCCGCCAAAAGCATGGCCGGCCAGATGACGGCATGAAAGCGCGTGATGTCTTTTCCGACCACGTGCAGATCGGCCGGCCACCAGTGCTCGAATGTTTTTTGTTCCGCCGGGTCGGACGAACCGAAGCCGATGGCGGTGATGTAGTTGATGAGCGCGTCGAACCACACGTAAACACGCTGGGTGGGATCGATGGGAAGCGGCACACCCCAGCCGCTCCCGGGCCGCGACACACTGATGTCCTCCAGTCCGCCTTCGATCAGGTTCAGGATCTCGTTCCGCCGCGATTCAGGGATCAGGAATTCGGGATGCTTCTGGAAGTGCTCGAACAAGGGTTCCTGGTAGGAGGACAGACGAAAGAACCAGTTTTCTTCCTCGATCCATTCGGGCTTCGTGTGATGGATGGCGCAGAGGCCGTCCACGAGTTCCTTGTCGACCTTGAACGCCTCGCACGAGACGCAATAAAACCCCTTGTAGACGCCTTTGAAGATGTCGCCCCGTTCGTGAATGCGGCGAAAGAGGTCGGAGACCGAGGCATGATGTCGCGGTTCGGACGTGCGGATGAACACGTCGTAGGAAAGATCGAGATTCTTCCACACGTTCTTGAAGCGGTCCGCCATCACGTCGGTGTATGCGAGCGGCGTCTGGCCCTGCTTTTGCGCGGCGCGCTCGACGTTGAGGCTATGTTCGTCGGTGCCCATGAGGAAATGCACGTCGTCACCGGACATGCGGTGATAGCGCGCCAGGGCATCGGCGGCGATCTTCTCATACGCCGTGCCTAGGTGCGGGTTCGAGTTCACGTAATCGATGGCGCAGGTGATGTAAAACGTCTTCACCGCGATCGCCCCAGCGCGTTCATGAGTGGGTAGAGCACGAGCGGACGGTACACATTGCCCCGGAGCGCTTCCCGCGCCTCTTCGAACAGTGTCATCCGCCGCTTGATCTCGGAAATGTCGAGCTTCGCCGCTTCCTGATGTAGTTCCTGTTGCCGATCGCGATTGGCGAGCGGAAGCTGACTCCCTGAGACGACTCTCAGAAGATCAGCCAGCCACAGAAGACCGAAATCAATGAGCCGCTCCACGGAACGGCGATCCGTCCCCTCGGATTCACCTTGCGGCGCGAGATCCAGGTCGAGGCGTTCGATCGCCTCGTAGAGCTCGGGGTCTCCCGGCTCCAGGCGCAGGATCTCGATCGCGCGATTGCGCTGCGCGATGACGTCGTCCTCGAGGAACCTCGCTGCTCGCGACAAGCTTCCCCCCGCCAGCGCCGCCGCCAATGCGGCGGCCTGCGGATCGGGTGGGGTTTGCGTCCACACCGGTTCGGGCTCGGGATTGTTCTTGGTCTTGCGCGGGCGTTCGGACTTCCAGCCCGCGCGGGCATGAAGAATCGTCACGATCTCGTCCTCGGTCAGATCGCGAAAGCGAACGCTCTGGCAGCGAGATGCGATTGTGTCCGGCAATGTGCCCGTGCGATGCGTGGTAAGCACGATCAAGTTGTTGGGCGGCGGTTCCTCGAGCACCTTGAGAAGGCTGTTGGCCGCCTCGCGCGTCATGCGATCCGCTTCGCTGACCACAAAAGCTTTGAGTTTGGCCTCGACCGCAACCATCCCCGATTGCGTGCGAACCTCGCCGATCGCCCCAAGTCGCGTGTCTTCGTCGCGACCGATCCCGATGGAGGCGGCACCGGAGTACGTGAGCGCGTGAATCCCGGGGCCCAGACGCGCATCCATGACCTCGCGTATATGGCGCCCACGCTCCGGCCCCTTCCACTTCTGACCCCGCTCCGAGCCGGGCATGGGAAAGATCCAGTGCAAGTCCGGATACTGCAGCTTCTCGATGAGCTTGCAGGGGCGACACTCGCCGCAGGAATCGGTCGTAGTGGGCCGCTCGCAGTTCAAATACTGGGCGAGGGCGAGGGCGGTGCTCGTTTTTCCGACGCCGGGCGTGCCGTGGAACAAGAAGGCGTGCGGGAGTTTGTCGCGTTGGGCGGCAAGGCGGAGTCGGTCATGAACGGCCGTTTGGCCGGTGATTTGCGCGAATCGTGGCATGGCCAGGCATTGTATCAGGAGGCTTTCCGGTTAACCCCTGGGGCGGGCGTTACAGCCGGAAGCGGCGGAATCCGCGTTCGCAGAGGACCAGGAAAGCGGGGGTGAGAAGCCCGGCCAGGAGAAGAAGGGGGTCCCGGATTGGCACGAGTGCGGACAGGACCTCGCGGCTCACGGGATGAAGGAGCGCCCAGACCGACGTGCCGATCAGAAAGAGCGCGCCCAGATGCGGCGCGACCGTTACCAGGATTGGTTCGGGTTCCGTCAGCGTGACGTGATTGGGAATGTCCAGCGCGTCTTCGACCCATGTCTCGGGAACACGGTGCTGTTCGCTCTGAAAGTACGTGGAGAGTTGGGGATCGCGAAGGTCGTTATCGTGCTTCATTGAGTCACTCTCCCCTCGAGATGCTCCCGCAATCGTGCGCGGGCGCGCAGGAGATCGCTCTTGATCGTGTTGGACGGGCGACCCGTAATGCCGGCAATTTCGTCCACCGAGAAGCCCTCCATGTAAAACAGGAGGACGGCTTCGTGCTGGGCGTCGGGTAAGTGCGAAAGCGCCGCGTGAAGGTAGCCATGCTGTCCGCGCTCCGGCGCGGGCGCATCAGCGTTCGAATCTTCCAGTGACGTTTCGAATGCCCGGCGGGTCTTGGCACGCCGATGTCTGTTCCAGGCCAAATTGCGTCCAATGCGAAGCACCCAAGTGGTGAGACTGGCATCGCCGCGGAATCCATCCAGCCCTCTGTACACACGAACGTACGTGTCCTGGAACACCTCATGCGCTTCGTCATCGTCCCGGAGCAGGTGGACGAGAAACCGGTAGAGGCTGTCCTGGGTCGAGGCGACCGCCAGGGCATACGCCCCTCTTCGGTCACCGCTCGCCCACTGCCGGCGCACCTGCTCGGTGACGTTCTGCGTGCCATGGGGGTCCCGCTCACGCAGGACCAGGGTTCCCAGCTCGAGCACGGTTTCCATCGAACGACAGACCCTCCAACGCGGGGTTGGGTTGCAGGAGAAGTTGGAATTTTATACCCGGACCGATTTTTCCCGCAGGGTGCAACTGTAGGAGGGAGACGCGGGTCCATCCTGCGAAAACGGGAATGGCCCCGTTTTTCGAGGAGGTTGAAATCATGGATCTTCCGCTTTGGGTAGCCATTCCGGTAGTGGCGCTTCTCATTCCAATTACGGCCATCATCATGGATGGGTGGTCGAAAGTGAAGGAACGGGAACATACGCATCGGGAACGCATGAAAGCTCTGGAGATGGGAGTGACCGAGTCCCTTCCCGCGTTGAATGCCGTGGAGACAGCGGCCACGCCTCGCGCGCGGCGGAGCGCCGGCTATCACGGGGCGGTGTGGGCGGGTCTGGGCGGGGGGCTCCTTGTCTCCACGATGCTAGTGCGTTACACAAGCCACAATTCTGACATGGTCAAGTTCGCGGACTTCCTGATGCTGTGGTCATTCCCCGCGTTGTGCATCGGGTTAGGGCTCCTGATCTACGCCGGTTTGAATCGACGGAAGCAAGCGGTGGGAGAGTAATTGTCGCAAGCCGGCGACTTCAATCGACACGTCTTTTGCGAAGCTCCGGAAGTAATGCATAGGAATTCGATTTTAAGTAGAATCATAGAAGCAGAACGCTGGTGCAATTCCCTTCCTGCCTGCGACGGAGGTGCCAGGTGGTTTGCGTTCGGGCGGCAGCAACTCTTTTCTTGGGGCTCTTCGTATCAACAAGAATTCCGGCAGTTGCTTTGGCCGACTGTATTGATTATCAAGACTATCTGCACTCAGTCGGAGGCGTGGACACTCCGGGGTATCCCTACGGCGTTGCGATCTCTGGCTCCTACGCCTATGTCGCGGATGCCTCCTTTCTTCAGGTGATCCACATCACGAATCCGTTTTCCCCACCCCTCGTGGGGAGCGTGCCCACTCCGGGGGTTGCTTTTGGTGTTGCGGTCTCTGGCTCCTACGCTTATGTCGCGGATTATGACTTCGGCCTCCAGGTGATCGACATCACGGACCCGACGTTGCCAAGCACTGTGGGGAGTGTGGCTACTCCGGATTTGGCCTTTGGAGTAGCCGTCTCCGGCCTGTATGCCTATGTTGCAGATCACTTCTCCGGCCTTCAGGTGATCGACATATCGAACTCAGCCTCCCCGATCATCGTGGGGAGCGTTGACACCCCAGGAGATGCCCTGAGGGTTGCCGTCTCCGGCTCGTACGCCTATGTCGCGGATAATGCCTACGGTCTTCAAGTGATCGACATCACGAATCCGGCGTCGCCAGCCATCGTGGGGAGCGTGGACACTCCAGGTGGCGCCAGTGGCGTTGCGGTCTCCGGAACCTATGCCTATATCGCGGATAATGCCTACGGTCTGCAGGTGATCGACATCTCCAACCCAGCCTCCCCGACCATCCTGGGGAGCGTTGACACCCCAGGGGATGCTGAGGACGTTCTGGTCTCCGGCTTGTATGCCTATGTCGCGGATGATACCGCCGGTCTTCAGGTGATCGACATCACCAATCCAGCGTCGCCAGTCATCGTGGGGAGTGTGGACACACCGGGGGATGGCCTGAGGGTTGCAGTCTCCGGCCCGTATGCCTATGTCGCGGATGGCTCCTTCGGTATTCGGGTGCTCGACATCACGAATCCAGCCTCGCCAGAAATTGTGGGGAGTGTAGGCACCCCAGACTATGCCCTGGGCGTTGCGGTCTCCGGTTCGTACGCCTACGTTGCCGGTGATTCAGCTGGTCTTGAGGTGGTCGATGTCACGAATCCCGCGTCACCGGCAATCACGGGGAGTGTGGACACACCGGGGGATGGCCTGAGGGTTGCAGTCTTCGGCCCGTATGCCTACTTCGCGGATCGCACATCTGGCCTCCAGGTCATCGACATTACGAACCCGGCCTCGCCGGCTATCGTGGGGGAGGTGGACACTCCAGGGGATGCCTGGAGCGTTGTAATCTCCGGCTCGTACGCGTACGTCGCGGATGGCCCATCCGGTCTCCAGGTGATCGACATTACGAACCCGGCCTCGCCAGCTATCGTGGGGGACGTGGGCACGCCGAGCTCGGTCTATGGCATTGCGGTGGCCGAGCCGTACGTCTATGTCACGGGCGGCGGCTCTGGTCTCCAGGTGATCGACGTCACGAATCCGGCGTCGCCGGTAATCGTGGGGAGCGTGAACACCCCGGGCTACGCTGTTGCCGTCGCGGTCTCCGGCCTCTATGCGTATGTCGCGGATGGCGAGGCTGGTCTCCAGGTGATCGACATCTCGAACTCAGCCTCCCCGACCATCGTAAGCAGCATGGACACTCCGGGGTATGCCTACGCCCTTGAGGTCTCCTACCACGAGACGCTTACTCCGAGCGTCGCCTATGTTGCGGATGCTTCTTCTGGCCTTCAGGTCGTCGGTATCTCAAACCCTGATTCGCCAGCCATCCGGGGGAGCGTGGATACTCCGGGTATAGCCCTTGGCGTGGCGGTCTCCGACTCTTTCGCCTATGTCGCGGATGGCAGTGCTGGCCTCACCATCCTCCCGACTCAGTGCTCGGTGCCCATCAACACAAGTGTCCTTCTTTCCTCCTTCCAAGCCTCCCCCGAGCACGGTGCGATCCTTCTCGAATGGGCCACTTCTATGGAATCCGACTTCTCCGGCTTCCATGTCCAGCGGTCCCGGGAGTCGAGAAACGGTTACCGGCAGATCACCACGCAGCTCATTTCTCCACCTTCCGCGTACCGGTTTCTCGACACAGACGTGTCGCCTGGAATGACCTACTACTACCGTCTGGAAGCTCTGGATCGCTCGGGGAGCCGAGAGTTCTTCGGTCCTGTTTCGGCCCGGCCGGGTCCCATCGAGGAAAGCACAATCCGTTCGCAGCTTCTGCAAAGTCGGCCCAACCCCTTCGCGGAAAGCAACGTCACCATCCCATTTGCATTGGCAGAAGCGGGCAACGTGAGGCTCAGAGTTTTGGATCTCTCCGGGGGGCAGGTGCGGCTGCTCGTAAATCAACAGCTTGAGTCTGGGGCACGAGAAGTGTTCTGGGATGGGAAAAACGATCGAGGCGGACTCGTTCCCGCGGGGATTTATCTCTACGAACTCGAAACGCCGGGATTCCGAGCCACTCGCCGCATGGCCAAGCTTCGATAAATGGGCATGGCTGCCCTCCAACTGAATCATCATCTGGTTGACGCGCGACTACCGCGACGGTACTACCTCGTGGCGCTTGCTCTGGTGGCTCTCTTCTTGGCGTCCTGTGGCGGTGACGAATCGACGGAGCCCACCTCTGCCGACCGAGACAAATTCGTCGGCACCTGGGCTGGTTCTTACCGCTGCCCTGGCGGGGCCCCTCTGCCCGATACGCTGGTCGTCAACCTCGGCGGGGGCGCGCTCGATTTCAGCATCATCATCCACGTGGGATTCGCAAACCCGGACACGGTGTCCGGCGACCTGACGGAGCCCAACCTGATCAGGATTCCACAGCAATCCATGGGCGGGGCGCCGGGTACAGCCCAGATTACGTCCGCAGGTGCTCTGCTTTCGTACAGCCAGACCGGTTTCGGGATCACGTGTGGCGGCACGAACTACGCCCGGGTTCCGTAGTTTTCAATCGCTCGAACGATCAGTGGCCGAAGATTTCCGCATCAACAACCATCCATATATCGCCGCATTGATCACGAGCACCCCCACCGCAAAGAGAATCTGCAGATCCCGGGTTAGATGCGCCGGATAAACGATGGGTAATACATAGCGTTCAATGAAGCTCGTCGTGTAGGGGGCTTGACCGCCCAACTTCCGCAGAACATTTTCGAGCGGAGTCAATGGACAAATGAACCCCTTGAGCTCGATCACCACACCCCAGAACACACAGGGCAGATGAAACCAGGCGATGAACGGTCGCCAGAACACGAGCAATCCACCGAGAAGAACAAATCCCAAGAACAAGAAATGTATGACGAGAACAAGATCGGCTAGAGAGCGGCAGAAGGCTGCGAAATCAATCGCGTAGGGACAGTTTACCTGAGCCAGCAAGACGGCTAGCAGTCCAGAAAGAGACGAAGATTTTTGACTCGAGGGAGCTCTCGAAGCCCTACCCTCCGGAGAATTGTCACTATCGCAGCCAGAGCATGGGATCCAGGGCTTCGCCGCCTTGCCGCACCTCGAAATGCAAGCAAACCCCTTTGAGACTTCCCGTATCGCCTACCGTCCCCAAGAGATGCCCCGGATCCACGCGGTCGTCCGGACGCACGTTGACCGAACCGAGATGACCGTAAATCGTGTAATAGCTTCGGCCGTGATTCACGATCACCGTTTCGCCGTATCCCGGTAGCCACTGCACGAGATCAACGATCCCGGGACCTACGGAGCGCACCTCGGCCCCTTCGGTCGCAGCGATGTCCAATCCATTACTTATGACTACGGTCTTGTACTTAGGATGCTGATGGGGTCCGAATTCGGTGACGACCTGTCCTTGCACCGGCCAAGCCAGTCGGCCGCGATTGGCGCCGAAGTCCTGCAGATCCAGTTGCTGGACGGTCGTATTCTTTTGCTTCAAGCTTTCTTTGCGCCGCCGGTCCAGATCGGCAAGTACGCGCTCCAAGGCCTTGGCCGATTGCTCCAGTTCCTTGGCCGCCTCTTCGTTGGCTTCCTTTTGATCCCTGACCTCTTCGAGGTCCTTCCCCCGCTCCTGCTTGAGATTCGCGTAGTGGGCTTGTTCTTTTTGTTTTTCTTCGAGCAGCGTTCGCATCTCTTCCTGCTGCTGTTCTAAACGGGTCAGCGTTGCCTTGACGTCCGCCTGGCGCGCGCTCACCTGCTCGATCAGAACACGATCCTGCTGGAGGACGCGGTTCAAAAAGGCAGTGCGCTGAAGGAGAGTCGGCAGCGATTCCGCGGAAAAGAGAATCTCGAGGGATCGCGTCTGGTCATACATGTACGCGTACCGGACACGATGGACAAGCTCTTCCCGGCGGCTCTTGAGCTCGTCCTCCGCCCAGGACAGTTCCATCGTGGTCTTCTTGATCTGTTCCCCAACCAGGTTCTGCCCCAGCTCGAGCCGGCGTAGATAATCTTGCGTCGCCTTGAGCGCCTGACCGGCCTTCTCGAGTCGCTCCATCACTCCTTTTTCCTGGCGCGCCGCTTCACGCGCAGCGTCGCGCGCTTCCTCCGCTTGCTTTCGCAGTGCGTCCAGTTTTTCCTTCTGATTCTGAAACTCCGTATCCAGATTGGACGGCTTGGCGGGGGCAGACTTTTGGGCGGTGGCTTTCTTGGGGGCAGCGGATAGAACGTGGGGGGTCGCGGAGAGGGCCATCGCCCATACGATCAGCGGCCACGGTCGTAAGACCCGCACGTCAGATGTTCGCCTGCCGTAGGACGTGACGAACAGAAAAGGCGCTGCCCAGAAAACCGAGCAGCACGGCCAGGAACAAGAAGCCGAAACACCAGAGGGGTGACAGGAACTGCACGCCGCCGAAACGCGCGCTCACAAATTGCGTAGTGCCATAGAGACCGGCCAAGGCCAGAAGCGCGGCAATGAAGGCCTGCAGCACCCCCTCGGACAAGAACGGCACCCGAATGAATCCTTCGCTCGCCCCGACCACACGCATGATGTGAATGAGGTCCTGTCGGGCGACCACGGTCAACCGCACCGTGTTCGACACGATGGCAATGATGGAGAGCCCGATCGCGATTCCAATTGCTGCGGTAAAAAGGAGGACCGAGCGGGCAAAATCGTCCAGCCGTCCCACCCACTCGCCACCCGAGAACACCTCATCCACCTCGTCCCACTGGGACATTTCCTCACCAAGAGCGTTAATGGTGAATGCATTCCGGCGCTCGGGCTTGAGCTCGATGCGGTAGGCGTCAGGGAGTGGGTTGCCGCCCACTGCCTCCTGCAACCCCTCGACCTTCATCGATTGGGAAAACTCGTTCCACGCTTCTTCCCGGGAAATGAAGCTAAGGGTTTGTACGGCCGGATGAAGCTTGGCCCGATTCTCGAACGCGCTGAGATCGGAGGGCTTCAAGCCGTCCTTCAGGTACACCATCACTTCCTTGCGGCTCTCCAGATTCTTGATCGCCCGGCGGACGTTGTAGGACGTGACCAGAAACACACCGAGCACGAGGAGGCTGGCCGTCATGGTGATGACGGCGGTGAGGGTGAGACCGCGATGACGCTTGATGCCGCGGGCGCCTTCCAAGGCGAGATAGCGCAGAGTCCGCGGCTTCATTTCACACCTCGAAGCGGATCGACCCAGTCTTCCACGATCGTGCCCCGATCCACGCGCACGTAGCGCTCACCCGAGTTGTAGACAAGCTCCATCTTGTGGGTGGCCAGGAGCACGGCCGTGCCTTCGGAGTGAATGCGGCGAATGATCTGGACGATCTCTTCGGACGTTTTCGGGTCGAGATTGGCGGTCGGCTCGTCCGCCAATAAGACGAAGGGATGATTCACCACCGCCCGCGCCAAGGCGACGCGCTGGGCTTGTCCGCCCGAGAGTTCTCCGGGCAAGCGATCCGCTTTGTGCAGCAGCCCGACTTGATTCAGCACGTGCTCGACCCGTTCCTGGATCTGAACCGGGTTGTATTCGCCGAAAAGGCGGAGCGGAAAGGCAACGTTCTCGAACACCGAGCGGTCCTTGAGCAACCGGAAATCCTGGAATACCACGCCCACGCGACGGCGCAGGGTGAGGATTTTCTTGCGGGTCATCGCCGCGGTGGTGAAGCCGCCCACGATCACCTCGCCATCGGTGGGAAACTCCTCCATGTGGATGAGCTTCAAGATGGTCGTCTTGCCGGCGCCGCTCGGTCCGATCAGGTAGACGAACTCGCCATCATCGATGGTGATGTTGACGTCGGACAGCGCAGGTTCCCCGACCCGATACGATTTGTTGACGTGAAAGAATTTGATCATGGCGAGCGCCCAGTCTTGCGGTCCGGGAAGTTACCCAGACGCTGTATTCGACCGCAGACAGTTGGGCCGGAGAGGAAATGCTCGGCGGGCCGACGCACGGTATGCGCCGGATGGTTTCAGGACCGCCGGAGGCCTCCACTCAGGCGACTATGTCGGGGCTGGACCCAAGACCGTAGCACAGTGCCCTTGGCCCAGGCAACGAACGAGAGCGGGCAAGGTCAGGCCCCATTACCGAAGGGCCCAACCTTCCATAATAAGTTCGATTTTGGAACGTCACCGCACCTTGAATAGTTTTTGCACTCGGACGAGGCGATCACCGATGTTTAGGCGCGCAAAATAGATTCCAGGACCAACGCGCTGGTGAGAATCGTCCCAACCCTTCCAGGTGACCCGATGCTGCCCCGATGGGAATTCGGCAGTGAGCAAGTCCGCAACCTTGCGCCCCTGAAGATCGAGGACGCTTATGCTCACGTGCTCGGCACGCTCGAGATCGAAGTGCAGATCGACCGTCGCCTGGAAAGGATTCGGGGAGGCTTGGATCCGAACGCGTGAATACTCTTCTTCATTGATTCCGGTTTGCGCCGAGGGGCACTGGGAAGGAAGGACGACGAACCTCCCCTGCTGCCCTCCTCCCGTCAGGAAATGCCAGTCGGTTGTAAAAACCAGGGATGGGGACGCCGCTATGTGGTGCGCTTGTGTGGTTCCCGAGAAGATGGTGAGGTTTCCCAGGGGCTTGGGAAACGCCGGGCTCGTGATATCGACCACGGATACACCATCCTGTTCGTGAACGTACGCATAAGAACCTGAAACGACGACGTCGACGGCGGACTGGCCCTGAGTATCCAGACTTCCGACGATGGCTGCGGCAGTGGGAGTGCTGATGTCCAGCACCCGGAGACGGTCGCCATCAGCGACATAGGCGTAGGAACCCGAGATGTCAATTCCATAAGCTCCACCGGTGTATCGACCGTGCGCACGATTCCCGAGGGATATGGAGACAATTGAATCACCCTGATGCCGGCCGAGTAATCGCAGACGTAAGCATATGAGCCCGAGACTGCCACATCATTGGCGGAATTAGTGGACGTGGAAGTCATCCCTCGTACGACCGGAGCAGCTGGGTTCGAGACGTCGACTCCATAGAGACCGCTTTGGCCGACGAGGACATACGCAACATTTCCCGAAACCACCATCGCCCTAGGCCCAAGCGCTGGCCACGGGTTATTCAGGGTGCTCACGATCGTCGGAGACGTGGGGTTTGATACGTCGATCACACGAAATAGGTAGTCGTTCGCGACATAGACGTAAGAGCCTGAAATTGCGAGGGCTCTCGACGGGGTATCAACGCTGCCGACGATCTGGGGAGAAGCTGGATTGGATACGTCGATCACCTTTAGGCCACTGACATATACGTAGTTTCCCGAGACGGCAAGTGCGATTTGCGTAAACGGCACGACGGGCAACTGCAGCGACCCAAGGGCCAGAGGAGAGGATGAATTTCCAAGGTAGAAGACATGAAAGCCTTGGTTTCGTGGCCCCACGACATAGGCATGGTCGCCGGACACAGCGGTTTCTCCGTGGGGACCCATTACCTTTCCCACGATCACCGGAGATGCCGGATTGGAAATGTCGATCGCCTCGAACGCGTCACCCACCGAGGTCAGGCCGTCGATGATAGTGCCAACATAGGCGTGCGTTCCGGAAACGGTAACCGAGTACACAGTGCCTCCGGTTGCAACACTCCCCACGATCACGGGCGAAGCCGGATTGGAGACATCGATCACCTGCAAGGCACAGTAACCGGCGACGCACGCGTAGGAACCGGAGACATCCAGGTCATTGGCTTGGCAGGTGGCGATTCCTCCGACCTTGGCAATTGAAAGCGGATTCGAGATGTCGATGACGTTGAAGCCAGCGCCATTGAGTACATACGCGTATGTTCCGGAGATGGGGACTGCCAATGCTTGTCCGCTCCAGCTTGTAACGAAGGTGGGGCTGGCCGGAACCGACACATCGATCACCTGAAGAGATGCATTGTCCGCCACATACGCATAGGAACCGGAGATGTTCACATCGAGGGCGGAACCCGGGGTATCGATGCTCCCCACAATAACCGGGGCGCTCGGATTGGAAACGTTGATCACCTGCAAACCCGACGCCCCATCCGCTATGTAGGCATACGAACCCGCAATCGAAACTCCCTGGGCGTCGGAGGGCGTATCCACACTACCCACGAGAACGGGAAGGTCAGGATCAGTAAGGTCGAACACCTGCAGCCCCGCGGTTCTCGCGGCGACATAGGCGCGGGACCCGTAGACCGCGACCTTCTGTCCATAAAAGCCTGGGAGGGCCACCGTCGAGACCCAATGCAGATAATTTGTGTAGTCGATACAGTCAGCGTCCGCAGTGTGCGCGAAAATCATGTTGAGCGATAAGGAGAACCAGCTCAGGTGCACCAGCACCGATGTTCGCTTCATGCTCGCCCTCAAAAGTTGACACCCAAAAGGCGATTCACTCGGCCTAAGATGAGTGGAGCCATTGCCGGGCCGAGGTTGCGGAGCCCTGAGATTTGGACGGCTCTCTTCTACCCTCGTTACGGGAGCATCGAATCTTTCGCGCGCTCGGCGGTTCCTTGACCCCAACCGTGAGTAGACGGATTCATACCCCACTTTACGGCTCCCAGAACCAACTGTCTTGGTCAGCAGCCGGCTACTTGAAGTGCTAGCATTCACTTAGTAGACATTCGCTGGAGGGGCTCGATGAGTTTTCGGTTGGAAAAGGACTCCATGGGCGAGGTGAAGGTTCCCGCGGGGGCCTATTGGGGCGCGCAGACGCAACGCGCGATCGAGAATTTCCAGATTTCCGGCTTGCTGCCTGATCCAGTATTCGTGCGGGCGTACGCAGAGCAAAAACGCGCGTCGGCTTTGGTGAACGAGGAATTGGGACTTCTCGAGCCGAAACTGGCCCAGGCCATCGTGCGCGCGGCCGACGAAATTCTTCAGGGAAAACTGCTCGATCAATTCGTCGTCGATCCCTTTCAAGCCGGCGCGGGCACGAGTCATCACATGAATGTGAACGAGGTGCTGGCTAATCGCGCCAACGAAATCCTGGGCGGCCAGCTGGGGACCTACGTTCCGGTGAACCCCAACGATCAGGTGAACCTGGGTCAGTCCACCAACGATACGTTCCCCACCGCGATGCGGCTGGCCATTCTGCTCCGGCATCCCGAGCTCGAGGCGCGACTCAAGGAGACCGCGGACGCCTTTGCCGCCAAGGCCGAGGCATTCAAGGACGTGGTGACGGCGGGCCGCACGCATCTGCAGGATGCCACGCCGATCACGATCGGGCAGGTGATGGGTGGATACGCAGGGATGATCGCCCGCGTTCTCTACACGCTGCACGAGGCGACAGAGCCCTTGTGCGAGCTGGGGATCGGTGGCACGGCGGTCGGCACCGGCGTGAACCGCCACCTCGATTACCCGCGGCGCGTGTGCGACAAGCTGGAAGACGCACTAGCGTTGCCGTTCGTTCCCGCGGGGAATCCCATCGCCCACCACGCCAGCACCCAGGATTTCGTGCGCTACATGAGCGCGGTGAAGGGCGCCGCACTCGAGCTCTCGCGTATCGCCAACGATTTGCGCCTCATGTCTTCGGGCCCGACAAGCGGAATTGGGGAGATTGATTTACCCCCGGTCCAGCCAGGCTCTTCGATCATGCCCGGCAAGGTGAATCCGGTCATGGCGGAAAACCTGAACATGGTGTGCTTCCAAGTCATCGGGTCGGAATCGACGGTGGCCATGGCCAGTGAGGCGGGTCAGTTTCAGCTCAACGTCATGATGCCGGTCATCATCTACGAGATCCTGTTCTCGATGACCATTCTGAGCCGCGCGCTCGGTGTGTTCCGCGAACGTTGCGTGGTCGGCATCACCGTACACGCCGATCGGGCCCGAAGCTATGCCGAGCGAACGGTGTCGCTGGCGACGATGCTCACGCCGTTGGTGGGTTACGCCCGCGCGGCCGAGATCGTGAAACGCGCGGTCGCCGAGGAGCGGAGTATCGTGGACGTCGCGGCGGAAGAGCTGGGCGAGGACAAGGAAAAGATCAGGAAGGCTCTCGACCCGCGTCGCTGGACAGAACCCGGGATCCTCGAAGAAAAGCCGAAGGGTCACCAGCCAAAATCTTAGTTGCGAATTATTACCGTTTGATATAAAGTACCAACAATATGCTCAAGCAGGATTTCGAACAGCGTTGCCGTGAGCGGGGTGTTCCCGTAACTTGGCAACGGAGTGCGGTTTACGAGGCGCTATGGGCCCGGGAAGACCATCCGACCGCGGACGACCTCTATGAGGAGCTCGCTCCGAAGCTGCCCGGGCTCTCGCGGGCCACGGTCTACCGGGTTCTGGAAACGTTGGTTGGCCTGGGGTTAGCCAGCCGGGTGGCGCATCCCGGAGCGGCCGCTCGCTTCGACGCCGAGACCGGGAATCATCACCACCTCCTTTGCTCGAGTTGCGGCCGGTTGATCGACCTCGAGGCCGTTCTTCCCATCCCGGTCCCATCCGCATTGCCCGAAGCCTTCGATATTCAAGACGCATCGGTTTACTTCCGGGGAACCTGCGCGCTGTGCCGCGAAACACGCGCGCCGGATCCCCGCTCTACATCGAAAAGGAGATAGAAATCATGAGCACGAAGACGCACAACGCACCGACGACTCGCACCAATGGTCCGCGCCGGAAAGACATGCACTCGACTCGCATCGATCTGTCGCCCGATGTTCGGATGGAGATGATCGAGTTATTGAATGCGCGGCTCGCCGACGCGACCGATTACTTGCTCTCGATCAAGCAGGCCCACTGGAACGTGAAAGGCCGGGAATTCATCGCCCTTCATGAAATGCTGGATGACATGTTTTCCCAGGCGGTGGAGTACGCGGATCTCATGGCCGAGCGCGCGGTGGCGCTGGGCGGCCAAGCACGGGGCACCCTTCAGGCGGCCGCCCTAGGAACGACGCTGGCCGCGTTTCCGCTCGAGTCCAATTCGG
>Ga0075429_100001087_pt1 | contig 21847 bp, 17 predicted proteins | sample RhiMetdeltSRZDD3_FD_75295 | JGI IMG/M metagenome (GOLD analysis project Ga0075429, IMG submission 75295) | Populus rhizosphere microbial communities from Tennessee, USA - Rhizosphere MetaG P. deltoides SRZDD3 | ecosystem: Host-associated > Plants > Roots > Rhizosphere > Soil | place: USA... | reverse complement strand
ACCGAAGTGTAGCAAAAACTACATGTAGTAGTCCCGACCCTTTTTTAGGAATATTACCATTGTTTACTAAGGAGTAATCCAGTAATATTAAGAAAATCCGATAATCTATTCTTATGAAAAATAAATGTCTACTTGCCTTCCTGTTTTTTTTCAATGGCTTGTTTCCTTTCTTCTTAAATGCACAGTCAGTTGGTGACTATCGAAGTGCAGCTACCGGTAACTGGAATACGGCTTCTACCTGGCAAATGTATAATGGACTAGCATGGGTAGGGGCGATTTTGCCGCCTTCATCACTCAATGGAGCTATCAATATAAGTAATGGTCATACTGTAACGGTAAATACAAATACAACAGTGGATCAATTAACGATCGATGCGGGAGCCACACTTGATCTTACTGCTAATACTTTGACACTTGATATTTTAGCAATTGGAAATCTGTATTGTAATGGATCCCTGCAACTGAACGGTGGTGATCTTAATATGAATATAACTAATGGAGTAGTTATCAATGGCTCTATGTTATGGACGGATGGAGATATAATCCTGGGAACAGTAAATATTAATAGTGGTGCTGTTCTTACGCTTAGTGGTACAGCAACTAAAGATCTTCAATCGGCAACTATTGCTGTTAATTCAGGCGGCGTTATGAACTGGGATGATGGTAATATAAATTTGAATGTATTAGGAGGTATCAATAACAATGGCACTATTAATACATCGTGTAATGCCAGCATCTCGGGTTTGGGCACGTTTAATAATAATAGTGGTGGAATTTTTAGTAAATCAAGTACTGGTACAACTACTTTTAATGTTATAGTATCAAGTATCCTTGGCACTTTTAAAGGTGTCGGCACATATGATTTCAATAATCTTTTTTTGAACGCAGGAACTATTGCGCCTGGTCTTTCTCCTGGTATTGTTATTGTAACTTATGCTGACTTGGACCCTACAAATTATCCTTTGTTGGGCACGAACAGTGATCTTGACATTGAGATCAAAGATGGTAGTGGCCCTGGTACCGGCCATGATCAAGTCGTCAAGAATAGCAGCATAACGCTTAAAGGTACTTTGAGAGTTACTGAAACAGGAACTGTTCCTGACGGTGCCTATGCCATTGTGCTGGTTACTTCGGGATCAATTGGTGGGAATTTTGATAATGTAATACTTCCGCCGGATTATACATTGACAATTACTGCAGGAATAGTTATTGTTACAAAAACCTCGTCTACCTTACCTGTTAAATTGGTCGATTTTGACGCAAAAAAAATTAATAACACTGTAGAGCTAAATTGGCAAACCGCAAGTGAAAGCAATAGTGATCATTTTGACATTGAAAGAAGTAAGCCGGGTGGCACATTTATAAAAGTTGGAGAAGTAAATGCTGCAGGCAATAGCAATCAATTGGTGGATTATCATTTTATCGATAATCAACCGGACAAAGGATACAATCTTTATCGTCTCAAACAAATTGACAGGGATAATAAGCATGAATACAGTGCTGTTCGATGGGTGAAGCTTGATAGCGAAAAAAGTGAGCTATCTGTCTTTCCTACTATAACTGACGGAGCCATATTTGTTCAGAGCAATGAAAAAACGATCATTGAATTATATAATCTTCAGGGAATTTGTTTATTGACCAGGGAGATCAGCAACAATGATCATATTGATATTTCAAAATATGCCGCCGGAATCTATGTACTGCGAAATCGAAAAGATGGAAAAGCATATAAAATAAGTAAAAGATAAAATCACGCTGATTTTAGATTGCAGTCCCGATAAAATATCGGGATAAGATTTTAGATTTGTCCGGAGAGTTCTCCGGACATTTTATTTTAACCAATGATATTGCCTTTTTTTTATATTAGAGAGTATACATCTTTCCAAAAAGAAATTGTATTGGATGAAGACACCTCACGTCATATAGTACAAGTATTGCGAATGAAAGAAGGAGAGAAGCTGAATCTTACTGATGGGAAAGGACATATAATTACGGCAGAAATTTTTGCTGCACATAAAAAGCATTGTACAGTAAAAATCATTGACTCACAACTCACCACTCACAACTCTCCAAAGGTCACGATCGCCATTTCATTATTAAAAAACACCAGCCGCTTCGAATGGTTTTTGGAAAAAACCACTGAAATTGGCGTTTCAGAGATTATCCCATTGATCTGTGAACGAACAGAAAAACAAAAATTCCGCCATGACAGGATGCAAGGAATTTGTATAAGCGCAATGTTACAATCACAGCAAACGTGGCTCCCTGTTTTGCATGAACCTACTCAATTTGGTAATTTGATAACGAGAGGATTTAGTGATTATAAAAAAATGATTGCTCATTGCCTTGAGGAAACTAAGGATGCGTTAGCTCATTTTCAAATTTCCAAATCATCAAACCAGCTAATTGCTATCGGTCCTGAGGGTGATTTTACAAAACAGGAAATCGAACTTGCTTTAGAAAATAATTTTATTCCTGTAAGTTTAGGCGAAACACGATTGAGAAGTGAAACGGCTGGAGTTGTGGCAGCTACATTACTCAAAATGATCTAACAGGGATTTGGTCTCTGTTAATTTCGATTGCAACGTTTTTAAGCAAAGCCCTACCTTTTATTTTGCCATATCCGATTCATTAATATTTTCATTTCTCAGTACAGGTTCATTCAATTCAACAACACGAGCTTTTTGTTTTGCTGCACGGCTTCGCATTGCCATATTCAGCATTTCCACAATAAACGAGAATGCCATGCCGAAATAAATATAATTTTTTAAATGAAGTTTTTCTGCCTGATCATGATCCCATCCTTCAATAACAAGACTCAAACCGATCATTACTAAAAATGAAAGTGCCAGCATTTTTACGGTAGGATGCTTGTGTACAAATGATGAAATAGCAGGACTGAATAAAAACATTACGATCATGGCAACCACCACTGCCGCGATCATGATCTCGATATGTTTGGCGGTTCCACCGGCAGTTATTACACTGTCAAAAGAAAACACAGCATCTATCAGCATGATTTGAAAAATGGCTTGCGCAATGGAAATTCCTTTACTTTTTTTTACAGTAACATTTGGGTCTTCTCCTTCGAGCTTTGCGTGAATCTCTTTTACTGATTTATAAATTAAAAACAAACCTCCGAGCAGCATTACAATGCTTGCCAGGTCAAAGCCTTTTCCAAACCAGCTTTCCGGAATTATATATTTCCCTTTTTGGTCAAGTAACCAGCCAAGCCCCATCAGCAAAAGACTCCTGGAAATAATACCGGTGATCATCCATACCCGCCGAACTTTTTTTTGATCCTTTATTAAATTCAGCCGGTTCATAATAATGCTTACGAAGATCACATTATCAATACCAAGAACTACTTCAAGTATTACAAGAACAATAAAACTGATGATGCTTTCGGATGTAAAAAGATGTTCCATATTTCAATTGGCAATTTACAATTGGCAATTGCCTGTTGCCTATTGTTTATTTCATTTCAAGTTTTTACATATCTTTTTCACGATAGCAGGCCCTTCATAAATAAAACCTGTCCAAACCTGTACCAATGAGGCGCCGGCGTCAAATTTTTCTTTTGCATCAGCACCCGTGAAAATTCCTCCACTTGCAATTATTGGAATCTCCCCTTTTGTTTTTTCAAAAATATATTTTACGATCTCTGTTGATCTTTTCTGCAAAGGTTTTCCACTCAGTCCTCCTGTTTCACGGGTGCCGATTTTAAAGTCATGATTTAATCCATCGCGATCGATGGTTGTATTTGTTGCAACCAATCCATCCAATTTTATTTCCATGGCGAGATCGATCACATCATCCAATTGTTCTTTTGTAAGATCCGGGGCGATCTTTAATAAAATTGGTTTGGCAACAGCCTTTCCATTATTTATCATTTGCAAATGCCTGACAATTTTCCTTAACGATTCTTTTTCCTGCAGCTCTCTTAGACCCGGTGTATTTGGAGAACTTACATTCACAACAAAATAATCAACGTAGTGATGAAGCTCCTTAAAACATATTTCATAATCTTTCCATGCGTCTTCATTTGGGGTTACTTTATTTTTACCAATGTTGCCACCAATGATAAGTCGTGAATGGTGAATGGTTACTGGTGAATTTGAGGTTGGGTATTGCCCATTGCCCATGGCCCATTGACGCAATCTTTCAGCAATTATCTTCACCCCATCATTATTAAATCCCATCCGGTTAATAAGTGCTTTATCTTTGGGTAAACGAAATAGTCGTGGTTTATCATTACCAGCCTGCGGCAATGGTGTTACCGTTCCAATTTCTACAAAACCAAAACCAAGTGCTTCAAGTTCTCTTAAATATTTTGCATTCTTATCAAATCCGGCGCCAAGACCGATCCGGTTAGTTAATTCTAGTCTCCATATTCCAAATTCCGAATCACTCCGGGGCGAAAAACCTGACGCAATAAATTTTCTTATAAAGTCTAAACTGCAAAGAATACGTAAAACGTTCATAGAAAAATAGTGAACCCATTCCGCCGGAAATAAAAACAATACAGACCTTACAATTTTATACATGGCGGCAAACCTACGAAATAGCCATTTAACAGTTTGATTGCAACAATTAAAAAATTACTTGCTTAATGTTGAGAATCTTTGCTTATAAAAATTAAAACCACACTGCTCATCGGTTTTCTTTTTTTTATCGGCTAACATAGTGACACTGTGTGTCCGTGCCTGCCTGCCGGTAGGCAGGGTTTAATCTTAATTTGAACTGAGACAGTACTAGTTTCTAAATTCGCAAAGTTGCATAAACAACTTTGCGTAATTTTGGATATGCTGAATAGAATGACAGAAAGGTGAACGGAGCGTCGCAACGGAAGTCAGATAGAATTATCCCGATAGCTATCGGGACCGGTAATCAAAATATAAAACTCTTTTTTTATGCAAGAAGCATATATAGTAGCCGGATACCGCACAGCAGTTGGTAAAGCAAAACGTGGCGGGTTTCGTTTTTATCGTCCTGATGACCTCGCGGTAGATGTGATAAAAGGTTTGATGGCCAGTGTGCCGCAATTAGAAGCAAAGAGAGTAGACGATGTGATCGTTGGTAATGCAGTACCTGAAGCAGAGCAAGGTTTGCAATTTGGACGCATTATTTCAGCAAGGGCATTGGGAATTGATGTACCGGGTGTAACGGTGAATCGCTATTGTGCATCGGGGTTGGAGACAATTGCTATTGCTACTGCAAAAATCAGGATGGGAATGGCTGATTGTATAATTGCCGGTGGCACTGAAAGCATGAGCTTAGTGCCAACAGCAGGATGGAAAACTGTGCCTGCTTATTCTATTGCTAAAGATGAACCGGATTATTATTTAAGTATGGGATTAACTGCAGAAGCTGTTGCAAAAGAATTTAATATCACTCGTGAAGCACAGGATGAGTTTTCATACAATAGCCATCAAAAAGCTATTAATGCAATTAAAAATGGCTTTTTTAAAAATGGCATTCTTCCAATACCTGTTGAGGAAATTTATCTCGATGAAAAAGGAAAAAAGCAAAAAAGAAATTATACCGTTGATACCGATGAAGGGCCAAGAGCTGATACATCTATAGAGGCTTTGGCAAAATTAAAACCTGCTTTTGCCGCTAATGGTTGTGTTACCGCAGGCAATTCATCACAAACAAGCGATGGTGCTGCTTTTGTAATTGTAATGGGTGAGAAGATGGTGAATGAGCTTGGATTAAAACCGATCGGAAGGTTGGTGGGCTCAGCTGTTGCAGGTGTTCATCCCCGCATTATGGGAATTGGCCCTGTAGCTGCCATTCCAAAAGTATTAAAGCAAACAGGAATGAATCTTTCACAGGTTGATCTGATAGAACTCAATGAAGCTTTTGCTTCCCAGGCACTAGCTGTAATTCGTGAAGCTGGTCTTGAACCTTCCAAAGTAAATATCAATGGCGGTGCCATTGCATTAGGTCATCCCCTGGGTTGTACCGGTTGTAAGCTCACTATTCAGAACCTTCATGATATGAAGCGGTTAAGCAAGAAATATGGAATGGTGACGGCTTGTGTTGGTGGTGGCCAGGGTATTGCGGGTATCATCGAAAATCTATAAGCAGATCATCAAAGCATTTACTCTGTAATTTTCCTATTCTGTTTTCTAAGGAAAGGAGCTACTTTTCATTGGATGTTCCTTAAACCATTTACTACCTTTAAAGTCAACACTGGTACTCCCAACCAAAACCCCTGTTATGGATAGAAGAGATTTTCTGACGGCTACGCGGAAAACGGCACCCGTCGTAACTGCTGAATCAAGTGAAACTGTCCGCACTTTTTCCGGTCTTACTCCTTATAACGGTCCATGGACGTCAAATGAAGTGATTCATCTTTTGAAAAGAACAATGTTCGGCTCTACTCCCGATGATATAAATTATTTTTTGGGATTAGGTATGAACCAGGCCATTGACCAATTGCTTACAATACCAGCAGCAGCACCTGCGCCCCCGGTAAAAAATTATAATAATAATAATATCCCAGCTACAGATCCTGATTATAATATTCCGATGGGACAGACCTGGGTAACCATTAATACAACAGATGCTGATGGTCAGCGAAGAAATTCTTTCAAGGCGTGGTGGATGGGTCTAATGATAAACCAGGAAAGAAATATACGAGAGAAGATGACGCTTTTCTGGCATAACCATTTTGCTACGGAAACAAATGAGGTTGGCAGGGCGATCTGGGCTTATAACAATAATATCCTTTGCCGGCAATATGCTTTAGGAAATTTCAAGCAAATGGTGCGGGCAGTAACATTGGATGTTGCCATGCTTCGCTATCTGAATGGGTATTTGAATAATGCTACTGCTCCCGATGAAAACTATTCCCGTGAAGTGCAGGAGTTATTCACTCTTGGAAAAGAAAATAATCCCAACTACACGGAGAATGATGTAAAAGCCGCAGCACGAGTATTAACGGGGTGGAAGATAAACGGAACAACCAATACATATTTTTTCAACAGTAACCAGCATGATGGGACCAATAAGCAGTTTTCGTCATTTTATAATAATTATGTTCTTACCGGAAGGACTGGCAACACAGCCGGAGACCTTGAACTGAATGATCTGCTGAATATGATATTTGGAAAAAGCCAGGAGGTTTCGAGGTTCATTGTAAAAAAACTATACCGCTATTTTGTTTATTATAAAATTGATTCAGCTACAGAAACAAATGTTATTGACCCGCTTGCTCAATTACTCGTTTCCAGCAATTGGGAAATAAGGCCCGTATTAAATGCACTCTTAAAAAGCGAACATTTTTTTGATGTGGTGAACCAGGGTTGTTATATAAAATCACCTGTTGATATGGTGGTTTCAGCTTGCCGTGAATATGGGATTGTATTTCCCAACAGCTCCGATTATGTAAATGCGTACAACATGTGGAGCTATATTCAAAGTTTTGCCGCTTTACTGCAACAGAATATTGGTGATCCACCTGATGTGGCAGGATGGAAGGCTTTTTACCAGGCACCACAGTTTCATGAAACATGGATAAATACAGACACTTATCCAAGAAGGAATTTATTTACCGATACAATGATCACTTCAGGCTATACAAGAAGCGGTCAGAAAATTGTTATCGATCCTGTTGCGTTCACGAAGAAACTCTCCAATCCAACTGACCCGAATACTTTAATGAATGATGCATTGAGAATATTATTCAGGATCGATCTTTCCGCTGCAACAAAAACTGCTTTAAAAAAACAAATTCTTCTAAGTAACCAGGACCAGGATTATTACTGGACAAATGCATGGACGGCATATATCAGTAATCCGAATGCCACGAACTACCAGGTTGTGTATACAAGACTAAGAGATCTGTATAAATATTTAATGGACCTGGCCGAGTATCAATTGTGTTAAACAAAACCAATTAAAATGAAACGAAGAGATTTTTTAAAATATACAGTTCCGCCTGCAGCAGCGACGGCAATGCTTGGCAACATTCCCGTACGTGCAATCGGTATGGAATCACCGTTGATCCGTGCTTTGATGGAAAGCCCCAATGATACGGATCATGTGCTGGTACTTGTACAAATGAATGGTGGTAATGATGGATTGAATATGGTGATACCGATCGATAATTATTCGGCATACCAGGCGGCAAGAAGTAATGTGGCTATTCCGCAAAACAGGATACTATCACTGACAGGAAATTCAAAAAGCGGTTTGCATCCCGCAATGACAGGTATACGAACTTTATTTAATGAAGGAAAAGCTGCTGTTGTGCAGGCCGTAGGTTATCCTCAACCTGATTTTTCACATTTTCGTGCTACAGATATATGGATGAGTGCATCCGATTCAAATCAATACGTGAACAGCGGATGGATCGGTCGTTATCTTGATGATCAGTACCCGGGCTTTCCGAATGGTTATCCTAATAACTCAATGACGGATCCTTTGGGAATTCAGATCGGTTCGGTTACTTCAGTTACTTTCCAGGGACCGCAGGTTAGCATGGGTATGAGCATTTCTGACCCGGTAAATTTTTATAATCTTATTAATGGCATACAAGATCCGGCGCCAAATTCTCCTGCAGGATTTGAACTTAGTTATATTAGAACTGTTGCCCGACAAACCCAACAATACGCCGATGTAATAAAAACTGCCGCACAGAATGTTCCATCGCAATCAACCTATCCAACAAATAATCCATTGGCCGATCAATTGAAGATCGTTGCACGATTGGTAAAAGGAGGACTGAAAACAAGAGTGTATATGGTAAGCATTGGTGGGTTTGATACACATTCAACACAGGTAAATCAGACCGACACAACAACTGGTGCGCATGCTACTTTACTTCAAAGAGTTTCTGATGCTATTAAGGCATTTATGGATGATCTTAAATTTCTTGGTGTGCAGAAAAGAGTTTATGGAATGACATTCTCAGAATTCGGCAGAAGAATAAAATCAAATTCAAGTTTGGGAACAGATCATGGTGCTGCTGCACCTGTTATTTTATTTGGTGAATATGTTGCAGGTGGCATATTAGGGAATAATCCGGCAATACCAGCCAATGCAAATGTGAATGATAATGTGCCCATGCAGTATGATTTCAGAAGCGTCTATGCATCTATATTGTCAAACTGGTTCTGTGTTGATAATACAACCCTGCAAACAGTGATGCTCAAAAATTTCCAAAGCCTGCCAATTGTCAAAGCGAATTCATGTAATTCAACCACACCAGATCTAACAGAGAAGCTGCTTATCAGGAATTATCCAAATCCATTTACAGGTTCTACAACAATTTCGTTCAAAACTGAGGGAGGTCATACATCCATAATGATCATTGATACCTTAGGCAGAATGATCGCTACGATTGTGGACCAGGAATACACCGGACCGGGACAGTATACAGTTACATTCAATGCTGAGAAGCTGGCTGCCGGAGTGTATTATGCAAGACTACAAAATGGAGCTACTCAACAGGTAAGATCAATGTTGAAAGTGAAATAATATCCTAAATAAATTTTATAGCCCGTCCCGATTCAATCGGGGCGGGTTTTTTGTTGCATTCAAAGAATTTGGTGAGAACGGTTCCATTGTAAGAACATTACCCCATAATTTTGCATAATGCTTTTCAAAAGCACTTATATCAACAAAGCCATTTCGGCAGTACTACTTGTTTTGCTGCTGCTTATTCACAGCATCAAGCTTCTTCATGCCCATTCCACTAACAGTTTTTTTTCAGATCATGATTGGAAAGGTTTGGACAAAAAGAATACTCAGGAATTCGCAACGTCCTCTTCCGATTGCAGTATATGCAGTTATCAGCTTGGTAAAGATGCTGATGATTTGGTTTATCCGATTTTTTGCACGCCCGGTCCTGATCAAATTAATTTCAACGCACGACTAATTTCATTTCAGAAATTTTCTTTTTATACTGCTTTCGAAAACCGCGGCCCTCCCGGCATTTAGTTTTTTTAAATCAAACTATTCTTTGGATGAGATATAACAAGCCTTGTTATATCAGTGCTTATTAGTCAAAGATTGTTTCACCCATTTTTAAAAGCAGTGACATGTTCAAATCAATATATATTTCGCTATTTTGTTTTTTATCAATAAAAACGCTTGCGCAAGAAAAAAACCTTTTAAATGACAAAGAGAAAATTAACTCGTTAAGTACACTCATGATCTTTGCAGGAAAAATTACAGATGCAAAAACCGGTGAAGCTTTGGTTGGCGCCAGTATTTTTTTTCCGGATCTGAAGCTTGGCGTTTATGCTGACAACTCAGGCAGGTTTCAATTTTCGGAAGTTCCTCCTGGTCACCATCTTGTGGAAGTATCACATGTTGGTTATACAAGTATCATTGAGCATATTGACATTGATAAAAACACAGAAAAGGATTTTGCGTTACAACCATCTGTTTTGGAGAACCAGGGAGTAATTGTTACCGGTGTTTCCAATGCAACAAACACAAGAAAGGCACCTATTCCCGTTACGGCCATACGTCGTGCAGAATTGCTTCAATCTTCTTCAACTAACATTATTGACTTGCTGGCAAAAAAGCCAGGTATTTCACAACTGAGTACCGGTCCTGGCATTTCAAAACCTGTCATTCGTGGCTTAGGATATAACCGTGTGCTGGTAATAAATGAAGGAGTGCGGCAAGAAGGACAGCAATGGGGAGATGAACATGGAATTGAAATAGATGAGCTCAGTGTAAACCGGGCAGAAATTTTAAAAGGCCCTGCATCACTAATGTATGGCAGCGATGCGCTGGCTGGTGTGATCAATCTTATTACCAATGTTCCGCTAAGTGAAGGAACCATTAAAGGAAATATTCTTACAAATTTTCAAACCAATAACGACTTGCTTGCATTGAATACAAATATTGCTGGTAATAAGAAAGGAATTAACTGGAATCTGTATGGCACGTTACGATCAGCGGGCAATTACCGGAATCGTTATGATGGTAAAGTGCTGGGTTCGTCTTTTAATGAAAAAAATGCAGGCGGCTATATTGGGGTTAATAAAAAATGGGGATACAGCCATCTTATCTTCAGTACATTCAATCAAAACCTTGGCCTGGTGGAAGGTGATCGTGATAATGCTACCGGCAGGTTTATTCTTTATGCCGGAACTCCACTTGAACGGATTGCTACCAATGAGGACCTGAAGGAAAGAAAACCTCTTATTCCGCGCCAAAATATCAAACATTATAAGATTGTTACCGATAATAATTTTGCCATTGGCAAAAGCAGGTTAAAGCTGAATGTGGGTTACCAGATCAATCAGCGAAAAGAATTTGTCAATCCTGAAGATGAAAGCGAAGCAGAATTATTTTTTGACATGAATACTATTACCTATAATGCCCAGTTTGCTTTACCCGAAGTAAAAGAATGGCATATTACTGTTGGCGCTAATGGGATGCACCAAACAAGTAAGAACAAAGCTGCAGAAGTATTGATACCTGAATATAATTTGTTTGACATTGGCGGTTTTGTTTACGTACAGCGATTTTTTAAGAAACTTACTTTGAGCGGTGGAGCCAGGTTTGATACCCGTTCGATCGATTCGAAGGAATTCTTTGATGGTCCTGATCTGAAATTCGCAGCGTTTAAGACTTCCTTCTCCAATTTTTCAGGAAGTCTGGGTATAAGTTATGAAGCAGCCGATTTTCTTACGCTGAAAGCAAATTTGGCTCGTGGCTTTCGTGCACCCAATATTGCAGAATTAGGTTCGAATGGCGTGCATGAAGGAACTTTTCGTTATGAATATGGAGACAAGGATCTGAAGTCGGAAACCAGTTTACAATTTGATGGTGGTGTGGAAGTGAATTATGAACATTTCAACTTTGTGATAACCGGTTTCTATAACAGGATGAACAATTTTATTTTCTATCGAAAGCTGGAATCTGTAGCCGGAGGCGATTCATTGGTAAATGTAGATGGTGATGATATACCTGCATTTCAATTTAGCCAGAATAATGCAAAATTATCCGGACTTGAAGTGAGTCTTGATATTCATCCGCATCCTTTGGATTGGCTGCATTTTGAAAACTCTGTTTCAGTGGTGAGAGGAAGGTTTGATGAAAAGACTGGAGGCACTAACAACCTTCCATTAATTCCTGCTATAAAATTATCAAGTGAATTAGGAACAAATTTTAAAAAGGGTGGCAAAGCTCTGCGGAATTTTTATGTCAAAGTGGGAATGGAGACGAATTTTAAGCAGGATAAACCCTTCTTTGCATATGATACTGAAACTGCAACCCCGGCTTATACATTGTTGAATGCAGGTATTGGAACTGATATTATGAATAAAAAAGAAAAAACAATTTTCAGTATTCATTTTGCCGGCATCAATTTAACAGATGCTGCTTATCAAAATCACCTGAGCAGGTTAAAATATGCAGGTGAAAATATGGTGACAGGAAGAATGGGAGTATTTAATCCCGGTAGAAATTTTTCTTTGAAGATCAATATCCCGCTTGACTTTGCTGAAAGGAAAGCTGAGTAATATTACAAAAGCTGGGTTCATAAATATTTTTCTCATACTTAGGGAAACCTGTAATACTTTTAAGCATGGAACTTACTTTTAATACGCCTGCCTTATTATTTCCGGCTATCAGTTTATTATTGCTTGCTTACACCAATCGTTTTCTCGCATTAGCCAACCTGGTAAGGCGCTTACACGATCAGTATAAAAGAGGAGAGAAGAGTCCGGGTCTTATTTACCAGATCAAAAGTTTGCGACGAAGATTGAATTTTGTAAGATACATGCAGGGACTTGGTGTTTTTAGTTTTGTTTGTTGTGTGGCCACTATGTATTGTATTTATAGCGACTGGCCGCTGATGGCAGATTATATTTTTGCTGCAAGTTTGCTTAGTTTGTTGGCTTCATTGATCATTTCCTTAGTTGAGATAACACAAAGCACAAAAGCAATAGAAGTGGAGCTGGGTGATATTGAAGAACTGGAAAAGTCGAATTTTTTTACTGATCTCTGGAAAGGAAAGGAAGAAAAAAAATGAACATGAGGAGTTTTTTTTATTTCATTGTTATTATTTCCGTTGTTTTAGTGATAACAGCCTGTTCAAAGGTTGGAACAAGCGAAGAAGAAGATATAAATGCTATCGATCAAAACGATGATGTTTTTCCTGTAATAAATGCTACAAAACCAACAATCAACCAGGTGTACAGAAGTGGTGATTCAATAATTGTAGAAGGCAATGTAACAGATGATAAGAAATTGTATAAAGGAAAAGTGCAGATAAAAAACGACGCAAACAGTTCTGTAGTTGCGGAGAACTATTATGAAACTCATTTTCTGACTGCCATGAATTTTCGGTTAGCTTACCAGGCAATCGTTAATACTTCAACTGATTTTACCGTGTTGGTAGAATTCCAGGATCATGGAGCGAATACTTCTACGACAACAATAAAAGTGAAAGTAAATCTTTAGGTTGTCAATTGTCAATGGTGAATGGTCAATAATGTCAGGTGTGCTATTTCACCATTGACCATTCACCCTTCACGATCAAATTTTATTTATGATCCTTAAAACAGACTCCCAGCTTCCTCCATTGTAAACTTCCTGTATGCCTGCTGATTTTAAAATGTCTTTAGCCTGGCTACTCCGCGTCCCTGAATTGCAGCAAACGATTACAGGCTTTTTCATTGACCTGATCCGTTCAACACTTGCCGAGATCCTGTCAACAGGGATATTAATGGATCGCGGAATTCTTCCATTATCATATTCATGAGGTGTCCTTACATCAATAATAACACCGCCATTTTTTAGGGCTTCTTTTATTTTATTTTTTCCGAATAGAAAACCGAACATGATCTATTTTTTAAGTCCACGGTTCAAACCGTGGGCTGTGAAGAATTTTATGCCGCTGTTAATTTTTTTCTTTCACCAATTTGCTGGCGCCACATAGCATAATACAATCCCTTTTCTTCTAAAAGATTTTCGTGGCTGCCGGTTTCCACTATATCCCCTTTTTCCAATACATAGATCCTGTCGGCATGCATGATAGTGGAAAGACGGTGCGCAATAAGTATCGTGATCTGCTCGCCATTTGCAGAAACTTCTCTTATGGTCGATGTTATTTCTTCCTCCGTCAATGAATCAAGTGATGAAGTGGCTTCATCAAATATCAGCAGTTTTGGTTTGCGCAAAAGTGCTCTTGCGATGGAAAGTCTTTGCTTTTCACCTCCTGATAATTTCAAACCTCCTTCACCGATCATCGTCTCCAACCCTTTTTCTGCCCTTGACAAAAGATTTTGACATGATGCTTTATTCAACACATCATAAAGATCTTCTTCAGGAGCTGCAGGATTTACGAACATTAAATTCTCTTTTATAGTACCAGAGAATAATTGAGTATCCTGTGTTACAAAGCCAATTTGATTACGCAGGTCTTCAAAGTTGATATTGTTCTCATCAATGCCATTATAAAGGATCTTTCCGTGTTGTGGACGATAAAGACCAACCAATAATTTCATCAAAGTTGTTTTACCGGATCCAGAAGGACCAACAAAGGCGATTGTTTCTCCGGTTTCCACTTTAAAGCTTATATCATTGATCGCATGTTGCGATGCAGTATGATGTTTGAATCCTACATGATCAAATGCCAGTTCCTCAATAGTACCAAGAGGTTTTGGATCTGCCGGTTGCGGTTCAGGGGCTTTTTTCATCAGGTTACCAAAATTCTCTAACGATGCCTGTGCTTCGCGATAAGCGAGAATGATATTGCCTATCTCCTGCAATGGTCCAAATACAAAAAAAGAAAATATTTGCATGGTCACCAGTTGTCCTGCATCCATTCTGCCTCCAAAGATCAAATACATAAGCATAAAGAGGATTACCTGTCGGAGTGTATTTACAAAAGTGCCCTGAACAAAACTTATGCTGCGAATGCGTTTTACCTTGGTTAATTCAAGTCCAAGAATTTTAAATGTATTTTTATTTAAGCGACCGACTTCCTGTTGAGTAAGTCCAAGACTTTTCACCAGCTCAATATTTCGTAAAGATTCGGTAGTTGCGCCGGCAAGTGCTGTTGTTTGCCCAACGATGTTCTTCTGAATTGTTTTTACTTTTTTGCTCAAAAGGTTTGAAATCACTGTCAACAAAAAAATTCCTCCGAAATATATGAGAGGAAGACTCCAGTGAATAGTCGTTGCATATACTGCAACAAAAACAATTCCTACAATCACCGGAAAAAGAACGTTGATAAATGAAGAAACAAATTTTTCCGTATCAATTCTTACTTTTTGCAGTACGCTTAACGTTTCACCGCTTCGGGCATCCTCAAATTCCTGGTAGGGAAGCTTCATGGCATGTTGCAATCCTTGCGTGAAAACTGTAGCTCCGAATTTTTGAGTAATAAGGTTCAAAAAATAATCCTGGAATGCTTTTGCAATGCGGCTGATCATCGCGACACTGATCGATGCAAGCAACAACCACATAATGCCGTAATACCTGACATCTTTGATCTCTTTCGTGATCACATTACCGGGTTCTATTTTTATTACTTCTTCAGGGATTGTTCTGTTGATAAAAAGAAATTCATTCCAGTTAAATGATTCTGCTTTCTGGTGATGTGTGGCAAGGTTGATCAGCTTTCCAAAAATGATAGGATCAACTAATGAAAAACCAATGTTAATTGCCGCAAGAAAAAGCACCAGTATTACCAACCATTTATAGGGCTTTAGGTATTGAACAAGTATTTTCATGTGTGAGTTTCAAAAATTAGTCAACGAATATACGAATCTCTTGCTGTCCCATCGGCGAGGTTATCATGCAACATGACGGGGGGATAAACAATATAGCCGCTTACAATATTTTTGGTAATGGCATGGGCAAGAAGATTGTCGGCTATATATTGAATTGGCGTTTGCATTTGTAAAAGTTTCTCAGCACCGCTTTTTGTGATGCCGTAGGCGTAGGTATAATCATGAAACCCTGCTTTTTTTAGATTAGCGGAGTAGGGTTTTGCAAAGAGATTTTTAATGATCGTATGATTCCATTTTAATAACCCTAAACTGCGTTGAACAGTATACCCGGTTTTCTTTAAGAAAGAACTTAAACCTGATTCGCCATTTTTGTCCCATCCCCACATCAGCAACTCACAATCTGCGGGAACTTCAGAAAGTATGGCCGGTATTTGTTTCATCATTTCAGGATGAGGTATTGCATCGTCTTCAAATATCAGCACACGATCATAATTATTCTTTAGCATGTCTTCGTACATCATCCGATGACTCCATGAACACGCAATTTCCCCTGGCTTCATTACTTTAGCATAGCGATGGTGTTGTTTTGTCAATTCTTCATTATAGATGTTTTTTTCAATCAGCTCTTCAGTTGTAAAATTATTTTTATCAGCTCCAAAAAAAAATGAATAATTGAGTCCTGCAAATCTTTGGTCAAAAAGCCTTCTCCTTGATTCAGCAGCCTTCACCGACAACACATATATTTTGCCGTAGTAGTTATTAAGAAGCCGGAAGTATTCTTGCATTAAGAGATTATTATTGTAAAGATAAAAGGAGGATTCGAGTTTTTTCTTTGTGTTCTTCGTGTAAAACTTAGTGCCCTTCGTGATAGTGAAAAAAGATCACGAACCACACGACGCGACACAAAGGACACTAAACGAAACCGATATCAGGCTACATTTTTATTCAAAAATCTGTTGTACCCAATTTTCTAATGAATATTTTTTCACTATGTCTGCAGAGACAGGAGAGTAGGGGGTTGTAAAAAACTCTTTTGCGGGAATGGTACCTTCATTTTGCCATATAAAAATATTATTGGGATTATAAAAATCATAGGTGGCTACAGATCGATTTGTTGTAATGAGCTTTTTTTTCAGGATCATCGCTTCAAATATCCTGAATGATAATCCTTCCTGTTTGGGTTGAGCAATATCCAGCAACACTCTGCTGTCATTCATAATTCGTATTGTTTCTTTTCTCGGCAGGACATCTGTAAACCACGTAATATTTTTTTCACTCTTGTTTTTTGGTGAAATGGTTTTAGTCGCGAGGATATTAATATTTGTTTTGAGATCTAAATGATTTAGTGAATCCAGGATTCTTTCTAACATAGCCAGGCGGTCATCAGCAGATGCAACATAAGAGAGATCAAACTGCGGCTGTATCTCTTGATTTATTTTGAGGTCAGGCGGGTAAAAATTTGAGAGAAACAAAAGGTTATGGTCTTTTACATTTTTCGGCTCAAAACTGAAAAACTTATCAAAATATTGGATAGTTTGTCTCCCTTCAGGTTCTCTTGCAAAGCTATCCCAGAAATATGCGATAAGACGTTTACCATGTTTTTTTATAAAGGGCAAGTGTTCTTTAATAAGATCAGGGCGAAGAATAAAAATATCATCGAAGCCCTGCAGCTCTTTAAAGATAGTTTCCAGTCTTTCTTTAATTACCTTATTATAAAAAAGCTTTTTTTGATTTCGATTTAAGATAAGCTTTGAAAAGAAATTCTGGAGCCGGTGAAAAGTGTTACGATAAGCAAACTTTAATTTTTTGCCGGTTGTTGTAATCAAAAATGTCTCGGCATTTGAATATTCGGCAATGCCGTCAAGAATGATACTCGTATAATCCATATAGTCTGGGGTGATGAATAAAACCTTCCTTTTACCGGCAGCGTTGTTCATTGTGATTACAAGGATTTATATTTGCCCCTTGCTGAACAAAGGTATTCCATGAACTTAATAAACAAGGTTTGAAACATGAAATGTTCCTATTGCAATAATGAAACGGGTAACAAAATAATTGAGGCAAGGGAGCTGCTGTTGGGAATTGGTGGAAGTTTCAATTACAATTATTGTAATGAGTGTAAAGGATTAGAGCTTATAGATGTTCCGGCTGATATGTCAAAATATTATCCTCAACAGGACTATTATTCATTTAAAACTAATGAAGGGGATCTTGAAAACATAAACTCATTAAAAAATAAGATCCGCAAAGCAAAAGCAGAATATTTACTTTTCAACAAAAAGAGCATAACCGGGATTTTGACTTCTATTGGTTATAAAATGCCTGACTATTATCAATGGTTAAAGAAAGTAAACGTAAATTTCGATTCAGAGATACTCGATGTTGGCTGTGGCAATGGAGATCTGCTTTTTAAGATCCGGAAACTCGGATTCAAAAAATTGACAGGTGTTGATCCATTCATAAGCAGCGACAGTATTGGCAAGGAAGTTTCACTTTTAAAGAAAACGATTTTTGATCTCACATCCCAATATGACTTTGTGATGTCTCATCATTCATTCGAGCACATGGAAGGACCACAATCACATCTTATTCAATTAGCCAAATTGATCAAGGATCATGGAACTATTTTGATCAGAACACCGGTTACCAATTCGTATTGCTGGGAAAAGTATGGGGTGTATTGGGCTGCTCTCGATGCGCCACGACATATTAATATTCAGTCTCACCAATCAATGGAGCTATTGGCTAGAAATGCAGGCTTAACAATTACTGATCTGTGGCATGATGCAAGTAGCTTCCAGTTTTGGGGTAGCGAAGAATATTTGAAAGGAATAAACTCCACTTCTGAACGATCACTTTGGAAAACAAAAACTAATTCTACGTTTACAAAAGAAGAATTAAATAAGTTTAAGAATGATATAGCAAAGCTTAATGAAGAAAAGCTCGGTGGGGAAGCTTGTTTTGTTATGACGAGGAAAAAGTGAAATCTTATCCCACTCCATCCTCTCTTTCGCGACGAGTCCCTCCCTGTTTTCATTTTGATTTATATCTTTACTATAGGTCGGGAGGAGACTCGTCTGGGAAGAAAGTTTAAGTATGATATAGGAAAGCTTAATGAAAAGAAGCTCGGTGGGGAAGCTTGTTTTGTTATGAAAAAAGAAAAATAGAATTTATCCACCCCAACCTTCTCTGTCAAGACTTCTGTATTGAATAGCTTCAGCCAGATGTTCAGGTTTAATTTTTTCACTGCCATTTAGATCGGCGATTGTTCTAGATACTTTTAAGATTCTGTCATAAGCTCTTGCAGAAAGATTAAGTTTTTCCATGGCAGCTTTTAATAAATTTTGTCCAACAGTATCTATCACACAAATTTCTTTCAGCATCTTACTGCTGATTTGTGCATTGCAATAAATACCAGGATCATTTTTATATCGCTCTTCCTGTATCTCCCTTGCTTTGATCACTTTTTCACGAATGACCGTTGAGTTATCAGAATTTTTTGCAGATGATAATTCACTAAAAGGAACGGGAGTGACTTCCACATGCAAATCGATACGATCAAGCAAGGGACCGGAAATTTTATTCAGATATTTCTGTACAGCGCCGGGCGGACAACTACATTCTTTTTCAGGATGATTAAAAAAGCCGCAGGGACAAGGGTTCATTGAAGCGATCAGCATGAATGATGCAGGAAAATCCAAAGCGACCTTTGCTCTTGAGATCGTTACCCTTCTTTCTTCCATGGGTTGTCGCATGACTTCAAGTACAGTTCGTTTAAATTCAGGCAACTCATCTAAAAACAAGACGCCATTATGCGCTAACGAAATTTCGCCGGGCTGCGGATTACCACCGCCACCAACCAAGGCAACATCAGAAATTGTATGGTGCGGTGAACGGAAAGGTCGTTTTGAAACCAATGTAGAATTTTCAGGGAGCTTGCCCGCTACCGAATGGATCTTTGTTGTTTCTAAGGCTTCATGCAATGTCAGCGGAGGAAGGATCGTTGGCAATCGTTTTGCAAGCATTGTTTTTCCTGCACCCGGTGGACCGATCAATATCGCATTATGTCCACCTGCCGCAGCGATCTCCAATGCCCTTTTAATATTTTCCTGTCCTTTTACATCGGCAAAATCAATTTCATAATCATATTGCGAGTTATAAAATTCTTCTCTTGTATTTACAACAGTAGGGTCAAGACCTTTTTCATCATTTGCAAAAAAGTTTATTACCTCTTCAATATTTTCAACACCATAAACATTGAGATTACTAACTATAGCAGCTTCTTTTGCATTTGGCTTTGGTACCATCAATCCTTTAAAGTTGTCTTTTCGTGCCTGAATCGCAATGGGCAATGCTCCTTTTATAGATCGTAACTCACCATCAAGACTAAGCTCACCCATTATCAAATATTTTTCAATTGCTTCATGGTTTGAGATCAATTCAGAAGCAGCAAGTATACCCAATGCAATAGGAAGATCAAAGGGAGTTCCACTTTTTTTAATATCGGCCGGCGCCATATTCACCACGACTTTTGTTCTTGGCATTAGAAAACCGAGAGATTTGATAGTGCTTTCAATTCTTTGTAAACTTTCTTTTACAGCATTGTCGGGCAAACCAACGATGACAATGCCGATGCCGGTGCTCATCCAATTCACTTCAATAGTGATCGTGATGGCTTCAACACCATATACAGCGCTGCCAAATACTTTTACGAGCATGTTCCGATAGTTATCGGATTGAAGGTAGAGAAATAATGGGTGCAGCGAGGTACCACATTAGAGGTAAAGACACGTGATAATTTCCTTTTTTTCCCATATCTGCATACCTCTTTTTTGATATAATTTCTGTATGTGTAAAATCGAACGAACAAAAGGAACTGAAGTATTGATCAGATCTTTAAAGCAAATAATTCTAACGCTTCTTTTTTTCCCTTCAGATCAATAAAACCGAGGCTTTCCATTTGAAAGTCTTTGAGGCCGATGCTTTTGACAAAATCAGCAGAACCAACAATTTTTTGATTTAATTCTCCTGATTGTGTTCGTATTCTTGCCGCTGTGTTCATAGCATCACCGCTCATTGTCAAATCTTTTTTTACTATTCCAATTTCCCCTACAGTAACAAGACCGATGTGAGCACCAATCCGGTATTCCGGTAAAACTCCATATTCCCTCCGATAATAACTGCTTTCCCTCTGAATGATGCGCCGGGCCCTGATGATACATTGCAGGCTTTTGTGTCGGTTGCTTTTATTTGAAAGCCATGAAACCACAATTTCATCTCCTACATATTGATATATTAACCCGTCATACTCCAGCAATGCGAGTGAAATATGATGAATAAAGTCACGGATGAAAAAGAAATATTTCTTATGTCCCAGCTTTTCAGCAATAGGAGTAGAGTCTTTCAGATCAATAAAAAAAATGATCCTATTTTCTTCCTTTGGCGCCAGGTATTTACCAATAAAAATATCCGTGAAGACACCGGGCGAATATTTTTCATTTATTTCCAGGGCAAAGAGGGTAATAACATAAAGCAACAACCGCGATGATACATAACTCAGCAGCCAGCTGCTTTGAAAAACAAAATGAAAAAGAGAACGGGAAGCGACGATAGGACTTTGCCCATAAATAAGTATGTAGATAATATAAAAATTAATGATGGCATATACGGCAGTGCCGATGCAAAGTATCAGCGTTTTTAAAACAAAATTGAGCCAGAGGGGATACTTTCGCAAACGGGTTTTTAAAGGAAAGATCAGCCAATAAGCAAGCGTTGAATAGGCTATTAGGCCAATGATAAACATTAAAATAAACAGGCTTTGGCTTGTTTTAGCAAAAGGATAATTTTCAGCCTCCTCAATTAAACTAAGGGCGAGAAACCGTGAATAATCAAATAGGGTCCAGAAAAAACCGATTACGATCAACGTTTTGAAATAATATCTTTTAAGAATTGAGTTTTCATTGAATAGATCCGATAATGTCATGAGTTGGGAGTATTTATTTTTAATTTTCTTTTTTGCAGGCCGGATTTTTTGTTTATTATATCTAATGGCGTTTATTTCTGTGCCGAATTTCAGCGCGATATCAAATCAGATAATAATAAAGCCAAAAGGAATTTTACTTAAATCATTTAAA
>Ga0075429_100001085_pt1 | contig 21851 bp, 16 predicted proteins | sample RhiMetdeltSRZDD3_FD_75295 | JGI IMG/M metagenome (GOLD analysis project Ga0075429, IMG submission 75295) | Populus rhizosphere microbial communities from Tennessee, USA - Rhizosphere MetaG P. deltoides SRZDD3 | ecosystem: Host-associated > Plants > Roots > Rhizosphere > Soil | place: USA... | reverse complement strand
GTTCCAGATCACCGCCGCCGAGCGCCCGGGCGACGTCGCCCTGCGCACGCCGGGCGGCGCGGTCGAGATCACGTGGCGGGAGCTGAGCGACCGTGTGCGGCGCATCGCTGCCGGGCTCGCGAGCCTCGGCGTGCAGCGCGGCGACACTCTCGCGTTGATGCTCGTCAACCGGCCGGAGTTCAACGTCGCCGACGCGGGCGCGATGCACCTCGGAGCGACCGCCTTCTCCGTGTACAACACGTGCACGCCCGAGCAGGTCGAGTTCCTGTTCGGCAACGCGGGCAACCGCGTCGTGATCACGGAGCGGCAGTTCCTGCCGGTGGTGCGCGCCGCGCAGCAGAGCTCGCCGGGCCTCGAGCACGTGGTGCTCGTGGACGGTGAGGAGGAGGGCACGATCTCGCTCGACCGGCTCGAGCAGATGGGCGATGCCGGCTTCGACTTCGAGGCGGCGTGGCGCGCGGTGGAGCCCGACGACGTGCTGACGCTGATCTACACGTCCGGCACGACCGGGCCGCCGAAGGGCGTGCAGCTCACCCATCGCAATCTGATGGCGGAGATCCGCGGTGTCGCAGACCGGCTGCCGACGAAGCCGGGCGGGCGCATCGTCTCCTTCCTGCCCTCGGCGCACGTCGCCGACCGCTGGGCGTCGCAGTACCAGTCGCTGATCGTGTTCGGCTTCACCCTCACGTGCCTGGACGACCCGCGCGCGATCATCCAGACACTGCCCGAGGTGCGGCCGACCGCGTGGGGCTCGGTGCCGCGCATCTGGGAGAAGCTCAAGGCAGGGTTGGAGGCGCAGGGCCTGACGGACCCGGCCGCGCTGCCCGAGGAGCACAAGGCCGCGGTGCGGGCGAAGCTCGGCCTCGACGAGTGCTCCTGGCTCGTGGTGGGCGCGGCGCCCACGCCGGTCGAGGTGCTCGCGTACTTCGACGCGCTGGGCCTGCCGATCTGCGAGCTGTGGGGAATGTCCGAGACCTCGTCGTGCGCGACGATCAACCCGCCCGGCGCGATCAAGGTGGGCACCTGCGGCACCCCGATCCTCGGAGTCGAGCTGAAGCTGGCCGAGGACGGCGAGCTGCTCGTGCGCGGCGAGGTCGTGATGACCGGGTACCGGGGCGATCCCGAGAAGACGCGCGAGGCACTCGACCCCGACGGCTGGCTCCACACGGGCGACATCGCGGAGATCGACGACGACGGCTACGTGAAGATCGTCGACCGCAAGAAGGAGCTGATCATCAACGCCGCCGGCAAGAACATGTCGCCGGTGAACATCGAGGCCCGCCTGAAGTCGGCACACCCGCTGATCGGCACCGCGGTGGCGATCGGCGACCGGCGGCCCTACAACGTGGCGCTGGTGGTGCTCGACCCGGACGTGACCGCCGCGTTCGCCTCCGAACACGGCATCGAGGATGCCTCGGCGGCGGCGATGGCTCAGAACGAGTCCGTGCAGGAGGCGATCAAGGCGGCCGTGGAGGAGGCCAACAGCCACCTCTCCCGCGTGGAGCAGATCAAGAAGTTCGCGATCCTCGGTGACGAGTGGCAGCCGGGCGGTGAGGAGCTGACCCCCACGATGAAGCTCAAGCGCAAGCCGATCGCCGAGAAGTACGCCGCCGAGATCGAGCGCCTGTACGCCTAGCGGCGCGTCGCCGAATCTCCGATTGGCCGGTATGCTCGGTCGGGTGGCGGGGGCTGCACGAAGTTTCCGGGGGTGGCGAAGCGTGGCCATGGCAGGCTGCCTGCTGGTCGCGCTGCTTGCGGCCGCGCGGCCCGCCGAGGCTGCGCCGACGCTGCCGCCGGGCTTCCAGGACGAGCTGGTGACCGCGATCGACCGGCCCATGGACGTGGCCTTCGTGCCGGGCGGGCGGATCCTGATCGCGCGGTTCCCCGGCGTGGTCCGGATGTTCAAGAACGGCTCGCTCGACCCGGTTGCGACGCCGGCCCTGACCATCTCCGCCAAGACGTGCTCGGACGGCGAGCGTGGCCTGATGTCCGTGGCCGTCGACCCGCAGTTCGAGAGCAACCACTACATCTACCTCTACTACACGTTCAAGAACAACGGGACCAGCTGCCCGGTGGGCTCGAACACGTCGCCGGTCAATCGCGTGTCGCGGTTCGTGCTGGGCGACAACGACCTGATCGACCCGGCCAGCGAGGTCGTCCTGATCGACGGCATCCCGGCGCCCGCGCAGTACCACATCGGCGCCGACCTGCAGTTCGGGAAGGACGGTTACCTCTACATCAGCACCGGCGACGGCGGCTGCGACTGGCAGGGCGGCGGCTGCCTGGGCGCCAACGACGCGTCGCGCGACCAGAACGTGCTGCTCGGCAAGGTCCTCCGGATCACGCGCGACGGCGCGATCCCGCCCACCAACCCGTTCCAGGGTGCGGGCACGGCGCGCTGCAACGTGACGGGCCGGACGACCGCCGGTAACAAGTGCCAGGAGACCTTTTCCTGGGGGCTGCGCAACGCCTACCGCCTCGCGGCCGACATGAACGCGACCGGCACCCGGATGTTCATCAACGACGTCGGCGAGCTGAAGTGGGAGGAGATCGACCTGCTCACCTCCGGCGCCGACTACGGCTGGAACGTGCGCGAGGGCTTCTGCGTCACCAACTCGGACACCAACTGCGGCCCGCCGCCGGCCGGCATGACGAACCCGATCCACGCCTACCACCACGACACGGGCTGCGCCACGATCACGGGCGGCACCTTCATCCCGAAGGGCGTGTGGCCGACGGCCTACGACGACGACTACATCTACGCGGACTTCTCGTGCGGCAAGATGTTCCGCCTGTCGCCGAACGGGTCCGGCGGCTACGACGAGATCGAGTTCGGCAGCGGCTTCCCGATGTACGGCGTCACGACCGCGAGCTTCAGCTTCTTCCAGCAGCCCAAGAACGGGCTGTACTACGCGCACTGGGGCGACACGCTCGAGCTGCACCGCATCGTCTACAACGGTGCGGACCGCGCCGGGTATCCGCGGCCGAAGACGGCCGCCAAGGTGCGGGTCTCGCTCGTGCCCGCCTTCAACCAGTGCACGTCGGGCAATCGCATGCACGGGCCGCCGCTGGCACATCCCTCGTGCAACCCGCCCGTGCAGTCCTCGTCGAACTTGACCGTCGGCACTCCGGACGCGAACGGCGCGGCCGCCAACGCGACCGGGTTCGTGCGCGTGGCTCCCATCCCCGGCAACCCCGGCACGCCGGCCGACGAGGCGGACGTCAGCCTGATCGTGTCGATGACCGACGTGCGCAGGACCACGGCGGGCCTGCCGGACTACACGGGCCAGCTCCAGATGCGGCTGCCGCTGCGTCTCACCGACCGCGACAACGGCGGTCCCGCCGGCTTCGAGCAGGGAACGCTCCAGGACCGCAACTTCGACGCGACCGTGCCCTGCACCGCGACCGGCAGCACGAGCGTCGGGTCGACGTGCAACCTCACCACGACCGCGGACGCGGTCGTCCCCGGAGTGGTGGTCGAGGGGAAGCGGGCGATGTGGGAGCTGGGGAAGGCCCAGGTCCTCGACGGCGGCTCCGACGGCGTGGCGTCGACCACGCCCAACTTCCTGTTCGCCTCCCAGGGCGTCCTGGTTCCCTAGGCCGACCGGCGCGCCGGGACCGCGCCCGCGCGAGAATCGAGCGCCCGATGGGTAAGCCGCTTGCGACCATCACTGCCTGCATCGCGCTGGGCCTCGGCGTGGGCGCGTGCGGAGACGACGAGCCCAGCGCCGGGACCGTGGAGACGACCGGCGCCGCGGCGACCACGTCGACGGCGGCAGCAAGTGAGCCACCCGCGCGGAAGCGCCGCGGCAAGGGCATCAAGGTGGCGAGCAGCCGCTACGGCCGGATGATCTTCGACGCACGCGGCCGGGCCATCTACCTGTTCACGCGCGAGGCGGGCAGCAAGAGCCGCTGTTACGGGCCGTGCGCGGTCGCCTGGCCGCCGGTGTACACCCGCGGCAAGCCGCGCGCGCTCCGCGGGGTCGACGCCGGCCTGCTCGGCACCACCAGGCGGCGGGGCGGGCGGCGCCAGGTGACCTACAACGGCCACCCCCTCTACTACTACGTGACCGACACCCGGCCGGGGCAGATCACGTGCCAGGACGTGGCCGAGTTCGGCGGTACCTGGCTCGTGGTCGATCCGCAGGGCAACGCGATCCGGTAGCAGCCCGCAGCACCTCCCGCAAAGTCCGCACACATCGCTGGAAACCGGTCGGGGCGGTCGGGTATGTTCGGCCCTCCACGGGGTGCGGGGGCGCCCCGTCAAACGATGGGGGAAGGGGGACGAATGAGAGGGACGAAGGTCGCTGCCTTCGTGATCGCAATCGCCGCCGTGCTGGTCGCGGTGGCACCTGCCCAGGCCGGGCCGGGGTCGTCGACCACCGCGATCGTCGCGCTGGGAGACAGCTTCAGCTCCGGGGAGGCAGGTCGCTGGAACGGCAACAGCCTCAACATCTTCGGGACCCGTGACGGGACCGACAGAGCGGCACGCTGCACCCTGGGGGTCTTCTGCAGCTACGACGCGACCCGCGTGTACGGCAGCTCCTACAACAACGGCTGCCATCGGGCGGACGTCGCGCCGATCAAGAGCGCTCCCATCTCGGTGAACGAGAAAATCAACCTCGCCTGCTCGGGCGCGCGCACGGTACACATCTGGCGCGGGTCTCAAGGCGGGCAAGCGTTCAAGGGAGAGGCGCCGCAGGCGGACCAGCTGTTGCCGATCGCGCAGCAGAAGAACGTGAAGCTGGTGCTGCTCAACATCACTGCGAACGACCTCGGGTTCTCGGACCACGTGATCGACTGCACGGTCGCCTGGACGCTGGGCTTCACCTGCAACGCGGCCGAGCAGGCCGAGATCGTGGCCGGGCTGCCGGCGGCGGCAAACGGCCTGCGCAAGGCGATCGACGAGGTGCGGGCCGTGATGTCGGCGGCCGGCTACTCGACGACCCAGTACAAGTTCGTGATCCAGGGATACGCCTCGCCGGTGCCGGTGGGGGCGAACATCCGGTACCCGCAGTCCAGCTGGGACCGGCTGACCGTGGGCGGCTGCCCGTTCTACGACGTGGACGCGAACTGGGCCAAGAACACGGCCACTCCCACGATCGTGGACAACATGCGCTCCGTCGCATCACAGAAGGGAGTGCGATTCCTCGACGTGCGCGACTCGCTCAACGGGCACGAGGTGTGCCACCGCAGCTCGCGTCTCGTGACCAGCTCGCCCAACCCGGTGCAGCACGAGTGGGTGCGCTGGATCAACACGGGGATCACGCAAGGCGACGCACAGGAGTCCCTGCACCCGAACGCCTACGGCGAGCGGGCAATCGGGAAGTGCATCGCGCTGTCGTACGCCCTGTCCAGCGGCAACCACACATGCCGCAACACGCCAGGGGCTGACTACAACGCCATGTCGCTCGCGGCCATTCCGTAGCACTGGGCGCAGCCGTCCGGGGCACCTTCCCGGAGACCGAAAACCGTCTTGAGTCTCCGTGAAGGCACCCCGGCCGGCCGCGCCTGCGTTCGTTAGCCGCGACTCGCCTGTGCCGGCCGCGTGCCAAGGGTGACGGTGGCGCTGCGGCGCTCGTTCCCTCGGAAGTATTCGATTCGCACCTCGTCGCCCGGCTTGAGTGCGCCGATCGCGTCGGCCAGGTCGTTCGGGTCGGCGATCTCGCGCGAGCCCACCCGCACGATCAGGTCGCCGCCGTCCACGACGCCGCCGGCGGTCTGCCCGCGGCCGCCCCGCAGGCCTGCGTCGTCGGCGGGGCCGCCGTCCTCGACGGCCTGCACCAGCGCGCCGCGCCGGGCCGGAAGATCGAGCTCACGCGCCAAGTCCGGATTCACCTCGGCGCTGCTCACGCCCAGGTAGGCACGCTCGACCTTGCCATCGCTGCGCAGCTCGGGGATCACTTCCTTGGCGGTGTCGATGGGCACCGCGAACCCGACGCCGCTGTTTGCCTGCACGCCGTTGGTCGCGATCTGCGCGTTCACTCCGACCACCTCGCCGCGGGCGTCGAGCAGCGGGCCGCCGGAGTTGCCGGGGTTGATGGCGGCATCGGTCTGGATCACGTCGCTGATGCTGAAGCCGTTGGGGGCCCTGATGTCGCGGTCCAGGGCGGACACGATGCCGGAGGTCACGCTGCCGCGCAGGCCGAAGGGGCTGCCGATGGCGACGGCCGGCTCGCCCACGCGCACATCCTTGGAGTCGGCCAGGGCCAGCGGCTCGAACTCGGCGTCGTCCGGGTCGATGCGCAGGAGCGCCAGGTCCGTGGAGGGATCGCTCCCCACGAGGCGCGCGTCCACGGGGTCGCCGTCCTCGCCGAAGCGGACGCGCAGGTCGTCGGCGCCGTCGATGACGTGGTGGTTGGTGAGGATCGAGCCGTCGTCGTCCACGACGAACCCGGATCCGGACGCGTCATTGCCGCCGCCCCGCGCCTCGACGTTCACGACGCCCTTCTTGACGCGCTCGTAGATCCCCGCGACGTCGAGTCCGCCGGAGGAGCGGCTGACCGGCGCCGCAGGCGCGGCCGCGGGAGACGACGTGGTCTCGGAGTCGAAGGCACCGGCCACGGCCAGCACGGCCACGACGAGGCTGGCAGCGAGGGCTCCGGACAGGGCACCGAGACCGGCAACTTTCATGCGGGGCATTCAAGCGCCCAAGCGTGAAAGTCCGCTGAAGGAGGCCTTAGAGGTGCGTAAGAAGATCGGCGGCGAGGATGGACTGTGGATTGCGGAGGCTCGTCCATGCCCGGGCAGGAGCCCGGGATCACGTGAAGCGTCAGTGCGGGCGCGTCTGCTGTTCCAGCAGGAACACGAACGACTCATACGCGCGGCCGGTGCCCTGGCGCAGCCCGATCTCGCAGGTGCGGTTGCTCGAGACGTGGGCGTCGAACCGCCGGCCGTCGAGCTCCGCCGCCTCGTCCGCCGTCGCGGCGGAGGGGAGCTCGGGATGGAGGAAGCCGCGGTCGCCGGCGAAGCCGCAGCACGTGGCGGTGGGGGGCGTGTAGACCTCGTCGGCAAGCGCGGCGGCGAGCGACTGCAGGCGGCCGACATGCCCCATGTGCCTGATCGCACACGTCGGATGCACGGCCACCCTGCCCGCCCGGTTTGCGATTTCGAGGCGGGGCAGCAGGTGCTCGTGCGCCCACTGGACGCTGTCGAGCACGGTCAGGTCGTCGGGCGCGACGTCCTCGATCAGCCCGAGTGCGCAGGAGCTCGCATCGGTCACGATCGGCAGCTGTCCCCCGTCCGACCACCGCAACAGGGAGTCGCGAGTCTTCGCCGCCATGAACGCCGCGCCGTCTCGATAGCCCTTCGAGCTCCACGGCGTGGCGCAGCAGTGGCCAGCGACGCCGGGCGGGATCCACACGGGCCGGCCGGCACGCGCCGAGACGGCCACGAGTGCCTCGGGAAGCGTGAGGTCGCGGTCCGACCCGAAGATCCGGTTGATGCAGGCCGGCACGTACACGGCGGCGGCACCTTCGCGTGTCGTCGAGGGCATCCGGGCCGGCGCGGGCCGCGGCATCTCCGCGGGCCACGCAGGCACCAACTCGGTGCTGACCGCACGTCGCAGCAGCCGCGTCGCGGCTCGCGCCGGGGCGCCGCCGCGCAGTCCCGCCCGCGCCGCGCGCTCCACCGCCGCCCAGCGCCGGGCCGCAGTCAGCGCCGCGCGCTCCGCCCGCGGGCCGTGCTCGCGTGACCGCAGGTCCTTCACCAGCTTGCCGGTGTCGATCCCCAGTGGGCAGGCAAGCATGCACGAGCCGTCTGCCGCGCACGTCTCGAGCGCGTCGTACTCGTACTCGTCGAGCAGCGCGCGGAGCACCGGCGATCCGGCCGGCTGGCGCGCCATCTCGCGCCGCAGCACGATGCGCTGCCGTGGAGTGGTCGTCAGCCAGCGGCTCGGGCACACGGGCTCACAGAACCCGCACTCGACGCAGCTGTCCGCCACCTCCTCGATGGGCGGTGCGCTCTTCAGGTTGCGCAGGTGCACCCCCGCGTCACGATTCAGCAGCACGCCCGGCGCGAGCACGCCGTCGGGATCGGCGAGCGCCTTGATGCGCCACATCATCTCGGTCGCCTTCGGGCCCCACTCGCGCTCCACCCACGGCGCCATGTTGATGCCGGTGCCGTGCTCGGCCTTCAGAGAGCCGTCGTACTTGTCCACGATCAGCTCGACGAGGTCGCCCATGAACGCCTCGTAACGGTCGCGGTCCGCCTGCTCGCCGAAGGCCGGCGTCAGCATGAAGTGGAGGTTGCCGGCCGACGCGTGGCCCGCGACGCCGGGGAGGAAACCGTGCTGCCCGAGCAGCGCGCGGATCTCTGCCGCCGCCTCGGCGATGCGCTGCGGCGGCACGCACACGTCCTCGATGATCAGCGAGGTGCCGCGCGGGCGGATCTTGCCCAGCAGCCCGTGCAGCCCTTCGCGCACGCGCCAGTACACCTCGGTCAGCGCGGGATCGCGCGTGAACCGCGCGGGCTGCACCAGGGGGGACCCGGCGAAGACGGCCATCGCCGCCTCCTCACGGGAGGCGAGCTCGTCCGGGTCGTCGGCGCGGAACTCCACCAGGATCGCGGCCGCATCGTTGGGCGCGTCGTTCCACTCGGGCGGGATGGGCGCAAACGCCTGGGCCGCCTTCATCGCGAGGACCATCATCAGCTCGGTCGCGCTGGCGCCCGCCTGCACGAGTGGCTGTACGCACGCGACCGCCTCGTCGATGCCGGGGAACAGCACGAACGCGGTGCTGGTATGGCGCCCGAACGGCACCGTGTCGAACACGACCTCCGACACGAACGCGAGCGTTCCCTCGGAGCCCACGATCAGGCGGCGGAAGATCTCCAGCGGCGAATCGGCCTCCAGGAACGCGATCAGCCGGTAGCCCATCGTGTTCTTGATCTCGAACTTGCGCCGGATGCGGTCCGCGAGCGCGGCGTCGCTGCGGATCTCGTCTCGAATCTGCTCCAGACCGCGGGCCAGCTCCGGCTCGCGAGCCGCGAACATGGCCTCGGCGCCCGGGGCCGCAGTGTCGATCACCGTTCCCGAGGGGAGTGCGAACGTGAGCGCGCTCACGGTGCGGTAGGAGTCGTGCACGACGCCGCATCGCATGCCGCCCGAGTTGTTGGCGACCACCCCGCCGACCGTGGCGATGTCGGTGGAGGCGGGGTCGGGGCCCAGCCGCCGTCCGTGCTCGGCCAGGATCGCGTTCACGTTTCCGAGCAGCGTGCCGGGCAGCACCCGCGCGCGGGCACCGCCGTCCTCGACCTGCACGCCGCGCCAGTGGCGGCGCACGTCCACCATCACGCCGTCGCCCTGAGCCTGGCCGTTCAGGCTCGTGCCCGCCGCCCGGAACGTGATCGGCACCCCGGTGCGGCGCCCGTACTCCATCACCTGCACGACGTCGTCGACGTCGTGCGCCATCACGACGGACTTCGGGATCAGGCGGTAGGGGCTGGCGTCGGAGGCATAGCGCACCAGGTCCGAGACGCGCGCGAGCACGCGGTCCGCGCCGAGCAGCGCCACCAGGTCGCTGCGGAGGGGCTCCGGCGTGCCGCCGGCCAGCGAGTCGGGCACGCGGTCCAGCTCCGGGGAGGGCGCCTCCGGAGCGATTCGCGTCACGTCCGGCTGGAGCAGCGCCACCGTGAGTTACCCGAGCGACATGCCGGGCGCGATGCGGACCTCGATCAGCTCCGGCGTGCCGGACGAGATCGCGTCGGCCAGCGCGCTGCGCAGCTCGCCGGACCCTTCGACCCGCCGGGCGCGCATCCCGTATCCCGATGCGATCGCGACGCTGTCGAGTCCCACGACGTCGAGCCCGGGCGCGCCCATCTCGCCCTCGAACTCCGCAAACCACTTCAGGATCGCGTACTCCTCGTTGCGCAGCACGAGCACCGTGAGCGGGACCTCGTATGCGACCGCGCTCCACAGCGCGGCGATCGCGTACTGCATCGAGCCGTCGCCGATCACGCCCACGACCGGGCGCTCGGGCTGCGCGAGCTGGACGCCGATCGCCGCCGGCAGGCCGTAACCGAGGCCTCCGCCCGCGCCGAAGAAGTAGCTGCCCGACCGCCCCAGCCGCACCTGGTTCCGGAACGCGAGCACGCTGGACGGCGCCTCGTTCACGATGATGCCGTTGTCCGGGAAGACCTCCGCCAGCGCGGCGGCGGCCGCAGTCGCCGTGATGGGATCCGAGTCGGGCGGCGGCTCCGGATCCGGCCGCGACGGCGGCGCCGGGCGATCGGCCGCGGGCACCTGCTCCAGCAGGCCGGAGAGCGCCAGGGCCACGTCGCCGAGGATCGCGTCGCCGACGGGCGCGCGCGCCGCCTCGTCGGGGTCGCTGGTCAGCTGCACGAGCGCGGCGCCGTCGGGCAGGAAGGGCCCCGCGATGTACGGGTAGTACGTGAACACCGCGGCGCCTGCCACCAGCACCAGGTCGTGGCCCTCGAGGGTCTGCGCGACCGGTGCGATTGCCGGTGGGAGGGTTCCCTGGAACTGGGGGTGGTTCTCGGGAAACCCGAGCCGCCCGGACCCCGACGCCGGCGTCGACCACACCGGGAGCCGGCACCGCTCGGCAAGCGCGACCGCGGTGTCCCATGCGCCGCTCGCGTCGATGTCGGGGCCCGCCACGAGGACCGGGTTGGACGCCGCCCCGAGCCGCCGGGCCAGCGCGGCCAGCGCTGCGGGGTCGGGCGCCGTGCGGCCGTCCACGCGGCGCCCCGTCACCGGTCGGCTGACCTGCTCGTCGGCCTCGGCCGACCAGTCGTCCATCGGGATCGACACGAACACCGGCCCGCGCGGGGACGTTGCGGATACGTGGAAAGCGCGCGCGAGGGCGGCCGGCACGTCCTGCGGCCGGGGCGGCTCGTAGCTCCACTTCGTGACCGGGCGCGGCAGCGTGGTCGCGTCGCGGTTGGTTAGCAGCGCCTCGATGGTCATCATCGCGCGCACCTGCTGGCCGGCGGTGACGACGAGCGGGGACTTGTTCTCACGCGCGTTGAAGAGCGCGCCCATCGCGTTGCCGACGCCGGGCGCCGTGTGCAGGTTGACGAGCGCGGGCCGCCCGCTCGCTTGCGCGTAACCGTCGGCCATGCCGACCACGATGGCCTCCTGGAGACCGAGGACGTACCGGAAGTCCGGCGGAAACGCCGACAGGAACGGCAGCTCCGTCGACCCGGGGTTGCCGAACACGGTCGTCAGGCCGTGCTCGCGCAGCAGCTCGTACGAAGCGTCGCGGACCGAGGGCGCCAAGGCGCGCCGATCCTATTGCCCCGGCGCGTCCGGCGCTGCCGGCCCTGCCGGCGCTAGCTCTTGCTGGCGGCTGCCTTGCCGCCCTTGCGGCCGGCTTCCTTCTTCTGCGCGGTGGTTCCGCCCTGGCTCGAATTTGAGCGCCGAGTGCCGCTGCCGCTCGCCTTGCCGCCGCGGCTCGAGGCTCCCGGCGAGTTCGCGATGCGGGCCGCGCGCTCTTTCGACATCCCCTTCTTCTTCAGGCCCTCGTACTGCTTCTCGTTCTTGACGTTGGCGCTCTTGCTTGGCATTGGGCACTCCTCCGGATATCGCTTGCGTCCGGAGGAGTACCCGCCAAATCCGGCCTGAGAACTACTGGATGTAACCGGCCTCACGCAGGTACGCGCGCGCCACCGCACTTGGTTCCTCGCGGTCGACGTCGACCCGCGCGTTCAGCTCCTGCATCACGCGCTCGGTCAGCCCTTCCTGCACGGACTCGACGGTCGTCTTCAGGTCCGGGCCGGCCGCGTCGGCCGTCTCCTTGCTCGCCACGAACGTCACGTTCCCCGGTGGGAACACCTGCTTGTCGTCTTCGAGCGTGATCACGTCGTCGCGCGTGGAGAGCTGCGCGTCGGTCGTGAAGATGATCGAGAGGTCGGCCTGGCCCTTGTCCAGCACGTCGTAGCGCAGTCCGATGTCGACGGGCGTGAACTTCTTGAACCGCAGGCCGTAGTTCTCCTGGAGCCCGACGAGGCAGTCCACCCGCTGCCGGCACTCCGGTGAGCCGTAGAGGGTCAGGTCCTCCGACTTGCCTTCGAGGTCCGACACCTTGGTGACGCCCAGTTCCTCGGCTTTGCTCTTCAGGACCCCGACCGCATTTGCGCTGGTGAACGGCGTCGGCGCGTAGGCCACCAGGCCCTCCCGCTCGAAGTCGCTCTGCGCATCGGTGACCGCCTGCTCCGGGTCCTTCGGGATGTCCTGTGGCTGCACGTCGAAGAACGAGGTGAGCGCGGTGCTCGTGTACTCGGGGTAGCCGTCCACGTCGCCGCCCTTGAGCGCGCGCAGCGCGATCTGCTCCGAGCCGAGGTTCAGGTCCTTGCGCACCCGGTACCCGGCTGCCTCGAGCGCCTGGGCGTAGATCTCGCCCAGGATGAACTGCTCGGTGAAGTTCTTGGACCCGACCGTGATGGTCGTGTCGGCGTTGTCGGCGTTCCGCTCGATCGCCGTGGCGTCGCCGGAGCCGCCGTCGCCCGACGAGCTGTCGTCGTCGCCGCACGCTGCCAGCGCGAGTGTGGACGCGAGGACGAAAAAGGCAGCGAGCAGGGCAAGGAGGGGGTGACCGCGTCTCATCTTGAGTGTCTCCTGTTCGGGGGCTGTGCCGCAGTAGGACGGGGGGAGCCTAACCGCTACGTCGTGGTCTGCAAGCCGCGCGGCTCGACCGCACGCTGGATGGCAGCGAAGACCAGCTCCACGGTGAGCGCCAGCACCGCGACCAGCATCGCGCCCGCGAGGCGGCCGTCGGGCCCGTATACGTTGGCGCTGAGGATGTAGTCGCCCAGCGTCAGCACCCCGGCGAGGGGCGCGATCGTGGCGGTCGCGACCACGTTCACGGCCGACGTCCGGATGCCGCCGAAGATCGAGGACAGCGCCAGGGGCAGCTCGATCCTCTGCACGACCTGGTGCGGCCTCAGGCCCATGCCCTTCCCCGCGTCGATCACCTCCCGGTCGACCTGGCGCACGCCCACGTACGTGTTCGTGAGGATCGGGGGAATCGCGAGCAGCACCAGGGCGAGCATCACGTTGGTGAACCCGACCCCGATATACGCGACGAAGAACGCGATCAGCGCCAGGCTGGGCACCGCCCGGCCGACGTTGGAGAGGCTGATCGCGAGCAGCTCGCCCTTTCCCGCATGTCCGAGCGCCAGCCCGACGGGCACGGCGATCGCGCAAGCCACTCCGATGGCCGCAAAGCTCACCTTCAGGTGCTCCCAGGTGAACTCCCAGACCTCGGACAGCCCGCCGACCTCGACGCCTCCGGTCTGTGCCTCACGGGTGCTGAAGATGAAGTCGAGCGCGTCGCCGAAGTCGGACACCACCCCTGCGATCTCGATCATGCCGGCTGCACCCTCCGCCAGGGCGTGAGCACCCGCTGCACGCCGAGCAGGATCACGTCAAGCGCGAAAGCGAGGAGCACGGCGAGCCCGCCGGCCGCGACCACGCCGGTCTTGAAGGTGATGTTGCTCCCGGAGATGATCTGCTCGCCGAGCCCGCCGGCGCCTGCGAACACCGCCAGCGTCGCGAGCCCGACGGTGCTGGTCGTGGCGATGCGCAGGCCCGCGACGATGTCGGGGATCGCGAGCGGCAGCTCGACCCGCCACAGGAGCTGGCGATCGGTGAGGCCGACTCCGCGACCGGCGTCGCGCGCCTCCTCCGGGACGTTTTGCAGGCCCAGCACGATGTTGCGGAAGATGATCTGCAGCGTGTAGGCGGTGAGGGCGATGATCGCCGTGGTCGAGCCGCGCCCGGTGATCGGCAGCAGCAGGAAGAAGACGGCCAGGCTGGGCAGCGTGTACAGCACGCCGGTGAAGCCGACGATCGGGCCCACCAGCCAGCGCCGGCGGCGCGCGATCAGGGCCAGTGCGAACGCGATCACAAAGCCGATCACGACAGAGGTCACCGTCAGATACAGGTGCTGCGCGAGCGGATCGGTGTAGCGGTCGAAGTTGTCCACGATCCAGCCCGGGCAGAGCTTGTTCTCCGAGATGCAGCTGGCCTCCGAGCGGTCGCGGATCTCGACCTGGCCCAGCACGGGCGCCGCGTCGGCGAGGTGCATCACGGTCAGGCGCGCTCGGCCGCGGGCGTCAGGTGCATCGTGGCCTCCGGTGAGTTCAGGAACTCGGAGATGATCTCGACCGACAGGACGCCGACGACGGCGCCGTTCCCGTCCACCACCGGTCCGTACTGCGTGTCCGACCGCAGCAGGTCCGAGAGCGCGTCGCGCAGCACGTCCTCGAGCTCGAGTATGGGGTCGGGCGCTGTGTCGGGGCGGTCGGGCACCGTCTCGCGTGCCAGGTCGCGCTCGGACATCCATCCCAGCGGCCGGCCGCCGGCGTCGACGACGATCGGGTAGGGCAGGTCCGCCTCGGCGATCGCGGCCCGGGCGCGCGCGGTCGGCTCGCCCACTCGCACGAGCGGTGCCTTCCACAGGTCGATGTCGCGCACGCGCAGCAGCGAGAGCCGCTTCAGCGCGCGGTCGGCGCCCACGAAGTCCTCGACGAACTCGTCCGCGGGACTCATCAGGAGCTCCTCGGGGGTCGCGTACTGCGCCAGCACACCCCCCTTTCGGAGCACGGCGACGCGATCGCCCATCTTGATCGCTTCGTCGATGTCGTGGGTGACGAACAGGATCGTCTTGCGGATCTCGGACTGCAGGCGCAGAAACTGGTTCTGCAGCCGCTCGCGGTTGATGGGGTCGACCGCGCCGAAGGGCTCGTCCATCAGCATCAGCGGCGGATCGGCCGCCAGGGCGCGCGCCACGCCCACGCGCTGGCGCTGGCCGCCGGACAGCTGCGCGGGGTAGCGGTCGCGCAGCTCGCTGCCCAGCGACGTCAGCTCCAGCAGCTCGTCCACGCGCGCGTCGATGCGCTTCCTGTCCCAGCCCAGCAGCTTCGGCACGACGCCGACGTTCTCGCCGATCGTGAGATGCGGGAACAACCCGATCTGCTGGATCACGTATCCGATGCCGCGCCTCAGCTCGGCCGCGGCCCGCGACTTGATGCTGGTGCCGTCGATCAGGATGTCTCCCTGGGTCAGCTCGATCATCCGGTTCGCGAGCCGCAGGGCCGTGGTCTTGCCGCAGCCGGAAGGGCCGACCAGCACGCAGATCTCACCTGCCGGCACGGTCAGCGAGAGGTCGCTGATCGCGGGCTCGGCCTGCCCGGGATAGCGCTTCACGACGTTGCGGTATTCGACCGACGAAGCGGACGTGCGCGAGGTGGAGGAGGCGTCCCCTGCCACGCGCGAATGCTAGTCGCTGCCGGACACCGCGCAACATTTATGAGCGCGAATGCATTTCCTTGCCTACCCTGACATTGGATTCGTAAGCGGCGCCCCCGCTGGCGCCACAACCTCATAGACAAGTCAGGGAGGACCAATGTCACGCAGGGGACTTGGAGCCGCCCGGTTGGTCGTCGCGCTGCTGTGCGCGGCCATCGTGGGCATGCTCGTGCCGTCCGGCGCGGGCGCATCGACGCTACCGGCAGGATTCGAGGAGACCACCGTGCTCCCCGGTGTCGGCAAGCCGCAGGACATCGCAATCGCGCCCAACGGGCGTGTGTTCGTGGCCGAGAAGACCGGCTTCATCAGGACGTACAGCAGCGTCGACGACACGACGCCCACGCTGTTCGCCGATCTGCGCACCAAGGTGCACAACTTCGGCTCGCGCGGTCTGCTGTCGATCGTGACGGACCCGAAGTTCGGCACCACCGGGAACAACTACGTGTACGTGTACTACACGATGGACGCACCGCTCGGCGGCACCCCGCCGGTGTACGGCGGTGGGTCCTTCGACGCGTGCCCGGAGACGTTCGACGCGCAGGACGGCGACCTCGACAAGCCCGGCATCCAGACGATCGGCTGGGTCGACAACTGCCCGGTGGGATCGCGCATCTCGCGGCTCCAAGTCGCGGGGGAGGTCATCACCGGCTCGGAGAAGGTGCTGGTGGAGGACTTCTGCCAGCAGTTCGCCGGTCACGGCGGCGGCGGGCTCGCGTTCGACAAGGACGGCAAGCTGATCGCCTCGGCAAGCGACGGCTCCACGTCGCAGTTCTGGGACTGGGGTCAGTCGGGATCTCCGAAGAACCCCTGTGGTGACCCGCCCGGTGGGGTTGGTGCCTCGCTCACGCGTCCGTCGTCGGAAGGCGGCCGGCTGCGGGCACAGGACGTGCGCACGACCAGCGATGCGACCGGCCTGTCCGGGTCAGTGATCCGGATCGACCCGGCGACGGGTGCCCCGGTGCAGACGAACGGAACCGACGCGAACGCCAAGCGCATCATCGCCTACGGGCTGCGTGACGCCACGCGGCTTGCGATCCGGCCTGGCACGAACGACATCTGGGTTGCCGACCGCGGCGGCGGGTACTGGGAGGAGTTCCACCGCGTGACGCCGAGCTCGACCAAGCTCAACTTCGGTTGGCCTTGCTACGAGAACGACGCGAAGCGCGAGCAGAGCGACCTCCAGAACCTGCACATGTGCGAGAACCTGTACTCGGACAAGCTCAACCTGAGGGCGCCTTTCTGGGCCTACGACCACGAGCTGGAGATCCACCCGGAGGAGAACTGCACGGGCAACGACGCGCGGCCCGGCAGCACGCTCTCGGGCCTCGAGTTCTACCCCGAGGTGGGAGGCAACTTCCCGCCGATGTACAGGAACGCGCTGTTCTTCGCGGACCGCCTGCGCAATTGCATCTGGGCGCTCCTGCCCGACGCAAACGGCATCCCGAAGAAGGGTGGCGTGGTCCCGTTCGCCGGCATGGCGATGCGGGCGACGGACCTCGAGGTCACCCCGTCGGGCGACCTGCTGTACATCGACCAGAGCACGGACACGATCCAGCGCATCCGCTACACGGTGGTGAACCAGGCCCCGGTCGCGGTTCCGTCTGCGAACGTGACGTCGGGCAAGGCGCCGCTGGCGGTCACGTTCAGCGGGCTCGGCTCGACGGACGCGAACAACGACGCGCTCACCTACGCCTGGGACCTCGACGGGGACAACTTCCTCGACGACTCCACGGCGGCCCAGCCGGCGTTCACCTACACGACGCCCGGCACCTACACGGTGACGCTGAAGGTCACGGACCCGAGCGGCGCGTTCAGCACCGCGGATCTCGTGATCACGGTGACCGACAACACGGTCGTCGACCCGGGCCCCGGCCCCGGTCCCGGCACGGGCACGCCCGCGCCGAAGACGACCACCCCGACGACGACGCCTTCGGTGAACCTGCCGTCGGCGGGTCCGACGGGGCCGGTCCTGATCGTCGCGGCAGCCCGCACGCAGCACCTCACGGGCCACCGTTCGATCGAGGTCCACGGCGGTTGCGTGGCCGCGTGCACGCTGAAGGCGACGGCGAAGGTGTCGCTGCCCGGTGCCAGCAAGACGCTGAAGCTCCGGGGCACGTCGGCCAAGGCTGCACAGGGCAAGGTGGTGACGCTGCGCATCAAGCTCAAGGGCAAGAAGATGCGTGCCATCCGCCGTGCGCTGCGCCGCGGCAAGAAGGTCACCGCGACCGTCACGGTCGTCGCGACCGACGGCACCGGCGCGTCCAGCGCCAAGCGCAAGATCCGGCTGAAGCTCTAGGTCAGCTGACGGACAAGGGCTGGGGCGCGCTGCGCCTCAGCCCTTCCTGTCCATGGCGGCTGTCGCTGCCGAGCCCGTCTCGGCCGACAGCCAGCCCTGGGCCAGGGGATCGGTGCCCGACTCGACGACCTGCCGCATCGCGGCCAGCGCCGGGCCCCGCAGCTGCCGCTTGACGGTGGCGTAGGCATCCGAGGGCATGTCGCCCAGCTCGGCGGCCATCGCAAGCGCCCGCTCCAGCACTTCGGCCGGCTCGGCCAGCTCGTCCACGAGGCCGAGCGCGAGCGCCTCCGGCGGGTCCACCAGATGAGCCCGCAGGACCAGGTAGCGGGCGGCCGGCGGCGACAGCTCCGCCGTCACGACCGCCAGCGCGTTCGCGGGGTAGGGCACGCCCACGCGCGCCTCGGTCAGGCCGAGCTTGCCCTGTGTCGAGCCGACGCGGTAGTCCGCGCACATGGCGAGCACGATGCCGCCGGCGATCGCGTGGCCGTTGACCGCCCCGACGACGGGACGGTCGAACCCGTACCAGGCCGCCACCATGCGGTTGATCGCCATGATCATCTCCGCCTGTCCCGCGGGATCGAGCGTGGGCACCAGGTTCAGGTCGAGACCCGCCGAGAAGAAGCCGTCGCGGCCCGTCAGCACCACGGCGTCGGCCTCCAGCTCCTCCCTGACCCCGATCACCTCCTCGAGGAGCGCCGGATTCATCGCGTTCGCCGGAGGCCGGTCGATCCGGACGACCGCGACGTTGCCGCGCGGCTCGACCGTGACGAGCCGGTCAGACAACGAGGTGCGGGTAGTCGCGCTCGACCATCGCGCGGTACTGCTCGAACACGGGCTTCGTGATCGGGATCAGCCTCAGGGCGGCCTTCACGTCGCCGCCGCTCTTGATGCGCCGGCGGGCGAGCGCCATGGGCACGTTCTCCTTGCCCTGGAAGTACTTGTTGGCGACGTCCGAGTTCATGGTCATCTCGACCTGCGGCTTCCAGTCGACCTCGTCGGACCAGACCCAGCGCAGGTTCTGCTCCCCGCCCGAGTCGTCGTAGGTGATGTTCACGACCGCGTCCTGGTCGGGAAACTCGAAGCGCTGCGGCACGCGGGCGTCGCGCAGCTGCGGGCCCATCTCGGGGTCGGTGCTCATGATCGTGAACACCTTGTCCATCACCTCGCGGAACTCCTTGGCGGAGCTGAACTCGGCCATCGCGCAGCGAGTCTATCCGCGGCGGCCGCGCCGCGGCTAGCTGTCGAAGCCGAGCCCGAGCCGGTCCAGCAGTCGCAGCCACGCGCCGCGCCGGCCCCGGTTGCGGTCGGCGGCGGCGAGCCGGTTGCGAGTCAGCTCGATCACTGCCCAGCGCAACGGCTCGGGCGGGAATGGCAGCGGCTGCGTACGCGTGGCGCGCAGCTGCGTCGCCTCTGTGCGGCGGCCGGCCAGCAGGTCGAGCGCCATGCGCGCGCCGAAGCGGCTCGCGCCGATCCCGAGGCCCGTGTGCCCGGCGGCGTATGCGACGCGCCCGCCGTGCGAGGTGCCGAAGAACGCGAAGAAGCGGCTGCATGTGTCGATCGGGCCGCCCCAGCGATGGGTGAAGCGCAGGCCTTCGAGCTGCGGGAACGTCGTGAAGAGGTGGCGCGCGAGCCGCGCGAACGACGCATCGCGCTGGCTCAACTGCGGTCCCACGGCGTTGCCGAATTTGTAGACGGCGTCGTAGCCGCCCCACAAGATCCTGTCGTCCGCGGTGAGCCGGTAGTAGTGGAACTGGTTGCCGGCGTCGCTGACTCCCTGGTGGTTCGCCCAGCCGAGCGATGCGCGGCGGGCGGCGTCCAGCGGCTCGCTCACCAGCACGTAGTCCCAGACCGGCACGATCCGCCGGCGGACGGCGCGCACCGGCGAGCGGAAGGCGCCCGTCGTCAGCACCGCTCCCCGCGCGTCCACCTGACCGCTCGTGGTGGAGACGCGCAGCCCGCCACCGGCGCGGAGCAATCCGGTCACGCGGGAGTGCTCGAAGATGCGCACGCCGAGCTCCAGGGCGGCGCGACCGAGCCCCCAGGCGAGCTTCGCCGGGTGGAGTGTCCCGCCGCCGCTGCGCAGCCACAGGCCCGCGCGGTAGAGCGGCGAGCTCACCTCGGCCCGCACCGCGTCGGTGTCCAGCAGGGTCGCGTCGTGGCCGAAGCGCCGCAGCTGCGCAGCCTCCTCCTCCAGCCACGCCTCCTCGTGGGGCTCCAGCGCCACCGTCATCTCCCCGCCCGGCACGAGGTCGCACTCGATGCCGTACCGGGCGAGCGCCGCGACGGTCTGGTCGAGGTTCTCGCGGCCCAGCCGCTCGAGCACGGGCATCTCGCCGGGGAACCGCGCCAGCCCGTTGCGGAGGCCGTGCGTCAGCGAGGAGGAGACGAAGCCGCCGCTGTTCCCGGTCGCCCCGTGCGCGATCGCATCGGCTTCCAGCAGCACGACGTCGCGTGCGGGATCGTCCTCCTTCGCCTGGATCGCCGCCCACAGTCCGCTCAGCCCTCCGCCGACGATCACGAGGTCGGCATCCGTCCGCACCTCCAGCGGCGGGCAGCGCGCGGGCTGATCGCCGGAGTCGAGCCAGAACGAGACCGGCGCCGCGTCGGCGTACGAAGCGCGGTCACGCTCCGTCGGTGCGGCGGTCCAGGGAAAGGTGCCCGGATTCAGGTGGTCGCCGGCTTCGTCATGTGGGTCGGCTCGCCGGGCGAGAGCTGATCCGGGTCGTTGTACTCGGCGCCCGGGGGCGGCGCGACCGGTCCCTCCAGCAACGGGTCGCCGGTCTCCTCCATCCAGCGCTCGAGCATGGCGTGCATCTCAGTCCTCACTGCCTGCGCCGCGGGCTCGTCCGCCAGGTTGCGCGCCTCGTTCGGGTCGAACAGCAGGTCGTAGAGCTGCTCGCGGGCGAGGACCTGCTCGGCCCACCCAGCCCTCATCCAGAGGTCCTTGCTCGGGCTGTCGTCCGTGTTCACGACGACCGGCGTGGTGCGCTCGTCGAAGCGCCGGATGTACTTCCACCGGTCGGTGCGCACGGCGCGCTGGGGCTCGTAGGCCGCGTGGTAGGTCCCTTCGGCGAACACGGCGTCGCGGATCGCGCGGCGCTCACCACGCACGAGCGGCATCATGGACTCCCCCTGCAGGAAGGGCGGCTGCTCGATCTCGAGCAGTTCGCAGATCGTCGGGAACAGGTCGATGTGCGACACGAGGCCGTCGACCACCTGGCCGCCGCGCAGGCCGCCGGGGCCGCGCAGGATCAGGAACACGCCGATGCCACGGTCCGTGAGCGTGGTCTTCGCACCCGGGAAGGCGATCCCGTGGTCGGTCGTGCAGATGACGAGGGTGTCGTCGGCCAGGCCGAGGTAGTCGAGCGAGTCGATCACCGCCTCGACTCCCTCGTCCAGCGAGCGCGCGCTGGCGACGAACGCGGCCATGTCTGCGCGCGTCTCGGGAGTGTCCGGCAGGTTGGGCGGGGGGAGGACGTAGCGCTCTTCCTCCGCGCTCGGGTGGAAGAACTCGCGGTGGGTCTCGAAGAACCCGACGGACAGGAAGAACGGGCGGCCGGGGGGGTCGCGCAGCACGTCGATCGTGACGGGCGCGACGTCGCTGGCCCGGGTGGTCGCGATCTTGATCACCTGGTCGTAGCCGATCACGTCCGGGCGCTTCGAGATGTGCTGCTCGCCGATCAGCACGGAGTGGTAGCCGATGTCGTGCAGCGTGTGCACGATGTGGTGGTTGTAGTCGTTCAGCGACCAGCCGCGGTGGGCGAGGCCGAGCATGCCGTTCGTGTGCGCGTACTGGCCGGTCAGCAGGCAGGCGCGGCTGGCCGAGCAGGTCGACGCTGCGCAGAAGGCCTGCCGGAACAGGACGCCCTCCTCGGCAAGGCGCTGGATGCTGGGCGTCGGCACTCCGTACCCGTACGGCTGCACGTAACGGCCGGTGTCGTGCGAGTGCAGGTAGACGATGTTGGGCCGGGAGCCGTCCGCCATGCTCAGCTGACGGCAGGGACATGGGCGAAGTCGCCCCTGAACTCGGACACCCATCGCTCCGAGGTGTCGTCGGCCTGGCGTGCAGTGCACGGCTCGCCGTACTGAGCCCCGGCGGGGTAGCGGACGCCCACGTGCCCGAGTATCCGCGTCACCGCGTCGTGCAGGTCCTGCGTGAACTCCTCGTAGGTCAGGGTGAGGGGCTGGATGCCGGTGCCCTCGAAGTAGATCTCCCAGGCGCGATCGGATGCGATCAGCTGCCTGCGCAGATGGTCGATCGCCTCGAAGCTGTATCGCAGCCGCGGC
>Ga0075429_100001080_pt1 | contig 21879 bp, 22 predicted proteins | sample RhiMetdeltSRZDD3_FD_75295 | JGI IMG/M metagenome (GOLD analysis project Ga0075429, IMG submission 75295) | Populus rhizosphere microbial communities from Tennessee, USA - Rhizosphere MetaG P. deltoides SRZDD3 | ecosystem: Host-associated > Plants > Roots > Rhizosphere > Soil | place: USA... | reverse complement strand
ACGTGCCACGGCATGAGCAGATGCGCGCGCTCCGCGACGCGGAGGTTGTCGGTGCTGATGCCGCTGCGCTCGAGATTCGCGAGCTCTTCGCAGAGCACCTGGAGATTCACAACGGTGCCCGGCCCGACGATGCAGAGCGCGTTCGGGTTGAAGATGCCCGACGGCACGAGATGGAGCTTGAACGTGCCGTGCTGGTTGACGACGGTGTGGCCGGCGTTGTTGCCGCCCTGGAAACGGATGACCACGTCCGCCTCCTGCGCCAGGAGGTCCGTGATCTTGCCCTTACCCTCGTCGCCCCATTGGGCCCCGACGACGGCGGTCACTGGCACGTGTAAAGACGATACGCGCCGCGCGCCCTGCGCGTGCGCCCGATGCGCGGCGTGCTCACGCACGCCTGCTCCCCGCCGCGGGTCCTGCCGCGGGGAGCCGCGGGCGCGTCGCGTGCTCCGCGCCGCGGGTCCTGCCGCGGCTCGGGGTTCTCGCTCGCGAGTTGGCCTCCCCGCCTCACCGTCCGCTGGCCGTTCCTCTGCCGGCGGGGCCCCTCCACTCTCGCTCGCGAGAATCCCACTCGCCGCGTCACCCGCGGCGTGCGCACGCCTGCGCCGAACGCCGGTGCTCGTTTCGCCTCAGGTCGGCCATCGGCTTCGCGAGGCTCCGGCGCCTCAATCCCGCGATACAAGCCGTCTCAAGCGGGGCGAGCGCTTACTGGGACACGGAGCCGTTAATTACTGTGACAACGATGACGTCAGAAGCCGGCCCGAGCGGCGGGCCGAAGCGCGCCTCGCGACTGGCTCCGCTCGAGGCTGAGCTCGAGCGGCGGATCCTCGTCCTGGACGGCGCCATGGGCACGGAGATCCAACGGCTGCGTCTGGACGAAGCGGCGTTCCGTGGCGAGCGGTTCAAGGACTGGCCACGGGACCTCCGCGGGAACAACGACCTTCTGAACATCACACGACCCGGGGCGATCGAAGCGATCCACGATGCCTATCTTGCCGCCGGCGCGGACATCATCGAGACGAACACCTTCAACTCCACTCGCATCGCGCTCGCCGACTACGGCCTGGAGGAGTTCGCCCGCGAGCTGAACGAGGCGGGCGCGCGCCTCGCGCGCGCGCGAGCGGACGCGTTCGAGGTGCGGGATGGCCGCGTCCGATTCGTCGCGGGCGCCATCGGTCCGACGAACAAGACGGCCTCGATCTCGCCGCGGGTCGAGGACGCGGGTTTCCGCAACGTGTCGTTCGACGAGCTCGTCGCCGCGTATGCCGAAGCGGCGCACGGCCTCATCGCCGGCGGGGTCGACCTGCTGCTTCTCGAAACGATCTTCGACACGCTCAACGCGAAGGCCGCGCTATTCGCGATCGAGAACGTGTTCGAGCAGCTTGGGACGCGACTCCCGCTCATGATCTCGGGGACCATCACGGACAAGAGCGGACGGACGCTCTCGGGCCAGACCACCGAAGCCTTTTGGAATTCGGTCGCGCACGCGCGGCCGCTCGCGGTCGGCCTGAACTGCGCTCTCGGGGCCAGGGACCTATTTCCGTACGTTCAGGAGCTCGCCCGTGTCGCTCCCTGCTACATCAGCGTGTACCCGAACGCGGGCCTGCCCAATGACATGGGCGGGTACGACGAGACGCCGGCGTACACGTCGGAGGTCCTGCGCGAGTTCGCGGTCGCGGGCCTGCTCAACATCGTGGGCGGATGCTGCGGCACGACGCCGGCGCACATCGCCGCGATCGTCGGATCCGTCACGGGCCTGACCCCGCACCAGAAGTCCGCGCCAGCGCCGGCGCTGCGCCTCTCGGGTCTGGAACCACTCACGATCACCGAGACGTCGAACTTCGTGAACGTCGGCGAGCGCACGAACGTCACCGGTTCGGCGAAGTTCAAGAAGCTCGTCCTCGCCGGAGACCTCGAAGGTGCTCTCGAGGTCGCGCGACAGCAGATCGAGGCGGGCGCGGCGATCATCGACGTGAACTTCGACGAAGCCATGCTCGACGGCGAGGAGGCGATGCGGACCTTCCTGCAGCTCGCTGCCGCCGAGCCTGAGATCGCGCGCGTGCCGGTGATGCTGGACTCGTCGAAATGGCGCGTCATCGAAGCCGGGCTCAAGTGCCTCCAGGGCAAGGGGATCGTGAACTCGATCTCCCTCAAGGAAGGGGAGGCGGAGTTCCTTCGCCAGGCGCGGCTCGTCCGGCGCTATGGCGCCGCGGTGATCGTCATGGCCTTCGACGAGCAGGGTCAGGCGGACTCGGTGGAGCGGAAGGTCGCGATCTGCGGTCGCGCGTTCCGCTTGCTGACCGAGGAGGTCGGCTTTCCTCCGAACGACATCATCTTCGATCCGAACATCTTCGCGATCGCCACCGGCATCGAGGCCCATAACCGCTACGCGCTCGACTACATCGAAGCGACTCGCCGGATCAAGGCCGCGCTCCCCGGCGTCCGCGTGAGCGGCGGCGTGAGCAACGTGTCGTTCTCCTTCCGGGGCAACAACGCCGTGCGTGAAGCGATCCACGCGGTCTTCCTGTATCACGCGGTCGACGCGGGGATGGACATGGGGATCGTGAACGCAGGCGCCATCGCCCTCTACACGGACATCCCGCCGGTGCTCCTGGAGCGGGTCGAAGACGTCGTCCTCGACCGGCGGCCCGATGCCACGGAGCGGCTGCTCGAGATCGCCGACAGCGTGAAGGGCGAGGTCGCCGCGAAGGCAGTGGACCTCGCCTGGCGTGAGTCGCCGGTGGCCGAGCGCCTCTCGTATGCGCTCGTTCACGGGATCGCGGACTACATCGTCGAGGACACCGAGGAGGCGCGCAGGGTCGCCACGCGCCCGATCGACGTGATCGAAGGGCCGCTCATGGACGGGATGAAGATCGTGGGTGACCTCTTCGGAAGCGGGAAGATGTTCCTGCCTCAGGTGGTGAAGAGCGCGCGCGTCATGAAGCGCGCTGTCGCGCACCTCGTCCCGTACATCGAGCAGGAGAAGGCGAGCGGCGGTACCACGCGCACGAAGGGGAAGATCGTCATGGCGACGGTCAAGGGCGACGTCCACGACATCGGCAAGAACATCGTCGGAGTCGTGCTCCAGTGCAACAACTACGACGTCATCGATCTGGGCGTCATGGTCCCGAGCGCCGTCATCCTCGAGACCGCGCGGCGCGAGCGTGCCGACCTCATCGGACTCTCGGGTCTGATCACGCCATCGCTCGAGGAGATGTCGTTCGTCGCGAGCGAGATGCAGCGCGAGGGATTCACCGTGCCGCTGCTGATCGGTGGCGCGACGACGAGCCGGGTGCACACGGCCGTGAAGATCGATCCGTGCTACGAGGGTCCGGTCGTGCACGTCCTTGATGCCTCGCGGGCGGTCGGCGTGGCCAGCACGCTGCTCAACGGCGACACCCGTGACGCGTTCCTGACCGGAGTGCGAACGGAGTTCGACGAGCTCCGCGCGCGCCGGTCGGAGCGGCAATCACAGGTGCGGCGGCAGTCGATCGGCGAGGCCCGCGCCAACAGGCTGGTCCTGGACTGGACCTCCACGCGGCCGCCGAAGCCGACGTTCAGCGGGGTCCGCACGTACGACGATGCTCCCCTGGCAGACCTGGTACCGCGCATCGACTGGAGCCCGTTCTTCCAGGCCTGGGAGCTGGACGGCTATTACCCCGCGATCCTCGACGATCCCGTCGTCGGAGAGAGCGCGCGCTCACTGTTCGCCGATGCTCGCGACATGCTGCGCCGCGTCGTCGACGAGCGCTGGCTCCACGCGCGCGCCGTGGTCGGCTTCTTCCCGGCGAATTCGGACGGCGCCGATGACATCCGGATCTGGTCGCCCGACCGGCGGCCACGCGAAGGCACACCGCTCGCGGTCGTGCACACGATCCGGCAGCAGATGCTCAAGACCGACGGCGGGCCCAACCTCGCGCTCGCGGACTTCGTCGCGCCGGAAGCGTCGGGCGTCGACGACTGGATGGGATTCTTCGCGGTCACGACCGGCATCGGACTCGAGGAGAAGGTGGCCGAGTTCGCCGCGACCCAGGACGACTACAGCTCGATCCTGCTCAAGGCCCTCGCGGACCGCCTCGCCGAGGCGTTCGCGGAGCGCCTGCACGAGCGGGTGCGGCACGAGCTATGGGGGTACGCCGCCGGGGAGCATCTGGACAACCGGTCGCTGATACGCGAGCAGTACCAGGGCATCCGTCCGGCACCCGGATATCCGGCGTGTCCGGATCACAGCGAGAAGGCGACGCTGTTCGAGCTGCTGAACGTGAGCGAGCGCACCGGGATCGGACTGACCGAGAGCTACGCGATGGTGCCGACGGCGGCGGTCAGCGGCTACTACTTCTGGCATCCCCAGGCGCGGTATTTCGGCGTCGGAAAGATCGAGCGCGACCAGGTCGAGGACTACGCGCGGCGCAAGGGGCAGGACATCGCCACGACGGAACGCTGGCTCGCACCGATCCTCAACTACGACCGCTGAGCGCTCTGCGAACCCGCTGCTACGGCTTGCGCGCGGTGAAGACGATCGAGCGCGCCACGGCGCGCTGGCGTTCCGGCGTCAGCTGCCGGCGCATCCGCTCGATGAGCTGTGGGGTGAAAAGCGGATAGCGCGAGCAGTCGTCGACGGTGAGCCATCGCTCGTCGTGGGTCGTGATGTCGACGAATCCCGCTCGCTCCAGCTTCCGGCCGAAGACACGCTCCGGCAGCGCGCCGGCTATTCAGCCGGCCCAGGCATCCGGATCGGTCATCACCTCGGGTGGCAGCTCCTCGTCAAGGACGATGTCGGCGAGCGAGATGCGACCGCCGGGCCGCAGGACGCGGAAGATCTCGGACATCGCGCGTCCCTTGCGTGGCGACAGGTTGAGCACGCCATTCGAGATGGCGACGTCCACGCTCGCGTCGGGGAGCGGGATCGACTCGAGCTCGCCACGGAGCCACTCGACGTTGGTGATGGCGCCGTCACGCGCGTTCGACTCACCCTGCGCGAGCATTTCCGGGAGCGTGTCGAGCCCGATGGCGCGACCGCTTGGAGCGACCAGCCGTGCGGCCAGGAGGGTGTCGATCCCCGCGCCGCAGCCGAGATCGATGACGATCTCGCCGGCCACCAGTCCGGCCCGTCGCACGGGGTTGCCGACGCCGAGCGACGCCGCGGTCGCACCATCCGGGACCAGCGCGAGCTCGTCCCGCGAGTACAGCTCGCCGGCGACCTCCGTCGCCTGGCCGAGGACTCCTCGGTATCTCTCGCGAACGGAGTCACGGACCGCGTCCTGACCCAGGAGATCGTCCGAGACCGGCGCGACCGGATGGGCCTCGGTCATCTCTCGCCGAGCCGCTGGACGAATTTGTGTAGTCGCTCGCGCGCCGTCGGCGCGAGCGGCGTTTCAGCCGTGCTCGCGAGCTTTGTGCGGACCTGCTTCGCGAATTCGAGCTCGCCGCAGCAGTGCCGGCAGAGACCGAGGTGCTGCTCGAGCTCCTGCTCCTGCGCTTTGTCGATGTTGCGGTCGAGATACGACCAGAGACGCTCCACCGCGTCACGGCAGGCGATCATGTTCGAGATTCTCCCTTCAGCAAGCCGCGCTGTTTCGCGTACTCCCACAGTGCTTTCTCCAGCTGCTTCCGCCCGCGGTACAGCCGCGCGAGCACGGTGCCCGTCGTCGTTCCGGTGAGCTCGGCGATCTCGCGCGCCTTGTAGCCGTAGACGTACGCCAGCACCAGTGCGGTGCGGTGCGCGGCATGGATCCGCTGGAGCGACGTCGTGAGGTTGTCGTCGTCGAATAGGTCGAGGAAGTCGAGGTGCAGGCGATCCGAGTACGGGAGCGGGTCCTCCTCGACGAGGGTGTCGAAGAGAGAGAACCGCTCGTCCTCCAGAGACACGTCGTTCTCGTGTGGCGCCTCTTTCCGCCAGCGATCGGTCGAGGCGGAGAGGAGCACCTTCGTCAGCCAGTACCGTGGCCGCTCGCGATTGCGCAGCGACTCGTTGGCGCGGAACGCGCGAACGAGCGTGTCCTGGACCAGATCCTCGGCGGCCGTCCGCTCGCCGCACAGCTTGTGGGCGAACGCATAGAGGTAGTCGAGGTGCGGCTCGACGAGCGCGGCGAACGATGGTCGTGCCTCGGGAGCGGCTGCGTGCACGTCCATAAAGACGCGGCCGAGTGTGTCGTTTATTGCCGCCCGCGGGCAATATCCCCGCCTCGTGGCGCCGTCCTTACAGCAGAAACACCTCAGAAACAACTCGGGAGGAACGACATGGCCACCGCAACACCGACGATCACGAACGGTGTCAACGTCACCCAGCTGGTCGACACCATCGGGCTCATCAAGAAGGACCCGAGCCTGGCGCGCTTCCGCTTCCGCTCGCGCACCCGCTGGGATGGGGGCGGTCGGTGTGCGACGGAGATCACCGGCTTCTACGGCGCCGGCGCGGAGATCTCGCGTGCCCGCGCGCACGCGCTCGCCGGCGACGAGCCTCCGGTCCTGCTCGGCTCGGACACCGCCCCGAACGCGGTCGAGGCCGTCCTTCACGCGCTCGCGGCGTGCATCTCCGTCGGCTACGTGTACAACGCCGCCGCACGCGGCATCACGATCGAGTCTCTGCGCTTCGATGCTGAAGGCGAGCTTGATCTCCACGCGTTCCTCGGCCTGTCCGACACGACGCGGCCAGGATTCGAGCGCATCACCTTCACCGCGACGGTGAAGGCCGACGCGCCTCGCGCTCAGCTGGAAGAGCTGTGCGAGTACGTCCAGCGGACCTCGCCGGTGCTCGACATCATCCGCAACCCCGTTCCGGTCAGCATCCGGCTCGTGGCCGAGTAGTCGCATGGCTCAGTGCGGCACGTGCAGGGGCGAGACGAAGGGTTTCAAATGCGATGTCTGTGGCGCGGAATCCCCCGTCCACGTCGAGAGTCACCGCTGCGGTGGGGAGCACTGCATGCCGAAGTGCTTAGCGTGCTACGAAGCGGAGGCGAACTGCACGTGCCGCCTCAAGGCGCTCGCGACGTCGTGACCGCGGGGCGCACGATCTCGGCGGCGAGCTTCGCGAGCTCGATCAGCGTGCGCGAACGAAGCGGTTCGCGCACCCACCAGAGGTTGGGATCCCACTCGAGATCGCGCGCCGGATAGTTCCTGAGCACGATGCCGGCGGGTTCGAAGGCGCGCTTGAACAGCATGTCCGCGCGCCGCTGGTGATACGGGCTGGTCACGAGTATCGCGGAGCGGAGCCTCCGGTCGACCATGAGCTTGGCGACCTCGGTCGCGTTGTCTTCCGTCGTCGCCGACGCGGGCTCGATGAGCGTCGCGCTCTCCGGCACGCCCTGGCGCAGGGCCTCGCGGCGCATGATCTCGGCCGAGCTCACCGAATCGGGATCGAGCGCCGAGCCGGAGAAGACGATGAGCGGCGCGAGGCCCTGCTTCCAGAGGGAGATCGCGGTGTTCGTGCGAGCGCCGGTATCGCCCGAGATCGCCACGATCGCGTCTGATTTCTCGAGCGGGTCCTCGATCGCCAGCGCGTGACCGACCGCCGCGAGCGCGAACACGCCCAGTCCGATCGTGAGCACGATGCCGACGAGGAGTCCGACGATGAAGCCGCGCACTGATCGAGGCTAGCGGTGCGGAGGGGTCGAAGTTCAGGCGGGCGGCGCGGCCGCGGGCGGTGGAGCGCTCCGGCGCGCCTCGAAGCACTCCGAGCAATACACGGGCCGGTCGGTACGGGGCTCGAACGGCACCTGGGCCGGCTTCCCGCAGTTGCTGCAGATGACGTCGTGCATGTTCGCGGCGCGCGCCGCGGCGCGCTCGGCCTTCGCCTTCTTCCGGCAGTCGGGACACCGCTGCGGTTCGTGGAGAAGACCCTTCTGCTGGTAGAACTCCTGCTCTCCGGCCGTCCACACGAAGGCATTGCCGCACTCGCGGCACGTGAGCGACTTGTCGGCAAAGGCCATGGTCATCGCGTCAGCTTTTCGCGCGGAATCGTAGCCGGGGGGTCAAGCCGACGACGCTGTCCGGCGGAGTCCGTCGAGGAAAGTGGTGCGCGGCTCCCAGAGCCCGTCACGCTTGGCCCGCGTCGCGTCGACGCAGGAGCGCTGGACCTCCGCCGGGCGCGCGGGGGCTCTTGTAACGCCTGGTGGCGGGCCCAGGATCTCGGCCATCGCGGCGATGATCTGGTTCACGCTCGTCGCGACACCCGTCCCGATGTTGTACAGGCCCTTCCAGTTGCCGGCGAACGCCGAGAGGACCGCGTCGACGACATCGCCGACGTAGATGTAGTCGCGCTCCGCCGTGCCGTCGCCGAAGACGATGAGCTTCTCGCCGCGTCGCCAGCGCCCGAGGAAGATCGCGATCACACCGCCCTCGAGGTCCTGGCGCTGACGCGGGCCGTACACATTCGCGAGGCGCAAAGTGATGTTCGGGATCTCCGCGGCCCCCACGATCCGCTCGGCTTCCGCCTTGAACTTCCCATAGTTCGACGGCGGATCCACCGGAACAGCCTCGGAAGCGCACGCCTCCGTTTCACCGTAGATCGCGCCGCCCGTCGAGATGTTGACCAGCATCTGCGCGTGGACCTCTTCCGCCAGGCGCACGACGTTGCGCGTCCCTTCGACGATCACACGCCGGTACAGCTCGGGTTTCTCCATCGACTCGACGACCTTGGTCCGCGAGGCGCAGTGCACGACCGCGTCGAAACCCTCGCCATGGACAGCCGCACGGAGTGCCTTCGTGTCCGACACGTCGGCCACCCGGAGAGCGATGTCCGGTGCGAGGTTGGCGCGGTCACCAGTGGAGATGTCGTCCACAACGACCACCAGATCGCCGCGCGCCTCGAGCGCGTCGACGATGGTGCTGCCGATGAATCCCGCGCCGCCGGTCACGAGTACGCGCATCTGGCGAGTGCTCCTTCTTTCCACAACTGTGGACAACTCTCGATGTGGATAACGGTGGCGAGTGCCCGAAATCAGTGGACGGGCACGGCGCGTTCTGGGGATAGTGTCGTAGCCGGACCCACACTTCTCAGTCACCCTTTGGTCCCATCGCGAGCGGTCCCCCACGCGAATTTCATCCGTATTTCTGGGCGGATTGACACCGAACGTATGTTCTAGTGTGGCAAGAACCCTGCATCTGGAGGCGGCGTGAGCGTCGAGAGCACCGAACGAGCACTTCCATGGGATGAGGCGGCCGAGCAGCAGGTGCTCGGCAGCCTCCTCATCGACCGTGACGCGATCTTCAAGGTCGCCGACGTTCTGGGGAAGGACGACTTCTACCTCGCCCGGCACCAGCGCATCTACGGGACGGTGCAGGCGCTGCTCGAGCGCCGTGAGCGCATCGATCCGCTCACGGTCCAGGTGGAGCTCGCGCGACGTGAGGAGCTCGACCGTATCGGCGGACCGGCGTATCTGCGGGAGCTCACGGAGCTCGTGCCGACGGCGGTGGAGATCGAACGGTACGCGCGCATCGTCCGCGACCGCGCGATCCTGCGCCGACTCCTCGGCGCCGCGACGGCCGTCGCCGCGGACGCGTACGGCGAACCGACCGACATACCGCTCGCGCTCGATCGCGCGGAGCAGCGCATCTTCGCGCTGCGCGACGAATCCGCGAACGCGCAGCTCCGACACATCCAGGCGGCGCTGCAAGAGAACTTCGATCACCTCACCCAGCGGATGGAAAAGCCGTACGAGGTCAGCGGCATCCCCTCCGGCTTCCGCGAGATCGACTTCTATACGGAGGGCTTCTCCGCCGGCGATCTCGTCGTCATCGCCGCGCGGCCGTCGGTCGGCAAGACGAGCCTGGGGCTCGCGATGGCCTTCAACATGGCCAAGCGCGGCCATCCGACGCTCGTGTTCTCGCTCGAGATGGATACGAAGCAGGTCGTGTCGCGCTTCCTCGCGATGAACAGCCGCACCGATCTGCTGGCGCTGCGCACCGGGAACGTGTTCGACACCGAGGCCGCGTCGTCGCTCGCGGGCCTGCCGATCCTCATCGACGACACGCCGGGTCTTTCGATCATGGAGCTGCGCACCAAGGCGCGGCGCGCGAGCACGCACGACCGTCTCGAGGTGATCGTCGTCGACTACATCCAGCTCATGCGCACCGGCGAGCACGAAGAGAACCGGGTGCAGGAGATCGCGACGATCACGAAGAATCTCAAGTCGCTCGCGCGTGAGCTGAACGTGGTGGTCATCGGTCTGTCGCAGCTTTCGCGCGCGGCAGGCGATTCAGGACTCGAGCCGAAGCTCTCCACACTTCGTGAGTGCGTTACCGGAGACACCCTCGTGTGCCTTGCTGACGGTCGCCGACTGCCGATCCGCGAGCTTGTCGGGACGACGCCGGAGGTCCTCTCGATCCAGAAGGGACGAATCGTCACCGCGAAGAGCGACCTGGTGTGGTCCGTCGGACGTCGGCCCGTGTACAAGGTTCGTCTCGCGAGCGGACGTGAGATCCGCGCGACGGCGGAACATCGTCTGTACGGATTCGACGGCTGGCGAAAGGTTGGCGAACTTCGTGAAGGTGATCGCCTGGCTATCGCGCGACGCTTGCCAGAACCCGCCCTGACGAGCGAGTGGTCAGAACCGCGTCTCGCCTTGCTCGGGCAGCTCATCGGTGACGGCAGTTACCTCGTCCATCAGCCGCTCAGATACACCAGCAGCTCGGCCGAGAACCGCGAGGTCGTCGCTCGTGCCGCGATCGAGGAATTCAACGCCATCGTCTATCCGCAGAAGCCGATCGGTAGCTGGCAGCAGCTTTACATCGGCGGCAATGGCAACCGCTGGCACCCGGCTGGCGTGAACAGCTGGCTGCGCGACCTTGGGATCTTCGGGCAGCGCTCGGATCAGAAACGGCTCCCGCGCGAGGTGTTCCGCCTTCCTAATCGGCAGCTCGCGATCCTGCTGCAACACCTGTGGGCGACGGACGGCAGCATCAGCGTTTCGAAGCCAGGTCGGCGCGGTGGTCACAGCGTGTACTACGCGACCAATAGCATCGGTCTCGCGGGCGATGTCGCGGCGCTCCTGCTCCGCTTCGGGATCGTGACGCGCACATACGAGGTCGAGGAAGACGGCTACCTTCCCGGCTATCAAGTGAATGTCTCCGGCACGGATGCGCAGCAACGATTCCTTGATCAGATCGGCGCTTTCGGCCCCCGCGTCGAGCCAGCCGCCGCGCTCGCCGAGGCCATCATCGGCATTGAACCAAATACGAACGTCGACACCGTCCCACGGGAAGTCTTTGCATCCGTAAAGACGCGGATGCGCGAGAAGTCGATCACCCAACGCGCCATGGCCGCGATGCGCGGCACTTCGTATGGCGGCACCGCGCATTTCAAGTTCGCGCCGTCGCGGGCGACCGTCATCGAATACGCCGCTCTGCTTGACGACGACGAGCTGTTCGCGCATGCATCGAGCGACCTGTTCTGGGACAGCGTCATCGAAGTGGCGCCGGATGGTGAGGAGGAAGTCTTCGACCTAACCGTGCCGGGCCCAGCTTCCTGGCTCGCCGACGGCATCGTCAGTCATAACAGCGGAGCCATAGAACAGGATTCAGACATCGTGCTCATGCTGTGGCGCGACAAAGAGGAGACCGCCGCGGGCGCACCGAAGCTGATCCACGGCAGCATCGCGAAGAATCGCAACGGCCCGACCGGCATCTTCTCGCTGCTCTTCGCAGCGGAGCAGGCGAAGTTCTTCAGCAAAGCCTCGGACGACATGCCGGTATGACGGTCGACCTCGGACTCCAGCGCAACACACCCAAGCCGCCGCCGGAGAATCCCGAGGCAGAAGCCTCGCTGCTCGGCGCGGTCCTCATCGACCCCGCGGTGTACGAGGGCGTCGTGCGCGGGCGCATCGCGCCGGCCTCGCTCTCACGCGAGCAGCATCGACTCATCCTCGGCGCGGTCGAGCGCGTCGCCGAGCGTGGCGAAGCGCTCGGCTTCCAGACGGTGCAGGCAGAGCTCGCCGCCCGGAGTGAGCTCGACGAGGTCGGAGGCGCGCAGTTCCTGGTCGGACTCATGCAGAACGTGCCGACCGTCGCGCATGCCGAGTCGTACGCCGCGATCGTCGAGCGCACCGCGCTCCTCCGTCGCCTCATCCAGGCCGCGAACGAGATCGCGCATCTCGCTTTGACCCGCGAGGACGCCGAGAGCGCGGTCGCCGATGCGCAGGAGCTGCTGTTCGCGGTGAGCGAATCGAGCCTGCACCGCGATGTCGTTCCGCTCGAGATCGCGCTGCGCCGTTTCGCCGACCAGATCACCGCCCGCGGCGACGACCAGCCCCAAGGTGTGCCGACCGGCTTCGAGCACCTCGACGCGAAGACCGGCGGATTCCAGCCCTCGGACCTCATCATCATCGGTGGGCGTCCGGGTCTGGGAAAGTCGAGCCTCGCGCTCAACATCGTGTGGCATGCCGCGGTCACCGCGCGCAAGACCTGCGCGGTGTTCTCACTTGAGATGACCGAGCTGCAGGTCGTGCAGCGACTCATCTCGCAGACCGCGGAGATCGACGGCAACCGGATGCGCCGCGGCCGGCTGTCCGAGCGCGAGTTCGAGTCGATCAACTCCGCGTCGAACCAGCTGCAGCGCGCGCCGATCTTCATCGAGGAGTCGACTCGCCTGACCGTGACCGACATCCTCGCGAAGTCGCGACGGCTGCAGGCCGATCGCGGCCTCGACCTCGTGGTCGTTGACTACCTGCAGCTCATCGAGGGCGCCGCGGGCAACGACGCGGGCAGAGTTCAGGAGATCGCGGTCATCACGCGAGCGTTGAAGTCGATCGCGCGCGAGCTGGAGGTACCCCTCGTCGCGCTCTCGCAGCTCTCGCGTCAGATCGAGACTCGCGGCACCGAGCCAATGCTCTCTGACCTTCGAGAATCAGGAAGTATTGAGGCCGATGCCGACATGGTCCTTCTCCTCTGGCAGAAGGACCGCAAGGATCGTGACGAGAGCGTGGTCCGCCTGAAGCTCGCGAAGCACCGTAACGGCCCGACCGGCGACTTCGACCTGCACTTCCAGTCCGAGCTCACGCGTTTCCGCGATTTGGGCGAGACTCGTGCGGACATCTGATGAACGTCCTGTTCGTCGCCGGGTTCGGTCCGATCGTCCGCGATCTCGAAGAATCCGCACGCTTCTACCGCGACGCGCTCGGTCTGCCGCTACCGGAGGGTGATTACGTCGCGACCGACGACCTTCCTGGTGTGAAGCACTTCGGTCTATGGACGCTCGCGGACGCGGCCGAATCCTGTTTCGGAACGAAGGAGTGGCCCAAGGACGTGCCGGTGCCACAGGGCGGGATCGAGTTCGACGTGGACGATGTCGCCGCCGGTGCCGAAGAGCTGAAAGCGAAGGGCTACAGGCTCCTCGTCGGTCCGCGGGTCGAGCCGTGGGGCCAGACCGTCGCGCGGCTGCTCAGCCCGGAAGATCTGCTGGTCGGCCTCACCATCACTCCCTGGATGCGGGAGGGCGGAGACAATAAGAAGGAGTGAGCACCGAGCAGGCGTTCATCCTTCTTGGCGTGATGTTCGTGATCGGCGCGGCGATGCTCTGGTGGACGCAGCTGCGCAAGCCCTGACGGGCGCCTAGCGCTCCGGCTCGATCGCGACCGTCACATTCGCGCGGACGTCGGTGAGCAGACGGATCTCGACTTTGTGCGCGCCAAGCGCCTTTAGCGGTTCGGGAAGGTGGATCTTCGTCTTGTCGATATCCACTTTCAGGTCGCGCTTCAGCGCGTCGGCGACGTCCTTGCTCGTGACCGAGCCGAACGTCTTGCCCTGACCGCCGGCCTTGAGCCGGAACAACAGCGTCGTCTCCGACAGACGCCTCGCGAGGTCCTCCGCGTCGGCGTGCGCACGGTCCTGCTTCGCGCGCTTGGCGTCACGCGCCCGCGCCAGGACCTTCATCTCACCCGCGGTCGCCTCGACGGCGAATCCGCGCGGCAGGAGGAAGTTCTGCGCGTAGCCATCGGCGACGTCCTTCACATCACCGGGGCGGCCGAGTCCGGCCACCTCGCGCCTGAGGATGACGCGCACCGGCTCGCGCTAGCTGCTGGGCTGAGTGGTCTCCGCAAGCGAGCCGTCCTGCTCGCTCTTTCGGAGCTCCATCTCCCATGCAAGGACCGATGCGGCGACGGCGACGACGCCCATGACGGTCAGCGCGCCGATGATCGCGAGCAATGCTTCGACGACGTCGAAAACGCTGCCCGAGTCCCGGTCGCTCATGAGTTATCTCCTTCGCGGTCGCGTGACAAGATCCTGTCCAATGTAGCGCGAAGGTCGGTCGCTCGGTTGCTCAGCACGCCCTGCGCCCGCTCGAGGTCGTGTTTCAGATCGTCATCGTTTCGCGCGATCCGTCCCATGTGCTCCTCAACAACTTCCTTCGGCGCGTTGCGGATGAAGAAGTCGAGACCAAAAATGAGCACGCCGAGATCGTCGAGCTGCCCGAGCACGGGGATGAAGTCCGGGATGATGTCGATCGGGAACACGAGATAGCCGGCGACGGCGGCAAGGACCAGCTTCTGCTGGGTCGGTACCCGCGGGTCGCGCGCGAGCGCCCAGATGAGGCGTGCGTACGCCGGCATCTTGCGAATCGTCTCGAGCGCCTCTTTCGGATCGCGAGGCGGACGAAATCCTCTAGTCACCGTGCACCTCTCCCTGCGGGAATCGTGCCCGCAGCGCTGTAACAGCTCCAGATAACGCCGTATCGCGGTCGGACGTCCAGAACGTCACCAGGTAACGGGCCTTGCCCTCGGACACCCGCCGCAGCTCAAGGCTGGGCGGCGGGTCCTTCGTGAGCCCCGTCACCTTCTGAAGTGCGCTGCGGACGTCGTCGGGGCCGACCGGCTCGCTGGCGTCATCGATGATGAGCCAGATGCTCGCCCGCCGGGTCGGGAAGCGCGTGAGGTTCACCACGGAGCTCGTCATGAAGGTCCCGTTCGGGACGATCACCTGCTGGGCGTCCGGCGTCCGCAGCAGGGAGGTGCGGAACGTGATCTCCTCGACCACCCCGCTGTAACCGCCCACCTCGATCGTGTCTCCGATGCGGAACGGCCGCTCGATCAGCACCCAGATGCCCGCAAAGAAGTTCTTCAGGATGTCCTGCAGCGAGAGCCCGAGCACGATGCCGATGACGCTGACCGACCCGAGGATCCAGCCGAAAGCGTCGCGCGTGTAGATCGCCACGACCATCAGCGCGCCGACAAGCAGCACACCGACCTGCGCCAGATTCCCGAGCAGGATCGTGACGTTCGCCTGGGCCCGGCCTCGCGTGAGCGCGCGCATCGTCGTACGCCGGACGACGCGGGCGAAGAGGAGCGTGACGACCACCACCAGCAGCGCCCAGAACGTCCGGCTGGCGTAATCGAGGACCACCGCGGGATCGATCGGCACGCTGCGAGAATACCGACGCTCGCCTGCCAGCCCGGTGACACGGGCGCATGGGCTTGACAGGTGAACATACGTTCGGTATGGTCCAAGCGTGACGAAACAGGACCAGCAAAGGGCGGAAAGGATCCTCGCCTTTATCCGCGAGCGCATCGCCGAGCGGGGCTACCCCCCCACGGTGCGAGAGATCGCCGAGGCCGTCGGGCTCGCCTCGACGTCGGCGGTCCATCACCACCTGACCAAGCTCGAGAAGGAAGGCCGGCTCACGAAGGACGCCACGCGCTCGCGTGCGCTGGCGATCCCCGGCGCATTTGGCGGTCGCGTCGTCTCCGCACCGATCGTCGGGGAGATCGCCGCCGGTGAGCCGATCTACGCGCTCGAGGACAAGAGCGAGACGCTGTCGATCCCTGGCGAGCTGGCCGGTCGCGGCCGCGAGACCTTCGTGCTGCGCGTCCGCGGCAAATCGATGATCGACGACCACATCGACGACGGCGACTTCGTCGTCGTGCAGCAGCAGAACACTGCCCGTGACGGCGACATCATCGTCGCGCTCCTCGAAGACAACCGCGCGACGTTGAAGCGCTTCTTCAAGGAGAAGGATCGGGTGCGGCTGCAGCCCGCCAACGGCGCGATGCAGCCCATCTACACGCGCGACATCCAGATCCAAGGGAAAGTCATCGGGGTCATTCGCCGGCTGGCCTAACCTCTGGCGATGCCCGCGAAGACCGACCTTCCCGTCCTCACGCTGCGCGAGCTGAACCGCGCGCTACTCGCCCGGCAGATGCTGCTCACGCGGCAGCGCATCGGTGCTGTCGAAGCGATCGAACGGCTCGCGTGCCTCCAGGGCCAGTGGGCGCCGTCACCGTACGTCGCGCTGTGGACACGCGTCGCCGGATTCAAGCGCGAGGATCTCCGGTCCGCGATCGACAAGGGAGACGTCGTCAAGGCGACGCTCATGCGCGCCACGCTTCATCTGGTGAGCGCGATGGAGTACGCGGCGTACTCGAAAGTCACTCTCGACGGCATATTCGCCGCGTGGCGGCCGCCCGGGGCTCCGGATCTCGCCGCGCTCAAGGACATCCACGACAAGGTCTTCAAGTTCGCGGGAAAGACGCCACGAACGCGCGACGAGATCCGCGAGTTCATCGCGCGCGACGCGCCCAAAGAGGAGCGCCTCCGCAACTGGTACTTCTGGGCCGCGGTCACCGCGAGCGGGATCATCTGGGAGAAGGGCGGCGCGTACTGGGAGTACCGGCAGCTCGCGCGTTTCGTCGCGCCGCCGGCCCGGCTCAGGAAGGCGCCGAAGGCGGACGCTGCGTTCGACCTCGTCGCCCGTCGCTACCTCGGCGCGTTCGGTCCAGCGACGGTCCGCGATCTCGCGAGCTGGAGCGGCTGCCGCGTTGCCCCGCTTCGCGCTGCGCTCGACCGCATCAAGGACATCCGCCGCTTCCGCGACGAGCGCGGGCGCGAGCTCTTCGATCTCGCGAGGGCGCCGCGCCCGTCGGCCGACACCATCGCGGCGCCGCGCTTTCTCGCGCGTTTCGATGCGGCGATCCTCGGTCACGACGCGGCCGAGCGGACCCGGATCCTCCCGACGGAACACAAGAAGCAGGTCATCTTCTCCGCCGAGGTCTGGACCACGTTCCTCATCGACGGCTTCGTCGCCGGACGGTGGAAGATCGCGAGCACGCCCAAACAGGCGGTGCTGGAGCTGCTGCCGTTCAAGCGGCTAATGAAGAGCGACAAAGCGGCGCTGGTCGACGAAGGTGAACGGCTCGTTCGCTTCTATTACCCGGAGGCGAAGGCGCATGGAGTGAAAGCATGACTCCGCGAGCGGCAGCCGACGCGCCCGTGCTCACGCTGCGCGACCTCAACCGCGCCACGCTCGCACGACAGATGCTGCTCGAGCGCGCATCCCTTCCGCTGGTGACCGCGATCGAACGCCTCGCGGCACTGCAGGCGCAGTGGGCACCTTCGCCGTACATCGCGCTGTGGTCGCGTCTCAAGGACTTCAAGCGCGAGAGCCTGTGGAACGCGATCGAGAAGAAGCACACCGTCGTCCGCGCGCGTCTCATGCGCGGAACGCTGCACCTGGTCAGTGCGCGCGACTTCTACGCGTATGCCGTGGCGACACAGGATCTTCATCGGGGCGCGTGGAATCGGCTGCAGGTCGGTCGCGGTGTCGATCCGCAGGCGGTCGCGAAGCTCGCCGTCGCGTTCGCGCGGCAGCCCCGCATGAAAGAGGACGTCGTCGCGCATCTCACCGAGCGTCTCGGCTCGTTCGGCGGTCCCTACAAGTGGCTCATCTGGCGCTTCGTCAGCGCCCATGGCGATCTTGTCTCGGCGCCGCCGGGCGGCCATTGGGCGTACGGCGGCGCCGACGCTCCGTACGTCGCGGCTCAGCACTGGATCGACGGCGGCACGAGGCCGACCGAGGAGAAGGCCGTCGAGCTCCTCATCCGCCGGTATCTCACTGCCTTCGGCCCCGCGACGCTCGCGGACATCGCGCGCTTCTCGGGCCAGGTGCCTCCGCGGATCCGACCGGTGCTGGAGCGACTCGCGCCATCGCTGCGCCGCTTCTCCGACGAGCACGGCCGCGCGCTCTTCGATCTGCCGCGCGCGCCACGACCGGCCCCGGAGATGGATGCGCCCGTCCGTTTCCTCCCCCGCTACGACGAGCTGCTGATCGGCTATGAACATCGCGACCGGGTGATCGCGAAGAAATATCGCAGCGCCGTCTACTCGAAGAACGCGATCGTGGAAGCGGTCTTCCTCGTCGACGGCTTCGCGGCCGGCACATGGTCACTCACCAGGACGAAGTCCGACGCGGTCGTGCGCATTCACCCCTTCGGCACGCTCGCGCGTTCGGACCGCGCGGCTGCGATCGCGGAGGGCGTGGCCATCGCCCGCTTCATGGCGCCCGACGCGAAGACGCAGGGCGCCCGGATCGCATGACGATGATGGTGGCCGACCGTCGCGCCATCCTTCACTGCGATCTCGATGCGTTCTACGCGTCGGTCGAGCAGCGCGATCACCCCGAGTACCGCGGCAAGCCGGTCATTGTCGGCGGCGGCCCTGGCGACCGCGGGGTCGTGGCGGCCGCCTCCTATGAGGCTCGCGCCTTCGGCGTCCATTCGGCGATGCCTCTTCAGACCGCGGGCCGGCTCTGCCCCGACGCGATCTTCGTCCCGGGCGATGGTCAGAAGTACGAGGAGGCGTCCGACGGCGTCATGGCGCTCTTCGCCGAGCGGACGCCCCTGGTCGAGCCGATCTCTCTCGACGAAGCGTTCCTCGACGTGACCGCGACCGAGCATCTGTTCGGCGGCGCGGAGAACATCGCGAGGGAGCTCAAACGCGACGTACGCGAGCGGCTCGGGCTGGTCCTGTCGGTCGGCGTCGCGACGAACAAGCTCTGCGCCAAGATCGGCTCCGACCTGCGCAAACCCGACGGCCTGGTCATCGTGCCGGCGGGTGGCGAGGAGGCCTTCCTCGCTCCGCTGGAGCTCGGTCGTCTTTGGGGCGTCGGCCCGAAGACGCGCGAGGTCCTTGAGGGGTGGGGCCTTCGGACCATCGGCGACCTGGCTGCCATGGACGCGAGCGTCGTCGAGGCACGCCTCGGCGAGCACGGCCGGCACATCTGGGAGCGCGCCCACGGGATCGATGAGGGGGTCGTCGTCGGCGACGGCAGGACGCCTAAATCGGTCGGCCACTCGCACACCTTCGATCGCAACACGCTCGACAGCGCGACGATCGAGTCGATGCTGCTGGCGCTCTCCGAGGGCGTCGGTCGCCGACTCCGCGCCCAGCAGCTCCGCGGTCGCACGATCACGCTGCACCTGCGGGTCGCCCCATTCGAGACGCGTACGCGGCAGCGCACGCTCGCGCAACCGACGGACGACGATCTACGGATCTTCGGCACCGCGCGTCAACTGCTACGCGACGCGCTGGCCGAAGATCGCCGCATTGGCCGGACCAGTCCAGTGCGTCTCGTCGGCGTCACCGCCTCCGGGATCGAGATCGGCCGACAGCTCGGGCTGTTCGATCACGTTCGCACGACCCGACTCAATGCGGCCCTCGACGCGGTGCGCGAAAAGTTCGGCGATGCGGCGCTCGACCGCGCGAGCGCGCGGCACCGCGAACGTCGTCGCTTCTCCGACCGCAGGACGAAGAAAACGACATGAGATGTCGACAGCGTGTGGATAACGTGCTTCGAACCTGTGGATGAACCTGTGGACAAGAAGGTGGACGAAAAGCCTTGTCGCTTCGTTAGAGGGTGCGGATGATGCGTCATGTCGCATCTGGGGGAGGGGACGAATTGCCAGACGAGAAGATCGCCCAGGTCGCGATCGACTTCATTGCTTTCTGTTTCGAGCGAAGAGGTGCTGATTGGCCTGTCCTGTACGACGAGATGTGCTTCGTCGCGGGCAAGCGGCTGTACCGGGGGCTCGGATACGAGGAGCTGAAGGAAGCGGGTCTCGACTTCACGCTCGCGGGCCTCGCAAGGACAAGCCGATTGACCTTTGAAGTGACGAAGCGTCTTCGGCAGGGGGCTCTGGCGGCGACCTAGCGACTGAGGTAGGCCACACCGGCAGAGGCGGCGAGTGAAAGGAAGCGCACTCGCCGCCTCTTTTTTCGTCTCTGTCAGAATGGTGAGGCGCGAGGGGAGCACAAAACGCTTTCGCAGCGCATGGTCCCGTGGTGCAGCGGCCTAGCATACGTCCCTGTCAAGGACGAGATCGCCGGTTCGAATCCGGTCGGGACCGCAATATCGAAGACGCGACTGCGAGCAGCAGCGCAGTCGTGGTTCGCGGCACCTTGGCCAGCGCGAGGCGTGCCGCGATCGACGCCGCAATCGTCGATGGCTGCCCGAGCGGCGCGATACCGGCGTTGAGGCCGGCAGCGGCGGGAAGATGGAGACGGCGGAGCGGATCGCTGACGCAGTGGCATGCGCGTACTAGGGCTAACCGACGCGGAACGGCCCGATGACGTAGATCGCTTCCTCTGTGCCCCCGGGCGAATCACGGCGACAAATGAGACCGTAGGTGCCGCTCGTGAGCGTACCTTCAAGCTTGCCGCGCTGTCCCGCTTCAATGAACCCTGACCCGATCGCGTGGACGGTCATCGGCGGAAGTACGGGTCTGTTGCTGCCTGCCGCCTGCTGCCGCGCCTGGATGTGCAGCTCGAGCTCGCGATATTCGCGGCCGTCGATCAGTCGATGCAGATTGAACTGAGCCTTGGACAACGTCTTGTTGTCGACGGCCGCGACGAATTGACTTTGGAGAACCGCGCCAAGGCCCTTGGCTGTGCAGTCAGAGTTCGTCAGCGTGATGGTGGTGTCGGACAGTGATGGCTGCGCCTGAGGCGCGGGCTGGGCGCAGGCGGTCGTCGTGCTGAAGAGCACCAGTGCAATAGTCACAGCTGCGTGCCGCAGCGGATTCTTCACGCGGCTTCCCATGTGGCTTTCCTCCCTCCCTGCCATCCCGAGCTATCGCGACCTGAGCACTGTGCGGACCGCCTCCGCCAGGCGCTCGGCCTTCTCCGCATCCCTCTCCGTCACGTAGAAAAAGTAGGGCTCATCGAAGACAGCTACAGCGGTAAAGGAATAATCCGGCTCTGTCGCGCCCGGCCGGACCACCGTGACCCACATGCCGTTGCGGATCTCACGCCACTCGACGTCCTCGGGCGCGACTTGAATGTTGTCAAGGACGGTCGATACCTCGTTGCTGCGCACAGCACGAGTGACGAGCACCAGATGGGGATCCCTCCAACGGTCTGTGAAGTCCTCGTCGTACGCGCACGCGTGTGTATCGCGGAGAGATCCGTGATCGGATGTGCTCCCGCCCGCCGGATAGCCCGCCAACGGCGCGGCTCGCTCGACGATCTCGCACGCGTCGCGCGCAAAAGCTCGCGGCGCGGAACCCCCTTGTAGTCGGTCGACCGACCTGAACTCGCGGAGAGCGCCGCCCGTGAAGACTCCCAACGCGAGGACCACGACGACAACGGCGGCCGCGACGAGCGCGCGCTGCGATTCATGGGCCGCGCCGCTCGTCGAGAGCGACGGGACGGCGAGTGCGGGTTCGCTCATCCGCAGCAGCCGGTCGACGTGCGCGACGGTGCGCTCGTAGCGACGGCACTCCGCGCATGTCTTCAGGTGATCCTGCAGGAAGAGATCGGCTCCCGGGTCGAGCGGGTCATCCTGACGTTCCACGATCAGGTCGTGTGCGTGCGCGGTCACAGTCGTCCTCCGATCCGCTCGTATGCGGCGATGAACGCGCGCCGGCCACGCACCAGGCGTGACTTCAGCGCGGTCTCGCTGACATCGAGCATCTGCGCGATCTCCGCCGGCGAGAAACCCTCGTGCAGCCGGAGCACGAGCGCCGTCGCCTGTTCAGGCGCTATCGCGCGCAGCGCACGGCGAACAAGGTCGATCTCCGCGACGTCGCGTTCCAGAGCGAGCTCACGCCCGCCGAAGGGGATGAAGCGCAGTCGCCGATCGCGCCGGAGCCGGTCGATCGCGACGTTCGTCGCGATGCGGTA
>Ga0075429_100001078_pt1 | contig 21884 bp, 11 predicted proteins | sample RhiMetdeltSRZDD3_FD_75295 | JGI IMG/M metagenome (GOLD analysis project Ga0075429, IMG submission 75295) | Populus rhizosphere microbial communities from Tennessee, USA - Rhizosphere MetaG P. deltoides SRZDD3 | ecosystem: Host-associated > Plants > Roots > Rhizosphere > Soil | place: USA... | reverse complement strand
ACCGCCCGCACCAGCCGGTTGCGCCCCATCGTCAGCTCGCGGTGCATCGTCTGCAGGGCGGAGACGCGGCGGGCCAGCCGCGAACGGCTGACGACGAGCTCGCCGGTGAGGTTCATGAGGCCGTCGAGGCGCTCGGTGGAGACCCGCACGAACTTGCGGTCGAAGGCGCCGGCGTCGGGGGCGCGCTCACGGAACGAGCGGCCCATCCCGGAGTCGGACTGTCCCGAGAACCCGCCGCCGGAGGTGGAGGGCGACGAGGCGGACGAGTCGCCGGTGCGCGCCAGCGCCGCCGGCTTGCCGCCCCCGCGGAGCCGCAGGATCTCGCTGTCGAGGCGGGCAACGTGGACCTCGATGAAGCCCCGCTTGGCGTGGCGCAGGTTGCGGCGGACCTCGTCCTGTACGTTCAGGAGCAGGGTGGCGAGGTGGGCGAGCGGCGGCAGGATCGGGGCTTCTTGCAGGTCTTCGAGGAGGTCTTCGAGCTTGTGGACGAGGCGGCCGAGGGCGGCGAGGCCGACCGTGTTCACGGAACCCTTCAGCGTGTGGTAGTGCCGGAAGAGCGCGCGGATCTCCGACTTCGGAGTCTGGCTCGTCTCCAGGGCAAAGATCGCCTTGTCGATCGACTCCAGCAGCTCGCCGGACTCGATATCGAACGCCTCCCAGATGACGGCGTCGACGTCGGTGGGCACCGCCTCGCGCAGGGGCGTGTCGAGAGGCACCGGGGTGTGGCCCGGCTCGAGCAGGCGCTGGAGCTGATCCACGCCGCGCCGGAGCTCCTGCGGGTGGAGCTCGGCGGTGCCGTTCTCGCAGATGTCCTGCAGCCGGCTGGCGGCGTCGGACATCGCCGTCTCGCCGGCGACGATGGCGGAGCCTTTCAACCGGTGGAAGAGACCGCGCAGCGTCTCGATCTCGCCCGCCCGGTCCTTCGATGTCGCCACGCGCGCCAGCGTCTCCTCGATCTGGATGAGGACCTGGGCGGCGTCTTCCCAGAACAGGCGCTGCAGCTCCGGCGAGCGCGCGTCACCAGCCGGGGCCGCGCCGGAGGCATCGAGGCCGATCTGGGGCAGGCCGCCGGCGGCGAGAAGCTGGTTCGTGCGCAGGACGAGCTGCGTGACGAGCTGCGGGCCGAGCGGCTGCCCGATCTCGAGGGCCGCCTCCATCGTGTTCTGCAGATCGGAGGCCTGGGCGCTCACGTGGGTCAGGCCGACAGTGGCGGCGGTTCCCTTCAAGGTGTGATAGATCCGCTCGAGGCTCGTGGCGCTCGCGGTATCCGCCGGGTCGCGCGCCAGCGCCTGCAGGTAGCCTTGCAGGGCGACGAGATACTCGCGCGCCTCCTGCTGGAAGAACTCGCGGAGCTCGCCCGACGGCGCCTGGCCCTCGTCGAACGAATACTCGCGCGAGGCGGAGGCGGCGGGCTTCGGGGAGTCGCCGATCATGCTGTCGAAGGAGAACTCCTTCGGCTCCGCTGGCGGGGGCGGAGCCGGTGCGGGGGCCGGCGGCGCCTGAGCGGCCTCGGCCTCCTCGAACGAGAACTCCTCCGTCGGATCGTGCACGGGCGGGGCGGCGGGCGGGGGCGGGGCGGACGCGCTGAAGGCCGCGCTCGGCGGCCACGGCGCTCGCTTCTCGCCGTGCGTCGGCTCGGACGCCGCCGGCTCTTCGAAGTCGAACTCGTCCTTCGCCACCGGCGGCGGCTCCGGCTCCGGCACGGCGGCCGCCGCCTCCGCGGCCGCTTGCAGGACCTCGTCGGGTACGGGCAGATCGAACGCCTGCGTCTGGCTGGCGTCGCGCTGCACGCGTTTGACCTCTTGCGCCTCCCGGTCGGCCTCCTCGCGCTCGCGGCGCGCCTCGAGCTCCCGCCGCGCGTCGTCCCAGCGCGACAGCTCCTCGCGCAGCCGCAGGGCCTCCTCCCACGCCTCGTCACCGCGGTGCTCCAGCTCCAGCGCGAGCATGCGGTCGAGGGCCCCCGCCCCGTGCCGCGAGATGACGGTGAGGGCGCGGACCAGCTTGAGCTGGTCCTCGATCGTGCGCATGCACTCTTCGCCGAGGTTGCCGACGATGTGCAGCAGGCGCGCGCTCTCGTACAGGGACTTCACCTGCACGAGGGAGCAGGTGCCGTAGATGGTGTGACAGGCGCGGGCGATGGTACCGAACTCGGGGTGGCCGTCGTTCTCCGGCCGCCAGGTGAGGCCGGCCGACTCGTCGAGCCGGCGGGCCGCTCCCGCGAGGGAGCGGATCTGCGCGGACATGTCCGAGGAGAAGGAGTCCTTGACGTCGTCGAGGGAAAACTTGTCCATTAGGAGCGTCTCCTGGTCCAGCCGGCCGAGACGCTCCTAATAATGAGTATCGATGGGCTCATCAACGCGTCTCCTGATCACTCCGAAACATTAGGAACTCCTTCATGGTTGCCGGAAGGAGTTCCTAGGCCGCCCCGTTGCCGAGCTGGAACTTGTTGACGCTCTCCTGGAGCTTCGTGGACAGGCTGGCCAGCTCCTTGGTGAACTTCACGGAGTCGTCCGCGCCCTTCTTCGTCTCGGTGGCGATCTGCGAGATCCTGTCCATGACGCCGGCCACCCCGATGGCGCCGTCGACCTGCGCCTTCGAAATCACGCTGATGTCGGCCACGAGCTCGGCCGACTGGGTGGAGACCTCGCGGATCTGCAGGAGCACCTCGCCGGCGCGGCCGACGACCTGCGACTCGTTCTCCACGACCTCCGTCTGCTGCTCGATGGCCTCGACAGACTCGTTGGTCTCCGACTGGATCTGGCGGACGAGGTTCTCGATCTCCTGGGTGGCGTTGGCGGTGCGCTCGGCGAGCTGGCGCACCTGGTCGGCGACCACGCTGAACCCGCGGCCGTGCTCGCCGGCGCGGGCGGCCTCGATGGCGGCGTTCAAGGCGAGCATGTTCGTCTGCTCGGAGATGCGGGCGATGGTGCCGACGATCGAGGTGATCTCCATGCTGCGGTCGCCGAGGTTCTTGATCTTCTTCGCGCCCGCCTGCACGTTCGCGCGCAGGCCCTCCATGCCGCGCACGACGTTCTGCACGGTGTCCGATCCCGACAGCGCCGACTCCTGGGCGCGTTTGGCGGCCATGGCCGCCGTCTCGGCGTTCTTGGAGACGCGCTGGATCTCCTCCGCCATCTTCCGGACGGACTTGTTCGCGTCCATGATCCCCTGCACCTGCTGGGTGGCGCCGGCGGCCATGCCCTCGGACGAGTGCTGGATCTTGCTGATGGAGTCGGTCGTGAGGCTGAAGAGGCTCTGGATCTCGCCCAACAGGTGCGCCCACGACTCGAGCATCTGGTTGAAGGCGTCGGCCACGCTGCCCAGCGAGCCCGCCGTGACCTTCGCCCGCACGGTGAGGTCGCCGTCGGCCGCCTCGGAGACGACGCGCAGGAGGCCGAGGATGTTCTCCTGCAGCTCCTGGTTCTCCTTCTCGATGCGGCCGCGCAGGTCGCGGGCCTCGACGAGGGCGGTGTTGATGACGTTGTACGACCCCGCGATCTCGCCCAGCTCGTCGCGGCTCTCCAGCGCGAAGCGCTCGCCGGTGCCGGTGACCATGCGACGTGTGGCCTCGCCGAGGTAGGTTACGGAGTTGCGCACCGCGAAGTACAAACCGGTGAAAACGTAGATCAGCAGCACGGCACCGGCGATCGACGCCAGCACGCCGGCGCGCCGCCTTTGGGCATAGTCTCCGACGCGGGCCAGGACCAGTCTGTCGAGCTCGGGACCCAGCTTCTGGTACGTGCTGAAGACCTCGTCGTTGGCGTCGAACGTACGCTGTCGCAGCTCGGGCATGGAGGCCATGATCCGGTCGGCCACCAGCACACGCTCGTGAAGGAAGGTGCGGAGCTCGCCGACCTTGGCCTGGGCGGTGTCGGCGCGGGCCCGGAGGTCCCCGTCGATGGCGACGCCGTACTTCTTGACGCCGAAGTTCTTGTTCTCGCCGAAGGCGAACTTCATGTCGAGGTTGACCAACTCGTTGATGTTGTTCTCGAGCACCTTCAGGTTGCCGGCCAGCTCGATCTTCTCGTCGCTGGCCAGACCGTTCTTCGAGATCCCACGCATGGCGAGCAGCGCGACCTTGTCCGTCGTCTCCGCAATCACGGGGAGGCGAATGACCCAGGAGTTCATGAGCCAATAGCTATCGAGGTCGGGATCGAGGATGAGGTTCGAGTAGTTGCCCGCGAAGTCGAGAATCAGGCTGACGAGTCCCTGGGTCACCTTGTCGTGGGCCGCCTCGCTCTCGGCCGCCGTCCCGAACGTGCTCCCCTTCACCTTGCCCCAGTCGGCCTTGACGAAGCCCCACTTATCGACGGTCTTGAGCTGCACGCCGTGCTTCGCGTCGACGGCGTCGACGGCGGCCACGAGCGCATCGGCCTTCCCGGCCACGTCGGCCAGGTCCGCGCGCCAGGCGCCCTGGCCCGACAACACGGCGCTGGCCAGGAAACGATGCCGCTCGACGACTTTCAAGAGGTCCCGAGCCGCGGAGATATACTCGACGCCGTAGCTCTCGCCCTGGTTGAAGTTGAACTGTTCGGTCGCCGAGTTGTACTGGAGGCGAGCCACCCAGCCGAACGGGATCAGCAGCAGCACTCCGATCAGAACGAACTTCCAGGCGTACCGCATCTGGTTCATCAGCCAGATCGCGGGAGAGAACAGGATCTGAGCCGGTCCGCCGCCCGACTGCCGCACCGTCGCCATCACATGCCTCCTAGGGACGCGTGCCGGTCACCGCCACGCATTCCTAATATCACTCGTGGTGCGAGTCCAAACGCTTTCGATCAGGAGCGCGTGGAGTGACCATCACGCGCTCCTAGGCGGCCCCTGCCGCCGACCGGCTGAACCGCAGCTCCTTGAGCCGCGACGCCAGCCGCACGTCGTCGAGCAGCGTCGCCGTGAAACCACCTTTGGCCTCGAACGAGAGAAGGCCCTTCACCGCCGCGTGCTCGTCGACGGTGGCGCTGGGTTCGAGGTGCGCCTCCTCGAACCGATAGACGGCCTCGACACGATCGATCCGGATTCCCGCCAGCATGCCGCCCGGCCGCAGGACGAGGACGACGGTGCCGGACGCTCCCGGCGCCGCCGCCGGCCGCGTGGGCAGATCCAGGGCACCGCCGAGATCGACGACGGCCAGCGCGACACCGCGCAGGTTGCACAGGCCGAGCATCCACGGCGGCGTGAGCGGGACGGGCAGCAGGCCGGGCACGCCCACCACCTCGCGCACGAGCACGGCGTCCAGGGCATAGCGGTCGCCGCCCAGCCAGAACACGCAGACGTACTGCCCGGCGCGCGCGCCGCGGTCGCGGTCGCTCCGCTTGCCCGACCCACCCGACCCGCCGGACCCGCCCGAGCCGGGGCCGGACTTGCCCCCCGAGTCGTGCGAAGGCGGCGTGGCGTGTTTGTCGCTGTCTTCGCTCATCTCACACGAACTTGCGGATCACCTGGCTGAGCTCGTCGGGGCTGAACGGCTTCACGATGTAGCCGTCCGCGCCCTGCTTCTCGCCCCAGAACTTGTCGGTGTCGGTGTTCTTCGAGGTCACCAGGACCACGGGAATGTGCGCCGTGTCCGGGTCCTTCTTGAGCTTGCGGCAGGTGGCGAAGCCGTCCTGCTTCGGCATCACCACGTCCAGGAGGATGAGGGCGGGCTTGGTCGCCTTCGCCTTCGTCACCGCCTCTTCTCCGTCCCCGGCGTACTCCGGGGTGTTCCCCATCGAGCTGACGACCTTGCCGATCAGCTCGCGATCCGTCTGCACGTCGTCCACGACCAGAATGATGGGCACGTCGGGCTCCCTTTCTTGGCTGTCACGCGGCGAGGAACTTCTCCAGCTCGCCGATCGCGAACGGCTTCACGACCACGGCATCGAATCCCGCCGCCGTCAGCTCTTCGACCCGCGCGCACTCCTCGCTGTCGAGGACGGCCACCAGCGGCACGTCGGAGATCTCCAGCCGCGAGCGGATCTCCTTGGCCAGCGCCCGCGCCTCCTGCGACGGTACGGAGACGTTCACCAGGAAGAGGCGCGGCCTCTCCTTCATCAAGGAGGCGACGATGTCGGTGTCGCCCACGTTGATCACGGGGATCGGCTGGCGCCGGCGGCGCAGGAGCTGGGTGAGGGGCTCCACCACGCCGTCGACGTCGAGCTCGAGGATCGCCACCGGCCGGCCGTCGCGCTGGGCGCCGGGCAGCGCCGTGGGATCCTCGCCGCGGCGCACGAGACCGACTTGTCCCATGCGGAAGAGCACGTGGAAGACCTCGAAGGTCGGCAGGCCGCTGCGCTCGATGATGTGGCGGACGGTGTTGCGGCCGTCGACGAGGGTCAACACGCGGCGCTCGTTGTCGGTGAGCTCGAAGCGCCGCAGGCCCGTGCTGAAGGCGTCGCCGCGGCGGAAGAGGATGTCGAGGGACGGCACGTTCAGCTCGACCTGCGACCAGTCGTCCACCAGGCGCAGCCGCTCGAGGGTGAGCTGGTCGAGGGAATAGGGCCGCCCGTAGGCGTCGACGTACGAGGGCAGCGCGCTCTGGTCGAGCCACTCGAACGGCGCCGGTCCCGCGCTCGTCGCCTCGAGCAGCACGCGTTTGCCCTGGTCGTAGAGGACGACGGGCAGCTCGGCGGCGGGGAACTTGCCGGCGGCGGCGTAGGTCACGTACAGCGGCTTGCCCGTCTGCCGCTGCTCGGCCTCCGCCTGCGCGATGTCGTCCTTCGAGGCGCCGCCGATCTCGACGGAGGCCTGCCGCGCGTATTCGTCGGGACGATTGTGGGTGGCGAAGATCGTCTCGCCGCGGCGCAGGTAGATGAACGAGCGCCGGCCCTCGCCTTCGACCACGAGCACGCCGGTGCGGCCGCAGGCCAGCAGCTCCTTCAGCAGGTGCGTGAGGGGGATGATGCTGGTCTGGCCCTTGAGCAGCGCGCCGTCCGAGTCGGACGCGCGCGAGCCGCGGGCCGCGCCCAGGACCTCCTGGAACGTGGGGGTCAGCGCCTGCAGCAGGCCGTCCATGAGCTCGGGGGTCAGGATCTTCTTGGCGAAGTACGGCGCGGGCGTAGCGTCGCCCATCGCCTTGAACCACTCCGGGATCTGCGCGAAGCGGTCGCGCAGCTTGGCGAAGAGGGCGCGGGCCGCCGTCTCCTTCTGCCCGTGGGTGAAGAGGGAGGGGGCGGGCTCGGGCGCCTTCTCCTTGTCGGTCTTCGGCTCGTCCGACGCCGCCGCTGCGGCCGCGTTCTGCCGCGCGCGCTTCTCCAGCAGGTCGGCCACCAGGAACGTGATCTCCGGCGGCGTGAACGGCTTGCTCACGAACTCCACGACGGAAGGCAGGTTGCGGAACAGGCCGCGCAGATCGTCGCTCTTGGCCGACATCAGGACGATCGGGATGCCCTTCGTCTTCTCGTCCTGGGCCAGCGCGTTGGCCACGTCGAGGCCCTTCATGTCGGGCAGCACGTAGTCGAGAAGGATCAGGTGCGGCGGGTTGCGCTTCGCACGGCTGATGCCCTCCTCGCCCGTCGCCGCCATCTCGTAGGCGTAGCCGGCGCGGGAGAAGACCATCTCGAGGAGCTTGCGGATGGTGAGGCTGTCGTCGATGCCGAGCACCTGGAAGGAACCGGCCTGGCTCATTTACCGCAGCTCCACGATGAGGGCGGCGCTGGCTGCGTCCGCCTGGGCGAAACGGGATTCGAGGTAGTCGAGCACGGCCGGGCCCCCTCCGTCGGCGACCTTCCAGAGCTCGCCGCCGTTGATGTCGAGCTCGAGCACGGAGCGCCCCGCCGCCTCCAGCGCGCAGATCACGACGAGGTCGCCGGAGGCCGCGGGCAGCTGCCGCCAGGCCGACGCGCCGTTGGCGCTGGCCACGCCGTTCCCTCCCCCGGGCATGCGGAAGCGGGCGGGCAGCCGCACCGGCGAGACGAGCCAGCAATGGAGATCGGGCTCGGGACAGTAGAACGTCCAGCGCTGCGCCGACGGCGCGAACCAGACGCCGGCCGCCGTCGCGCCGACCTTTTCCTTCACCGCCGCCAGCGCCTGGTCGGAAGGCAGCGGCGCCACCAGCGCCTCCGCCGCCTGGTCGAGGATCTCCGGCGACGGCGGGTTGCGCACGTCGACCGGCAACATGCCGGCGAAGCCGTGCGGCCCGAGCTTCCTCACCGACGGGAACGGCGCGTGCCCCGCCGAGTGCCGGCCGACCGCCGCCACCCACCAGTCGCGCCCGCGGAACTCCTGGATGCGGACGGTGGAGTTCGTGCGCCCCCCGTCGCCCACGAGGGGATAAAAGCCGCTCTCGGCGTGGCCGACGAGCGCCATGCGGATGCGCCCGCTGATCTTCTGCGCGGTGAGGGGCACCCCCAGCAGGGTGACGCGGCCGCCCTGCAGCGTGATGCAGTTGCGGATGAGCGGCTCGTTGGAGAGCAGCAGCAGCGGCAGCGCGCGGAACGTCTTGGTGACGAGCACGGCCACGTCCGCCGGGATCGTCCGCTCACCGGCCGGCAGCGCCGCCACGAGCAGCGTGGGGTCTTCGATGCCCTGCGGCATCGTCCCGTCCCACATCACCGGCTTGACGCGCGCGTGCTCGCAGGCCTGGGTCACCACCTTGACGAGGGCGGCGTCCATGCGCGCCGTCATCACCAGGACCGTCTCCTGGCTCATGAGGGCGCCTCCACGCCGCGGCTCTGCCCCAACGTACGCTCGGCCGCCTTGACGTCGAGACGGGCCACGTCGCCGCCGCCGTCGTCACGCCCGCGCAGCAGCCATTCCGGCGGACAGGCCCAGCCGTTCACGAGATGCACCCCGTCGTCCTCCTCGACCCTGCGCAGGCCGACGACGCGGTCGACCTCGAGCGCCCACCGCACGCGCCGTTCGCTGCGGCGGAAGAGCAGCCCCCGCACGGCACGCGGCGCCGCGGACGTGTCACCGGAAAGAGAGACCGAAAGGAACAGGTCTTCCTTATCCGCAACGCCGATGCCGCCCAGCCAGGGATGGGCCAGGGGAGGGGGTGGCGCGGCCTGGTATTCGAGTAGCCGCTCGACCTCGGCCAGTGGAACCTCCACTCGAGTCGCCCCGATCAGGCACTCGAGGCACTCCGAAGGCATCGCCGCTCCCATCACGCAGGGACAGAGAACCCTGCAAGCTGCAGAAAATGAAATACGCCTAGGGCCCCGTACTGTCAAGCAGCGCCGAGACTTTTTTCGTACGATGAGCTGAGGTATGCCTGCCGGGCGAGACATTCTTGTAGGGTTGATGGCGGCGGCGGTGCTGTCGTGCGGGGGGGACAACCCGGCCGGCGGCGACTTGACCGTCCAGCCGATCTCGATCGAAAGCGTCGACGTCCTGGTGATGGAGAGCGCGCCGCCGCAGGTTTCCGCCCGCGTGAAGGGGGTCATCGGCGACGGCTGCTCGGAGCTGCACTCGGAGACGCAGGAGCGCTCGGGCAGCACCGTCCGCATCACGATCCTGCGGGAGCGGCGCGAGCAGGCGATCTGCATCCAGATCGCGCGGCTGTACGACCAGACGTTCCGGCTGGCGGGCGCGTTCCCGCCGGGCCGCTACACGCTCTACGTGAACGACGTCGAGCGGCCGTTCACGACGCAGTAGCGGCGTGCGCTCCCTCTAAGGGCAGGCCCCGGCCGTGTCCGTGACCTGCTTGCGCAGCGCGGCCAGGGAGGTCTGGCCGGCGCCGGTACGCAGGCGGGGTTTGATCTCGTCGAGCTTGCGGAGGGCCTCCGGCTGCGCGGCCTTCACCGCGTCGCAATCCCCCGCCGCCCGCACCACCTCTTCGGCGGCGGCGGTGGCTTCCTTCATGGTGACGCTGTCGGCGGCAACGTCACCGAGCTGCGAGCGCTCGGGCTGAGGCGAGCCGCAGCCGGCGGCGGCGAACGTGGCGAAGAGCACGATGAGGGCGTTTCGCATGCGGGCAAGTGTAGTCGACCTTCGAGTAGCATCGGGGCATGTTCCTCGCCCACTTCGCGGTCGGCCTCGTCACCAGCCGGCTGGCGCCGCGGCTGCCGCTCGGCACCGCCTTCGTCGCCGCACAGCTCCCCGACGCGATCTGGCCGTACCTGCTGCTCACCGGCATCGAACGCGTCACCATCGCCCCCGGCGAGAACCCGATCACCCCGCTGCACTTCGACCACTACCCGTGGTCGCACAGCCTGCTGATGGTGGTGGTCTGGGGCATCGTGTTCGTGGCCGGCTACGGGCTGCTCTTCCGGGCGAGCAAGGCCGCGTTCCTGCTGCTGCCGCTGGCGGTCAGCCATTGGCTGCTCGATGCGGCGAGCCACCTGCCGGACGTGCCCGTCTGGCCGGGCGGCCCCCTCGTCGGCCTCGGCCTGTGGCAGTCGCGAACGCTCACCCTGCTGGTCGAAGGCGGGCTCTTCGCCGGCGCGGTGGCCTTCTACGCGCGCGGCCGGCGCGTCGGCATCGGCTTCTGGTCGCTGGTCGGCTTCCTCGTCGTCATCTACGCGACCAGCGTCTTCGGCCCACCGCCGCCGAGCGTGGCCGCCATCGGCTGGTCGATGATCCCGGTGGTGCCGGCCCTCTGGTGGTGGGGAAACCGGGTGGCACGGGAGAAGTCATGAATCATGAGTCATGAGTTATGAGTCATGAGTGACCCTCGACGGGCGCCGCTCACGACTCACGACTCATAACTCATGACCGCCGTTGTTCCGCTTCAGTACCCGATGTTCGTGAGGGCCTGCGGGCCGAGCCGGGTGCAGAGCTGCGCCAGGAACAGGCTCGAGGGCGACACCTTCGTGCCGTGCGACTCGAACTGGCCGTTGCCCGACTGCGAGCCGCTGCTGCCGATCGACCAGTTCTGCGTCCCCGGCGGGCGCTGCAGGTTGATGTTGCCCGCCATGCTGTTCCACGACACGCCCCAGCCCACCGTCCAGCCGTGGCCGGAGCCGGCGGTCGCGCGATTGATGAAGTGGATGCCGCCGTCGACGTCGGCACCGTCGATCAGCCAGCCCGTGGCCCAGCGCTGGTGCGGCTCGATCGCCTTGTCCCCCGTGCTCACGAAGCCCAGCGTCGCGATGGGGCCGGTCACCTTGCCCTGGGCGATGACGGTGTAGACGTTCGCGGCCGAGAGGTCCTTCGACTTGTGCAGCAGGGTCTGGGTGCCGTTGAGCGAAAAGTCCGCCGGGTACGGCGCGCCCGACACGCCGCCCGTGTGCTGGATGGTGATGCTCTCCAGCGTCACCCGCTTGGTGTTCTGCGAGCTGCTCATGCAGTTCACGCAGTCCTTCATGTAGATGTCCTTGACCCAGGCGTCGATCAGGTTGTCCATGGTGACGATGCCGTACTGCGGCCCCGTGAGCGTCGTGCCCTGCGGCGGTGCGTTCAGACGCAGCCCTTCCATGCCGACGTTCGCGATGCGGCCCGGCCAGGCGTACTTCGACAGCGAGCCGCCCGGCGGGTTCAGGTAGGTGGCGTCGATCGAGTCGGACATCGGCACGTCCAGGGTGATGCGATTGCCGGAGATGGCGGCGATCGTGCGGTCGGTGCGGATGGGCGCGCTGCCGGGAGCCAGCCAGACCTGCGGCTGCCCGTCGCGCACGAGGGTGTCCATCCCCATGAAGTGAACCCAGTCCTCGGTGATCGGCCGCTCGACGAAGACGGCGTCGCCCACGGCGAAGCCGGCGGTGCTGCTCACGTTGAACGAGCGCGTGCCGGAGGGGACGTAGGCGTCGGTGATCGAGACCGTGTTGCTGGTGGTGGCGTTGCTCACGCCGGCCAGGCTCATGAAGCGATACGGCGTGGTCGCCGTCACGTTGATGACGGTGCCGGAGGTGCCGGAGCCCGCGCCGCGCAGGACGACGCCGCTGGCGGTGATGCGCAGCTGCGCCGTCACCTTCCAGTTGCCCGCGTTCAGCTTCACCGCGCCGCGGAAGCCGCCGGAGAGGGGCCGCGCCGCCGTGCGATCGAGGGCGGCCTGGATGGCGGCGGTGTCGTCGCCGCCCGACGCGCTCAGCGTCTCGACCACGGGCGCGTTCGGCAAGACCACGCCGCCGCCGCCGTAGCCGGCGTGGGAGAAGTCCATGATGACGTCGCCGCGGCTGTCCATCGGCTTGTACGACAGCGTGCCGCCGGCGTTGAAGAAGACCCACGTGCTCTTCGGCCCGCCGTTGTCGAAGCGCGCCGCGCATTCGTTCGAGACGGGCGGCGTGGGTGTCGGCGTAAGCGTGGGCGTGAGCGTCGCCGTCGGGGTGGGCGTGGGGCAGCTCGTGCACGCCGAGCCCCAGATCTCCACCTCGGTGACGCTGTTGAACGCGTTCGCGGTCGAGCCGTGGCCCAGGTAGCGAACGTACCGCGCGCTCGTGTCGGCGAAGTCGTGGGCCTCGAGGGCGGTGGTGGTGCCGCTGGTCGTGCCGCTGGGGATCACCGTCGTCCACGGGCCGGTGCTGCTGGCGCCGACCTGCAGATCGAAGTGGTTCGACCGCGTGTTGCCGTTGTAGACGGCGATCTTCACGTAGGCGACTGTGTGCGTCACGCCGAGGTCGTATTGGATCCAGGCGCCGTCACCGTTGCCCGACCAGCGCGTGGCGAGGCTCCCATCCACGGTGTTGGCGGGCACGTTGCCGTCGTTCGTGCTGGCGGTGACGGCGGTCCCCGCCGGCGTGATCTCCGTCTCGCTCGGCACCGGCGTGGGCGTGCGGGTGGGCGTGGGGGTCGGGGTCGACGTCGGCGTGGGTGTCGCCGTCGGCACCGGCGTCGGGGTCGGCGTCACGGTGGGAGCGGAAGGCTCGAACACGCTGACCTCCGCCACGCTGTTCCAGCTGCTGGTCCCGCCGGCGTTGATCGTGGCCATGTGTCCGAGATAGCGAACGTAGCGCGCGGTCACCGGCGTCGGGAAGGTGTACGCCTCCTCCCCCGTGGTCGTTCCGCTCGATTGCACGTTCGTCAGCGCGTTCGTCCACACGCCGCCGCCGGTCGAGTACTGGATGTCGAAGCGATTGCGCCGCAGGTTGCCCTGATACACGGCGACGCCCACGCGGCTCGCCGTCCGGTTCGTGCCGAGGTCGAGCTGCAGCCAGGCGCCGTCGCCGCTGCCGGACCAGCGCGTGCCCAGGTCGTTGTCGACGGTGTTGCCGGGCAGGTTCACGTCGCTGGTGCTGGCGGTGACAGCCGACGCCGGGGGCGTGATCTCGACGACCTGCGCCGAGACGGACGTCGCGGCGGCCACGAGGCCGACCAGCACGGCAAAGGACACGCGCATGGAATTCCCCCCTTGGGTTTGTCTGCGGCTCAAAAGGCTGTGATGTTTCGAAGCTACGCCTCGCCCGCGGTTTCGGCAAGGGTCATTTCGGACAGACGTGGGGAGACAATCTGTACTGAAGCCGCCTAGATCGAACGAGATGCTTGATAAGGGGCCGTACCAGGCGCGGGGTACTTTACGCGCCCGGTACGGCCGACTACTCAGTTAACAACCCGTTCAGTAACCGATGTTCGTGACCGCCTGCGGACCGAGTCGGTCACAGAGCTGCGCGAGGTACAGGCTCGAGGGCGAGACCCTCGTCCCGTGCGACTCGAAGGTGCCGCGCGGCTCGATCGGGCTGGTGCGTCCCGGCCGCGCCTTGTCCACGATCGAGCCCGAGCCGCCGATCGACCAGTTCGTCGTTCCTGGCGGCTTCTGGATGATGTAGCGGTCGGCGATGGTGTTCCAGGCGACGCCCCAGCCGATCGTCCAGCCGTGGCCGGAGCCGAAGTTGCCGCGGTTCCAGAAGGAGATGTCGCCGTCCACGTCGATGTTGTCGAGCAGCATGGCCACCGCCCAGCGCTGGTGCGGCTCGACACCCTTCTGCTGCGTGCTCTGGTAGTTGAGCACCGCGATCGGCCCCGTCACCGAGCCCTGGGCGATGACGGTGTACACGTTCACCGCGTTCAGCGACTTGAAGCGGTGCGCCAGTACCTGCGTGCCGTTGAGCGACCAGTCGGTGGGATACGGCGCGCCGGAGACGCCACCCGTGTGCTGGACGGTGATGTCCTGCAGGGTCACGCGCTTGGCCCCGCGGGACACGCTCGAGCAGTCGACGCAGTCTTTGTAGTACATGTCCTTCACCCAGGCGTCCACGACCATGTCCATGCTGAAGAACTGGAACTTGGGATCGCTGAGCGAGCTGCCCTGCGGGGGGGCCAGGATGCGCATGCCCTCGACGCCGACGTTCGTGATACGGCCGGGCCACGAATACTTCGACAGCTTGCCGCCGGGCGGGTTCAAGTACGTCGAGTCGATCGAATCCGTGAACGGCACGTCGAGGGTGATGCGGTTGCCGGAGATGGCGGCGATCTTGCGGTCGGTGTTCATCACGGTGCCGGCGGTGATCCACGTCTGCGACCCGCCGTCGCGGGTGAGCGTGTCCATGTCCATGAAGTGGATCCACGGGTTCGTCACCGTCCGCTGCACGTAGACGCTGTCGCCGACGGCGAAGCCGGCGGCGCTGCTCACGTTGAATGACATCGCGCCCGACGGCACGTACGAGTCGGTGATGTTGACGGTGTTGCTGGTGGTGGCGGTGCCGGTGCCCAGGATCGAGATGAAGCGGAACGGCGTGCCGCTCACATTGATGACAGTGCCGCTGGTGCTCGAGCCCGCGCCGCGCAGCACGACACCGCTGGCGTTGATGCTGAGCGAGCCGGTGACCTTCCAGGTGCCCGCGTTCAGCTTCACCGCGCCACGGAAGCCGTTCACCAGGGGCAGCGCGGACACGCGGCCGAGGGCGGCACGAATGGCGGCGGTGTCGTCACCGCCCGACGGGCTGAGCGTCTCCGCCACCGGCGCGTTCGGGAGCGCCACTCCGCCGCCGCCGTAACCGGCGTACGAGAAGTCGTTGATCCTGTCGCCGCGGTTGTCGATCGTCCGATAGCCGAGACGGTTGCTCGCGTTGTAGAAGACCCAGCTGCTGGCGGGGGCCCCGTTGTCGAAGAGGGCGCGGCACTCGCCGCCGCCGGGCACTGTCGGCGTCGGCGTGGGCGTCGGTGTGATCGGCGTGGGTGTCGGCGTCGGCGTGACCGGGGTCGGCGTCGGCGTCGGGCAGCTCGTGCAGGTCGAGCCCCAGATCTCCACCTCGGTGAGGCTGTTGAACGCGTTCGCCGTCGAGCCGTGGCCGAGGTAGCGCACGTAGCGCGCGCTCACGTCGGTGAAGTCGTGGGTCTGGAGGGCCGTGGTCGTCCCACTGGTGGCGCCGCTCGGAATCACGGTCGTCCACGGGCCGCTGGCGCTGTCACCCACCTGCAGGTCGAAATGATTCGAGCGCGTGTTGCCGTTGTAGACGGCGATCTTCACGTACGCAACGGTCTGCGTGGAACCGAGGTCGTACAGGATCCAGGCGCCGTCGCCGTTGCCCGACCAGCGCGTGGCGAGGTTGCTGTCCACCGTGTTGGCGGGCACGTTGCCGTCGTTCGTGCTCGCGGTGACACCCGAGCCCGAGGGTGTGATCTCGACCTCGCTCGGCACCGGCGTGGGCGTCCGTGTCGGGGTGGGGATCGGCGTGTTCGTCGCCGTCGGGCTCGGCGTCGGTGTGGGCGTCGGGGTCGCAGTGGACGTCGGCGTCGGCGTGGCCGTCGGCGTGGTCACGCCGTCATAGACGCTGATCTCCGTCACGCTGTTCATCGTCGGCTTGGTCGGATCGCTGCTGCCGTGACCGAGGTACCGCACGAAACGCGCGTCCTGGTCGGTGAAGTCGTAGATCTGCTCCGCGGTGGTCAGCCCGCTGCTCTCGCCGGAGAAGACGTTCGTCCACACGCCGCCGCCGTTCGAGAGCTGCAGGTCGAAGCGATTCCGCCGCGTGTTGCCGTTGTATACGGCCACCCGCACGGAGCCGACCGCGCGCACGCTCCCGAGGTCGAGCTGCAGCCACTGCCCGTCGCCGTTGCCCGACCAGCGCGTGGCGAGGCTGTTGTCGACGACGTTGCCGGGGACGTTCCCGTCGTTGGTGCTGGCGGTGACCGCCGAAGCCGCCGGGGTGATCTCCGTCTGCGCCGAAGCCGGAACGACGGAAAGGACGAGGAGCGCACCGATCGCTCCACTCGACATGAAACCGAGGGACAGCCGCATATTGCCTCCGAGGGCGGGGACGGGCGCCAATCAGAACTGAGTTGAGAGCTTCTGCAAATTACGCCCTATATCCGATACGGACAAGTGGCAGGACGGCGAATCGAGACGTAGATCGCTCGACCCCTGGCCCCTCGGAACGTCGAGTGCTTTTACATACGCGCTATCGGACCGTCACGGTGAAGGTCGTTGACCGTGAATGGCTTCCGTCGAAGACGGTCAGGGTGATGTCGGCCGTTCCGGCGGCCGCCGGCTGGATCGTCAGCGTCCGCATGAAGCCCTGATACAGGCTGGCCAGGACGAGACCCTGCGGCGGTACGACCGCCGGGTTGGACGAGATCGCCGTCACCACCAGCGCCGCCGGCGGCGTTTCGACGTCGACGACGAAGAACGGCAACGTCTCGGACCGCCCGCGCCGCATGCCGACGTCGCCGATCGGACTGATCCACGGCGCGAAGTTGACGGTGAGGACGAACGTCTCCGTCGCCGTCTTGTCGCCGTCGCTCACGGTGACGGTGATCGTGGTCTTGCCGTGCTGCAGGAAGCGCGGCGTGATCGCCAGCGTGCGGTCGGCGCCGCTGCCGCCCACGACGATGTCGCCGTCGCGGACGAGCGCCGTGTTCGACGAGGTGGCGGTGACGACGAGGCCCGCCGGATCGTGATCGACGTCGCCGATCGCGAACGGGATCGTGACGCGCTCGTTGACGAGCACCGTCTTGTCGGCGATCGCCGACACCGTCGGCGCGTCGTTGACAGCCGCCACCGTCACCACGAACGAGCTCGTGACGACGGCGCTGCCGTCGCCCACCGAGACGGTGATGGTGGTGGTGCCGCTCGCGTCCGCCACCGGACGCACGACCAGAGTGCGGCTCGCCCCGTCGCCGGCGAGGGTGAGCCCGCCGGCCGCCACCACGTTCGTGTCCGAGGACAGAACGCTCACCGCCAGCTCCTCCACCGGCGTCTCGACGTCGCCGATCGTGAACGCGAGGGGCGGCGTGGCGGTGTCCTCGTCGATCGCCTGGTCCGCGATCGGCGTGACGACAGGGAGGTCGTTGACGGCGTTCACGGTCACCGTGAACGCGGCGGTAGTGGTGGCGGCACCGTCCCCGACCGAGAGTGTGATGACGGCGGTGCCGTGGGCGTCCGCCGCGGGGGTGACGGTGATCGTGCGGTCCGCACCGCTGCCGCCGAGGACGAGGCCCGACGCGGGCACCAGCGCTTCGTTCGACGAGGACGCCGTGACTTCGAGCGCGCCGGCGTCGGTCTCGACGTCGCCGATGGTGAACGCGAGGGCGCCCGTCGTGGCATCTTCGTCGATGGCGACATCGGCCGGCGGTGTCAGCGTCGGCACGTCGTTCACCGGCACGACAGTGAGCGTGAACGTGTCCGAGACCGACGTGAGACCGTCGCTCACTGTCACCGTGATGTCGGCGCCGCCGCTCTGGTTCGCGCGCGGCGTCACCACGAGCGTCTTGTCCCGGCCTTCACCCTCGAGCACGAGCCCTTCCGGCGCCACGAGGGCCTCGTTCGACGAAGCGGCCGTCACCGTCAGGACGTCGTCGGCGTCGGCGTCGCCGATCGCCAGCGGGATGCGCACGACGGTGTCTTCGTCGGCGGTGCTGTCGTCGATCGGCGCGAGCGTCGGCGCGTCGGCCACTGGCGTCACCGTGACGTCGAAGCTGCGCGTGACGTCATTGAAGCCGTCGCGGGCGGTGAGGGTGACGGTGGTGGTGCCGCTGGCGTCCGCCAGGGGCGTCACCGTCACCGTGCGGTTGCCGCCGACCACCGCCGGCCCGCTCACGTGGTCGTACGTCGACGTCGCCAGCGTGCCGTCCTTGTGCGAGGTGGCGGCGAGACCACGCAGCCATGTCGCGCTCGTGATCGTGATCGGGGTGCCGACCTGCACCCACGTGCCGGGCGCGCCGGCGTTGTCGGGGGCATAGAAGGCGGTGAAGGTGCTGCCCGCCTTCACCAGGCGTACCCACGCGGGAGCGCTGATGCCGGTGACACCGGTGCTGGTGGAGCTGGCACCCGCGGTCAGGCGCCTCTGGAACGACACGCCGTTGGCGGCGGAGAGCAGCATGTAGCAGTGCGGGCTGTTGGCAGCGGCGCTCGCGCGGAACATGACGCCCGCCTTCGACCACGGGTCGGTGGCCTCCACGCTGGTGACGCGCGCGACCATCTCGCCGTCCCCGGTGACCGGCTGGTAGAGGTAGTGGCCCTTGTCGGAAGTGCTCCAGATGTCGTTGCCGCTGGCGCGCAGGGTGAACGTCTCGCCGGCGAGGCTGCTGCCGGCGGCGGCAGGCAGGCCGAGGTCGGCGCTGGTCCACGGGCTCACCGTCGTCGCGATCTGGACGTTCCCGTCCGGGACGAGCGCGGGGTTCGACGACGTCGCCGTCACCGTGAGCGCCGTGTCCGGCGTCTCCTTGTCGGCGACGCTGAAGGCGATCGGGCCGGTGGCGGTGTCCTCGGCGATCGTACGGCTCGCGATCGGCGAGATCTGCGGCGCCACGTCGACGGTGAGGCTGAACGTGGCCAAAACCAGGTACGCGCCGTCGCTCACGCGCAAGGTGATGACGGCGGTGCCCGCCTGGCCGACGGCGGGCGTCACCGTGATCGTGCGCTCGGTGCCGCTGCCGCCCAGCACCAGGCCGGCCACCGGCACCAGCGTGGTGTTCGACGACGTCGCCGTCACCACCAGGGCGTCGGCGGACGTCTCGCGATCGCCGATCGTGAACGGGATCGGTCCCGTCGTGCGGCTGGTGCCGATCGTGCGGCTCGCCACCGGCGAGATCGTCGGCGGCGCGTCCGCCGTGACCGTGAACGTGGTGGAGGCCGTGTTCGTCCCATCGGAGACCGTCACCGTGATCACGGCACTGCCGCTCGTCTCCGCCGCCGGCGTCACCGCGATCGTCCGGCTCGTCCCGCTGCCGCCGAGCACGATGCCGGCCGCCGGCACCACCGCCGGGTCGGACGAGGTGGCGCCGACCACGAGCGACGGGAGCGGCGTGTCGGGATCGCCGACCGCAAAGGCGACGGGTCCCGTGGTGCCGTTCACATCGATCATGCGATCGCCGATCGACGAGATCGTGGGCGGATCGTTCACGTTGCCGACCCGGACGATGAAGCGCCGGGACACCGTCGCCGTGCCGTCGGTGGCGCTCACCGTGATCGTGGTCTTGCCGTCGGTGTCGGCCACGGGGGTGACCGTCAGGTCATAGGCGGAGCCGCCGCCTTGCAGCGCGAGACCCTCCGCCGCCACCACCGCCGTATTGGAAGAGGACGCGGTCACGGTCAGTCCCTCCGGCGGCGTGGCGCCGAGGGCCCCGACGGTGAAGGAAACCGTGGCCGGCGTGTTCTGGGGGGTGTGCACGTCGGCGATGGCGGAGACGGGCACCGCCGTCGTATCGAGGACCAGCTCGAACGTGAACGGCCCTTCGAAGGTCCGCTCCGGCGCCACCACCTCGCGCAGCTTGCCGTCGCCGCCCAGCTCGAGCTTGTGGTCGCGGGCGATGTACACGTGGCTTTCGCCGCCGATGCGCTCCACGTGGTCGACCTGGTACATCTCGCTGATGCCGTTCTGCACCGCCGTGCTGTTCACCACGCGGTACGTCTCGAACCGCAGCGAGAGCCAGCGCCCCTTCAGCACCTCGCCCTCGGGCAGCGGTGTGCTCGTGACGAGGATGTCACCCACGGCGCCGGTGGCCTTGCGCAGGAAGCCGGTGAGGGTGCCGCCGTAGGCGGGCGCGGCCACGCCGAGCCCGCCGCTCGCGTACTGGAAGTCGGAAGCACCCACCGACCAGGCGCGCTCGCCGGCGGGGCCGTTGCTGTACACACCGACGCGGCCGCTCAGGCTGTAGCTGCCGTCGGCGGTCGAGACCGTCGCCAGGCCGGTGGCCGCCCCCGCGATCTTTGGGTTGTACAGGTTCACGACGACGGTGTCCGTGCGGCCGTCTGTGAAGGTGATCCGGAGGGCGACGGCATCCATCCCCGACGTGGCCAGCGGCACGCGCTGCACCGACTGGATGGTGGAGACGCCGTTCTTCAGCGGCTCGACCACGCCGGCGAACAGGCTCTCCTGCGTGCCCGTGCTGATACGCCGCCGCAGGATGAGCGACGGCCGCCAGTACTTATAGAAGTTGGGCGGCTCGGTGTTCGTGCGCTCCGCGGTCGGCGTCTTGCCGAGGTACATGTCCGCCATGCCGCCGTCCGTCATCCACAGGCGGATATCGCGCTTCGACGCCGACGGGTCACGGTACGTGACCTGCAGGTCGCCCGTGGCCGGGCCCTTGCTCACCTCGCGCCAGAAGCCGTAGTACGGGAACGTGGAGCCGCTGCTGGTGGGCTCCGTCCACACTTCCGTGCCTTCCAGCATCGGGTACGTCGCCGGATCCGGCGTCAGCGGCACGCTCGACTCCCACGTCGAATCGAAGCGGATGCTGCCGTGGAACGTGTAGTCGTGGGTGCGGCCGCCGGTCACGCGGAAGACGTCGACGACGTAGGGCCGCGCGAGGTCGGTCGTGTTCATCAGCATCACGCGCTGGTAGCGCGAGGCTTTGTTCGTGTACGCGCGCTGGCCGTCGACCTCGGTGACGTGCAAGCCGGAAAGGCCGGCCTCGAAGACGGTGAGGTTCCCGGAGGTGAACTTGTGGTTGTTGTTGCCGACCGTCCAGCCGCCGCGGCTCATGTTCACGCGGTCGATGGTCACCGCGTTGTAGGAGAGGATCTGCTCGGTCCAGTTCCGGCCGGGCGTGCCGTTGAAGTAGCGGACGTTTCCGAGCAGCTCGGCGCCGTTGGCCCAGAGGCCGAATCCGGTGACGTCGGCGCGCATGTGGTTGGCGTCGTCGGAGAAGTTCTGGTTGAGCTGCACCGACGAGGCGCCCGTGCCCGTCCCCAGCGCGGCGTGGCCGTAGGCGGGGAGCAGGCCGGAGACGCCGGTGTTGCGCGCGGTGATGCCGTTGAAGCTCGTGTCGCCGAACGACGGGAGCTGGCCGTTGAGCAGACGCAGCGCGTTCCACTGGCCCTGGCCGAACTGCAGCAGGCTCACATACTCGATCGCCTTCTGCTGCAGGCCCTGGAGCTGCGGTGTGTCCGCCGGCCGCGTCAGGAAGTAGTCGCGGGTCTGGCGCGAGGCATCGAGGTTCTCGGTGACGTAGCCGTACGAGTAGCCGATGCCCTCGGGCAGCACGCCGTCGCGCAGGATCTTGCGGCGGATCGTCTGGTCGAGGTAGTCCTCCATCCAGACCATGTAGTCGGGCCGATTGATGACGCGCGCCACCTGCGCCAGCGTGGTGAACGGGCCGGACAGGTTGGTGGCGATGGCCACGCTGACGGGCACGCGCTGGGCCATGAAGTCGCCGATGTTGCCGAAGAGGTCGTTGCGGATGTGGGCGCGGACGTCGTAGCCGCGCTCCGCCGACAGCTCGGCCAGCGCCTCGCTGTCGTAGATGGCGTCGAAGGCGAGGATCTCGTCGTCCGTCCACTCGTGGGCGAGGCCGTTGTGGTCGCTGCAGCGCTGGATGTCGGAGGTGAGCGTCGTGAACCCGACGGCGCTGATGAAGGTGGGGCTGTTCTTGCCCGACATGAAGTAGTCGGGCACGTAGTTGGCCCAGGCGTCGAGGGCGACGGCGATACGGCGCGCGAAGCGGTCGTCGCGGGTGGCGGGATCGGCACCGCTGCGCACGTAGGCGGCGGCGAGCTGGAGCATGTCGCTGCGCAGCTTGCTGCGCTTCGAGTAGTCGATGAAGGCGTACGGCAGCGACTTGCGCGTCGTGCTGCCGGCGGCCAGGTGGTACGGGATCATCACCGTCTTGCCCGAGAGCACCGGCACCGGCTCGTACAGGATCGGGTACGTCGCGTT
>Ga0075429_100001077_pt1 | contig 21893 bp, 22 predicted proteins | sample RhiMetdeltSRZDD3_FD_75295 | JGI IMG/M metagenome (GOLD analysis project Ga0075429, IMG submission 75295) | Populus rhizosphere microbial communities from Tennessee, USA - Rhizosphere MetaG P. deltoides SRZDD3 | ecosystem: Host-associated > Plants > Roots > Rhizosphere > Soil | place: USA... | reverse complement strand
CGAATCGCGCGAGGAGATCCTGCGTGCGGCGGCGGAACTCTTCATGGAGTTCGGCTATGCCGCGACGTCGATCGATGCCGTGGCCGACCGCCTGGGCGCCACCAAGGGGCGCATCTACCACCACTACCGCAGCAAGGCCGACCTGTTCTTCGACGTGCAGATCGCCGCGATGAAGCGCCTCGCCGACCAGATCGAGCCGATCGCGCGCGGACCGGGCAACCCCATCGAGCGGCTGGCGGCGATGGCGTTGCGCCACACCCAGATCCTTCTCACCGAGCTGCCGATGCAGAAGGTGGCGGTGCAGGGACTCGAGCGGCACCTGCTCGGCGCCTCGGTGGCGGCCAAGCGGCTGCGCTCGGTCGTGAAGATGCGCGACGACTACGAAAAGATGTTCATCGAAGTCATCGACGAAGGCATCCGCGAGGGCGTGTTCGTCGATCTGCCCGCCAGGCTGGCCACCAAACCCTTCTTCGGCGCGCTCAACTGGGCCACCGTCTGGTTCAGCCAGCGGCGCCTGCAAAGCCCCGAAGCGGTCGACGACATCGCACACACCCTGGCGGCGTTCGCGCTGCGAGGAATCCTGAAAGATCCCCACCATGAATCAGCCCGTCAAACAGCCGTTCTCCGAGACGCACTGGGATGAACGCGAGACCTGGTCGCGCGACCGCATCGAAACCTTCCAGCTCGATGCCTTGCGCCGCCAGCTGCAGCGCGTCGGCGAGCGCAGCGTTCACTACAAGCGCGTCTTCGCCGAAGCCGGTTTTCGCGCCGGCGACCTGAAAAGCTTCGCCGACCTGCGGCGCCTTCCCTTCACCCGCAAGTCGGACTATGTCGCCGGCCTCGCGGCCGAGCCGCCGTTCGGCAGCCTCGCGGCCGTTGTGCCCGGCGAGGCGGTGCGGGTCCACTTCTCGTCCGGCACCACCGCGCGGCCCGCGCCGGTCCTGTGGACGCAGGCCGACATCGATCGCTGGGCCGACCTGTATGCGCGCTACCTGTACTCGCAGGGCCTGCGCCGCGGCGACGTGTTCCAGTGCATGTTCAACTACGCCTGGTTCGTCGGCGGGCTGGGTGCGACGCTCGCCGCGCAGCACCTCGGTGCGCTCGTGATCCCGGCATCCTCGGGCGACACCGAGCGCCAGATCGACACGATCTTCCAGTACAAGCCCAAGTGCGTGATCGGCACGCCCTCGTTCATGGCGCACATGGCCGAGGCGGCCGAGAAGCTCGGCCGCGATCTGGCGAGCTCGACGGTGCAGATGGTCTGCGTCGGCGGCGAGCCGGGCGCAAGCATCCCGGGAACGCGCGAGCGCATCGAGCGCCAGTGGGGCGCGAAGATGTTCGATTGCTACGGCGCGCTCGAATGCCAGCCGATCGGCTGGGACACCGCGGCCCAGCTCGGGCCGACGCTCGCCGAGGACTTCATCTACGTCGAGATCCTGCACCCCGACACCGCCGAGCCGGTCGCCGACGGCGAGCGCGGCGTGCTGGTGCTCACCCATCTCGACAAGCAGGCATGCCCGCTGGTGCGCTGGTGGACCGGCGACATCGTCGTGCGCGACAGCAAGCCCGCCCCCGACGGCCGCACCCACGCGCGGCTTGCCGGCGGCGTGATGGGCCGCTCCGACGACATGCTGATCATCCGCGGCGTCAACCTGTTCCCGACCGCGGTCGAAGACATCGTCCGCGGCTTCCCGGGCCTGACCAACGAGTACCTGCTCGTCATCGACGCCAGCGTGAAGGACCCGAAGACCGGCTTTCTCACCGGCGTGAAGCTGCGTGTCGAGCCGGCGAGCGATGCCGGGCCCGACCTGGCCGGGCGGCTCGAGAAGCGGCTGCGCGAGAAGTTGCAAGTGCGCTTCCATGTCGAGGTCGTGCCACCCGGAACCTTGCCGCGGACCGTGCACAAGGCGAAGCGGGTCGTCCATGAGTGAGCCTGGACGTCGGCCCCCGGCCGGGGAGGACCGCGACCGCGCCCCGGGGCGGTCCGGTCCCGCCTCGGCGCGGCCCGGCGCCGGGACCGACGGCTTGCCGCGCCCGCTGGCCGGCAAGCGGGTCGTCGACCTGTCGCAGTTCATCGCCGGCCCGACGGCGGCGATGTATCTGGCGGACTTCGGCGCCGACGTCACCAAGGTGGAGGCGCCGCAAGGCGACGGCGTGCGCACGCTGCCGGGCAACGCCTTCGGCAGCTACTACGCGCGCAGCTTCAACTGCGGCAAGCGCAGCCGCGTGCTCGACCTGCGCGAGGGGGTCGACCGCGCCGCGCTCGACGAGATGCTGGCCGACGCGCATGCCTTCATCTGCAACCTGGCGCCGGGCTCGCTGAAAGGCCTGGGCCTGGACGGCCCGACGCTGCGCGAGCGCTTTCCGCACCTCGTCATCACCCTGGTCTCGGGCTACGGCCAGCAGGATGCTCGGGTCTGCATGGACACCATCGCTCAGTGCGAGTCGGGCTTCGCGATGCTCAACGGCGACGAGGACGGCACGCCGCGCTTGTCCACCGGCTGGCCGGTCGACATGGGATGCGGCATGGTGGCCGGCATGTGCTGCGCGATGGCGCTGCTCGACCCGGCGTTGCGCGGCTGCCTGATCGACCTGTCGATGATGGAAGTGGCCGCTGCGATGCTGCTCGGCCCGGCGGTGCTGACCGTCGGCGAAGGCGATGCACTGGCGCCGCCGATGGGCAATCGTGATCGTGCTTCCGCCCCGTCGAGCATCTATCGCTGCGCCGACGGGCATGTCTACATCCTCGGCGGGCTCGACGCCTACTGGGCGCGGCTGCGGCCGCTGGTGGGCGCCCCCGATGCACCGATCCGGGAGCGCATCGCGCGTGCCGCGGAGTTCGACGCGTATGTCGAGGCCTGGACCTTGCCGCAGCGCCGCGACGACATCCTGGGGCGGATGCGCGAGCTGCAGATTCCGGCCGGCGCGGTGCGCGCGCCCGAAGAGTCCGTGCCGATGATCCGCGGCCTGCGCGCGGGCGCGGTGTCGCAGGCGATGCCGTCGGGCGAGCAGGTGCCCGCGTTTCCGGCGCTGTTCGAGGGCCGGCGCCTGCCGCGCAGCGCGACGCCGCATGTCGGTGGGCCGCGCCGTCCGCTCTGATCCGTTCCCGCTCCCCAACGAATTCGAGGACACCGCGATGGGTTCCACCTCTTCTTCAACGTCCGGCGGCGCAGTGCATGTGCTGCGCCCCGGCGTGCACGCCGGCCGTTCGGCCTTCGTCACCGGTGCCGGTTCGGGCATCGGTCGCGGCATCGCGCTGCGGCTGATGGCGCTCGGCATGAACGTCTTCGGCACGGGCAGGCGCGCCGAAGCGCTGCAGGAAACGGGGCGCTTCGCCGAAGGCCTGCCCGGCCGGTTCGGCTTCGAGCCCTGCAACGTGCGCGACACCGAAGCGATCGAGGCGCTGGTGCGCCGGGTCGGCGAGCGCCAGGGCATCGACCTGCTGGTCAACAACGCCGGCGGCCAGTTCTTCGCGCCGGCCACCGGCATCAGCCGCAAGGGCTGGGACGCGGTGATCGACGTCAACCTGTCGGCCGTCTTCGTCGTCACGAAGGCCGCCTACCCGTACCTCAAGGCGCGCGAAGGTGCCGTGGTGAGCATTTCGCTGTCGGGCGTCGACCGCGGCTCGATGGGCATTGCCCACTCGATCGCCGCGCGTGCCGGCGTGCTCGGCCTCACGCGCACGCTCGCACTCGAATGGGCGCGCGACGGCATCTCGCTGAACTGCATCGGTCCCGGCGCGGTGATCACCGAAGGCCTGGCCGGCGAAGCGGCGAAGCCGATGCTCGACCGCCTGGTCGAGGCGACACCGATGGGCCGTGCGACGAGTGTCGACGAGGTCGCCGAGCTGGTCGCCTTCCTCGCCAGCCCCGCGGGCCATCTGATGACCGGGCAGCTGATCCAGATCGATGGTGCGGCGCACCTCGGGTCGGGCCTTCACATGCTGGCGGCCTGAACCATGAGCGGCGCTCTTTCTCACATCAAGGTTCTGGACCTGTCGCGGGTCCTCGCCGGCCCGTGGGCGACGCAGATGCTCGCCGACCTCGGTGCCGAGGTCATCAAGGTCGAACGCCCCGGCGTCGGCGACGACACCCGCGGCTGGGGTCCGCCGTTCCTGAAGGACCGCGACGGCCAGGCGACCCGCGACGCGGCGTACTACCTGTGCACCAACCGCAACAAGAAGTCGGTGACGATCGACATCACGACCGGGGACGGCCAGCGCCTGGTGCGCGAGCTGGCCGCGCGTGCCGACGTGCTGGTCGAGAACTACAAGGTCGGCGGCCTGTCGCAATACGGCCTCGACTACCCTTCGCTGAAGGCCGAGTTCCCGCGCCTCGTCTACTGCTCGATCACCGGCTTCGGACAGCACGGCCCGTACGCGCCGCGCGCCGGCTACGACTTCCTGGTGCAGGCGATGGGCGGGATGATGAGCGTCACCGGCCGCGCCGACAGCGAGGAAGGCGGCGGGCCGATCAAGGTCGGCGTCGCGGTCACCGATCTCTTCACCGGGCTCTACGCATCGAACGCCATCCTCGCCGCGCTGGCGCACCGCGAGCGCAGCGGGCGGGGCCAGCACATCGACCTCGCGCTGCTCGACGTGCAGGTGGCGACGATGGCCAACCAGGCGATGAACTACCTGTACAGCGGCAAGGTGCCCGGCCGGCTCGGCAATGCGCACCCGAACGTCGTGCCGTACCAGGACTTCCCGACCGCAGACGGCAACGTCATCATCGCGGTCGGCAACGACGGCCAGTTCGCGCGCCTCGCCGCCGCGATCGGGCAGCCCGGGCTCGCGAGCGACCCGCGCTTCGCGACCAACCTGGCGCGTGTCGGCAACCGCGGCGAGTTGATCCGCATGCTGCGCCAGCAGACGATCAAGCGCAGCACCGTGGAATGGGTGCACGCGCTCGAAGCGGTCGACGTGCCCTGCGGCCCGATCAACGACATCGCGCATGTGTTCGAGGACCCGCAAGTGGTCGCGCGCGGCATGAAGATCGAGGCCGACCATCCCACCGCCGGGCGCATCCCGCTGGTGGCCAATCCGATCCGGCTCTCGGAATCGCCGGTCGAATACCGCAACGCCCCGCCCACGCTCGGCCAGCACACGGGCGAGGTCCTGGCCGAACTGCTCGGCTACGACGCGGCCGGCATCGCCGCGCTGCGAGAGCGCAAAGTGATCTGAAGGAGAAGCACGGTGTTCGATTCGCTGTCGCTGACACGCATCCCCGCCGACGACGAAGCGCTGCGTCAGCCCGTGCGCGCGTTCCTCGACGAAGCGCTCAAGGACGTGCCGCCGGAGGTTCGCGCGCGCTCGTGGGGCGGCTTCGACGCGTCGTTCAGCCGCGCACTCGGCGCGCGCGGCTGGATCGGCCTGACCTTGCCGAAGGAGTACGGCGGCGGCGGGCGCAGCCTGTACGCGCGCTTCGTGCTCGTCGAGGAGTTGCTGCGTGCCGGCGCGCCGGTGGCGGCGCACTGGTTCGCGGACCGGCAAAGCGCGCCGCACATCCTCAAGTTCGGCACACCCGCGCAGGCGCAGTTCTACCTGCCGCGCATCTGCCGCGGCGAAGCCTTCTTCTGCATCGGCATGAGCGAGCCGGGCTCGGGCTCCGACCTCGCGAGCGTTCGCACCCGCGCCACCCGCAACGACAACGGCTGGCGCCTCGATGGGCAGAAGATCTGGACCACGAATGCGCACCGCTCGAACTACATGATCGCGCTGGTGCGCACCTCGGGGGACGCGGGCAGCCGCCAGAAGGGCTTGTCGCAGGTCATCGTCGACCTGTCGCTGCCGGGCATCACGATCCGGCCGATCACCGACCTCACCGGGGACGCGCATTTCTGCGAGGTCTTCTTCGACGGCGTGCAGCTTGGCGACGACGCGCTGATCGGCGCCGAGGGCGACGGCTGGAACCAGGTGACCTCGGAGCTGGCCTACGAACGCTCGGGTCCCGAGCGCATCTATTCGAGCGTCGTGCTGCTCGACGAGTGGCTTGCGTACCTGCGCACGCAGCGCGCGCCCTCGGAGCGCTCGCTGGCGCTGGCCGGGCGCGTGCTGTCGTTGTCGGCGGTGCTGCGCAGCCTGTCCGTGTCGGTCAACGGCCGGCTTGCCGAAGGCCACAGCCCGGTCGTCGAAGCGGCGCTCGTGAAGGACCTGGGCACGACGCTCGAGCAGTTCATCCCCGAAGCGATCGCCGATGCGCTCGGCGACGACCCCGATGCCGCCTTGCCCGACGGACTGGCCCGCACGCTCCAATACGTGTCGCAGATCGCGCCGGCGTTCTCGCTGCGCGGCGGCACCCGCGAGGTGCTGCGCGGAATGATCGCGCGCGGCCTCGGCCTTCGATAGGAACCGCGATGGACAACGAATTCGGAGACGCCTTCGGGCAATTGCTGGCCGACCGCTGCACACCCGAGGTGGTGCGCAGGATCGAACGTGGCGAATCGGCGGAGCCGCTGTGGCGTGACCTCGTCGAGTCGGGCTTCGTCGATGCGCTGGTTCCCGAGGCGCAGGGTGGTGCAGGGCTGTCGCTGCACGAGGTGCTGCCACTTGTGCAGGCCTGCGGCTATCACGCGCTGCCGGTGCCGTTTGCCGAGACGATGGCGGCGCGCGCGGTGCTCGCGCGCGCGGGGCGTCGATGGCCCGTCGGCGCGGTCACGCTCGATGCGATCGGTGACGCGTTGCCGGCCGAAGAGCGCCGCGCGCTGCATGCGGCGCTGACGACCGCGCAGATCGCCGGCGCGGCGGCGCGGGTGCTCGAGATGTCGATCGCCCATGCGCAGCAGCGCAGCCAGTTCGGCAAGCCCATCGGCAGCTTCCAGGCGGTGCAGCACCAGCTCAGCGTGATGGCCGAGCAGGCGTGCGCGGCACGCATGGCCGCGCAGCTGAGCTTTGCGTCCGCCGGCCACCTGCCCGATCACACGCTGGCCGCGATGGGCAAATGTGTCGCCGGCGAGGCCGCGGCGGTCATCGCCGCGGGCAGCCATGCGGTGCATGGCGCGATCGGCATCACCGCCGAGTTCGACCTGCAGCTCTACACGCGGCGCCTGCTCGCCTGGCGCGTGCAGGCCGGCTCGCCGTCGCATTGGGCGATGCAGGTGGCGCGGCAATGGTGGGGTGGCACCCACGATCGCGCGATCGACTTCACGCTCGAACGCCTGGGTGCTGCGCAGTTCTGATCCCGACAACGAGGTATTCCACGATGAGCTCATTCCTGCACCACGGCCGCGCCGGCGGCGTGCTGACCGTCACGATGAACCACCCGGATACCCGCAACGCGCTGACCGGCAACACGGCAGTGAAGGAGTTCGTCGAACTGGCCGACAGCGTGGCGCGCGACGTGTCGGTGCGCGTCGTCGTGCTGACCGGCGCCGACCCGGTGTTCTCCTCCGGCGGCAACGTCAAGGACATGAAGCGCTTCTTCGACGACGCGGTGACGCCGGCGGCGATCCGCGACGAGTACCGCCACGGGATCCAGCGCCTGACCCGCGCGCTCTACAACATCGACGTGCCGACGATCGCCGCCGTCAACGGCGCGGCGATCGGCGCCGGTTGCGACCTCGCCTGCATGTGCGACATCCGCGTCGCCTCTGACAAGGCGAGCTTCGCCGAGAGCTTCATCAAGGTCGGCATCGTGCCGGGCGACGGCGGCGCGTGGCTGCTGCCGCGCATCGTCGGCATGTCGCGCGCGCTGGAGATGTCGTTCACCGGCGACTCGCTGGGTGCCGCCGAGGCGCTGTCATGCGGGCTGGTGTCGCGCGTCGTGCCGCACGAGACCCTGCTTGCCGAGGCGCAACAGCTGGCCGCGCGCATCGCCGTCAACCCGGGCCCGACGCTGCGCCTGACCAAGCGGCTGCTGCGCGAAGGCCAGCAGCTCAGCCTCGACAGCCTGCTCGACGCATCGGCCAGTGCGCAGGCGATCGCTCACAAGAGCCGGGAGCACCGCGAGGCGGTGACGGCGTTCATCGAGAAACGCCGGCCGAATTTCGAGTCCTAGCTGGTTCGAATCCTGCCAGCGTAAGCGGCGGCGCTCCGCTCGTGAATCGCGCGTGCGCCGATGGCGCGGTGAACACGAGCAACACCGCATCGGTCCTGCTTTCACCGGCCGTGAGCGCGACGCCCTCCTGGGAACGCGGCCCAAGGCGAGCCATGACCTCCGCGCCCCCAGCGGGCGCTGAAGCCGCACCCACCCGCTGGCTCGCGCCACAAGTCGGATCGCCTGGGCCCAGCCCCGACGCGCCGATCCAGCGCGACCGTGCCGCCCCGGGTCGGGATCCACGGCCATCTCTTGTTCCTGGTCGAGCCGCTGTCCTACACGCACATTCGACAAGAAACGTTAAACAGACGGGCATTGGCCGCCTTCTGAAACTGACTGCGGATCTCGACGTGGACGCTTCCCCCAACCTGAATCACCGAGGCCTTTTCGAAGCGTCGCCAAACCCGTACCTCGTGCTGGACAGATCCTTGAACATCGTCGGTGCCAACCGGGCCTACCTGGAGTCGACGAAGAGGAACCTGGAGGACATCCTGGGCCGCTGGGCCTGGGACGCGTTTCCGACCGACCCGCAGACACTGAAACAGTCCGTCGAGTCGTTCCAGCGCGTGATCCGGACTCGGCAACCGGACATCATGCCGTTGCTGCGGTTCGACATCCCTCGACCGGAAGCAGAGGGCGGCGGGTTCGAGCGGCGGTACTGGAGCATCACGCATACGCCGGTGCTCGACGAGGCCGGTGAAGTCGAAGTCGTCCTGCAGCACCCGATCGACGTCACGGAACTGGAGACACTTCGGGAAGCGGCCAAGGACCTGAAGCTGCTTCCGCAGGTCAGTGGAATCTTCGTGCGAGCGCAATCCGTGCACGAGGCCAACCTCGAGCTGAAGGCCGAAAGCGATCGCCTGCGCGAGCTGTTCTCTCAAGCGCCCAGCTTCATCGCGGTCGTGCGTGGCCCGGAGCACCGGTTCGAGATGGTGAACGAGGCGTACTCCCGGCTGGTGGGAAATCGGGAGCTGGTTGGCAAGACGGTGTGCGAAGCCCTCGGCGAGTTGCGTGGGCAGGGGTACGTCGAACTGCTCGACGGGGTCTACCGCACCGGGCAACCCTTTGTCGGTCGCGGGATGCGGGTGATGTTGGAGTCGGCGCGCGCCGGCGCACTGCAAGAGCGGTATGTCGACTTCGTCTTCCAGCCCATCCGCGAGGGTGATCAGGCCGTCTCGGGAATCTTCGTCATTGGAAACGACGTGACCGAGGCGCACGTCGCGATGCAGCAGTTGCGAGAGCTGACGGAGTCGCTCGAGCAGCGGGTGGAACAGCGTTCGCAGGAGCTGAGGTCGGCCGAAGAGCAACTGCGCCAAGCCCAGAAGATGGAGGCCATCGGTCAACTCACCGGGGGCATCGCGCATGACTTCAACAATCTGCTGTCGACGATCACCACGAGCCTCGAACTCATCCAGCGCAAGCTCGATGCGGGCCAGCCCGGTGACGTGGCTCGCTACATCGGCATGGCCAGAAAGTCGACGCGAAACGCGGCAAGCTTGATCCATCGACTGCTCGCGTTCTCCCGCAAGCAGACGCTGGACCTCAAACCCGTCGATACCAACCTTCTCGTCGGCGAGCTCGCCGACCTGCTGCGCCGCACCCTGGGGGAAAACATTCAGCTCGCCCTGGATCTGCAAACCGGGCTCGACCCGATCCGCTCCGACCGCCCCCAGCTGGAGAACGCGCTCCTCAACCTGTGCATCAACGCTCGGGACGCCATGCCCGCAGGAGGCCATCTCACCATTCGAACGGAAAGCGTCGACGTCGAGGCGCGCGATGCCATGCGACATCATGAACTGAAGCCCGGATCCTACGTCCGGCTGAGCGTGACGGATACCGGCACCGGCATGGAACCTCCCGTCTTGAAAAAGGCCTTCGACCCCTTCTTCACGACAAAGCCGCTCGGCCAAGGAACAGGGCTGGGCCTGTCGATGGTCTACGATCTCACGCGCCAGACCGGCGGAACGGTGGAGCTTTCCTCGGAAGTCGGCGTCGGGACGACGGTCAGCCTGCTCTTGCCGTGCCCACCGGACGCGGTGGAGGAACAGGCGGACATCGCCGAGCCGCAGTCGGAACCGAGCCGGGGACGTGAAGTGGTCGTCTTCGTCGAGGATGAGCCCGACGTTCGCGCCATGCTGGGGGAGGTGCTGAACGACCTCGGGTACGAAGCGCACGGCGCGCACGATGCCGGCAGCGGACTTGCCCTGCTGGAATCGCTGGCGGAGGTGCAGCTGTTGGTGACGGACATCGGACTGCCCGGCATGAACGGTCGTGAACTCGCGCAACGCGCACGTGCCGGGCGCCCTGGGTTGAAGGTGCTCTTCGTGACCGCTTATGCCGGCGCCGGGCAACCCACTGTGCGAGCCGAGCTTCTGAGACCCGGCATGGACATGCTGACGAAGCCCTTCACGATCGATGCATTCGCAAGCAAGGTCAAGACCTTGATCCAGGCCCCTGCACGCGGGATCTAGCACGGGTGTCTCGAGAGCAGCAGGTGCCGTGCCGGCGTTCGCCCATGCCGCAATGCGTTCAGACCAATAATATTGCCTTCAAGTATCAATAAGACTCGCTTTACTTCTATCTCGCCGCCGACGAAAGTTCATGGGCCGGACCGCGGTCCCGTCCCGGGTTCCCGTCACGGCGAAGGAGCGGGCGGTGCACGGAAAGATCCCTGCCTTGCCGACTGCCGCAACGCGGGTCGTCGCCGTCGTGGTCCGCGCAGTACCGCGCGGAGCTGTCGCGCCGCGAGGATCTGCTGCGCCTGCTCGACGGGCTGCAGCGCCGCGAACCCGTCACTTTCGTCCACGACGCGGCCGATACCGTGCGCAGCAACGCGGCGGTGCTGCGCGACGTCCTGGCCGAGCGCAGCGCCACGCGGGCGCGCCACTGAGGAGTCGAACCATGCAAGCGAGCGAGGTCATGAGCACCCCTGTCATCACCGTTACCCCGTTCACCACCGTGCGCGACATCGTCGCGACCCTGGTGAAGCATCGCATCGGCGGCGTGCCGGTCGTCCATGACGACCGGGTCGTCGGCATGGTCGACGAGGGCGACCTGCTCCACCGGCACGAGATCGGCACCGACCGCTGGGTCGGGCACCGCAGCTGGTGGCAGCGGCTGGCCGCCGCGGATCCCGCGCCGGCCGCGTACGTCAAGTCGCACGGGACGCGCGCGCGAGACGTCATGAGCCGGCATGTGACCTGCGCGGGCCCGGACACCCCGGTTGCGCGCATCGCCGGGCTCTTCGAGGAGCGGCGCATCCGCCGCGTGCCGGTGGTGGACGCACGCCGGCTGGTCGGCATCGTCACGCGCGCCGACCTGGTGCGCGCGCTCGCCGCGCAGACCGGGCCGGCCGATCCGGCCGCCGCGCCGGCGCAGACCGACGAAGCGATCCGCGTGCGGCTGCTGGCCGAGCTGGAGCAGCAGCCGTGGTGGCAGGCGATGTGGTCCACCGTGCTCGTCGACAACGGCGTCGTCACCTATCGCGGCGTGTACGAGCGCGAGGCCGATCGCCAAGCGGCGCGGGTCGCCGCGGAGAACGTGGCCGGCGTGCGTGCCATCGAGGACGACCGCGTCGCCTCGGCCGACTGGCAGCCGATGCTGTGACGCACGACAGGAGCTCGACGTCGTGACGTCCGTCGCCGAGCAGTGGCTCACCCTCGTCCTGATCACCTGGGCGGCGAGCTTCCTCGCCTACTGGATGCACTCCGTCGATCCATCCGCACGTTTGAGGTAGGCGATCAGGTCGGCGCGTTCCCGGGGATCCGCAACGCCGTCGTAGGTCATGCTCGTGCCGGGCACCATCTTCCGCGGCGCGGCAAGGAAGCGGTCGAGTGTCTCGTCGTTCCACGTGATCTTCGAGTTCTTCATGGCGATCGAGTAGGCGAAGTCGGGCACGCTGCCCGCCACGCGTCCGAAGAGGCCGCAATGGCGAGGCCCGACACGGTCGTACGCCAGCGCGTGGCAGGCTAGGCAGCGCGCATGGAGCTGCTCCCCGCGCTCGGCATCCCGCGCGGCGCCGGCCGGTGCGACGCAAAGCAGCGCACCGGCGATCAGAAGCCAATCTCGTTTCACGAAACGAAGGCCGACGGTACCGGGACTTGTCCGAGTGCCTGGCGCAGAACCGCCCAGTGCATCGCCTCGTCGCCGAGGATGCTCGCCGCCGCCTTCGCCAGGTCGCGGTTGCCGAAGAGCGGAACGGCGCCGAGATAGGCGCTGACGGCGCCCTGCTCGAGCTGCGCGGCGAATCGCAGCACGTCTTCCTGCGCCTTCAGTTGCGCCACCGGAAAGTTGTACTTCGCCTTGGCCCCGACGGGCTTGCCGCCGAACTTCTCGACCGTGCGGGCCAGCACATCGGCGTGTTCCTTGTGATGGCCTTGAAAGGTCAGCGCGAGGTCGAGCACGGGCTTCTGCAGGAGCTTGCTTTCCGCGCCCAGCTGATAGGCGGCGATGGCCTCGAGTTCGGCGCCAAGGGCGGTATTGAGGATCTGCACATCGCTCGCGTCGGCGGCACCCGTCCTGGCAGCCAGCGCTTCGTTGCCAGCGAGCAGCGCGACCGCCGCTGCGGAGAGCACGAGGCCCGACTGGCCGAGGAACATCCGCCGCGCGACGATGGGATTGGGGATCTGCAGGAACGAGGACATGACCATCTCCTTCGGTGGGCGAAGACCGGGACGATTCCCGGCCGTTGAACCGCTCTGTCCATTCGATGGAATCGGCAAACGCGGCGTTCCCGGTGAGCCCATATTCGTCGTCCTGTCGTTCGAGGCGCAAACGGCAGTGGCAATCGCGTTTGGAAAGCGCAGGCCACTGCGCTCGATTCCTCGGAGTGCGCCGGCATTCGGCTGGCGGAACGACGAAGACGGCCGCCACATGCAATGCAGTGTTCGATTCGATTTTGCTCGGGGCCTCCCGGTGGAATCGGTCCAACGCCCGCAACGACAGGAGAGAGTCATGAGCGTCACGACTGCAACGACGATCGAGCAACCAGGGAGTCTCACCATGGCATATCGACTGATGTTCTATCTGGGCGTTGCCGCACTGGCCTGCGGCGCTTCTCCGATGGCGCTGGCCGAGGGCGACGGCTTTCGAGCCGTCGACAATGAGGCCGGCACGGAATTCGTCGGCACGCTCGGCTCGATGAGCCGTGAAGAGGTCAGGCAGGATCTGGAGGATGCCCGACACGACGGCTGGCAGCGCTTGACCGAGGCGAGTCCGTCACCCGCTCCGAGCGTACTGCGCGCGGGCTTCACGTCGACGCGCGAGGAGGTTCGCCGGGCCGCGGCATTGCACGAGGAGGCCGCGCCGTCCAACGGCTGGCGTGACCTCGGTGGCGAGGCCGGCTGGACCTTCGAAGGCCCGTGAGGCGAGCCTCGCCGCGCGGCGAAGGCGATCGCCTCGGTCGACTCGCGGCTCGTGCACCGACGTCACGCGTCGCCTCGCCCGGCCCGCCGGCGGCGCTCGTGACATCCATGCGCCTGGAGCCGGCCGGCTTCCTTCAAGTGGCTGAACGGCGTGACAATGCGTGCAGCCGGGTATGGCCGCGGCGGCGGGTGACCCGGGTTGCTGCCCACACGCCGCTGCCGCGGGTGCGTGTCTCCGTGCCGGCTCGCTCAGCACAAGGAGGTCGATATGGAACGCAAGCTTCATCTTCTGGAAACATTCGCTTCGCAAGGCTCGGACGGCGTCCTCTACAAGGTCTGCGCGTACGAGCATCTGGTTCGCGACGAGTCCATCCACGACGCCGGCGACCATTGGGAGCCGACGGGCGTGGCGGAGTACCGCACCGCGGACGGCGCTCCCGTGGAGGTGCATGCCGACGGTTCGATGCACGTCGTGCACTCGGGAGTCGTGCTGCGGCCACGGGCCGCGACCAGCGCGTCGCGGTAGCGTACCGACGCCGCCCGCAAGCCGCCGAAAACCTCAGTTGCCCTTGCGCAGCCCCTCCATCCACAACGGCCAGGCTGCCTCGAACGGATTGCCGGATGTCAGGAACATGCGCGGGTCCTTGGCCAGCTCCAGCCAGGCGCCGGTATCGTGGTGGGCGCCGGCAACGGGCGGGTCGCCGCGCGTCCGGCTGAACCAGCCATGCACAGCGTCGTACAGGGCGGGATGGCGGGCGTGAGTCCAGGCGAGCCCCACCAGATCGGCAAAGCCTTCCTCGCGACGCGTCTCACGCATGCTGCGGTTCAGCCGCTCGAGCTCCCGGTCGCGATCCTTGTCGCGGCTTCGTGCGAACCCGGCCGGCACCGTGTGCCAGGCGCCGCGGACGAAGCGCCAGCAGTGCCCCAGCTCGTGCGCCACCATCGCCTCGACGACGGGGGTCAGCAGCTCGGGGTCGAGCTGCGCGAGCGTCGTGTCGGCGTCCGGGTTGTCGCGGACCGCGAAGACGAGCTGGCAGCGCCGGCCGTCGAAGGCGATCGAGAGGGGCGCATCGCCCGCCTTCGCGTGCCGTTGGAACGTGACGTCGAGCGGCATGCGCTGCTGCTTCGCATAGTCGATGACGGCCGCGCCGGCCTGCAGCCAGCGCGTCTGCGCGCCATTCGGATCTCCGGCGTGGCAAGGTGCGGGGGCGAATAGCGAGGCGGCGATGAACAGCAGGCAGCGCATGCCCGATTGAACCCGACGACCCCTGCCGGCGCCAGACGGGTTCGCCCGTATCGCCGTCGCCGAGCGTCAAAGCCTGCCAAGCACCCCGGCCACGATCCGGTCGCAGCGCGCGCCCAGGAACGCGAACGCGTCGCTCGCCGCCAGGTCGACGTCGAGCGACAACCCTTCGCGAAGCAGCCCGCGGGCCCGAAAGAAGCGTGTGCGCACGGTCGCCTCCGGAATATCCAGGGCGGCAGCGACTTCCTCGACGCTCGACTCCTCCACCGCGCGCAGCATGAAGACCGTGCGAAACGCATCCGGCAGCCTGTCGATGTGCGCTTGCATCAGGAGACGCATCTCCGAGCGCATCGCCGTGCGCTCCGGCTGGCGATCCGGGTCGTCCGCCATGGCTTCCTGGGCCTGCAGGTCCGGCGACTCCATCGCCGTCTCGAGCGGCACGACTGGCAGCACCAGGCGACGCTTGCGCCCGAGGGCCTCGTTGATGACGATGCGCGTGAGCCATGTGGCGAGCTTCGATTCGCCGCGAAACGTGGACAGCATGCGCCAGGCGCGCAGGTAGGCCTCCTGCAGCGCATCCTCTGCCTCGGCGTCGTTCCTGAGAATGCTGCGCGCGGTGCGGAACAGCATTCGATTGTGGCGGCGCATGATGCATTCGAAGGCGGTCTGGTCGCCGGTGGCGGCAAGTCCGGCGAGTGCCGAGTCTGTCGCCGTGCTCGTTGCGGTGGCCGCAGCGGGGGCTTGCGCGGCAATGTGCGGGGTCTGCATCTGCATCTCTGTCTCACTCCGTGGATCGGCGATGCGATCATGAAAGACCGGCCGGCCTTCCCGGCGGGCCGACGAAGGGGTTGACGTGCGCGCGCCCGTCGTCGGGAGCCGGCCAGGCAAGGCCGCGCACGACGTCGAACACGCCTCGATGCAGGCTTCGCTTCCATGTTCGGCGCGAATCCATGCCAAGTAAAGCGAATTCGATTTGCGGTTCAATGCAATATCGCTGCACAGAAGGCCGCTCGCATGGACATCAGCCTCGCACGGACGTTTCTCGAGATCGTCGCCACCGGGACGTTTCAGCGGGCGGCCGAGCGGCTGCACGTCACGCAGACGGCGGTGAGCGCGCGCGTGCGCACGCTGGAAGATCTCCTGGGGCGCCGTCTGTTCGTGCGCAACAAGTCCGGCGCGACGCTGACCGCTGCCGGCGAGCAATTCCTGCGCTACGCGCCCACGCTCGTGCAGGTCTGGGAGCGTGCCCGTCACCAGGTGGCGGTGCCCCCCGGCCGCCGTGCCGTGCTCACGGTGGGGTGCGAGGTCAGCCTCTGGGATCCGCTGCTGCTGGATTGGCTCGTCTGGATGCGTCGCTCCGCGCCGCAACTCGCATTGCGCACGGAGGTCGGCGTCTCCGAGGCATTGCTGAAGCAGGTGTGCGACGGGGTGCTCGACATCGCCATCGTGTATGCCCCGCAGCAGCGCCCGGGCTTGCGCATCGAGTTGCTGATCGAGGAGAAGCTCGTGCTCGTTACCACCGCGGGCCGCGGCAAGACCTTGCGCCCGAGCGACTACGTCTTCGTCGATTGGGGCCCCGAGTTCGCGGCGCAGCATGCTCTCGCGTTTCCCGAGCTGGCCGGCGCCGGCGTGGTCGTCGGGCTCGGGCCGCTCGGGCGCGAGTACCTGCTCGAAGCCGGCGGCTCGGGATACTTTCGGCTGAGCGTGGTGCGCAGCCATGTCAAGCTCGGCCGGCTGCGGCTCGTGCCCGGCGCGCCGGAGTTCCTGTATCCCGCCTACGCGGTGTATTCGGCCAATGCCGATGCGGACGTGGTGACGCCCGCGTTGGCCGGGCTGCGGCATGTGGCCGGCTGCGAGCCGGATGCGTTGCGAAAGCCGGCCGGCGCCGGCAGGAAGCGCGCGCCGCGCACGTGAGTCACCATGGCGGCGCCTCGGCCGCCCCGTGCAGGCGCAGCCGTGGGACAACCACCGTCCGTTGCGGGGCCGACCGCTCCCTCTGCATTCGCGCGCGTGCCGCCCGGGTGCGCGCGCCGCTGGCGCCGCTGGGGTCACGGGCCGGCGGCGCCCCGTTTCAGCGCAATGCCGACACGTCGAGTCGCCGGTCATTGGGCGGGATGAACGACTCCAGGAAATACACCGGGTTGCCGCGGCCGGCCGCGGCTGCACTCTCCAGCAGCAGCCCGCGGGTGCCCGGCTTCACGCCCATCGCCTTGCACGCGGCGGCATCGAACTTCACGAACGAGACGTGCTGCTCGACGTCGCTGATCGGCATCGCGACGGCGTCGCCGAGCAATTGCTTCAGGTTCGCGCCGTCGAGCGTGGCGAGCGGGCGGGCCGCGATGTCGGGGAATTCGCGCGCATCGAAATAGAAGCGATTGAAGACGACGAACTCGCCGTTGACGCTCAACTGGCGATCGATGCGCACGATGTCGGTGCCGCTCTCGGGACGCAGCCAGGCGGACCATGCACCGCTGCCCTGGGCGCGGGTCCGCGCCAGCACCTTGGGGTAGAGCGGGAGGAATGCGGGCTCGCCGTCCGCGCTGCCGCGAAAACGCAGGTGCAGCGGCGCGTCGATGGCGCCGCCGCCGTCCGACACGAACGTGCCGCTGCCCTGGCTGCGCACCACGACGCCGCCGTCGGCGAGCTCGCGCAGCGCGCGCTGCACGGTGCCCAGGCTGTAGCGCGTGAGGCGCGTGAGGTCGCTGTCGCTCGGCAGCCGCGCGCCCGGCTCCCAGTGGCCGGCCTTGATCGCGGCACACAGCGCTTCGCGCAGTTGCACGTACTTCGGCAGTCCCTGCATTCCCCGCTTGGCGTAGCGGCGCAGGAAATCGTCGGCAGCGGGGCGGGGCGGATCGATGGCCATGGGCCCAGGATGGTAGCTCATCGGCGCAGCTTGACTAGTCATATATAGGACTATAGCATTGTCTCCATCCACCGCCCCTCGGCCGTTCTCACCGGAAGGAGTCCCATGAACCCGAAGTCACTGCTCTGCTCGCTCGTCGCCTCGTTCGCCGCCGTCGCGGCCGCGCCCGCGACCGCTGAAACCAACTGGCCCACCAAGCCCGTGAAGATCCTCTTCGGCTTCCCGCCCGCGAGCGCGACGGACGTGATCGCGCGCGCCGTGGGCCAGAAGCTGCAAGACAAGTGGGGGCAGCCCGTGGTCATCGAGAACCGCCCCGGCGCGGGCGGCAACCTCGGCAGCGAGCTCGCGGCGCGCGCGCCGGCCGACGGCTACACCATCTTCTTCGGCACGGTCGCGAACGCGATCAGCGTGTCGCTCTACTCCAAGCTGAACTATGACTACCTCAAGGACTTCACGCCGATCACGCTCGTGGCCACCACGCCGCTCGTGCTCGTCGCGCCGCCGGACCTGCCGGCCAAGGATGTGAAGGGACTCATCGCGCACGCCAAGGCGAACCCCGGCAAGCTGAACTTCGGCTCGGGAGGCGTCGGCACGTCGAACCACCTCGCGGGCGAACTGTTCAAGAGCGCCACCGGGACGGACCTGGTGCACGTGCCGTACAAGGGGACGCCGGCCGCGTACACGGACCTCATGAGCGGCAAGATCGAGCTCATGTGGGACAACATCGTCGCGGCCACGCCGCACCTCAAGTCGGGCAAGCTCAAGGCCATCGCGGTCACCAGCGCGCAGCGTGCGCCCTCGCTGCCGGACGTGCCGACCATGGCCGAGTCCGGTGTGCCCAACTTCGAGGCCGTGTCGTGGATCGGCGCGCTCGTGCCCACCGGAACGCCGAAGGACATCGTGGACAAGATCCACACCGACCTGGTGGCCGTGCTGCGCATGCCCGAGGTGAAGGACCAACTCGCGCAATCCGGCGCCGTCGTGGTCGGCAACACGCCCGAGCAGTTCGCGTCCTGGAACCGCAACGAGATTGCCAAGTGGTCGAAGGCCGTGCAGGTTTCGGGCGCCAAGGCGGACTGAGCCGACGGACCGAAGCACCGGCTCCGAGCCTGCGCGCTCCGAGCCCATCCACACCGGCGCGCAGCAGCCGGACCCATCACGAATCGCGGCGCCCCTGTGCGCCCTACAAGGCATTTGCATGAACACGAACTCGACACGGGCGACGATCACCGAGCCGGCACGCGAAATCGCCGTGCTGATGCACACCGACGTCGTCGTCGTCGGCGGCGGCACCACCGGCCCGATCGCCGCGATCGCCGCGGCGCGACGCGGCAAGAAGGTGGTGCTGATCGAGCGCTTCGGCTCGCTCGGCGGCATCCTGACGCTCGGATTGAACACCAAACCCTCGGGCTCGCTGCTCGGCGGCATCCCGCTCGAGATCTGGAACCTCGCGCGCTCGATGGGCGGGGCGGGCGAAGACTACATGGCCACCACCAAGACGGGCGGCGTGAAGATCGCCTCGCCCACCGACCCCGAGGTGATGAAGATGCTGCTCACGCGGCTGTGCGTCGAGGCGGGCGTGCAGATCCTGTTCGAGACCTTCGTGTCGAACCCGGTGGTCGAGGACGGCGCCGTGACGGGGGTCGTCATCGAGGGCAAGGGTGGCCGACAGTTCGTGGGCGCGAAGGTGCTGATCGACTGCTCTGCCGACGCCGACATGGCCGCAAAGGCGAATGCGCCGTTCGTCATGGGCTCGGGAGAGACGGAAGCGCGCATGCAGCCCGTGTCGATGTACTTCATCATGAAGAACGTCGACCTCGTGCGCCTGGCCGAGTGGGCGCGCACCTGCGACGACGTGCCGGCGCGCGCCATCCCGGCGGACGAGGCGGGGCTCGCCTACGGCCTGTGGCTCACCGGCTTCAACGGCATGCTGCGACGCTTTCAGGAGGAGACGGGCGTGCGCCTGCAGCGCGACAACATCACGCTGAAGACGGCCGACGGGCAGATGTACGTGAACGCCACGCGCGTCCTCGGCATCGACGTGTTCTCGCCCGAGCAGTTCACCGCCGCGATCCTCGAGTGCTATCGGCAGATCGAGGGGGTCGTGCGCTTCCTCAACGAGCGCGTCCCAGGCTTCGAGTCCGCGCGGCTCGGCCAGGTGTCGCCGATCCTCGGCGTGCGCGAGACGCGCCACATCCTCGGCGAATACACGCTCACCGGCCGCGACTCGCGCGGCGAGACGCGCTTCGAGGACAGCATCGCGGTGGACGCGTCGGCGCTCGACATCCACGACCCGAAGGGCGGCGACGTCGACTTCCAGAGCATGCCGCCGTACGAGATACCGTACCGCTGCCTCGTGCCGCAGCGCGTCGAGCAGATCCTCGTCGCGGGCCGTTGCATCTCGGCCGACCACGAGGCGCACGCACGCTCACGCAACATGCCGGCCTGCATGTCGATCGGTCAGGCGGCGGGCGTCGCGGCGGCCATTGCGATCGACGAAGGCACCACGGTGCGCCGCGTGCCGGTGGCCAAGGTGCAGGCCGCGCTGCGCGAATGGCGCATGCCGCTGCACCCCGAGGACATCGCGGCCTGACCGGAGGCCCGGTGCATGGCCCGCACGGTCGAATACTGGTTCAGCACGGCGAGCCCCTGGGCGTGGCTCGGCAGCGCGCGCTTCGCGCAGCTCGCCGAGCGCACGCAGGCGGTCGTGCAGGTGCAGCCGGTCGATCTCGGCGCGGTGTTCGCGGCAACGGGCGGCACGCCCTTTCCGAGCCGATCGCCGGCGCGGCAGAGCTATCGGCAGCTCGAGCTTGCGCGCTGGTCGCGCCGCCTGGGCGTGCCGATCCGCCTCGAGCCGGCCCACTACCCGGTCGACCGCGAGCCCTCGAGCCGGCTCGTCCTGGCCGCGCGCGAGCACGGGCTCGATGCGCTCGCGCTCTCGCAGGCGGTGCTGCGCGCGATCTGGTCCGAGGACCGCGACATCGCCGACTGGGCCACGCTGCGGGACATCGCGCGCGATGCCGGCTTGGACGGCGCGGCGCTCGTCGAGTCGGCGCGCGATCCGCGCATGCATGCGCGGTACGTCCAGAACACTCTGGCGGCGGTGGCCGCGGGCGTGTTCGGCTCGCCGACGTATGTCGTGGACGGCGAGCGATTCTGGGGGCAGGACCGGCTGGACTTTCTGGAGGAGCGGCTGGGCGGCAGTTCGTAGCCTGGCGGCACCCAGCCTGCCTCGACTGTCGTTCCTGGCAGTCCTCGCCCGGGATCTGACCGTCGCCGCGCGAGCGCCGCATGCGCGTGCTGCGGCCGTGACGCAAGCGCGCGATCTCCGCGGCCGTGTCCGGAGCGTCGGTCACGAGGGGTGCGTGCCCGGTCGGCTTCCTCGCGTCAGCCTGGGCGCCGACATCCCGGGTCGCGACCACCGTGGCGTCAGCGCTTCTTGTCGTCGTTCTTCATCGCATCGCGTCGCGCCTTGGGCGCCGCGCCGGCGGAAGTGGCGGGTGGGCTCGGTAGGACCCGTTTCGCGCCGGTGCTGCGCGCCACGGGGATCTTCGCGCCGTACTTGGCTTGGGCCTTGCGCATGAGGGACATTCGGTGCTCCTGGATGGTGGTCGATGGCGGTCAGCTTACGCGCTTATTCCGGCTGCCGTTCGCGGGCCCGTGCGGTCGATGACGACAGAAGCGCTCGGCGCTGGCTCACAGGGCCTGGCGTCGTCGCTCGCTGCGGTGCACGAGTTCCTCCCACAAGGCCTCCGGCGGCTTGCGCAGGAGTCGGACATCGGGCTCGAGCACGTACCACCCGCCGCGTTCGATTTCGGCCTCCAGTTGGCCCGCGCGCCAGGCCACCATGCCGGCCACGAAGCGCGCCGGCTGCCGCTCGGCGATGATCCGCTTCAGCACGTCGGCCTCGTTCGCCGCGTAGAGCCCGGGCAGGACGGGCACCGAATGGCCTCCCGGATGAATCGGCCCCTGCACGAGGGCGACGATCACGTCCGGCATCAAGGAGCCGCCGATGTAGATGGGCACCGTCAGGTCCTGGCCGCCGGGGCGGTGGTCGAGGAGCACGAAGCCGCTCGGCCGGTTGACGATGAAGCCGACGTGCCCGCCGCCGCCGAGCGGCGTGACCACGATGACCGACGTTTCGTAGAGCGGGTCGCTCATCGCGGGTGCGGCCACGAGGATGACCGGCGCTTCGAGAACGTCGGCGCGGGCCGGCGAGGGCGCGGCGAGCGACAGCGCGAGCGCCATCGCCACCGCCGCGCCCCGCAGGCCGCGCAAGGACAGCGTCGGCGCGCCGACGACGAATGCGCACGCGGCCCGCAGTGCGACGAGGACGCGTTGCGCCTGCATGACTGCCTTTCGATCGGCGTGCCGTCGCGCAGCGCTCAGAA
>Ga0075429_100001069_pt1 | contig 21958 bp, 17 predicted proteins | sample RhiMetdeltSRZDD3_FD_75295 | JGI IMG/M metagenome (GOLD analysis project Ga0075429, IMG submission 75295) | Populus rhizosphere microbial communities from Tennessee, USA - Rhizosphere MetaG P. deltoides SRZDD3 | ecosystem: Host-associated > Plants > Roots > Rhizosphere > Soil | place: USA... | reverse complement strand
CACCCAGCCGCGGATCTGCTCGGGCGTGGCGCGGCCCTCGTTCAGCATGCGGTTGAACGGATGGTGGATGTGGTAGGCGCGGCCGCGCTCGCGCAGGCGCTGCTCGAACGCGTTGCGCGTCCAGGGCGCGTCTTCGGGGTGGGTCATCGGGGATCCTCCGGCCTGGCGGCCTCCAGGGTCGTTCGCCCCTTCGACACGCTCGGGGCAGGCTCGGGGGCGAACCGGCGGCTCACAACACGATCTCCATCCCGTCCTCGCACACCTGGATGCCGGAGCGCGCGAGGGCGGCGCGCTCCGGCGAGTCCTCGTCGAGGATCGGGTTGGTGTTGTTGACGTGGATGAGCCAGCGCGCGGTGCGCGGCGGCAGGCGGGCCAGCCACTCGATCATGCCGCCCGGCCCGGATTGCGGCAGGTGGCCGATGTCGCGCGCGGTGTGCGTGGACACGCCCAGGCGCACGAGCTCGTCGTCGGTCCAGAAGGTGCCGTCGACCAGCACGGCGTCGGCGCTGGCCATCGCGTCGAACACCGCGGGCGTCATGTCGCCGAGGCCGGGCGCGTAGAACAGCGTGGTGCCGCGCTCCCGGTCGGTGACCGTGAGGCCGACGTTGTCGCCGGGCGCGGGCTGCGTGCGGTGCGGCGAATAGGGCGCCGCCTTGCTCGCGAGCGGCAACGCGCGCAGCGCGAGCGCCGGCACGCCCGGCACCTCGAAGGCGCTGCCGTCGATCGGGATGCGCGAGCGCTGCACGCCGCAGAAATGCGCGAGCACGCGCAGCACGGGATGGTGCTCGCCGAGGTCCTCGGCCACCGCGTCGGTGCACCAGAGCGGCAGCGGCGCACGGTGCTCGCGCAGCATGAACAGCCCGGTGACGTGGTCGATCTGGCCGTCGGTCAGCACGATGCCGGCGATCGCGGTGTCGCGCAGCTCGCGCGCCGGCTGCAGCGCCGGCCGCGCGCGCAGCTGCGCCAGGATGTCGGGCGAGGCGTCGACGAGCACGCCGTCGACGCCGTCGTCGCCGCACACGAACAGCGACGACTGGGTGCGCGGCCGGGCGCGCAGCGTGCCGGCGCGCACGCCGGTGCACTGGCGGCAGTTGCAGTTCCATTGCGGGAAGCCGCCGCCGGCGGCCGAGCCCAGGATGGCGATGCGCATGCGTGTCGAAGGCTGGCAAGGGGGGCGCCGTCGCGGGCGCGGCGGACGCCCCGTCCGTTCATTCGCGGGCCAGGACGTACATCGTGATCTCGAAGCCGAAGCGGAAATCACAGGCCTGGGGGGTTTGCCATTGCATGGAGCGTCTCCTTCGCCGACGCACCGCGCCGGCCGGCGCGGTGCGGGACTCGTCGTCCCGGACGCGATGGTGGCGCGGCCGGCGCCCGGCGTGCAGCCCCGCGGCCATGAACCGGTGCTCATGGTTTTCATGAAAGGGGCGCGGGGCACGCTCGCTACCATCGCCGCATGAGCCTTCGCCTCAAGATCAACCTGATGGTCGGCGCGCTCACGCTGATGTTCGTCGCCGGTTTGCTGCAGCAGCAGTTCGGGCTCATGCGCAAGTCGGTCGCCGAGGAGGTGGTCGCGGCCAACCGCGTCGCGGCGCAGCTGCTCGACCGCACGGTCTGGGGCCATGCGGCGCAGGGCCCGCAGGCGGTGCTCGCCTTCCTGCGCGGCGTCGGGCGCGTGCGCTCCAACGACATCGCCTGGCTCGACCCGCAGGGCCGCGAGCTGTACCGCTCGCCGCCGTCGCCCTACAAGGCCGGGCGCGACGCGCCGGCCTGGTTCGAGTCGCTGGTGTCGCCGGCGCCGTCGTCGAAGTCGATCGCCTTTCCCGACGGCACGCTGGTGGTGCGCGCGAACGCGTCGCGCGCGGTGCTCGATGCGTGGGACGACTTCGTCGCGATGCTGGGCGCCGCGGCGGCGCTGGTGACGGCGGTCAACGTGCTGGTGTTCTGGGCCGTCGGCCGCGCGCTGCGGCCGCTGGGCCGCATCGTGGACGCGCTGCGCGCGCTGGAAGCGGGCCGCTTCGACGTCACGCTGCCGCCGCTGCCCGGCACCGAGGCGCACGCGATCGGCGCGGCGTTCAACCGCATGGTCGGCGTGCTGCAGGAGAACCTCGCCAACGCCCGGCGCGCCGCGCAGGCGGAGCGCGAGCTGTCCGACCGGCGCGAGCTGGCGCACTGGGTCGACCGGCAGGTGGAGCAGGAGCGCCGCATGATCGCGCGCGAGCTGCACGACGAGCTGGGGCAGTCGGTGACAGCGATGCGCAGCCTGGCGCTCGCCATCGCCCAGCGCACGCACGCGAGCGACCCCGAGGCCGAGCGTGCCGCGCGCCTCGTCGCCGACGAGGCGGCGCGCCTGTACGACGCGATGCACGGGCTCATCCCGCGGCTCACGCCGCTGGTGCTCGACGCCTTCGGCCTGGTGGAGGCGCTCGGCGACCTGGTCGAGCGCACGCGCCGCAGCCATCCCGACGTCCGGCTCGAGCTGCACGCCGACCTGGGCGACGCCCGGCCGCCGCCCGAGGCGTCGCTCGCGCTGTACCGCGCGGCGCAGGAAGGCATCACCAACGCGCTGCGGCACGGCGGCGCGCGCGTGCTGCGGCTCGCCGTCGTCGCGCGCGACGGCGGCCTCGCGCTCGAGCTGAGCGACGACGGGCGCGGGCTGCCGGCCGAGGGCGCATACCGCGCCGGGCACCACGGCCTGCGCTGGCTCGCCGAGCGCGTCGAGGCGGTGGGCGGCGCCCTGGTGGTCGAGCCCAACGTGCCGCACGGCGTGCGCCTGCAGGTGCGCGTGCCGCAGGCGCAGCCGGAGGCGGCGTGATCCGCGTCATGCTGGTCGACGACCATGCGCTCGTGCGCATGGGCTTTCGCATGCTGCTCGTCGAGGCCGGGATGGAGGTGGTGGCCGAGGCCGGCGACGGCGAGCAGGCGTGCCGCCTCTACGCGCACGTCGCGCCGGACGTCGTGGTGATGGACCTGTCGATGCCGGGCATGGGCGGGCTCGAGGCGCTGCGCCGGCTGCTGGCCCAGGACGCGCACGCGCGCGTGCTGGTGCTCTCGGCGCACGAGGACACGGCACACCCGAGCCGGGTGCTGCGTGCCGGCGCGCTGGGCTACCTCGCCAAGCGCAGCGCGCCCGAGACGCTGATCGCCGCGGTGGGGGCGGTCGCGCGCGGCGAGCGCTACATCGACGCGCAGACGGCGCAGGCGCTGGCCGTGGCGCAGCTCGACGGCGCGGCCAGCCCGGCCGAAGTGCTGAGCGAACGCGAGTTCTCGGTGTTCATGCAGCTCGCGCGCGGCGCCACCGTCGCGCAGATCGCCGAGCACCTGAACCTCTCGCCGAGCACGGTCGGCACGCACCTCTACCACGTGAAGCAGAAGCTGCGCGCGGCCAACCAGTCCGAGCTCACGCTGGTGGCGCTGCGCTGGGGGCTGATCGACGGCTAGGAGCGTGCGCGGCAGAGCCACGCACGCTCCCAGCCTTCGGCCGAACGCACCGCTCCCCCGAGCCCCCTCTCGGAGGAAGCTGGGGGAGCCGTGTGCTCAGCACGAAGCGCCGCGCGGCGGAAGCAGTGGGCCGCCGCTCGTCCGTTTGCCCTGAGCCTGTCGAAGGGCGGCGTGGCAGTGAGGGACCGTTCGGGCTGAGGTATCGAAGCCCCGGCTGACGAAGTCAGCCGGAGCACGGGCTGCAGGATCACGCGGCACAGCTGCCGCGCGGACACCTGGGCGCCGGGGGGGCGGGCAGCGCTGCGGTAGATTCGGTGACGATGACGCAGTACCTCCCCGATCCCGACACCCGGGTCGCCACCCTCGCCAACGGCGCGCGCGTGGTGTCCGTGCGCCTGCCGCACCTCGCGAGCGCAGCCGTCAGTGTGTTCGTGCGCACCGGCAGCCGCCACGAGAGCAAGCGGCTGAACGGCATCAGCCACTTCGTCGAGCACATGGCGTTCAAGGGCACCGAGACGCGCGACTGCCAGCGCATCAACCTCGACGCCGAGCGCCTGGGCGCGGAAGTCAACGCGCATACCGACAAGGACCACACCGCCTACCACATGCGCGGCCTGGCGCGCGACGCGGGCGCCTTCATCCGCATGCTGGGCGACATCGTGCGCCACGGCAGCTTTCCCGAGGCCGAGCTGGAGCGCGAGCGCCAGGTGATCCTGCAGGAGTTCACCGAGGACGAGGACGATCCGCTCTCCACCGCCTACAAGCTGTTCGACAAGGCGTGCTTCGGCCTGCACCCGCTCGCGCAGCCGGTGATCGGCACGCGGCGCAACATCCGGCAGATCTCGCGCGCCGACCTGCTCGAGTACGTGCAGCGGCAGTACGGCGCGTGCAACGTGGTGATCGGCGCGGCCGGCGGCATCGAGCACGACGCGGTGGTGCGCGAGGCCGAGGCCGCCTTCGGCGGCATGCCGCGCGGCACGCCGAACGCGGTCGACCGGCCGGCCTACGTGGGCGGCGGCAAGTCCAAGCGGCAGGCCGGCTACAGCCAGACCCACGTGGTGCTCGGCTTCCCGATCCCGGGGCTCACCGAGGACCACGCGCCGGCGGTGGTCGCCGCGGCGCTGTTCGGCGAAGGCATGAGCTCGCCGCTCATGGACCGCATCCGCGAGCGGCTGGGGCTGGTGTACTACGCCGCCTGCTCGGCCGACGTGTTCGACGTGTGCGGGCAGTTCATCGTCGAGGCCTCGACCTCGCCGGAGCACCTCGACCGCTTCTTCGAGGAAGTGACGCGCCTGCTCGCGGCGCAGGCGGAGTCGGTCGACCCGGTGGGGCTGGAGCGCGCGCGCAACCAGATCGCGGTGCGCACGCTGGGCGCCCGCGAGAAGCCGTTCCGCCGGCTGGAGGAAGCCGCGCAGGACCTGTTCGTGTTCGACCGCGTGCGCCCGCGCGAGGAAGTGATGGCGCAGGTCGAGGCGGTGACGCCCGCCGAGCTGCGCGCCACGTTCGAGCGGCTGCTCGCCACGCGTGCGGCGGTGGCGCTGGCCGGCAAGGTGCCGCAGCAGGCCGGGGACCGGGTGGTGGAGCTGGTGGCCAGGCGGGCCTGATTCCCAAGGATGCGCCCAGCGCGTCCCTGCCGTTCACCCCTTCCCCCTTTGGGGGAAGGTCGGGATGGGGGCATGGCCCGAAGCTTCCTGCGCGCCGGCCCCCACCCCGGCCCCCCACCCCAGCCCCCCACCCCAGCCCCCCACCCCAGCCCTCCCCCAGAGGGGGAGGGCGTCGGAGGGGACTTGCGGCATCATCGCGGTCTGCGCGCGACCGCCGCCGCCAGCGGTCCGGGGCCACGAGCCTCGCGAGCCGGCACCTGCCGCGGGCCGTCACACGAAGATCGGTCGGGAGCCATTTCAGAATGTCGCGTCCTCTTGTCGTTCGGGCCGGGCTGCCGGCCGTGCTGCTCGTGCTCGTGCTCGCCGCCTGCCAGCGGCCCGGCCCCGGCGCGCCCGGGCCGGCGGCCGCCGCGTCCGCCCCGCTGCTCATCGCCCCCGAAGACGTGCGCACCGTCGGCTCCGGCGCGGCGTCGCAAGGCGCCGTCATCACGGGCTCGCTCCAGCCCGCCCGCCGCGCCGACCTGCGTGCCGAGGTGCCGGCCGTCGTGATGGCCGTCCTGAAGGAGAACGGCGAGGCGGTGAAGGCCGGGGACCTGCTGGTGCGCCTGGACGACACGTCGATCCGCGACAGCCTCATGTCGGCCGAGGAGTCGCAGCGCGCGCTGACGCAGGCGTTCGAGCAGGCCGAGCGCCAGGTGCAGCGCCTGCGCACGCTGCAGGCGCAGGGCATGAGCTCGATCCAGGCGCTGGAGGACGCCGAGGTCCGCCGCAACAACACGCAGAGCGACCTGGTGGCGGCGAAGGCGCGCGTCGTCGCGGCACGCCAGCAGCTGCGGCGCACCGAGGTGCGCGCGCCGTTCGACGGCGTGGTGAGCGAGCGCAAGGTGTCGGCCGGCGACACCGCGCAGGTGGGCAAGGAGCTCGTCAAGGTGATCGACCCGCGCAGCATGCGCTTCGAGGGGCTGGTGTCGGCCGACCGCATGCAGGAGGTCGCGCTCGGCCGCGACGTGCGCTTCCGCGTCAACGGCTATCCGAACGTGGAGTTCGCGGGCAAGGTCCGGCGCGTCGACGCCGCGGCCAATGCCACCACCCGTCAGCTCGAGGTGCTGGTCGAGTTCGCCGACGAGCGCGTGCCGCGCATCGCGGGGCTGTATGCCGAAGGGCGCATCGCCGCCGGCGGGTCGGCGGCGCCGGCGCTGCCGGAGGCGTCGGTGGTGCGCGTGGGCGACCAGGCCTACGTGTGGCGCGTCGACGCGCAGGCGCAGCGCATCGCGCGCGTGCCCGTGCAGCTCGGCGAGCGCGACGCGCGGCGCGGCGAGTACCCCCTGCGCGGCGGCCTCGCCGAGGGCGACCGCATCCTGCGCAACCCGGGCGCGACGCTGGTCGACGGCCAGAAGGTGGAGTTCGCGGCGGCGCCCGCGCAGGGCGCGTCGGCGGCCGCCGCGGGAAGCTGAGCCGACGGAGGGAAGCACCGATGAACTTGTGCAGCGCAGTCGGCTCGCTCGGACGCCCGCCGACCATTCACGGGCGGAAGCTTCACAGCGTCTGAGCGATGTTCCTCTCCGACTTCAGCGTGAAGCGGCCCATCGCGACGATCGTCCTGATCATCGCGCTGATGGGTCTCGGGCTGCTCGCGCTCTCCAAGCTGCGCGTCAACCAGATTCCCGACGTCGAGCAGCCGGTGCTCGTGGTGAGCATCGCCTACCCGGGGGCGTCGCCGGACACCGTCGAGCGCGAGGTGGTCAACCGCATCGAGAAGGCGCTGCAGAGCATCTCGGGCGTCGACGAGGTGCGCTCCACCGCCGCCGAGAGCCTGGCGCGCATCGTCCTGATCTTCCAGTTCGAGAAGAACATGATCGAGGCGGCCGACGAGGTGCGCAACGCGATCGGCACGGTGCGGCACAAGCTGCCCACCGAGATGCGCGAGCCGGTGCTGCAGCGGGTGGATCCGTCGGCGCAGCCGATCGTGCAGCTCGCGCTCTCGTCCATGCGCCAGAGCCACGCCGAGATCTCGCGCCTGGCCGAAGACGTGCTCGCTGACCGCTTCCGCGCCATTCCCGGCGTGGCGGTGGTGAACGTGAACGGCGCGCTGCGCCGCGAGCTCTCGGTGCTGCTGCGCGCCGAGAAGCTGCGCGAGTTCGGCGTGTCGGTCACCGAGGTGGTGGCCGCGCTGCGCAGCCAGAACGCCAGCGCGCCCGTGGGCAAGGTGCGCGGCGCGCTGGAGGACCAGAGCATCCGGCTGGTGGGGCGCATCGCGTCGCCGGCCGAGTTCGAGCAGGTGGTGATCCGCCGGCGCGGCAGCGAGGTGGTGCGGCTGGGCCAGGTGGCCACGGTGCAGGACGGCTTCGCCGAGCTCGCCGGCTTCTCGGTGCGCAACGGCCGCTCCAACGTCGGCCTGTCGATCACGCGCTCGCGCGAGGCGAGCACGGTGACGGTGGCCGACGAGATCCGCGCGCTGGCGGCCGAGATCAACCGCACGCTGCCCGAGGGCACGCGGCTCGAGGTCACGCAGGACGGCGGCGAGGACGCGCAGAACAGCCTCGACAACGTGATCCATGCGCTGGTGTTCGGCGCCGGGCTCACGATCTTCGTCGTCTACCTCTTCCTCAATTCGTGGCGCTCCACGCTCATCACCGCGCTCTCGCTGCCCACCTCGGTGATCGCGGCGTTCATCGCGGTGTGGCTGTGCGGCTTCACGCTCAACTTCATGAGCCTGCTGGGGCTCTCGCTCGCCATCGGCGTGCTGATCGACGACGCGATCGTGGTGCGCGAGAACATCGTGCGCCACATGGAGCAGGGCGCCGACCGGCGCACCGCAGCGCTCGAAGGCACCGCGGAGATCGGCCTCGCGGTGGCGGCCACCACCTTCTCCATCGTCGCGGTGTTCGTGCCGGTGGCGTTCATGCCGGGCGTGGCGGGCGAGTGGTTCCGGCCTTTCGCGCTCACCGTCGTGGCCTCGGTGCTCGTGAGCCTGTTCATCTCGTTCACGCTCGACCCGATGCTCTCGGCGTTCTGGGGCGACCCGCCCGGGCTGCATCACGCGCCCCGGCGCGGCCTGTCGAAGCGGCTCGCGGCGTTCAACGCCTGGTTCGACCACCAGGCCGACCGCTACGGCCGCCTCATCGCCTGGGCGCTGCACCACCGCCGCTGGATGATGGCGTTCGCGCTCGCGAGCCTGGTGAGCGCGCTCGCGCTGCAGGCGAAGTGGGGCGGCTCGAGCTTCCTGCCCGTGTCCGACGCCGGCATCATCGCCATCGACGTGCGCACGCCGTCGAGCGCGAGCCTCGAGTACGCGCGGCTGAAGATCGAGAGCGCGGCCGCGCTGGCGCGCCGCCTGCCCGAGACGGTGGCCACCAACAGCACGGTCAACCCGGGCGGCGGGCGCATCTACGTCGACATCGGCAAGAGCACCGAGCGCCGGCGCTCGGCCCACGAGATCGGCCAGGCGCTGCGCGGGCACGTCGCGCGGCTGGTGGGCGCGGAGTACACGGTGCTGGACGATCTCAACATGGGCGCGCAGAAGCCGGTGCAGATCCGCTTCTCCGGACCCGATTCGGGCCGCCTGCTGGAGATCGCGAACGACTTCATGGAAAAGCTGCGCCGGGTGCCGGGCGCGGTCGACGTCGGCCTGTCCGAGCAGGAGCCGCAGGACGAGCTGAGGATCGAGCTCGACCGCGGCCTCGCCGCCGCGCTGGGGATCTCGGCCAACGACGCCGCTCAGGCGCTGCGCGTGGCGTTCGCCGGCGTGGAAGTGGGCGACTGGGTGGACCCGACGGGCGAGGCGCGCGACGTCGCGGTGCGGCTGCATCCGGCCGACCGCGTCGATGCGGGCAACATCGAGCGGCTGCCCATCGCGATCAGCGGCGCGAACGGGGTGGTGGTGCCGCTCGACCAGATCGCCACCGTGACCGTGGGCAAGGGGCCGGCGCAGATCCAGCATGCGGGGGGCAAGCGGATGATCTCGGTGTCGGCCAACGCGCAGGGGCGCGCCTCGGGCGAGATCACGGCCGATGCGCTGACGGTGGCCCGGTCGATCGATTTCCCGCCGGGCTACGGGCTCGCGCTGGCGGGCGCGTCGAAGGACCAGAAGGAGGTGTTCACGCAGATGGCGATCGCGCTCGTGATGGGCGTGGCGCTGATGTACCTCGTGCTGGTCGTGCAGTTCGGCTCGTTCACCGCGCCGCTGCCGGTGATGCTGTCGCTGCCGCTGTCGCTCATCGGCGTGGTGCTGGCGCTGCTGGCGACCGGCGGCACGCTGAACCTGATGAGCTTCATCGGCGTGATCATGCTGATGGGGCTGGTGGCGAAGAACGCCATCCTGCTGCTCGACGCGGCGCGCGTGCGCGAGGCCGAGGGCATGCCGCGCGAGGACGCGCTGATGGCGGCCGGCCGCAAGCGGCTGCGGCCGATCCTCATGACCACCTTCGCGCTGATCGCCGGCATGCTGCCGGTGGCCATCGGCATGGGCGAGGGCGGGGAGTTCTACCGGCCGATGGCGGTGGCCATCATCGGCGGGACCATCACCTCCACGCTGCTCACGCTGCTGGTCATCCCGAGCCTGTACGACAGCATCGAGATCGCGCGCGACCGCCTGCTCGCGAAGCTGAAGGCGCGCGCCGCGCGCTGGAACCCGGCCGCGGCGTTCGTCGTGACGCTGGTCGAGGCGGTGCTGACGCTGCTGCTGGTGCGCTCGCTGTGGCGCTCGGTGAAGAGGGGCGGGGCGTGGCTCGGGCGCAGGCGTGCCCGCCCCGTTCGTCCCGCGCCCCTCGAAGGCGGCGGCTGACGGATTCGGCCGGCGCCGGCGTACGCGTCACTCCACGACCGGATGCCGCTCGTCCGCATCCGCGGGCCGGTTGCGCATGCGGTCCCAGGCGTCCTGCACGGCGTCCTTCGCCTGCTCCCAGCCGAGGCGCGACGTGCCGCGCGCCTCCTCCCAGCCGCCGGCCAGGTGCATCTGCACCTCGCTCCATTCGCGCGGGCGGTCCGACTGCACATAGTGCCGCACGCCGTACTGGTAGGCGGGCTCGTAGTCCTCCCAGGAGGCGCCGGCCGGCACGTAGGGCCGGCCGGCGTAGTTCTCGCGCCAAAACGTTTCCTCGGCCGAGGTGTCGATCAGCGGGCCGCTGCCGCCCGACACGCCGAGCACGCCGCCCAGCACGGCGCCGCCGACGGCGCCCACGAGGCTGCCGACCGGGCCGGCGGCCATGCCGACGACCGCGCCGGCCACGGCGCCGCCCAGCGCGCCGGCCACGCCGGCGATCGGGTGCGTGCCGACCTTCTCCTCGATCGTGTCGAACCGGTGCGGATCGGGATCGGTGGCCATGGTGTCTCCTTCGTCAGCCGGCCGAGGTGGACGATGCGCTCCCCGGCAGGCCGGCCGGCAGCTGCACGGTGAGGAGCAGGGACGAGTCCTCCAGCGCGCGGACCGCGTGTTCCTGGGCGGCCGGCAGCAGGACGATCTGGTGCGCGCGCAGCTCGATGGTCTCGCCGCCGGCATCCACCGCCACCGCGCCCTCGATGCACTGCAGCGTCACCTCGCCGTACACGCTGTGCGGCGGAAACGCCGCGCCGCGGCGCAGCACGAGGCGCATCAGCTCGAGCGAGCGTGTCTTGAGGATCGCGTGCGAGGCGGCGCGCTCGAGCGTTGCGCCGAGCGGGCCGATGTCGATCGGCTGGCCGGGACGGGCATGGGACAGTGCCATCGTGGCTCCTTCGGGTTGAGCGCCTGCGGCCAAGGTTAGCGAATGACGTGCCGGCCTGCACACACCCCACGTCGCACGGGGTGCCGCATACCGCCCGGCCGGCGATCGGCGTACATTGGCCGCCTCGCCTGCCCGAGGAGGTCCCCATGAGCGCTGAAGACGCGGCACCCACCGGCCCCGACCTCGCGGAAGGCGTCGAGCTCGCCAGCCTGCCGGACGGCGCGATGCTGGCCGGTCACGTCGGCAGCGACGCCGTGCTGCTGGTGCGGCGCGGCGAGCGCGTGTTCGCCGTCGGCGCCACCTGCACGCACTACGGCGGGCCGCTGGCCGAGGGGCGGGTCGAGGGCGACACGCTGCGCTGCCCGTGGCACCACGCCGCATTCGACCTGCGCACCGGCGAAGCGGTGCGCGCGCCCGCGCTGAACCCGATCGGGTGCTGGCGGGTCGAGCGCCAAGGCGACCGCGTGCGCGTCGGCGCCCCGCTGCAGCCCGCGCCGGCGCCCGCGCCGGCGACCGTCGCGGACCTGCCGCAGTCCATCGTCATCGTGGGCGGCGGCGCGGCCGGGCATGCCGCCGCGGAGACCCTGCGGCGCGAGCGCTATCCGGGCCGCATCACGATGCTGAGCGCCGACGACGCGCCGCCCGTCGACCGCCCCAACCTCTCCAAGGGCTACCTGGCCGGCACGGCGCCCGAGGACTGGGTCCCGCTGCGCCCGCCCGGCTTCTTCCGCGAGCAGGACATCGAGCTGAAGCTGGCGTGCTCCGTGGCCTCGATCGACACCGCCCTGCGCCAGCTGCGCCTGGCTGACGGCAGCGGGCTCGCGTACGACGCGCTGCTGCTCGCCACCGGGGCCGATCCCGTGCGGCTCGACCTCCCCGGCGCGGACCAGCCGCACGTGCGCGTGCTGCGCACGCTGTCGGATTGCCGCGCGCTGATCCGGCGCGCGCAGGACGCGCGGCGCGCGGTCGTCGTCGGCGCCGGCTTCATCGGGCTCGAGGTCGCGGCGTCGCTGCGCACGCGCGGGCTGGAGGTGGACGTCGTCGCGCCGGAGAAGGCGCCGATGGAGCGGGTGCTGGGCCCGGAGGTCGGCGGCCTGCTGCGCCGGGTGCACGAAGCGCACGGCGTGCGCTTCCATCTCGGCACGACGCCCGCATCGATCGACGCGCGCGGCGTGCTGCTGAAGAGCGGCGAGACCGTGCCGGCCGACCTGGTGGTGATCGGCGTCGGCGTGCGGCCCGCCGTCGCGCTGGCGCAGCAGGCGGGCCTCGCGGTGGATCGCGGCGTGAGCGTGGACGCGTACCTGCAGACCAGCGTGCCCGGCATCTACGCGGCCGGCGACATCGCGCGCTGGCCCGACGCGCTCACGGGCGAGCGCATCCGGGTCGAGCACTGGGTCGTCGCGCAGCGGCAGGGCCAGACGGCCGCGCGCAACATGCTCGGCCGGCGCGAGCGTTTCGACGCCGTGCCGTTCTTCTGGACCGAGCACTACGACGTCGCGCTCGCCTACGTGGGGCATGCGCCGTCGTGGGACGAGGCGCAGGTGGACGGCGACCTGGACGCACTCGACGCGTCCGTCACCTACCGGCGCGGCGGCCGCAAGCTCGCCGTGGCGACGATCCGGCGCGACCCGGAGGCGTTGCGCGCCGAGGTGGAACTGGAGCACGCGATCGCCTCGGCGTAGGGCGGACTAGGAGGCTGCGCGGCAGAAGCCGCCGCCGCTCGTCCGTTCGCCCTGAGCCTGTCGAAGGGCAGCGTGGCAGCGAGAGAGCGTTCGGGCTGACGAAGTCAGCCGGGGCACGGGCTGCATGGCCATCGCGCCCCTTCGCAAGGCCACCGCGGCATCGCGCAGCGACATTCCAGCTGCCATTCGTCGCTGCACTGCAGCCGCCCCTCACCCCACCCTCTCCCCGCGAGCGGGGAGAGGGAGAAAGATCGTCTGCCGCGCGGGCTCCTAGGCGCAGCGTGCCTGCCCGCGCGCCGAGCCGCGGCCGCTAAGGCGAAAAAGCCCGTCGGCTTCGGCGTCCGGGACGTCCGGCGAAGCGACGGGCAGGGTCGGCCGGCGCGTCGGCCCGCAGGCCGACGCGCCGCGCGCGCATCAGGCGGTCTGCGGGCGGATCACGGTGCCGACCGGGGTGACGGCGGGCGCCGGCGAGACGGCCATGTGCTCTTCCTTCAGGTCGAGCACCGCCTCGGGCTCCTCGGCCTCGATCTCGGTCTCGTTGTTGAGCTGGCGGTTCATGCGGGCCACGTCGAGGTCCCCGGTCCAGCGGGCCACGACGACGGTCGCGACGCCGTTGCCCACCAGGTTCGTCAGCGCGCGCGCTTCGGACATGAAGCGGTCGATGCCGAGGATCAGCGCGAGGCCGGCCACCGGCACGCCGCCTACCGCTGACAGCGTGGCGGCCAGCACGATGAAGCCGCTGCCGGTGATGCCGGCGGCGCCCTTGGAGGTGAGCAGCAGCACGGCGAGCAGGGTGAGCTGCTGCGTCAGGTCCATCGGCGTGTTGGTCGCCTGGGCGATGAACACCGCGGCCATCGTCAGGTAGATCGACGTGCCGTCCAGGTTGAACGAGTAGCCGGTCGGGATCACCAGGCCGACCACCGACTTGCGCGCGCCCAGGTTCTCCATCTTGGCCATCATGCGCGGCAGCACGGTCTCGGACGACGACGTGCCCAGCACGATCAGCAGCTCTTCCTTGATGTACTTGACGAACTTCCAGATCGAGAAGCCGTGCAGGCGGGCGATGAGGCCGAGTACCAGGAAGATGAACACGAAGCAGGTCAGGTAGAAGGTGCCCATCAGCTTGCCGAGCGACAGCAGCGTGCCGACGCCGTACTTGCCGATGGTGAACGCCATCGCGCCGAACGCGCCGATCGGGGCGACCTTCATGATCACGCCGACGATCGAGAACAGGACGTGCGAGGCCTTCTCGACGAAGTCGAACACCAGCGTGCCGCGGCCGCCGAACTTGTGCAGCGAGAAGCCGAACAGCACCGCGAACAGCAGCACCTGCAGGATCTCGCCCTTGGCGAAGGCGTCGAACACCGTGTTCGGGATGATGTTGAGCAGGAAGTCCGTCGTGCTCTGCATCTTGCCCGGGGCGGTGTAGGCCGCGATGCCCTTGGTGTCGAGCGTGGCCGGGTCGACGTTCATGCCCGCGCCGGGCTGGACCATGTTGACGATGATGAGGCCGACCACCAGCGCGATGGTCGACACCACCTCGAAGTACAGCAGCGCCAGGCCGCCCGTCTTGCCGACCTTCTTCATGTCCTCCATGCCGGCGATGCCCACGACCACCGTGCAGAAGATGATCGGGGCGATGATCATCTTGATCAGCTTGATGAACGCGTCGCCCAGCGGCTTCATCGATTCGCCCACGCTCGGGTAGTAGTGCCCGAGCAGGATGCCGATGACGATGGCCGTGATGACCTGGAAATACAGCGACTTGTACAGCGGTTTCTTCTCTGTGGCAGAGGCTTGCATGCGGGGTCTCCTGGCGGGGGCGGGACGTCGAAGCGCGTCAGTCTGCCCGCCAATCTTGCGAACGCCATACGTAGAGGCCGCAACTTTGATGCGAAACCATGTTTGCGGGTTGGCCGCAAGGCGGAATAACCCCCCCGCGACCACGGTCCGCCGGTCACCCCGGCCTGTCCGGGCGGGATCATCATCCGGGGGTCGGCTGCCGGGCGGGGGCGGGCTCCACCCGGCGCAGACATTCGGCAAGGAGAAGGGAACGCCCATGACGACAGCGGAGAGCGATGTGAGCAAGGAGGTGAAAGCGGCGCTGGAAGTCGACCCCCGGGTCGACCTGCACCGCTTTCCGATCCAGGTGGTGGCCGACGGCGGCGGCGTGCGGCTCGAAGGCGATGTCGAGAGCATCGCCGCCAAGCGCGTGGCGCAGGCGATCGCCCAGCGCGTGTGCGGGCAGGAGCGCGTGGTCGATGCGCTGCGCCTGGTGCCGACCGAGCCGCGCGGCGACGGCGAGATCCGCGACGCGTTCGCGCGCGGCCTGCAGCAGCAGCCCGAATTGCGCAACTGCACGCTGCGCCAGCAAAGCCGCGGCAAGCTCGAGATGGTGCAGGAAGCCCACGACGACTGGCCGAGCGGCGAGATCGGCTTCGCCGTCGAGGACGGCATCGTCAACGTCGACGGCAAGGTCATCAGCCTCTCCCACAAGCGCATGATCGAGGCGATCGCCTGGTGGACGCCGGGCTGCCGCGACGTCGTCAACCGCCTGCAGGTGGTGCCCGCCGAGGAGGACAACGACGACGAACTCGCCGACGCGATCCGCCTCGTGTTCGAGATGGACCCGCTCATCCATGCCGACCAGATCGGCATCCGCACGCAGCGCGGCGTCGTCACGCTCGCCGGCGTGCTCACGCGCGACGAGGAGCGCCGCATGGCCGAGATGGACGCGTGGTCCGTCTGGGGCGTGACCGACGTGCAGAACCGGATCCTGGTCGCCGCGTAGTCGACCGCGTCACCCCGTCGAACGCCGCGCCGGTGGAGAAGTCGGCCGCGGCGGCGCAAGGCCTGGAGTCCCAGGCGGGCCGGCTCGCGCAGAGGGTGCAACGCTGGCGGGTCTGGAGCGTGCGCGGCAGAGAGCCGGCCGCTGCTCGTCCGTTCGCCCTGAGCCTGTCGAAGGGCGGCGTGGCAGTGAGAGGCCGTTCGGGCCGAGGTATCGAAGCCCCCGGCTGACGAAGTCAGCCGGAGCACGGGCTGCAGGATCACGCGGCGCAACAGCAGCCGTCGCTGCACTGCAGCGGCCCCTCACCCCCGCTACGGGAACTTCGCGCCGCGGCGCCGCGCCATCTCGATGCCCATCGCGCGCAGCGTCTCGGCGTCCAGCAAAGCGGCCGCGGCGGGCAGCACCACGGTGTCCTCGATCAGGATGTGGGCGCCGTAGAGCGCGGCGAACTGCCGCGCCGCCTCGGCATGCTCGGGGCCGCAGGCTTCGCCGTGGCCCGTCGCCAGGCCGGCCAGCGAGGTGCGCAGGCGCGCCCATTGCCGCTCCATCGCCTGGTGGTCCTCCTGGAGCTGGATCACCGCGACGCGCACGTCCGGATCGTCGCTGCCGGCCAGCAGGCGCGGGAAGATGTGCTGCTCCTCGTCCTCGTGGTGCTGGGGCGCCGCGATGTCGAAGTAGCGCAGCACGTCCGAGGCGGCGCGCCGCACGGCGGCGTCGAAGCGGCCCGCCTCCACGCGCTCGACGATGCGCAGCAGCAGGTCCAGGGTGCGCCGCACGCGGACGTGGCAGGCATCGAGCATGGCGAGCGGTTCGTCGAATCCGGCCGCGGGGGCGGTGAAGCCCGGCAGGGGCGCCGGTGGGGCGGGCGGTCGGTCGGAAGGCATGACGAGGGGGGCGGGAAGGATGCGCCTGCACCATAGCGGCGCCGGGCAGGGGGCCGTTTGATTCGCGTCAGGAGCCACTCGGCGCGCGCGGCCGGCGTTTTCGAAGCCTTGCCATCGGGGGGATTGCGCACCGGCGGCAGCCGGAAGCGGTGATACCGTGCCGGCGATGAGCGAGCCGAGCGCCACCGAATCCGCGTCTTCTCCATCCACGGCGCCGGTGTCCGCGTGGACGCCGCTGTCGCAGCCGGTGTTCCGCATGCTCTGGACGGTCTGGCTCATCGCCAACGTGTGCATGTGGATGAACGACGTCGCGGCGGCCTGGCTCATGACGTCGCTCGACGCGTCGCCCCTGCTCGTGGCGCTCGTGCAGTCGGCCTCGACCCTGCCGGTGTTCCTGCTCGGCGTGCCGAGCGGCGCGCTGGCCGACATCCTCGACCGCCGCCAGTACTTCATGGCCACGCAGATCTGGGTGGCGGCGGTGGCGGTGCTCGTGAGCATCGTCGTCGCTTCCGGCACGGTGGGCCCCTCGCTGCTGCTGGCGCTCACCTTCGCCAACGGGATCGGGCTCGCGATGCGCTGGCCGGTGTTCGCCGCCATCGTGCCCGACCTGGTGCCGCGCCACCAGCTGGGCGCGGCGCTGGCGCTGAACGGGGTCGCGATGAACGCGGCGCGCATCATCGGGCCGATCCTGGCCGGCGCGATCATCGCGAGCGCGGGCAGCGAATGGGTGTTCGCGCTCAACGCCGTGCTGTCGATCGGCGCGGCCCTGGTCGTCCAGCGCTGGCGGCGCGAGCAGAAGGTGAGCGCGCTGCCGGGCGAGCGCTTCGTCGGGGCGATGCGCGTGGGCATCCAGTACGTGCGCGCGTCGCCGCGCATGCACGCGGTGCTGATCCGCGTCGCGCTGTTCTTCCTGCAGTCGATGGCGCTGATGGGCCTGCTGCCGCTGGTGGCCAAGGGCCTGCACGGCGGCGGCGCCGGCACCTTCACGCTGCTGCTCGCATGCATGGGCGCCGGCGCCATCGTCTCCACGCTGTTCCTGCCGCGGCTGCGCGCCAGCGTCTCGCGCGACGTCGTCGTCGTGTGGGGCACGGTGCTGCAGGCCGTGTCCGCCATCGTGGTGAGCGTCGCGCCGAACACGTGGGTGGCCGCCGGCGCCATGGTGGTCGCCGGGGGTGCCTGGCTGTCGGCGGCGAACTCGCTCACCATCTCGGCCCAGCTCTCGCTGCCGGACTGGGTGCGCGCGCGCGGGATGTCGATCTACCAGATGGCCCTGATGGGCAGCAGCGCGGTCGGCGCGGCGCTGTGGGGCCAGGTGGCCACGTGGACCGACGTGCGCACGAGCCTGGTCTGCGCGGCCGTCGGCGCGCTCGTCGGCGTGGCGCTCACGCGGCGCTTCACGCTCGAGAGCGGCGCGGTGGAGGACCTCACGCCCGCGCGCATGGAACGGCCGGCCGGCACGCGGGTGGAGGTGGAGCCGCACGAGGGGCCGGTGCTGGTGACCACCGAGTACCGCATCGACCCCGCGCGCACCCCCGACTTCCTCGAGGTGATGCAGGACACGCGGCGCAACCGGCTGCGCCACGGCATGCTCTCGTGGGGCCTGTGGCGCGACCCGGCGGACCCGGCGCGCTACATCGAGCACTTCGTCGACGAGTCCTGGGTCGAGCACCTGCGCCACTTCGAGCGCATGACGGCGTACGACCTGGCGCTGCGCGAGCGGCGCCTGTCGTGCCACGTGGGCGACGCGCCGCCGGTGGTGTCGAGGTTCATCGCGCAATCGCTGGAACGGTGACCTCATCCCTCCCCGCGGGGGAGGGCGGGGCGGGCGCGTCCGGCCGGGCGCCGACGCCGCGCGCGCGGTCTCCCTCCCGACTCCCCGGCGGGCCAGGCGCCGGCCCGCTCAATGCGCCGCGTCCGGCGCCCGCACCACCGTCACCGTGCAGTCCGACTCCGCCACCACCTGCGCCGAGACGCTGCCGAGGTAGCGGCGCAGCATCGAGCTGCTGCGCGCGCCCATCACGATGTGGTCGACCTGGTTCTTGCGCGCGTACTCGACGATCGCGGCGGCGGGGTCGGGCGCTTCGATCACGTGGAAGGTGATGCGCGCGTCCTGCTCGTGCGGCGCGAGCGTCTTGGCGGCGGTGAGCGCCTGCACCACCGGCCGCGCCCAGTGCTTGAGCTGCACCAGCAGGTTCACGTGGCGGCTGCGGCCGTCGGCGTCCATCAGCTCGTCCATGCCGATGTAGTTGGTCTTCATCACGGCCAGGCAGGCGAGGCGCGCGCCGGGCTCGGTCTGCACCACGCGCTGCACGGCGACCTGGATCGCCTCCAGCAGCGGCGGCTCGGCGCTCGCGACGTCCACCGCCGCCAGCACGATGGGGCTGCGCGCGGTCTGCACCGTCGCGCCGGACGCCTTCGGCTCGGCGCCCATGGCGGCGAACCAGCGCTTCATCGAGCGCCCGATGCCGCCGGCGGGCCGGTTCTCGGCGCGCTGCGTGAGCACCACCTGCTCGGGGTTCTGCAGTTCGAAGGCGAGCTGCGCGCCGCTCTGGTGGCGCCGCGCCGGGTCGACCTCCAGGCAGCGCAGGACGATCTCCTGCAGCCACGGCGGGCAGTCGGCGCGCAGCGCGCGCGGCGGCGCCGGGTCGTGGAAGAGGCGCTTGCGCAGCCCGCGCACGCTGGACGGATTGCCGAACGGGCGCTGTCCGGTCGTGAAGTGGTACAGCATCACGCCGAGCGAGAACAGGTCGCTGCGCGGATCGTTGCGCACGAACTGCACCTGCTCGGGCGACATGTAGGGCGCCGTGCCCATCGGCAGCTCGAACTCCTCCTCGAGCAGGTCGGGCAGGCGGTCGTGGCGCGAGAGGCCGAAGTCGACCAGCACCGCGTCGCCGCTCTGGCGGAACAGGATGTTGCTCGGCTTCACGTCGAGGTGCACCACGTGCTGCCGGTGCAGGTCGTGCAGGGCGGTCGCGACCTTCCAGCCGATGTCGACCACCTCGTCGACCGGCAACGGGGCGCGGTCCAGGCGAGCGCGCAGCGAGTCGCCGCCGATGCGCTCCATCACGATGTACGGCTGCCCGGTGAAGTCGCCCTTGGCGATGTAGCGCGGCACGTGCGGCCCGGCGAGCGCGGGCAGGATCATCTGCTCCACCTCGAAGCCGACCACCGTCGTGGGGTCGTCGCCGCCCTTGATGCGCGGCACCTTCATGATGATCGGCAGCGGGTCGGAGCCGTCGAGCCGCGTGACGCGCCACAGCGTGGCCATGCCGCCCTGGTGCAGCGGCTCGTCGAGCCGGAAGCCGTCGATCACCACGCCCTGGGCGAGCGGCGGCGGGACGCCCGCGGCCAGGGCCGCCGCGTCAATCGCCATCAAGCAGCCGCTCGGCCAGCCGCGGCGGCAGGCCCGCGGCGCGGATCTTCGCGGCGGCGGCTTCGTTGTCGTACGGGACGCGGTGGTAGGTCAGCGTGCGCGTGGGCAGGTCGAACATGGCGTAGCAGGCGGCCGGGTTGCCGTCGCGCGGCTGCCCGGCCGAGCCGGGGATGACCAGCCACTGGCGCTGGCCGGACAGCGGGATCGGCACGTCGGGCACCGGCATGAACTCGCCCGCCTTGCCCGTGGCCGTCAGGTGGAACAGGCGCGGCTCGTGCACGTGGCCGCAGAACGTGACGCGCGCCTCGGTGGCGTGCAGGCTGCGGATCGCCTCGATCCGCGTGACGATGTAGCCCCAGTCGGTGGGCGCGTAGGCGTTCGCGTGCACGTAGAGGCGGTCGTCCTCGACCACGCTGGGCGGCAGCGCGGCGAGGAAGGCGAGCTGCGCGTCGGTCAGCCGGCTGCGCGTCCAGGCGACCACCTCGCGCGCCTGCGCCACCATCGTGGGCGCCGGCCCCCGCACGACCGCGCTGTCGTGGTTGCCGAGCACCGCCACGGCGCCGCGGCGCACGTGCTCGGCGACGAAGTCCACCACCCAGCCCGGCTCGGCGCCGTAGCCGACGAAGTCGCCCAGGAAGGCGTAGCGGCCGGCGCCCTGCGCGGCGGCATGCGCCACGACGGCCTCGACGGCGTCACGGTTGGCGTGCAGGTCGGTGAGCAGCGCGAGCTTCATGGCGCATCACCCGATGCGCCCGAGCAGCAGGTACTCCATCAACGCCTTCTGCATGTGCATGCGGTTCTCGGCCTCGTCCCACACCACGCTCTGCGGGCCGTCGATCACCTCGGCCTCGACTTCCTCGCCGCGGTGCGCGGGCAGGCAATGCATGAACAGCGCGTCGGGCCGCGCGGCGGCCATCATCTCGCGGTCCACGCGCCAGCGCGCGAACGCCTTGCGCCGCTGCTCGTTCTCGGCCTCGTAGCCCATGCTGGTCCACACGTCGGTGGTCACCAGGTGCGCGCCGCGGCACGCGTCCAGCGGATTCTGGAACGTCTTCACGCAGCCGGTGGCGGCGCCGGCCACCGCGGGGTCGATCTCGTAGCCGCTCGGCGTGCTCACGTGCAGCGTGAAGCGCAGGATGTCGGCCGCCTGGACCCAGGTGTTGGCCATGTTGTTGCCGTCGCCCACCCAGGCCACCACCTTGCCCGCGATGCTGCCGCGGTGCTCGATGAACGTGAAGACGTCGGCCAGGATCTGGCACGGGTGGTACTCGTTGGTGAGCCCGTTGATCACCGGCACCCGCGAATGCGCGGCGAACGCCTCGATCTTCGCCTGCTCGTAGGTGCGGATCATCACCAGGTCGACCATGCGGCCGATGACGCGCGCGCTGTCCTCGACGGGCTCGGCGCGCCCGAGCTGGCTGTCGCCGGTGGTGAGGTGCACCACCGAGCCGCCCATCTGGTACATGCCGGCCTCGAAGCTCACGCGCGTGCGCGTGCTCGCCTTCTCGAAGATCATCGCCAGCGTGCGGTCAGCGAGCGGCGTGTACTTCTCGTAGTTCTTGAAGCGCCGCTTGATGATGGCGGCGCGCTCGAACAGGTAGGCGTACTCCTCGGCGCGGAGATCCTTGAACTGCAGGTAGTGCTTGACGAGGCTCATCCCGGGTTTCATGGCTGGACGGGCGTCGCGAGGAAATCCTTGATCAGGGGGCACAGGATGGCCAGCACCTGCTGCGCTTCGGAAACGCTCATGACCAGCGGCGGCAGCAGTCGCACCACGCGGTCGGCGGTGACGCTGATCATGAGGCCGGCTTCGGCGGCGCGCCCCAGCAGCTCGGTGCAGGGACGGTCGAGCTCGATGCCGATCATCAGGCCCTGGCCGCGGTACTCGACGAAGCCGGGCAGGCCCTGCAGCTCGCGCAGCACCCCGGCGCGCAGCGCCTCGCCCACGCGCGTGGCGTTCTCGAGCAGCGCGTCCTCTTCCATGATGGTGAGCGTCTCGATGCCGGCGCGCATGGCGAGCGGGTTGCCGCCGAAGGTGGTGCCGTGGTTGCCGGGGCCGAGCACGTTGGCCGCGCGCGGGCCGCAGACGATGGCGCCCACCGGCACCCCCGAGCCGAGGCCCTTGGCGAGGGGCATCACGTCGGGCCGGATGCCGGCCCACTGGTGCGCGAACCACTTGCCCGTGCGGCCGATGCCGCACTGCACCTCGTCGAGCATCAGCAGCCAGTCGCGCTCGTCGCAGATGCGGCGCACCTGCTGCAGGTAGGCGATGTCGGCCGGGTTGATGCCGCCTTCGCCCTGGATGACCTCGAGGAAGACGGCGACGACGTTGCGGTTGCTGGCCGCGACGGCCTCGATCGCCGCCGCGTCGTTCAGCGGCACGCGCACGAAGCCATCGACCAGCGGCTCGAAGCCGGCCTGCACCTTGAAGTTGCCCGTGGCCGAGAGCGTGGCGATCGAGCGGCCGTGGAAGGCCTTCTCGTAGAC
>Ga0075429_100001068_pt1 | contig 21965 bp, 9 predicted proteins | sample RhiMetdeltSRZDD3_FD_75295 | JGI IMG/M metagenome (GOLD analysis project Ga0075429, IMG submission 75295) | Populus rhizosphere microbial communities from Tennessee, USA - Rhizosphere MetaG P. deltoides SRZDD3 | ecosystem: Host-associated > Plants > Roots > Rhizosphere > Soil | place: USA... | reverse complement strand
AGCTGAACGCGCTCGCGCTCGACGTCGAGACGCGCGCCGTGCTCGGCGAGATGCGCGGCGAGTTCCACGCCTATGCCGCGCTCGCCACGCGCATCGCCCAGCGCGGCGAGCAGGGCGACGTCGCCGGCGCTGAATCGCTGCTGCCCGAGTTCCTCGCCAAGTGGCAGGAACTCGAGGCGGTGGCCGAGCGCGTGAGCGACCGCCTCGAGGCCGCCGGTGCCACCGCGGCTGGCGCCATGGACCACGCCGCCGGCACCGGCACCACGCTGACGCTGCTCATCTCGGCATTCGCCCTGCTGTCGCTGCTGTTCGCGGCGCACACGGCACGCCGCAGCATCATCGATCCGCTCGACGAGGCGGTGCGCGTCATGGACGCGCTCGCCGGCGGCGACCTGGATGCGCGCATGACCGTCAAGCGCCAGGACGAGCTCGGCCGCATGGGCGATGCCGTGAACCGTGCCGCCGAGAGCCTCACGCACGCGCTGTCGCGCATCGCCGAGAACTCGGTCGCGGTCGGCAACGCCTCCGAGGAGCTGGCGTCGGTGAGTGACCAGCTGCAGTCGAGCGCGCGGCAGACGTCGGAGCAGATGTCGCTGGCCTCGGGTGCCGGCGAGGAGACCAACACGTCGGTGCGGCTGGTGGCCTCGAGCGCGCAGCAGGTGGGCGCGGGCATCCGCAACGTGGCCCAGAACGCGCATGAGGCCGCGGCCGTCGCGGCCACGGCGGTGCGTGTGGCCGGCGAGGCGAACGCCACCATCCGCCAGCTGGGCGAGAGCAGCGAGCAGATCGACAACGTCATCCGCGTCATCAACTCGATCGCCGAGCAGACGAATATCCTGGCCTTGAACGCCGAGATCGAGGCTGCCCGCGCGGGCGAGGCCGGCAAGGGCTTCGCGGTGGTCGCGAACGAGGTGAAGGAACTGGCCAAGGAGACCGCGCGTGCCACCGAGGACATCGGGCGGCGGGTGAGCGCGATCCGCGGCGACAGCCGTGCGGCGGTCGCCGCGATCTCCGAGATCGGCAAGATCATCGAGCAGATCAGCAGCACGCAGAGCGCGATCGCGGCATCGGTGCAGCAGCAGAGCGCAGCCACGGCCGAGATCACGCGCAACATGGGCGAGGCCGCGCGCGGGACCGACGAGATCGCCGCCACCATCAGCACGGTGGCACGCGCCACCGAGAACACCAGTGCCGCCGCACGCGAGACGCAGCGCGCCGCGAGCGAGTTGGCCATGATGGCGACGGAACTGCAGCGCACGGTGAGCCAGTTCCGATTCGGCCTGCGCGCCGTCCCCGGTAGCAAGACGACGTCGCGCGACCAGCGGGAGCTGCGGCTGGTGCGCGGAACCGCGACCGAGCCCGCACCGGACCGGAAGGCCGCGTGACCGCGCCCGATCGTTCCCGCCCGTCCGGTCCCGGCGGCGGCGGTGCGCTGCGCCGTCACGCCGACGAGCTGACCACGACCTCCGAACAGCTTGCCGCGCAGGGATGGGAGGCGGACCGCGATGCGCAGCGCGCCGCCTCTCAAGCGCAGGGCGTGTCCGATGCCGCCGAGCAGACGGCCGGCAACGTCGGCAGCGTCGCGGTCGCCGTCGAACAGATGGGGGCCTCCATCACCGAGATCTCGCGCAACACCACGCAGGCCGCCTCGATCGCCGAGGCAGCCGAGCGCGACGCGCAGGCTGCCGCCGAGCACATCGAGCGGCTCGGCCGCGTGAGCCAGCGCGCGGGCGGCGTGGTCAAGGCCATCTCGACCGTGGCGCGGCGCACGCACCTACTCGCGCTCAACGCCGCCATCGAGTCGGCGCGGGCGGGCGAGGCCGGCCGCGCGTTCCAGGTGGTCGCGCACGAAGTGCGTTCGCTCGCCCACCAGACGTCCACGGCCGCCGACGAGGTCACGCGCACGCTCGAAGAGGTGCGCGCGGACGGCACCGGCGCGATCGAGGCCATCTCGCAGATCCGCGCCACCATCCACGACATCGCGCTCATCTCACGCACCATCGCCGAGGCGGTCGCCCAGCAGTTGCGCACCGCGGACGAGATCAGCCGCAACCTGAGCGAGGCCGCGAACGGCGTCGTCCGCATCAGTGAGGACAGCGCCGCCGTGGCGGAGGGCGTGCAGAAGATGCGCACGCACGCCCAGTCCACGCAGTCGGTGGCCTCGGACCTGCTTCGCCTGTCCACGACGCTCGGCCGCATCGCCGGCCGGCTCGAGTCCGCAGATCCGGCCGTCCCCGGGACGGCCTCAGCCCTGGAGGAAGCCGCGTGAAGGCATTGGTGGTGGACGACTCGCGTGCGATGCGTCGCATCATCGCGCGGTATCTGCAAGATCTCGGTTTCGAAGTACACGAGGCGGCATCGGGACTCGACGCGCTGGTGAGCGCGCCCAAGATCCCGGGCTTGTCGCTGATCCTGCTCGACTGGAACATGCCCGAGATGGACGGCCGCACGCTGCTCCAGCGGCTGCGCCAGGATCCCGACTTCGCCGACATCCCCATCATGATGGTGACCACCGAGAGCGAGATGGAGCAGGTCGAAGTCGCGCTGGAATCGGGTGCGAGCGAGTACCTGATGAAGCCGTTCGACCGCCAGGCCCTGCTGGAGAAGCTCCTCCTGCTCGGGTTCGACCCGGACCGGAAGGCGGCCTGAGTGCCCGCTGACGGGATCCGAGTGCTGGTGGTGGACGACAGCGTCGCCGTGCGGCGGGCGCTGGGCGACGCGCTGGAGCGCGAGCCCGGTTTCGTCGTGTGCGGCAGCGCGCCCAACGGCCTGCTCGCCCTGGAGCTCGCGGCCCGCTCGCGGCCGGACGTCATCGTGCTGGATCTCGAAATGCCGGTGATGGACGGGCTCGAGTTCCTCTCGCGCCTGCGGCCCGACCACCCGAAGCTGCCCGTGGTGGTGTTCAGCGGCGTGGTCGGCCACGCGAACGAGGCCACGCTCGAGGCGATGTGGCGCGGCGCCAGCGACTACGTGCTCAAGCCGCACGGCCTCTCGCCCGAGCTCACCGCCGAGTTCCTGCGCGCCGAGCTGTTCCCGCGCCTGCGCGCACTCGCCGCCAACGGCACGTCGATCCCTCGCACCGGCTCGGTCGCGCCGCCGCGCCCGGCGCTCGCGGGACCGCCGGCGCCGATCCCGCTGCCGGCCGGGCCCGATCCGGTGCCGAGCGTGGTCGTGGTCGGGGCGTCCACCGGCGGACCGCGCGCGCTCGCCGCGGCGCTCGGCGCGCTGCCGGCCGACTTCCCGCTGCCCGTCGTCGTCGTCCAGCACATGCCCGCCGAGATGAGCGAGTTCTTCGCCGCGGGACTCGGCGTGAACTGCGAACTGCCGGTGCGGATCGCCACCGACGGCGGTTCGCTCACCCCGGGAGCGCTGTGGGTCGCCGCCGGCGGTGCCCACCTGAGACTGGTCGCCGACGGCGCGCGGGCGCGGTTCCGGTTCGATCGCGGACCCGAGATCAATGGCTGCCGTCCCGCGCTCGACCCGCTGTTCCAGTCCGCGACGCAGGTGTTCGGCTCGGGCGTGCTCGGCGTCGTGCTCACCGGCATGGGCCAGGACGGACTCGAGGGCGCGCGCGCGATCGCGGGGGCTCACGGCCGCGTGCTCGTGCAGGACGAGGCTTCGAGCGTGGTGTGGGGGATGCCGGGCGCGATCGCGCGCGCGGGGCTCGCGCATGCCGTGCTGCCGCTCGCCAGCCTCGGCGCCGAGATCCTCGCGCGCTCGAGCCGCCGCGGCCCGCGCCGGAAGGCGGCATGAGCATGCCCGGCACGCCGCGCCAGAACGCACTCGAGCCGCGCGACCACTCGCTGCTCCGCAAGTTGCTGCACGACCGCACCGGTGTCGTGCTGGATCCGAGCCGCGACTACTTCGTCGAGATGCGGCTGGGCGCGCTCGCGACCGAGGCGGGATTCCCGACGCTGCCGGACGTCATGGACGCACTGCGCACCGAGGAAAGCTGGGGCGTGCTGCACCGCATGGTCGTCGAGACGCTGGCGATCTCGGAGACGTCGTGGTTTCGCGACGCCCCGCTGTGGGAAGAGCTTCGCCGCGGCATCCTGCCGCGCCTCATGGAGAGCCGTGCCGCCACGCGGCGGCTGCACTTCTGGAGTGCGGCGTGTGCCACCGGGCAGGAAGCCTACAGCCTGTGCATGCTGCTCCAGGATGAGTCGTCGCGGCTGGCCGGTTGGGACGTGCGCGTGCTCGCCACCGACTTCTCGCAGACGATCCTCAAGCGCGCGAGTGCCGGCAGCTACAGCCAGATCGAGATGAACCGCGGGCTGCCCGCGCCGCTGCTCGTGCGCCACTTCCGCAAGCAGCGAGACGCGTGGGTGGTGAAGCCCGAGATCCAGGCGCGTGCCGAGTTCCGCGAACTGAACCTCGCGCAGCCGTGGCCGCTGCTGCCCGAGATGGACCTCGTGCTGCTGCGCAACGTGCTCCTGTACTTCGAGCCCGAGCTGCGCAAGCGCGTCCTTCGACAGCTCACCCAGGTGATGCAGCCCGAGGGCATCCTCGTGTTGGGCGCCGGTGAGACCACGCTCACCATGGACGATTCGTTCGAGGCCGTGCCGCTCGAGCGCACGGTCGTGTACCGGCGCCGGGCGCGCCGTTGAAAGGGAGCCCCATGAGCCAGGAGATCATCCCCATCCAGGAATGGCTGAAGACGTTCCGCGGCGCGGCGGACGACCTCGCTCGCACCTCGCTGCGCTTCGACCCCGCCGCGACCGCGGGCAAGCCGGCCCCGTCCCCCGAAGCCGGTGAGCCCGGTGCCTACATCGCCGTGCTGAGCCCGAACAACGCCGTGCACCTGGGACTCTCGGCCAGCCCGGTCCAATGTCGCGCGCTCGCACGCGCGCTGCTGGGGCTGCGGCACGAGGAAGAGCTCTCGGAAGCCGATGTCATGGATGGCATGTCGGAGGTGATGAACATCCTGGCCGGCAAGGTGAAGGCCAGTATGGCGGGTCGCGACGGCCAGCTGCACCTGGGGCTGCCGATGTTCGTGCCCAACCCGATCCGCGCCAGCGGCGGATCCGAGGCCGTCTCGGCGGAGGTCCAGATGGGTCCGGTGGACTGCACGCTCCGCGTGTATCGGCGACAGCGCGCAGCCTGAGCCGGGCGAGCGGCGCCGTGTCTCCGATGGCGCCGCGCCCACCTCGGCGCATCGCTTGGACCGCGAACCCCGGCTTCGCTCTCAAGCTGCTCTGGGAGATGGCCGATGACTCCCCCGGCAGGCTCCGTCACCCCGGCGTGTGAACCCGTTCACGCACGGGGTGTCCACTTCTTGCTCGTCATCCCCATGGAAGGGGTCCTGGCCCGAGCCCGTGTCCACGGCGACTTCACGCCGTGGGGCGCGCTCGTGTCTTTCATCTCGTCCGTCTCGACGGACCGACCAGGGAGGTCTGGCGATGCATCGATCCATCCGTTCCACGCTCGCGCTGGCGCTGGCGATGGCGGCCGTCGCGGCCGCGTCCGTCGCGCACGCGGCGGGCGGCGTCACCGTGGAGCTCACGGCGAACCGCGTGACGAAGTCGCAGGGTCGCGAAGTCCTCGCTCCAGCGGAGCAGGCGCGCCCGGGCGACCTGCTCGAGTACCGCGCGCTGTACAAGAACGACGGTAAGTCCGAGGCGCGCGGCCTCGCGGCCACGCTGCCCATCCCGCGCGGCACGCAGTACGTGCCCGGCACGGCGCTGCCGCGCCGCGTCGAGGCCAGCCTCGACGGCCACACGTTCGCTCCGGTGCCGCTCACACGGAAGGTGCGCCTGGCCGACGGCCGCACGGTCACCCGCGACGTGCCGGTGTCCGAGTACGTGGCGCTGCGCTGGCCGCTGGGTGCGCTGCCCGCGAGCCAGTCGCGTGCAGTCACGGCCCGCGTGCGCATCGAACCCACGCAGGTCGCCGAGCTCGCGCATTGAACGGTTCTTCGATCCCTCGCTGACGAATCCGTCCACCGCGCGCAGGGCCATCCGCCCGACACGCGCAGTGACGGAACCCCACAGCCCCATCCTCCGGAGTGTTCTCCATGAAGCCCAGCATGATCGCCGGCGCCATCCGCCGGCAGGTCGCGCCGCTGCTCGGCCTCACGCTCACCGCCCTGGCGGTGCTCGTGCTTGCCGCTCCCGTGGGAGTGGCGTTCGCCGCTCCCCCCGCCGGCACGACCATCGGCAACCAGGCGACCGCCACCTACCAGGACGCCGCCTCCAACACGTACACCGTCAGCTCGAACTCGGTGACCACGATCGTGGCGCAGGTGGCGAGCCTCACGCTCACCGCCAACGGCGTGCGTGTCGCACCTCCGGGCGGGCAGGCGGTGTTCCCGCACGTCCTCACCAACACCGGAAACGGCAACGATGCGTTCACGCTCGCTGCGGTGAACAGCGCCGGTGACGACTTCGACGTGACCGGTCTCGTGCTGTACGCGGACGCGGACGGCAACGGCGTGCCGGACAACTTCACGCCCGTCCTCACCACCGGCCCGCTCGCCGCGGGCGGCACCTTCCGCTTCGTCGCGGTCGGCTCGGTGCCGGGCACCCAGGCGAACGGCGACGTGTCGTCCATCCAGGTCGATGCCATCAGTGCGTTCGACGCCGGCCAGACCGCCTTCAACACCGACCTGGTCACGGTCAGCACGAACGCCGTCATCAACTTCACGAAGTCGCTGAGCGCTCCCTCGGGTGCCTCGCCGAGCGGTCCGTACACCTACACGCTGACCTATACGAACTCGGGCAACGCCACCGCCACCGGCGTGCGCCTGACCGACCTGATCCCGGCCGGCATGACGTATGTGGCGAACAGCGGCCGCTGGAGCGCGACGGGCGCGACGGCGCTGTCCGACGCCGATTCCACCGACACGCACGGCACCGGCCCGGCGATCCGCTGGGACTACAACGTCGCCACCCCCGGTGCGGTGACGGCCATCGTCAGTGCGGTGCCGTCGGGCCAGTCGGGGACGATCACGTTCGAGGTCAACGTGAACCCGGCACTGCCGCCGCAGATCATCAACAACGCGGCGCGCTTCGCGTATCACGACGGCGCGGCGAACGTGGGACCGTTCTTCACGAACATCGCCCCGTTCACCGTGAACCAGTCGGCGTCGGTGACGTTCGCGGGCGCGACGGTCGCGAGCGCGCTGCAGGGCGCCACGGTGTCGTTCACGAACGTGCTCGTCAACACCGGTAACGGCGCCGACGTGTTCGACATCAGCACCTCGGGCAGCTCGTTCCCCGGCGGCTCGATCGTGCAGCTGTTCCAGAGCGACGGCGTCACCCCGCTCACCGACTCGAACGGCAACCTCACGCCGGACGTGGGCCCGCTGGCTCCCGGCGCCAGCTACAACGTGGTGCTCAAGGTGACGCTGCCGGCCGGCGCCACGGGCGGCCCGTTCCAGGTGTCGAAGACGGCCACCTCGGCGTCGAACCCGCTCGCCACGGCGACGGCCACCGACGTCCTCACCACCATCACATCGAACTCCGTGGACGTCACGAACAACGCCGCGCTTCCCGGAGGCGCGGGTGCGGGTGGCGGCCCCGAAGGGGCATTCGTGGACCGCCAGGTGGTCACACCGGGCAACGTCGCCCGCTTCACGCTGTACGTCAACAACACCAGCGCGCAGGGCGACGCCTACGACCTGACGGCCAGCACGGTGAGTTCGTTCGCCTCGCTCACACTCCCGGCCGGCTGGACGGTGACGTTCCGCGATGCCGCGAATGCGGTCATCACCAGCACCGGTCCGGTGGCCGCGGGCGGCAACGCGCTCGTGTACGCCGACGTGGACGTGCCGACGGGATTCGCCAGCGGCGACGTCGAGCTGTACTTCCGCGCGCACTCGGCGGTGACCAACGCGCAGGACATCATCCACGACCAGACCGGCGTGACGGTGCTGCGCGACGTGTCGCTGACGCCGAACAACACCGCACAGGTGCTGCCGGGCGGCTTCGTGGTCTACACGCACACGCTGTCGAACAACGGCAACGTGCTCGAGGGCGACGGCACCGGCAGCACGGTGACGGTGTCGAGCGCGGACAACCAGCCGTCGTGGAACTCGGCGCTGTACTGGGACACGAACAACACCGGGTCGTTCGATGCGGGCGACCTGCCGCTGACCACGCTGAATGGCATCGGCGGTCTGGCACCGGGCGCGACGCTGCGCGTGTTCGTTCAGGTGTACTCACCGGCCGGCGTCCCGCTCGGCACGGTGAACACCACGACCATCACGGCGACCACGGCGAACGCCGCCTACACCGATCCGGTGCCGGCGCCGGGCATCGCCCAGGACGCGACCACGGTCATCAACGGCCAGGTCACGATCGTGAAGCGGCAGGCGCTGGACGGCAGCTGCGACGGCACCGAGGACGCAGCGTTCACCACGCTGAACCTCACGGCCGGTGCGGTGCCGAATGCCTGCATCCGCTACGAGATCACGGTGACGAACACCGGCACGACGCCGGTGACGTCGCTGGTGATCAACGACGCGACCCCGGCCAACACCTCGTCGTCGAACAGCGCCACGGCATCCACGTCCCAGGGATCGATCCTGGTGCCGGCCGACGGCGCGACGGGAGCGATCACCGCGACGCTCGGCACGCTGGCGCCGGGAGCCTCCGCGACGATCCGCTTCAGCGTTCGCATCGACTACCCCTGATCTGACACCCGTGCGACGGGGAGCAGGACGTTCCCCGCCGCCTGCAGGGGCCCCGGCCTTGCCGGGGCCCTCTCCAACAGTCTCGCGACGCCGCTTCGCCGGATACCTGGTCCGGTGGGCGGCGCTCGCGGGGCATCGGGGCGCATGGATGTCTTTCGCTTCCCTCGGTTCCGGCCGGTGGTCTCGCGCTATTACACGCGCGCGCACGCGCACGCGCGCGTGGGTGCTCGCATGCGCGACCGGGCTGCTGCTGCCGGCCGCCGTGCTCGCCGCCCCCGCCCCCGGCACGCCGATCGACAACACCGCCACCGCCACCGGCTTCGATGCCGGCGGCCTGCCGCTGACGCCGGCGAGCAACACCGTGCGGACGGTCGTCCAGGGAGCGGGTGAGAGCGTGGCGCTGCGCCCGAGCCGCGGCGGCTACGCGGCCCCCGGCGAAGCCCTCACGCTGGCGCACTGGCTCGTGAACACGGGCGGCCTGCCCGGCGAGTACCGGCTCGACGCGCTGAACCTGACCGTGGACGGCTTCGACGCCACCGGCCTGGCCCTGACGCACGACCGCGACCGCGACGGCGTGCCCGGCCCCGGCGACACACCGGTCGCACTGGGCGGCGTGGTGAACGTCGCGGTCGGCGATTCGGCGAGTGTGCTGCTCACGCTCGGCGCACCGTCCTCCGCCCTGCTCGGCGCTGCCGCGCTCGTGCGGCTGACCGCGACCGGCCTGGCCCAGGGCGCGTCGGCATCGCTCACCGACACGCTGCGCACGCCCGCACCGGGCACGCTTCCCGAGATCACGTTCTTCGACGCGCCGGACTTCGCGCGCCCCACGCATGTCTCGCCGTTGTCCGCACCGCTGCACGTGCAGGTGCTGGCGCGCGCCTGTGACCTGGATCCGCTCGCCGTCGAGTTCGTTCGTGTCACGCTGCGCTCGGGGCTCACCGGCGATCGCGAGACGTTCGATGCGACCGAGACCGGACCGCACTCGGGCACGTTTCGCGTCCTGCCCATGGCGCCCACCGCTCCCGGCCCCGGAACCTCGGCAGCGGGCGATGGCGTGCTCGGAGTCGACCGCGGTGACGTGGTCACGGCCGAGGTCGCCTCGTGCGGACGCTCGCTCACCACCGCAACGGTGTGGATCGATCCGGCGAGCGTCGTGTACGAGTCGCGCAGCAACCTGCCCGTGGGCGGGGTGCGCGTCCGGCTCGTGGACGTGAGCGGCGCCGGCAACGGCGGCGTGCCCGGCGGCCCGGCGCGCGTGCTCGCCACCGACGGCGTCTCGGCGCATCCCGCCGACGTGCTCACCGACGCGCAGGGCCGCTACCTGTTCCCGCTGGTGCCGCGCAGCACGTACCGCGTGGAGGTCGCACCGCCCGAGCCATGGCGGTTCCCCTCGCGCATGGGGGCGGCCTCGCTTCCGGCCGGGCACTTCACCGATCTCGCGGGCTCTTACGGCGGTGCGTTCACGCCCGCCGACTCGCTCGCGCCCCTGGCACTCGACGTGCCTGTGGACCTGACCGGCGCGATCGCGCTGTTCGTCGAGCACACCGTGTCGCGCTCCGAGGCCGAGTGGGGTGACCAGCTCGAGTACGTGATCCGCGTGGCGAATCGCTCCGACAGCTCGCTCGTCGCGGTCACGCTGCACGAATCCCTGCCGCCCGGGTTCGCCTACGAGCGCGGCTCCGCACTCGGCGGAGCGCTCGACGCGAGCGGCCACGTCACCGCACTCCAGCGGCCGGACTCCGAGGCCGGAGCCTCCGGCCCCGAGCTCGCGTTCGGCATCGGCCCGCTGGGCCCTCAAGCCAGCTACGAACTGCGACTGCGTGTCCGCGTGCGCGCGGGCGCCACGCCGGGGGATGCGCGCGCCGTGGCGCAGGCGGTGGCCGCACTGGCCGTCTCCAACTCGGCCATCGCGAGCGTGCTCGTGCGCGGCGACGTGTTCGCCGACGAGGGCGGCATCCTCGGCAGCGTGCGCATGCTGTCGGCCGAGGGCGCGCTCACGTCGGGACTCGCGGGCGTCCGCGTGTTCCTGGACGATGGCACGTGGGCACTCACCGACGCGCAGGGCCGGTTCAGCTTCACCGGCCTCTCGGCGCGCACGCACGCGCTCAAGCTGGACCGCACCACGCTGCCGCCGCGTTCGCTGCCCGTCGCACTCGAGCGCCGGGACGCCGGCACCCCGGGCCTGCGGTTTGTAGATCTGCAGCGCGGCGAGTTCGTGCGCGCCGACTTCGCCGTCTCCGGCGACACGACGGCGATGCGCGAGGCACAGGACCGCCGCCTGGCCGCGTTGCCGCGCGACGAGGCGTCGCGCTCGCTGCGCCGTGCGATGCTGCGCCCCGAGCAGCGCTCGCACACCGACGACGCGCGCACGCTGCCCGCCGCGGGCACGTTCACCGGTGAGCGCGACGGCTTCGCGCTGGCACCGGTGCAGCCGTCGCGCACCACGAGCGCGGTCACCGCCACGGCCTCGCTCGAGCAGTTGCTGCCCACGCTCGATCCCGAGTTGGGCTTCGTCGGGCTCTCGGACCTCGACACGGTCACCTCGACGCAGTTCGCGGTGCGCGTGAAGGGCCGGCTCGGCACGCGGCTGCTGCTGCGCGTGAACGGCGAGCGCGTGCCCGAGACGCGTGTGGGCCGGCGCGTGACCGCGGCCGCGGCCGGGCTCGAAGCCTGGGAGTACGTCGGCGTGACGCTCAAGCCGGGCATCAACGTGCTGGAGTTGGCCCCGCCGCAGGCGCAGGGCCGTGTCGCCGTGCGCATCGTCGCACCCGCCTCGCTCGGCTGGATCGGCCTGCTCGGGCCGCGCAGCGCACCGGCCGACGGCCGCAGCCCGGTGCTGTTCACGCTCGCCGTGGCGGATTCGTCCGGTGTGCCGGTGGGCGCACGCACGCTGGTCACGCTCGAGAGCACGCTGGGTCGTGTCACCGCCGAGGACCTGGATCCCGCGCGCCCCGGCGTGCAGGTGGCGGTCGAGGGCGGCAGCGCGCAGGTGGCCCTGCTGCCGCCGGCATCACCCGGCCGCGCCACGGTCACCGCGGCGAGCGGGCCGTACCGCACCGCGACCGGTGTGGAGTTCCTGCCCGAGATGCGCCCGCTGCTCGCCGTGGGTTCGCTCGAGGGCGTGGTCACGCTGCAGGGCGTGCGCCACCCCGCGACCGGGCGCGCCCCACGGCGCGGGTTCGAGCTGCCGATCGAGCAGTTCTTCACCGAGTCGGCCGACGGCACGCAGAGCGCCGGCGCGCGCGGTGCGCTGTTCGTGAAGGGCCGCGTGCGCGACGACCTGCAGCTCACGCTCGGCTACGACTCCGACCGCGACGCCGAGCAGCGCCAGTTCCGCGACATGCAGCCCGATCGCGGCTACCCCGTGCTGGGCGACGCCAGCGTGCGCGGCTATGACGCGCAGTCCACCGGCCGGCTCTACGCGAGGCTCGAGCGCCGTGACGCGTCACTGCTCTATGGCGACCTCACCACCAACGGCCCCACGTTCTCGTCGGCCGGCAACCTGACGCTGGCGAACTACGCGCGCAGCCTCACGGGTGCGGCGGCGGCCTGGGGTGACGAGGCGAGTGGCGGCCGCGCGTTCACGAGCCGCGAGCACTCCAACAGCGTCGTGGACGAGCTGCCCGGCGTGGGCATCTCGGGCCCCTACGCGCTCACGCGCACGCCGATCGTCGAGAACAGCGAGCGCGTCGAGGTGCTGGTGCGCAGCCGCGACCAGTCCGCCGTCGTGCTGTCGTCCGAGGTGCGGCAGCGATTCACCGACTACGAGCTCGACGCGATCACGGGCGAGCTGCTGTTCCGCTCGCCCATCCCCAGCCTCGACGCCGACCTGAACCCGGTCTCGGTGCGTGTGAGCTACGAGGTCGAAGGCGAGGGCGAGGCGGCGTGGGTGCACGGCGTGCAGTTGCACGAGCGCGTGAGCCAGCGCCTCGACGTGGCCGGCACGTACGTGGACGACCACGACCCCGTGCAGCCGTTCGAGCTGCGCGGCGCCTCGGCACTCGTGCGCCTCGCCTCGAACACCACGTTCGCGACCGAGTGGGCCATGACTCGCCGCTTTGCCACGGCCACGACGGCGGCGACCGACGGCGATGCGGGGCGCTTCGAGATCAAGCACGAGGGTGCGCGCACACAGGGCCGGTTGTGGGGCATGAGTGCGGCGGACGGCTTCACGAACCCCGGCGCGGGCCTGGCGGCCGGCCGCACCGAGGCCGGCGGACGGTTCGCCGCGCGCATCGCCGAGCGCACGCGGCTCGCCGCCGAGGTGCTGTACAGCTCCGATGCCGGCGGCCAGACCAAGCGGCGCGGCGTGCTCGCGACCGTGGACCGCACGCTGTCCGACGCCTGGCGCGGCGAACTGGGCGCACGCGTCTCGGGCGAGACGCGTGCCACCGGCGACGAGGAGCCGCTGCTCACGTCGGTGCGTGCGCGGCTGCTCGGCCAGTGGCCCAAGCATCCGGAGTGGAGTGGCTACAGCGAGTACGAGCAGGACCTCCGCGACCTGAGCCGGCGGTTGTTCGCGCTGGGCGGTGAGTACCGCTTCAACGCGCGCGGCCGTGCCTATCTGCGCCACGAGCTGGCCTCGTCGTTGTCCGGCCCATGGGCGCTCTCGAGCGGTGAGCAGCGCCTCGCCACCGTGGCCGGCGTGGATGCCTCGCTCGCTCACGACGCGCACGTGTTCAGCGAGTACCGGCTGGCCGACGCCTTCGCCGGGCGCGACGCGCAGGCGGCCGTGGGCCTGCGCAACAGCTGGCGGCTCCGGAACGGCATGCGCGTGGGCGGTTCGTTCGAGCGCGTGAACCCGCTCAAGGGTCCGCGCGCGGACGAGGGGCCAAGCACGGCGGTGGCCGGCAGCCTGGACTGGACGGAGGATCCGCGCTGGAAGGGTTCCGCGCGCATGGAGGTTCGTTCGAGCAACGCGGCCGACCAGGTGCTGCAGACCATGGCGGGCGCGGTGAAGCTGGACTCGGCCTGGACCGCGCTCGGCCGCCACCAGCTCTCGCTCGGCGGCTCGACCGCACTCGGCGGACGCGAGACGGGTGAGGATCTGATGTTCGCGCTGGCGTTCCGCGACCCCGGCGGCCCGCCGCGCGCGACCGGACGCTGGGACGCGCTCGGACGCTGGGAACTCCACTACGACCGGTTCCCGGGCGAGGGCCAGCGCAACCTCCGCGTCGCGAACATCGTCGGCTTGAACGGCATGGGCCGGTTCCCGAGCGGCTGGAACGCCAACCTGGCGTGGGCCGGCAAGCTCACGCGCGACGAGAATCACGGTGAGGCGCTGGCGGGCGCGGCGCAGTGGCTGCACGGCCGCATGCTGGTGGACTTCGGCAGCGTCTGGGATGCGGGCTTCTCGGGCAGCGTGCTCTCGGGCCGATCGCTGGCCGAACGCCAGTTCGGCCTCGGCGCGGAGTTCGGCCGCCAGCTGCCCGCGGGGACCTGGCTGTCTTTGGGCTACAACCACCTGGGATACCGCGATGACGAGCTCACGTCCGAGGAGTGGACGCGGTCGGGGGCCTACCTGCGGCTGCGGGCGAAGTTCGACGAGACGCTGTTCCAGCGCTCGGGGAGGCGGCCGTGAGGGCTACTCGCCTGCTCGCGTGCGCGGCCCTCGCGCTGCTGTGCGCAGCACTTCCGGTGCCGGCGCGCGCCCAGGTCGCGCGCACGTTCGTGCCGCGGTTCAACGTGCAGACCACGGGAGACCTCACGCTGATCGGCAACACGCTGATGACGTGCTCGGGCGGCGGTCAGTGCCCGGCGGCGCGCAACGGCGGCAACGGCAACGTCAGCAACCAGAACTTCACCATGCAGTACGTGGACGTGGACACCGATGCCGCCACGTTCTCCTCCAGCACCGCGACGCTCACGCTGCCGCCGGGCGCGACCGTGCTGTGGGCGGGGCTCTACTGGGGCGGCTCGGCCACGGCCGCCTCGCGCAACACGGCCAAGTTCGCCGTGCCGGGCGGTGGTTACACCCTCGTCACGGCGCAACAGTTGGACGCTGTGGGCGCGGCCTACCAGGGCTTCGTGGACGTCACCTCGCAGGTGCGCACGAGCGGCTCCGGCACGTACGGCGTCGCCGATGTGCTGTCCTCGCCCGGCGCCAGCGACGTGTGGGCCGGCTGGAGCATCGTCGTCGCCTACCATCTCGACAGCGCACTGCCGCGCAACCTCACCGTGGCCGACGGTTTCGTGTACACGGGCCCGGGCCAGGGCGTGGACCTGGTGGTGGGCGGGTTCCTCACGCCGCCTTCGGGCACGGTCCAGGCCGGTGTCGGCATGGTGGCCTACGACGGCGACCTCGGGCACCAGGGCGAGGACCTGATCCTCAATGCCACCGTGCTGAGTGACGTGCTGAACCCGGCGAACAACGTATTCAACAGCACCCTCGGCCAGGATGGCGTGCGCTTCAGCGCCAAGAATCCGGACTACGTGAACCAGCTCGGCTTCGACGCCGACATCCTCGCCGCCAACGGCGTGCTGGGCAATGGCAGCACCAGTGCGACCGTTTCACTCAAGAGTGCCAGCGACCGCTACTACGCCGGCGCGATCCTGTTCAAGACCGAGATCTTCGTGCCCAAGTTCGACGCCTCGAACTTCCGGAAGACCGTGCTCGACTTGAACGGCGGCAGCGTCCGTCCGGGCGACGTGCTGGAGTACACGGTCTCGGCCCGCAACGTGGGCACCGATGTCGCGCTGCAGACCGTGATCCGCGACACGCTCGCGGCCACGCTCACGTACGTCGCAGGCTCGCTGCGTGTGTCGGCGGGCGCGAACGCGGGCGCGAAGACGGACGCCGCAGGCGACGACCAGATGGAATACGCCGCCGCGACGCGCCTCATCACCGCACGTGTGGGCATCGGTGCCAACGGCACGACGGGCGGGCAGCTGGACGTGAATGCCGGCACCAGCATCGTGTTCCGCGCGCAGGTGACCCCGCCCGCCCCGACCGGGACGGCGGTCGCGAACCAGGCGGCGATCGCGTGCATCGGCGCACAGCTGAGCCAGCCGCTCTCGGCCGTGAGCGATGGCGACAGCCTGACGGCCGGCGAGCAGCCCACGCGGGTGACCACCGTCTCCTCGCCCATCACCGGCACCGTGTTCGAGGACGTGAACTACGGCGGGGGTGCGGGCCGCTCGCTCGGCAACGCCGCCGGCGCCGGCGTGGCCGGCGCCCGTGTCGAGCTCTACGACGCCTCGGGCAACTTCAAGGGTGCGGCCATGACGGATGCCGCGGGCCTCTACTCGCTGGATGGCTGGTCCCCGGGGCTCTACACCGTGCGCGTGGTCAATGCGAGCGTGGCCAGCACGCGCCCGGGATCGGTCGCGGGGCTGTTCGCCGTGCAGACCTACCGCACCGACGCTACGAGCGCCGTGCCCGCGGCGGTGGCCGATCGCGTCGGCGGCGAAGCGCCGCAGCTGGTGGACGCGGCCGCCAACCTCACCGCCGCGTCGCTCGGCTCGCTCACGACCGCGACCACCGCAGCGCAGTCGGTATCGCCCGTCACGCTCGCGGCCGTGACGGCCAGTGGTGTGGACTTCGGCTTCAACTTCAGCACCGTGGTCAGCACGCGAGACGCCGGACAGGGCACGCTGCGGCAGTTCCTCGGAAACGCCAACGCACTCCAGAACACGGGGCTGGCTCAAGTGGGACTGACCGCGGGCGTGGAGACGAGCGTGTTCATGATCCCCGACGGCGCCGCCCACCCGGGTCTGCGGGCAGGGCTCGCGAACGCGCTCACGGGCGGTGTCGCGCGCATCACGCTCCAGAGCGCGCTGCCGGCGGTCACGGGCGCGGCGACGCGCGTGGACGGCGGCACGCAGTCCGCGAACGTGGGCAACACGAACCCGGCCACGTTGGGCGGCGGGCTCACCGCGGGCGTGGATGGGCTCGCGATCTCGCCGTTGGGCGGCCCCGAACTGGAGCTGCGCAGTACGCCCGGGATCGCCATCGGGTTCGACATCCAGGCCCCCGACGTGGCCCTGTCGCGCATGGCGGTGCTCGGCATCGGCACGGCGGCGGGCAGCGACGCCAGCGCGCTCGTGCGCGTGGGAGCCTCCTCACACCGAGTGCTGCTCGATCGGCTCGTGCTCGGTGCGTTCGCGACCTCGTTCGCCGACCCGGGTGCGGGACTGCGCGCGAGCGCCGACCACGTGCGCGTGCTGGGTGCGGATGACGGCGCGATCCGCGATTGCCTCATGGGCTTCGGCAGCGGCAGCGCGATCGCGCTCACGGCGGCGTCGCAGAACTGGCAGGTGGACGGCTGCGCGCTGGTCTCGAACACCTCGGGCAACGGTGCCCTCGGTCAGGTGGTCCTGGCCGCAAGCGGTGGCTTCACGATGACGCGCACGCTGGTGCAGGGCGGCGACGGTGCCGGCCTGGACGCGCTGACCGCCACCGGTGGTGTGGCGCTCACGAACGTGACGCTGCGCAGCAACGGTCGCGCCGGGAATGGTGTCACCGCGGGTGCGCGACTGGGCGGGCCCGGCGGCACGATCGCGCGCTGCGTGTTGAACGCCAACTTCGGCGCCGGCGCACAGGTGGTGGCGGGCGCGACCGGATGGACGATCAGCCGCAATGCGTTCTCGGCAAACGGCAGCGTGAGCGCGACCGGGGGCGGGGGTGCTTCCGGCCAGATCGGTATCGATCTGCAAGCCCCGGGCGATCAGCCGGCTTCCGGCACCGCGCCCTACGTCACGCGCAACGATGCCGGCGATGCCGATGCGGGCGGCAACGCGCTGGTCAACTTCCCCGTGCTCGAGAGCGCCATCCTCGGCAACGGCCAGTTCAGCCTGAGCGGCTGGGCGCGTCCCGGTGTGACGATCGAGTTGTACGTGAGCGACGGCGACCCCAGCGGGTTCGGCGAGGGCCTCACCTGGCTGGGCACGTTCACCGAGGGCTCTCCCGCCGATCTCGACGCGGGCTCGACGGCGTACGCGCCACCCGTGAACGGTCTGGACCAGGGCAGTGACGCCACGAACCGCTTCCGCTTCACGCTGCCCGTTCCCGCGGGCGTCGCCTCGGGCGTGGCACTCACGTCCACCGCCACGCTCGCGGCAACTGGCACGTCCGAGTTCTCCGGTCGCGTGCTGGTCGCCACCGGTGTCAGCGTGTCGGGCCTCGTGTTCCAGGACCTGGACCACGACGCGCAGCGCGACGCCGGCGAACCTGCGAGCGCGCTGGCGCTGTGGGCCAAGCTCGTGGCCGCGGGAAGTCCCACGGCCACGCAGGTCGCACCGCTCTCGGGAGCCGGTACCTACCTGTTCTCGTTCGTCTCGGCCGGCACCTGGACCGTGGTGCTGGACGACACGAACGACCCCAGTGACATCTCGCCGCACCTGCCCGCCGACTGGATCGGCACGCGCAACGCGGGCGGTTCGCTGCTCGCGAGCGTGAACGCCACCGACGTGACCGGGCAGGACTTCGGTCTCTGGCACGGCGGCCGGATCGACGGCAGCGTGTTCCGCGACGACGGCGCGGGCGGCGGCGTGGCGAATGACGGTACCAGGCAGTCCGACGAAGCCCTGTTGAGCGGACGGCGCGTTCGGCTGGTGAGCACGGCGTGTGCGAGCGGTGCGTGCGACTCCATGCTCACCGACGCTTCGGGTGCATTCGCGCTGTGGTTGCCGCATGCGGCGGCGGGCCCGGTGGGCGTGCAGGCGACGAATGCCAGCGGCTGGCTCTCGACCGGAGCCGATCCCGGCACCTCGCTGGGAAGTTATGACCGCGCCGCCGACCTGATCGCGTTCACCGCGGCGAGCGGCGTGGTGGTCTCGGCGCTCGCGTTCGGCGACGTGCCGCCCCACCTGTGGGCGGCGCCGAGCGCACTGGGCGTGCCGGGCGGCACGGCCGCGTTCCATCGCCACACGTTCACCGCCGCCAGCCGCAGCACCGTGAGCTTCGGCGCGGTGACCACGCCGGCGCCGGCGGTGCCGGGATGGGGGCTCACGCTGTGGCGCGATCTCGATTGCGACGGCGCGCTCGAGTCGGGCGAGCCGCCGCTCGCGGGCCCCGTCACGCTCGATGCCGGGCAGTCCATGTGCGTGATTGCGCGCCATCAGGCTCCGCTCGGCGCGGCCGCGGGCTCGCTCGAGACGGCCACGCTCACGGCGAGCTTCACCTACGACAACGCTTCGCCCGCACTGACCGGCAGCCAGTCGCTGGAGGACGTCACCACGCTCACGCTCGCGAACGGTCTCGTGATCGCCAAGAGCGTGGACCAGCCGGTCACCTCGCCGGGAGGATTCCTCATCTACACCATCACCTACGTGAACCCCGGCAGCGTGCCGCTCGCCAACATCGTCATCCGGGACGCCACGCCCCCCTGGACCACGTTCGATTCGGCCAGCTGTGCCGCGGCGAGCGGTGGCATCACCGGCTGCACGCTCACACAGCCCGCCGCCGGCGGGACCGGCGCGCTCCAGTGGGCACTGGCCGGCGCGCTGGAACCCGGCGCCAGCGGCACGGTGACGTTCCGGGTGCGCGTGCAGTAAGGCCACGCGCCCCGCGCTCCCCGGGTCCCCCGAGCCGCGCGGTGCTCCTCTTATAAGAAGAGGACCGGCGCCGCGGGCCGCCCGAGCGGCCCGCGTGCCCTCCCGGCGAGTTGGCCCTACAATCGTCCCCCTACCTTGGCTGCCCTGCCCCCCCTTGGGGGGTGCCTCGAGTCCGTCGCGTCCCGCTTCCGCGCGACAGTCCCGCGGCCTTCGGATAGCCTTCGAGATGCCGCGCGGCACCCCACATTGGAGAGCTCGCAACATGATCGTGGCCCCTCGTCGCCGCGCCCGGCTGCTCGCGGCATTGCTCGTCACGCTGCTGCTGCCCGCGCTGTCCCTCGCGCAGGAACCGGTGGTGCCCGGAGGCCAGGCCCAGCAGGAAGCGGCCGTGCACGCATGGAAGACGGGCTATGCCAAGCGCATGTCCGAAGAGCGCCTCGAGCACAAGGAGAGGTTCGAGCAGCGCCAGGCGAAGCTCAGAGAGCAGGCCCGGAAGCTCAAGCGCAGCGGACAGTCCACGCTGCGTTCCAGTGGGCAATCGGCGCGGCCCGCGCGCCCCGAAGATCTGGAATCCACGTTCAACGATCCGCAGACCCGACCGCGCCCGTGGCGCGACGTCGGCCGGTTCGCCATCACGCCCCCGAGCAATCGGCTGATCAACAACCGCGCGGGTGACGACGTGGCCGCGGGCCAGAGCGAGACGTCCATCGTGGCGTTCGGCGACCACATGGTCGCGGCTTGGAATGACGGCCAGGGCTTCGTCACCGGTGGCGACTCCCAGGGCTGGGCGACCTCGGTGGATGGCGGCCTCACGTGGACCGACCAAGGCGACTTCCCGAGTCCCGGAGGCGTCCCCAACTTCGTGTGGACCAGCGACCCGGTGCTGGCGGTGAACGAGAAGACGGGCGCGTTCTACTTCTCGGCGTTGTGCGAGTTCAGCGCCTCCGGCGCTCCGCAGAGCGGCGTCGCCGTGGTGAAGGGCCGCTGGAGCGGCTCGACCGTCGCATGGGGCGTGCCCGTCATCACGCACAGCGGGGACTGGTTCGCCGACTTCCACGACAAGCAGTGGCTGGTCGCCGACTCCGTCAGCCACCGCGTGTTCCTGACGTACTCCCGGTTCCCGAACGGCTTCTCGTTGATCGAGTTCCAGTGGGCCGACAGCGCGTTGTCGTCGTTCTCCGCGCCACAGCGGATCTCGCTCAACACCAGCACCGAGAACGGCTGGGTGCAGGGGTCGCGTCCGGTCGTGGACGGGGACGGCCGCTTGTACGTGGTCTACTACCTGATCGGGCAAGGCGAGGCCGACTTCTACCGCGTCCTGCGCTCGACCAACAGCGGCGTGTCGTTCAGCGCTCCCGCCACCGCGGTGACGCTGTTCACCAACTTCGGCACCGGTGCGCCGGCGTTCAACCGGCCGCTCGGCGTGCACTTCCCGGGGGTCGCCGTGGACCGCAGCCATGGGCCCAACCGTGGCCGGCTGTACCTGACGTGGTCGGAGTCCATCAACTGGCTGGACGACATCGGCGGGCTGGGCGGAGCGGGCAACAAGTCCGAGGTGGAGCCCAACAACAACGCGCTCAACGCCACGCCGGCCACGCTCGACCAGACCCTGCGCGGCAACATCACGGCCGTCTCGGACGTCGACATGTTCGCGCTGCCGCTCATCGGCGGCCAGCACCTGATCGCCGCCGCGGACTCGACGGCGTTCGGCAATGAGCTGACGCTGCGCCTGCTCGCAGGCGATGGCGTCACACGGCTCACGTTCACCACGTTCGACGCGTCCGTGAATCCACCCAGCGGCGCGCCCTCCGGCTGGATGTTCACCGCACCGGTGACAGGCACCTATTACCTGGAGGTCCGGTCGCGCACCGGCACCGGCGGCTACCGGCTCCAGACCACGCTCGCCGACCAGGCGGGTGAACGCGGTCGCGACCAGCGCGACGTGTTCGTCGGCTCGTCACCCGACGGCCTGACCTGGAGCAACCCGGTGCGCGTCAACGAGGATCCGCCGGGCTTCGACAACTGGCTGCCCGAACTGGCCATTGCACCCGACGGCGGGCTGTACTCCGCCTGGTACGACTTCCACGACGCCGCGCCCGCCACCAACGGCGGCCAGTCGCACGTGTACCTCGCGCGCTCGGGCGACGGCGGCGCGACCTGGACCACGCTCGGCGCGGTCACGGACACGCTGTCCACCTGGACCGGCGTGCCGAGCAACATCGAGCCCAACCAGGGCGACTACATCTCGCTGTTCGCGAACAACGCGTTCGTGTGGCCGTGCTGGACCGACACCCGCCGCGGCAACCCGGACGTGTTCGCCGCGCGCGTCCCGCTCATCCCCAATGGCGCGCAGGTGTCGTTCGAGACCGTGCGCCTGACCAACAAGCAGGTCTCGATCGACTGGTCCACGCAGCCGGCCGACACGCTCACCATGCGGCTCTACCGCTCGACCGACAACGGCGCGTTCGAGTACCGCGAGGTGGTGCAGTTCGATGCCGCCGGCCTGCTCACGCACACCGACACCACGGTGACGACCGGCCATGGCTACACGTACCGGCTCGGCCGGTTCGTGAGTGGCGTCGAGATCTTCTACGGCCAGGTGAGCGTGTTCGTGTCGAGCTCGTTCCCCCTGTCCATCAGCCGGCCGGATCCGTACCCGGTCACGACGACGTCGTTCCTCGTGAACATCTCGCTCGCGACCAACGAACCGGCCGAGTTGGTCCTCTACGACATCGCGGGTCGTGCCCTCGAACGGCAGGCCGTGAACCTGGGCATGGGCCCGCACACGGTGACGTTCAAGGTGGATTCCGGTCTGGGCCAGGGGCTCTACTTCCTCCGG